>Ga0247831_1000002_pt1:0-347500 | contig 541105 bp, 527 predicted proteins | sample LaCruzMarch2015__9_FD_192406 | JGI IMG/M metagenome (GOLD analysis project Ga0247831, IMG submission 192406) | Freshwater microbial communities from meromictic Lake La Cruz, Castile-La Mancha, Spain - LaCruzMarch2015_1m | ecosystem: Environmental > Aquatic > Freshwater > Lake | place... | reverse complement strand
GACCTTTCGGTTCCGGATCCGCGCCGGCCAGCCATGGCTCCGAGCGAGGAGCGGCGCATATCCGGGCGCGTCAGGACTTGGCAAGTCCCGGCGATAGCCATTTGTCATGATCGCCGGTGGAGGGCCGCCGGGGGATCATGGTTCGCCGACACTCACTCTATAGAACAAGCACCCCCGCACCTGGGCGCTTGCGCGCCCCCTGCCCGGCCTGCGAATACGGTGACAGGGAGACGTCGAACCACATGCTTTCGCACAAAGCCCGCTACGCGCTGCGCGCGCTCGTCGCCCTGGCGCGCGAGAATGGCGCGCAGAGGACCGCATCGGACCTGTCCGCCGCGGCCGACGCACCGCGCAAGTTTCTGGAGGCGATTCTTCTGGAACTGTCGCGCCGGGGCATTGTTCGCAGCCGCCGCGGCAAGTTCGGCGGCTATGTTCTGGCGCGGCCGGCCGAGTCCATTACCTTCGCCGAGGTCATCCGCGTGATCGACGGGCCTCTGGCTCTGGCTCCCTGCGTGAGTCGAACAGCCTTTCGGAAGTGCGACGACTGCCCGGACCTGGCGACCTGCTCCCTGCGCGAGGCCTTGCTGCGCGCGCGCGACGCCACCTCCGACGTGCTTGACCGCTACAGCCTGGCCGACGCCGCCCGGGCCGGGATCACGGAGATTCCTTCGGAAAGCCCGGATCAGCCCGCGGCGATATAGGCCTTCAGGCCATCCGCCTCGGCCTCGACCTCATTGATCTTGTGCTTCACCAGGTCGCCAATCGATATGATTCCGGCGAGCCGGCCGTCGCTCAGCACAGGCAGATGGCGGATCCGGCGATCGGTCATCCTGGTCAGCAGCGAGTCGACGGTTTCGACCGGTGTTGCGAACACCACATCCCGCGTCATGCACAGGGTGACGGACATCGCGAGGGCGGCGGCGCCGTTCTCAGCGACCATGCGGACGATGTCGCGCTCGGAAACGATGCCGACAACGCTTTCTCCATCGACGACAATCATCGCCCCGACCTTGCGCGAATGCAGCAGGGCGGCCACCGCGCCGACGGTCTCTCCCGGCGCCGCCGTAAAGACAAGGTCGCCCTTGCCCTTCAGGATCTGTGATACGAGCACGCTTTACCTCCCTCACTTATCCTCTTTCGCCGGAGCGTCTCGCAATACGGGCCGGGAATCAATGCGGCCGCGGTCACGTCCTCGTGGCGCCTGCCCGGCAAGGTCTGCCCGGCCGGGCGGGAACGCCTCTCATTGCCGGACGGCGCGTCCGCCCGGCGCGCCTGCGCGATGGAGCCCAGGATCCCGGTTTCCTTAACCAATTCGCGAGAGGTTCGCCGCCAGGATGCAGGCTGTCCTGTTTTGGCACGGCGGTTGCTTGCCGACAGGGGCGTCTGTTTGTCCGTATGGAGTTCCCGCCATGGTCGCGACCCTCATAAAGACGGCCGCTGTCGCCCTTGTCGCCGGCCTTTCGCTAGGCTCGGCCGCCCAGGCCCAGACGATCACGAGCAACTCCGCGTCCATGAACGCCGGCTACGGCCGCGCGCCGGGCCAGGAGAATCGCCTGACCGACTTCGGCGGGCGCGATGCCAACGGAAACCGCCTGATCGTCGATGGCGTGATCCAGACCGGAGAAGACCAGAGTGTCTTCGCCCGCACGGGCGGCGGTGTCTCCAGCAGCATGTCCGGCGTGGGCGCGCTCGGCGGGTCGTCCACAGCGATCGGCAACAATCTCGTGGTCGTGACCCAGGGCAACTGGAACACGGTCATCGTCAATTCCAGCCAGACGAACAACGGCAATGTCACCGCGGGCTCGAGTACGAGCGGCGGCGTCGGGGACAACTGATGACCATCCTGTCCGGAACCCGGGCCGGCGCCGCCCTTTCCGCCTGCGCCCTCGCCCTTTCGGCCTGCGCGACCCCGGTTGCCGGACCGAGTGGCCTCTATGCCCGGCCGATCGGCACGGCGCCGGTGACGGCAAACCCCACGCCATACTCCCTGGCGCTGGTCTGCATCGGCCAGTACGCCCGTCAGTACAACCTGCGTGCGCCGCGGATCGCGATCGGCCGCATCGGGGACTACACCGGCAAGGAAGAGGCCGACGGCTCCGGTCGCAAGTTGACCCAGGGCGCCTCGCTGATGGCCATGAGCGCCTTCGCCAAGGCTGGCATGCCCATGGTCGAGCGGTTTGACACCTCGGTGACCGAGCTGGAACTCAAGTACACGAACAACAAGCTGATCGGGGATGGGCCGACGCCGAGCGCGGAAGGCCCCTCGGAGCCGCGCAAGATCTACTCCGGCCAGATGCCGGGGTCGGACTTCCATGTGGTCGGCGGCATCACCGAGCTGAACTACAACATCCGCTCGACCGGCATGGACGCCGCCGGCGGCGACACCGACTCGGACGGGCTGAAGGGCACGTTCCGCAACCGCGTGTTCGTGATGAACATCGCCATGGATCTGCGGCTTGTGAACAGCCGCACGCTCGAGGTGGTCGATGTCATTTCCTATCAGAAGCAGATAGTGGGCCGCGAGGTCGGCATCGGCCTCTTCGACTTCCTGAACGGCAATGTCTTTGACATTTCGGCCGGCTCCGGCGCGCTGGAGCCGCTGCAGCTGGGCGTCCGCGCGCTGGTCGAGCGGGCGGTCGTGGAAATGTCGTCCAACCTCTACGGCATGCCCGGCCCGCAATCCTGTCTGACCAGCGACCCCCTCGGCGGCGGCACGTTCGGCGTCACCGGCGGCTTCACGCCCGCCTACAACAACCTGGGGACCAACAATGCCTCGACCCGCGAAGAACCGTCTCGCTGGAGCGATCGCCGTGCTCCCGCTGCTGGTGGCCTGCGCGGCCGGTACTAGCCACGCCCAGGACAGTACGGTCCTCAACAACCAGATCCAGCTGGGTGATATCTTCTCGACCCAGACGTTGAACGTGGTCGAGGTCGAGGAAGGCGTCGGCGCCGAGACGATCGCGACCGGCAACAGTGTTCTGGCCGGCGCCGAGGGCGTCGACATGGCCATCACCTCGAACCAGACCATGGCGGCCTCGGCGCAGGCGGTGACCACCGCCAACGTGTCGAGCGGGCTTGGGGAAGCCTCGCAGATCAACACCATCGCCACCGGCAACAGCGCCGAAGCCTCGATCACCCAGGCGACGATGACCGGCGTGCTCTCGCAGATCGCTACCTTCTCGCCCGAGGTTACGGCTCAGGGATACGTGGAGGCCGAGACAGCCTCGGCGGGTGACCTGGGAGTCGCCACCACGGCGATGTCCAACACAGCGTCCCTCGGACTGAGGAACGGCGCCGCGGGCGTGCGGGTTAACCAGACCAGCGCCGCCGCCGTGCTCGCCGATGGCGGCGCGGTGGTGCAGTATGTGTCTGGAACAGCTGACGTGTCGGGCGTTGCCGCGGGCAACAATGTCGGCCTGGTGGGCACGGACACGTCGGCCGCCCGGATCGCGGTGAGCCAGAGCAACACCGGCGACCTGGTGCAGGCCAGCCAGTTCACGGCCTATGGCAATGCCCAGACCGCCAGCACCAGCGCCAAGGCCGGCGGCAACATCGTCGGCGCGGTGAATGAAGGGCCTCTGCTCGACGTGGCCACGAACCAGTACAATGAAGCCGATGTGCGCGCCCAGGCCGAGGGCAGCGCCTGGCAGTTCGGCGCCGGGTCAGCGACCGCCTTTGCGGTGGGCAACTCGACCCTGGCCGGCAATACCGGTGAGGCGGTCGCGCTCGACAATGTCCAGTTCAACACCGGCGGCGGCGTCGAGGCGATCGCCGGTTTCACCGGCCAGGAAGGCTATGACAGCTACAGCCGCGCCACGGCCGTAGGCAACGACGCCACCGCCTACAGCTGTTCGAACTGCTCGGGATCCATGAGCATCGGCAACGCGCAGACCAACAGCGCCGACATCGGGGCGACGTCGACGACGACGGTCAACGGGACGGGCCGCCTGATCAACAGCACCTCGACCGCGATCGGCAATAACGCCAGCTTCTACGTCACCCGGCCGGGCAACTAGGCCAGAAGACCTCGCGCAAGGCCTATCGCAGCGCAGGCGAGGATCACCAGCAAGACGTTGGCCTTGAGCCGCATCAGGGCCAGACCCGCCGCGACGGACAGCAAAGCCGTCAGCGCGTCGAACGACGTGACGTCCGGCAGGGTCAGCCGGGATCCCCACGGCGTCGTCAGGGTGTCGACCCGGGCGAACAGCACATGAATCGCGAACCAGACCGCCAGACTGGCGATCGCGCCCAACACCGCCGCCATGACGGTCCCCAGCACACCCCGCGCTGCCCGGCTGCGACGCAGCCTTTCCTCATAGGGCGCACCGGCGAAGATGAAGAGGAAACTCGGCGCGAACGTCTGCCACAGCGCCATACCGGCGCCGGCCAGCGCCCAGCCGGGACGGCCACCCTGTCCCCAACCGGCCATGAAGCCGACGAACTGGTTGACCAGCACCAACGGCCCCGGCGTCGTTTCAGCCAGTCCCAGCCCGTCGACCATCTGCCGGGCTTCGAGCCAGCCGTGGGTCTCGACGGCCTGCTGTTGCAGCCAGGCCAGCAGCGCGTAGGCGCCGCCGAAGCTGGTCACGGCGAGGGTGGCGAAGACACCGCCAAGCTGCGTCAGCCAGTGTTCCCGGCCCAGCAGGACGGCCGAGCCTGCCAGGGGGGCCAGCCAGAGTGTCGACCAGACCGCCACAGTGATGGCCAGATCCCGCTTCCGGGGCGACGCGGCGACTGGTCCGGGGTCCAGATCCTGGAGCCCGGGTCGCCGTGTCAGACCAATGGCCGCTGCTACCAGGATGACAACCGGGAACGGGGCTCCGAACAGGGCCAGAGCGACGAAGGCGGCCACGGCGACAACCAGATCGGCGCGGCCCTTCAGCGCCCTCTTTCCGACCCGCGTCAGCGCCTCGACAACCAGCACCAGGACAGCGGCCTTGACCCCCGTCAGGGCCGCAGCGACCAGCGGAGCCTCGCCATGCGTCGCATATAGCCAGGACAGCGCCAGGACGAGCGCCGCGCCGGGAAGGACGAACAGCAACCCCGTGACAAGTCCGCCGACGACGCCGCGCAGCGTCCAGCCGACATAGGTCGCCAGTTGCTGCGCCTCGGGCCCCGGCAGCAGCGTGCAGAAGCTCAAGGCGTGAAGGTACTGCGCCTCGCCGATCCAGCGCTTCTCATCGACAAAGACCCGGTGCATCAACGCGATCTGGCCGGCCGGGCCGCCAAAGCCCAGGCATCCAATACGGAGCGATACCAGGAACAGGTCCCGCAGCGAGGGCTTGGCCGACAAGGGCGTCAACGTCGAATCCATCCGCGCCTCCAAACATGGAAACTCAGACGGTGCTTGGGCCAACGGCCTGTCCGGGGGACCGATTCATCCCGGAATTCGAAGCTATCAGCGAGTCATACCGGCGACAATGCGCCAGACAGAGGCAGTTCGCATCGTCTCCCGCCCGCCTCCAAGCGGCCTTGCCTTCGCCGCGGGGCCCGGCGAATGTGACATTCAACGCTCTTGAAGAGTTTCCGAGACCCATCACCAAATGATCCGTTTCACCCGGCCGGCACTCGCCGCCGTGATGGTCCTTTCCCTCGCTGCCTGCGCGGGTTTCAAGGATCGCCTCCCTGATCTGCCCCGCCTGCCCTCGTTCAAGGCCGACAAGGCTACGCTGACTGAGCAGCGCCCGCCTGCGGCCGGGCTGCCGGCCGTCGGAACCTGGCCGCAGGCGACCTCGGATATCGAGGCCGATCCGGGCCTGCGCTTCGGCGTCTTGCCGAACGGCATGCGTTACGCGCTCGTCAAGAACGCCACGCCCCCGGGACAGGCGTCCTTTCGCCTGCGTTTCGACGCCGGTTCGCTCATGGAGTCCGACACGCAACTGGGGCTCGCCCACTTCCTCGAGCATATGGCCTTCAACGGATCGAAGGGCATTCCGGAAGGCGAGATGGTCAAGATGCTGGAGCGGCAGGGTCTGGCCTTCGGCGCCGACACCAACGCCTCCACCGACTTCGAGGAGACGATCTACAAGCTGGACCTGCCGCAAACGGATGACGCGACCGTCGACCTGTCGCTGAAGGTGCTTCGCGAAACCGCCAGTGAACTGCTCATTGACGCGGCGGCCGTGGACCGCGAGCGCGGCGTCGTCCTCTCGGAGGAGCGCAATCGCGACAGCCCGGGCTGGCGGGTTTTCAAGGCCAGACTGCGCTTCATCCTGCAAGGCCAGCGCCCGCCGGACCGGCTTCCCATTGGCACTGTGGAGGTGCTCAAGACCGCGCCGCGTTCCGAAATCGCCGCCTTCTACAACGCCTACTACCGTCCGGAGCGGGCGACATTCGTGGCGGTCGGCGACTTCGATCTCGACGTCATGGAGGCCAGGATCAAGGCGACTTTCGCTGACTGGAGCAATCCGAACCCGGACGGCGCCGAGCCCGTGATGGGCCCGGTCGCGAAGCGGGACCTCGAGACGATGATCGTGGTCGAGCCCGGGTCGTCGACGACATTGCAGATCGGCTGGACGTCGCCGGCGGACCTGTCGGCGGACTCGCTGGCCAAGCGCCGCAGGCAATGGATCGAGCAACTGGGCCTCGCTGTCCTGAACCGCCGCCTTGAGGCTATCGCCCGCGGCGGAGAGGCTCCGTTCCTCAGCGCGGGCGCCTTTTCCGGCAATCAGGTGAAGGCCGCCAAGGTCACGACCCTGGCCGTGACGGCGCGCCCGGGCGCCTGGAAGGCGGCCCTGGCCGCCGTCGAACAGGAACAGCGCCGCGCGGTGCTGTTCGGCGTGCGCCAGGACGAACTCGACAGGGAGATCGAGGAATACCGCCAGGCCCTCAAGTCCCGCGCCGCCTCGGCGGCCACGCGCCGGACACCGTCGCTCGCCAACGAACTGGTCGGCACGCTCACGGAGCGGGATGTGATCACCAGCCCGGCCCAGGACCTCGCCCTGTTCGAGACGGTGGTGAAGGATCTCAAGGCGTCCGCCGCATCCAACGCCCTCAAGGCGACCTTCGCCGGCGGCGGCCCACTCGTTTTCGTGGCGACCCCCACGTCGATCGAAGGCGGAGAGCGCGCCGTCGCGCAGGCTTACGAGGCATCCCGCAAACTGCCCGTGGTCGCGCCGACGGCGCCACGCCAGATGGCCTGGCCCTACGAGTCGTTCGGCGCTGTCGGCAAGGTGGCCGAGCAGCGGGACATCACCGATCTGGACGCCGTCTTCGTTCGCTTCGAGAACGGCGTCCGCCTGACCGTCAAGCCGACGAAGTTCCGGGACGACCAGGTGCTGGTGAAGGTCCGGATCGGCGATGGACTGCTGGCCCAACCAGGCGACCGTCAGTCGATGTACTGGGCTGGCTCGGCTCTCGTCGAAGGCGGCCTGGCCAGGATCGCCGCCGAGGACATGGAACGGGTGCTGGCGTCGCGTGTCTACGGCGCCCGGTTCGGCATCGAGGACGATTCCTATGTCCTGTCCGGCGGCACCCGCCCCGACGACCTGTCGGTGCAGATGCAGGTCCTGACGGCCTACGCCAGCGAGCCGGGATGGCGTCCGGAAGCCTTCCAGCGCGCCCGCACCTATGCCGGCACCCTGTCGGAGCAGTGGCAGGCGACCGACAACGGCGTGTTCAGCCGCGACCTTCCCGGTCTGTTGCACAACGGGGATCGCCGCTGGACCTGGCCAACGGCGGAAGACATCACCGCCAGCCGTCCCGAGGACTTGAAGACCGCGCTTGAACGCTCTCTGACGAGCGGCTCGATCGAGGTCGTCGTGGTCGGCGACATCACCGTCGAGAAGGCCGTGGAGGCCGTCGCGGCCACGTTCGGCGCCCTGCCCCCGCGCCCGGATCAGCGCGCTATGCCGTCCGGTTCGGTCGGTTTCCCCGCGCCGGTTTCGACACCTGTCATCCTGACGCACAAGGGGCGGGCGGACCAGTCCGTGGCCTATATCGCCTGGCGGACGGACGACTTCTACGCGGACGTGCAACAGGCCCGGAACGCCGCCCTGCTCGGCGATGTCATCGACCTGCGACTGACCGAGGAGCTTCGGGAGAACCAGGGCGCGACCTACTCTCCGTCGGTCGGCTGGAGCGCCAGCGATGTCTGGACCGGCTGGGGCTATCTTTCGGCCAGGGTAGAGATCCCGCCGGCGCTGATCGACGGCTTCTACCGCGATGTGAACAAGATCGCGGCCGACCTGCGCGACAGGCCGCCGACGGACGACGAGATGGACAGGGCGCGCAAGCCCCGCCTGGAGCGGCTGATCAAGGCACTGGAAACAAACGACTACTGGCTGGAGGAGCTGGCGGGCGCCCAGACCGATCCGCGCCGGCTGGCGGCGACACGGTCCGTGCTGGCCGGTTACGAGCGGATCACGCCTCAGGATATCCAGGCCGCGGCGCGCCGCTATCTGACCGCCGACAGGGCCTGGATGCTGGTCGTCCGGCCGGAGGGCATGCCGGGCCAGGGAGCGACCCGATGAGCGGACGCGCCCGACCCTTCGCCGGCCTCGTCACGGCGGGACTGATCGCCGTCGGCGCGGCGACGCCGGCACAGGCGCAGGGGACCCCCGAGCGCGAGTTGCGCATGCTGGGGCGCTGCGCCCTGGCGACCAGCGTCTACCGCTCGCTCATGCCGCCCGCGCCGACGCCGATGACGGTCACCGACGAGGACAAGGCCCTCTATGAGCGGATGAAGCTCGTCGATCCGTTGCTGAGGGCCCGCGCCGACACCCTGGCGGCGTCCATTGATCCGGCCGTCAGCGCCGCTATCGGCGAGGAACTCAGGGCCCAGTACCGCGCCCAGATGGTCCCGCCGGACGGGCCCCGCAAGACCCCGCGCGAGGCGCTGGATCTCTACGCGCCGATCCTGGAGGCCTGCATCGTCCGGGCCGACATGCTGCCGAAGGATTAGGCCTAGTAGACGACCCCGCCGACCCCGCCGTCGAGGCTCATGGAGAAGCTGGAGGCCGTGGACTCGGTGACCACTTCCTCGCGGTAGGCGGTGTACCGCTCGAACGTCACGATGGTCAGCACCTTCATGCCCGCGCCGAACCGGCGGAGCAGGCTGCGCTCGTTGCACTCACGCGCCGGACCCTGCGGGCGACAGGCCAGCTGGCCGCCCTCGGCGCCGGCGCCCCGGGTGCGATACAGCGCCTCGCCCTTGGCGCAGATCATCGTCTGGCCGCCGTCGAACGAGATGCGCTCGGCGAACTCGGCGATGGTGATCTGCATCCGCGTGCCGGCGATGCAGCGATAGAGCTCGCCGTCGTAGCCGTCGTGGATGTCACGGTCGGGGAACAGCTGGGCGGCGGGGTGGGGTACGTCGCGGTCGTCCAGACAGAAGGCCCGGATGACGACCCGGCGGGTCCTGGCGCGGGTGGCCTCGTAGGCGACCTGGCGGGTGCGGCGCAGGCCCTGGACGTCCAGCCCCTGGATCACGCCCGTCGCGCTGGGCGGCGCGTAGTAGCCGCCCCCGCCGCCACCGCCGCCATAGTAGGCGGCTGCGCCCGCGCCGGCGCCGCTGACCGCGACAGCCACGGCGCTGCTGTTGACGATGACATTGGTGCGGTTGCCGCCTGTGCAGCAGCCCGACGGGCTCGGCGGCCGGGGCGGCGGCGCGGGAGGCGTGCAGCATGGCGGCGGCGATGGCGGCGTGCAGCAGGGCGGCGGCGGCGGCGGAGCGCAGCACTGCGCCGCGGCCTCCTGGCCGGGCATCGCCGAGGAGGCGAGCCAGAACACCGCGCCGCCGGCCAGTCCGAGCCACCAGTTTCGAGGCGCCATGATCCAAATCCTCAACAAAATCCGCGCTCACCCGCATGCAAGAAGCACGCCGAGGCGGGCGCCTGCGTCCCGAAAGGGGACAATGCGGACCTGGCCCGAACCTTCCCTGCAACCCCCATGCGACCACCGGGGGTCGCGCCACGGAGGGCGGGACCATGGTCCATCCCAACACGGAACGATTGACGGAGTATTGGCGGTCGCGCCGGGGGGCGGCCGGGCTGCCCGCCCGCGCCGATATTGACCCGATGGCGTTCCACCAGCTTCTGCCCCAGACCTTCATCGTCGGACGGACGGCCCAGGGCCAGTATCCCTTGCGCCTGGTCGGCGGCATGATCGCCGACCTGCACCAGAGCGACCTGCGCGGACGCTGCCTGCTGGAGCTCTGGCGGACAAGCGATCGCTGGCAGTTGAAGTCGGCGCTGGAGTTCGCCCGCCGCCGTCCCGAGCCCGTGGTGGTCAACGCCGACGTCCTGGCCGACGGGGCGCCGCGGCTCGCCCTTGAGATTCTCATCGCCCCCCTGGCCGGCCCGACCGGCGAGGTTGACCGGTTCCTGGGCCACATGCAGCCGGCCGCGCCGCTGATGCGCCTGCTCGGCCGCCCGGCCCGGGCCCTGGCCATCGCGGCCATCGCCCGCTCCGACGATGGCGCCGAGGCGCCATCGCTGAAGCTGGCCGCGGTTGACGGCCGACGGATCGCCTGACGACGCCGATCGAGGCTCAAGCGAGGGCTTTGGTGTCTCCAGTGTCTCGATGCGCTGATCAGCGCCGTTCGAGTTCGGAGTAAGCCAACAGCGACAGGGGGATAGACGCGGGCGCCTGGGCGCTTCCCGACGCCAGGTCTCCGGCCCATGCTTCCCACACTGTGGCGTCAGCGCCTTGCGACGCTTGCCCTGCCGGCGACCCGGCGATGGGGTTCAGACCTTGCATTCCGGCAGTATGGCGCCGACGGAGTCGGTGGGGAGAAACGGGCGCGCGGGTTGCTGGCGGCAATGTCCTTCAAAGGGGCCGAATTTCCCCGGTTGTCTCCAGAGCATAGGTCTCCGGAGTCTGGCTTTCGCCCCCTACCCGCTCGCCGCGTCCAGTCGCGCCATCTGGCCGGCGTCCAGCGTCAGCCGCGCCGCGCCCATCAGATCCTCGAGCTGATCGAGACTTGTGGCGCTGGCGATCGGCGCCGCCACGGCGGGCCGCGCCATCACCCAGGCCAGCGCGACCTGGGCCGGCGTGGCGGCCAGCTCGGCGGACACCGCATCCAGCGCCGCCAGCACCGCCTGGCCGCGTTCGCTCTCCAGATGCTTCTTCGCCCCCGCCCCGCGCGGGCTTTTTCCGAGGTCGGCGGCCGAGCGGTACTTGCCGGTCAGGAAGCCGCTGGCCAGGCCGTAGTAGCTGATGATCGCCACGTCCTGGTCGACGCAGAGCTGTTGCAACGGCCCCTCGATGGCCCGGTCGACGAGGTTGTAGGCCGGCTGCAGCGTATCATAGCGCGGCAGGCCGTGGTCGGCGGCGATCTTCAGCGCCGACCCCAGTCGCGCAGCGTCGAAGTTGCTGGCGCCGATAGCCCTCGCCTTCCCCGCCTTGACCAGCCTACCGAAGGCCTCCGCCGTTTCGTCCTGCGGCGTGTCGGCGTCATCGCGGTGTGACTGGTAGAGGTCGATGTAGTCGGTCTGCAACCGCTTCAGGGAGCCCTCGCAGGCGGCGACGATATTGGCCGCCGACAGGCCCGGCTGAGCCGGCCACATGCCGACCTTGGTGGCGATGACCACATCGTCGCGCCGGCCACGCGCCTTGAGCCAGGTCCCGATCACGGTCTCCGACTCGCCGCCCTTGTGGCCAGGAACCCAGCCTGAATAGACATCCGCCGTGTCGATGGCGTTGAAGCCGCCGGCCACGAAGGCGTCGAGGATGGCGTGCGACGTCGTCTCGTCCGCCGTCCAGCCGAAGACGTTGCCGCCCAGCATGAGCGGGGCGATGGACAGGCCGCTGCGGCCGAGGGGACGGTGGGTCATTTGCGAGGCTCCAGTTCGATGCCGTGCGTCCTTCGACACGCCCGCCAGGCGGGCTGCTCAGGATGACTAACTCTATCAAGTCATGGTGAGCAGCACTCGGAGAGCGCGTGTCGAACCACGCAACGCCTACGCCGCCCGCACCGCCTCGCCGTCGAACACCGGGGCGTCCTGCGGGGCCAGATAGGGCTTGCCGCGCAGAAGGTCGCTGATCTTCTCGGCGATCATGATGGTCGGGGCGTTGGTGTTGCCGCCGATCAGGGTCGGCATGACCGAGGCGTCGACGACGCGCAGACCCTCGATACCCTGGACCCGCAGGTCGCCGTCAACCACGGCCATGGCGTCTCCCGCCACGCCCATGCGGCAGGTGCCGACCGGGTGGTAGATGGTCTCGGCCTTGGCGCGGATCCAGGCGTCGATCTCCGCGTCGGACTGCACGTCCTTGCCCGGCGAGTACTCGCTGGTGCGGTAGGGATCGAGCGCCGACTGGCTGGCGACATCCCGGGCGATCCGAACGCCCTCGCGGACCGCGCGGCGGTCCTCGTCGGTGGCCAGATAGTTGGCGAAGATGGTGGGATCATCGGTCGGATCAGCCGAGCGCAGCCCGGTGCGGCCACGGCTTTCGGGCCGCAGCTGGCAGACGTGGAAGGTGAACCCGTCCTTGCCGACGCTCACCTTGCCATGGTCCTGCATGATCGCCAGGACGGTGTGGAACTGCAGGTCGGGCCGGTCGAGGTCCGGGCGCGAACGCAGGAAGGCGCCCGATTCCAGCATCTGCTGACGGCCCGTGCCCTGCTTGAACAGCATGTAGCTGAGGCCGGTCAGCAGCTGGCGCGGCCCCTTGGTCAGCGAGTAGGCGGTGATCGGCTGCGGGCATTCCCATGACAGGCAGACGTCCAGGTGGTCCTGCAGGTTGGCGCCGACGCCCTTCAGCTCGTGCTGCACCTTGATGCCGTGCGGCGTCAGGTCGTCCGACGCCCCGATACCCGACAACTGCAGGATCTGCGGCGACTGCACGGCGCCGGCGCTGACCAGGACCTCGCCGTCGGCATGGGCGGTCTTCACCTCGGTCCCGACGATGTACTCGACGCCAATGGCCCTGCCCTTCTCCAGCAGGATGCGGCTGGTGCGGGCGCCGGTGACGCAGGTCAGGTTCGGACGGTTCAGGGCCGGGTAGAGGTAGGCCTTGGAGGCGCTCCAGCGTTCGCCGTCCTTGATCGTCATCTGATACGGACCCCAACCTTCCTGCTGGAAGCCGTTGAAATCCTTGGTGGTCAGATAGCCCGCCTGGGCGCCCGCATCGATCGCGGCCTTGTAGATAGGGTTGGGGGTCGAGGCGTGGCTGACGCGCAGCGGACCATCGCCGCCGTGCCAGGGATCAGCCCCTGTATCGAGCCCTTCCGAGCGCTTGAAGTAGGGCAGGACATCGGCGTAGCCCCAGCCGGCCAGGCCCATCTGGCGCCACTGGTCATAGTCGCGGGCATGGCCGCGAATGTAGATCATGCCGTTGATCGAGGACGAGCCGCCCCAGCCCTTGCCGCGCGGCCACCAGAGCTTGCGATTGTCGAGGTGGGGCTCCTCTTCCGTCCAGAAGCCCCAATTGTAGGCGCCCTTGGCCTTGATCAGGCTGCCGACCCCGGCCGGCATCTTCACCAGGATGGAGTTGTCCTTGCCGCCGGCTTCCAGCAGCAGGACCTTCGTCGACCCGTCCTCGGTCAGACGATTGGCCAGGACACACCCGGCCGAGCCGGCGCCGATGATGATGTAGTCGTAGCGGTCGGCCACTGCCGTCTCCCCCGATAGATTATCGTCGTTCAGGGAACAGTGACGCGGGCGTCAGGTTTGGGCAAGTGGTCCGGCATGGCGCCACCCTGAAAACGGCGAGAGGCACGCGCCCGGATGGGCGCATGCCTCCTGCTCCGATCACCAGGCCGCAGTCAGAAGCGGAAGGTCCGGGTGGTCGCCGATCCCTGGACGAAGGCGAAGACGGTCGCCGCGTCGATCGACGCGGTGTTGTTGCCGGTCCGCCGGTCGTCGTTGCAGCTGTTGGCGTCGATGAGGATGTCCGGATCGTAGACGATCGAGACATCGACGGTGCCGCCGAACTCGAAGGTGTCGAACGGATAGGACAGCATCGGCGTGGAGGCGCGCAGCATGGTGGCTCCGCCGGCCGCCGAGGCGGTCAGGGCGCGGTTGAGATCGTAGGTCTCGCTCGTGTTGCCGTTGACGGTCTTGAGGTTCACCAGCTGCTGTTCGGCGCCGGAGCGCCAGGCGGAGCGACCGCGATTGACGATCTCGTAGGTGATGCGAACGTCGCCGGCCCGTGCGCCCTTGGTCAGGGTGATACTGGCGACAGCCGGATCGACATCGCAGATGGCCGGCGCCGTCGGTCCCGGAAGCACGGGGCCAGGGAGCGTGGGGCCCGGGCGGTACGGCAGCGGCTTGATCGACTGGGGCGTGATGGGCCCGGCGAAGGCGGACGCCGCGATGGAAACCGTGGCGATGACGCTGGCGACTGAAACAGTGGTCCTGAACATCTTGGTTCTCCTCAGCGCGAAGGATTTCGCTGAGGAGGAGACTGCGCGCCGCTACCTGAACGGCTTCGGAGACCCGTCGTTACCGGATATTCATGTTCTCCCAAGGACGGCGGGATTATGGCGGGGGCAGATGGCTCTTCCCCCTGGAGGGGGGAAGGTGGCCCTGCGGAGCAGGGTCGGATGGGGGTGGGAGACCGTCGGTTCGAGGGGGACAGGTTAAGATGTCCCTTGGGACACCTTAACCTGTCCCCGTCCTGTCCCCGCCCCCAAGCTCTCGGTCCCGGATCGCCTTCGGCGTCCGGGATGACAACGGAGGCAAGGCCGCCATCCTTGACTTTCCCATGCTGCACTGCCACATGAGCCTCCTGCGCAGCGATCTCGCCGCGCCATCGGCCCTGCCCGGCCGCGTAAGGCGCCCCCTCGGCGCTCCCCGGGCCTTCCGCCGACCGACCCCATAGCGACGCCATTACGCGGGGCGTCTCCCAACGAGACCCCGCTTCCGACCGCCGGCCCGCAAGGCCGCGCGGTTCGAGTCGCATACGAAAGACATTCATGACGAACTTCGCTTCGCTTGGCCTCGCCAAGCCGCTGCTCACGGCGCTTGCAGCCGAGGGCTACACCACCCCCACCCCCATCCAGGCCCAGGCCATCCCGCTGGTGATGGAAGGCAAGGATCTGCTCGGCATCGCCCAGACGGGCACCGGCAAGACCGCCGCCTTCGCCCTGCCGATCCTGCATCGCCTGGCCGCCGACAAGAAGCCGGCCCCGCGTCGTGGCTGCCGGTGCCTGGTCCTGTCGCCCACCCGTGAACTGGCCACCCAGATCGCCGACAGCTTCCGCGCCTACGGCGCCGGCATGGGCCTGTCGGTCGCCGTCGTGTTCGGCGGCGTCAAGTACGGGCCGCAGGTCCGCGCCCTGGCCGCCGGCGTCGACATCCTGGTCGCCACGCCAGGCCGCCTGATCGACCACATCAACGAGAAGGTCGCCAACCTGGCCGAGGTCGAGGTCTTCGTGCTCGACGAGGCCGACCAGATGCTCGACATGGGCTTCGTGGTGCCGATCCGCCGCATCGTGAAGGGCCTGCCGCAGAAGCGTCAGAACCTGTTCTTCTCCGCCACCATGCCCTCGGAAATCGAGAAGCTGGCCGGCGAACTGCTGAAGTCGCCGTCCAAGGTCTCGGTGACGCCGCAGGCCACGACCGTCGAGAAGATCGACCAGAAGGTCCTGTTCATCGAGACTGCCCGCAAGCGCGCCCTGCTGGCCGAACTGTTCGATGATGCGGCGTTCAGGCGCGTGCTGGTCTTCACCCGCACCAAGCGCGGCGCCGACCGCGTCGCCAAGGGCCTGACCGCCATCGGCATCGAGGCCGCCTCGATCCACGGCGACAAGAGCCAGGGCCAGCGCGAGCGCGCCCTGGCGCAGTTCAAAGCCGGTGAAATGCGGGCCCTGGTGGCCACCGACATCGCCGCCCGCGGCATCGACGTCGACGGGGTCAGCCACGTCATCCAGTACGAACTGCCCAACGTGCCGGAAGCCTATGTCCACCGCATCGGCCGCACCGCGCGGGCCGGCGCCAACGGCTCGGCCGTGTCGCTGGTCGCCGACGACGAGCGCAACCTGCTGCGCGACATCCAGAAGGTGACGCGCCAGACCATCCCCAGCTGGGACCGTCGCAACGACAAGGTGCTGGGCCAGGCCCAGGCGGCCATGGCCTCGATCGAGCCGGAAAAGCCCCACCGCGACCCGCGCGCGGCGAACAACGGCGGCGGCCGCAACGGCCAGAACAACGGTCGCAACAAGAAGCCCCAGGCCCTCGACGCCAACGGCAAGACTCAGCCCGAGCGCGGCCAGCGCGCCCGTCACCGTCCGGCCGGCTATGATCCCCTCGCGGGCGTCACCAGCCTGATCGGCGCGGCGGGCGAAGCCGCCCCCAAGCGCAAGAAGACCCGCAGCCGTAACCGCGGCACGGGCGGCGGCGGCGGCGGCCAGACGGCCAGCGCCCAGACCTAGAACGTCAAAGGGCGGCCCCGGAAACGAAGCCGCCCTTTTCTTGTACGGCCGCGAAGATCAACCCCGGATCGTCATCCTGGGCCTTGTGCCCAGGACCCCTCGCTCTGCCTCACCGTGAGAGCGTAACTTCCCGCTGCACATGCGACCGACAGAGGGATCCTCGCCACAGGGGCGAGGATGACGGGGATTGTGGAGCTACCGCCCCTTCCACTGCGGCGCGCGCTTCTGGGCGAACGCCATCGGACCTTCGCGGAAGTCCTCGGACTGGAAGAGCGCCGCCACGGCCGGCATCTTGAACTGGCCGCCGATGGCGTCGGCGAGCGGCATCTCCAAGCCCTGCAGCACCGCCTGCTTGGAGGCGCGAATCGACATCGGGCTGCATTCGCCGATCAGGCCGGCCCATTTCTTGGCCTCGGCCATCAGGTCGGCGGCCGGAACAACGGCGTTGACGAAGCCCAGCTCCTTGCCTTCGGCGGCGCTGACGCGGCGGGCGGTGAGGATCATGCCCATCGCCTGCTTAAGGCCGATCTGGCGCGGCAGGCGGTGCAGACCGCCCGCGAGCGCGGCGAGGCCGACCTTCGGCTCGGGCAGCGCGAAGACCGCGCCTTCCGAGGCGATGATCAGGTCGCAGGCCAGAGCGATCTCGAAGCCGCCGCCCATGGCCACGCCGTTGACCGCCGCGATCAGCGGCTTGTCGAGATCGAAGCGGCTGGTCAGGCCGGCAAAGCCCGACGGCGGGCTGCCCATCTTGCCGCCCATGGCCTGGTGCTTGAGGTCGTTGCCGGCCGAGAAGGCGCGGTCGCCGGCCCCGGTGACGATGCCGACCCACTGGTCCGGATCGGCGGCAAAGGCGTTGAACGCCTCATTCAGCTCGAAATGCATCGGCGAATGGAGGGCGTTCATGACCTCCGGCCGGTTGAGGGTGAAGATGGTGACCGGCCCCTCGCGGTCGACCGTGATGAATTCGTAGGCCATGGCGGCGTCTCCCTGTTTGACCGGAAGGTCGCGCCCTTTCCCCACGGTCCGTCAACGACTCAACGTTAACTGACCGGGACTCGGGATAGCCTGACGTCATGACGAGGATCTTCATCACCGGAAACGCCGGCAGCGGAAAGTCGACCCTGGCGCGGCGTATCGGAACGGCCCTCGACATTCCTGTGCGGGGCCTCGACGAGGTCGTCTGGCGGCCAGGATGGTTGAAGACGAAACCGGACGAGCGCGCTGCCGCCGAATTCGCTCTGACCGCGCCGGCGGCCTGGGTGATCGAAGGGGTGTCCTGGACCGTCATGGACGCCGCCGATCTGGTCATTTTCCTGGATGTGAGCCGGCGAACCTCTTACCTCCGCTGCGCGGGGCGAAACTGGCGATACCTCTTCCGCAGCCGCCCGGGGTTGCCGGAAAACTGTCCGGAAATTCTGATCATTCCGGAGCTGATCCGGATCATCTGGCGGTTCCCGCAGCGGGTCCGGCCACGCATTCTCAGCGCGCTAAGCGAGCGACCGGCGACGACCTGGATCGTGCGATGTCCGGCTGACCTTGATCAGGTCCTTCGACAACTCGGCTGTCAGACCGACATCAACGCTCCACCAGATCCTGCCGGAATCGCTTCCAGTTCTCGACATAGTGCAGGGCAGACATCTTCAGGCCCATCGCCTGCTGCTCGCTGACCTCGCGGACGACCTTCCCGGGCGAGCCCATGACAAGGCTGTTGTCGGGAATCTCCTTGCCCTCGGGAATCAGCGCCCCGGCCCCGATCAGGCAATTCTGGCCGATCCTGGCGCCATTGAGCACGATCGCGCCGATCCCGATCAGACTGTTGTCGCCGATCGTGCAGCCGTGAAGCATCACCAAATGCCCGACGGTCACATTCGCGCCGATGACCAACGGCATGCCGATGTCGGCGTGAAGCACAGATCCGTCCTGAACGTTGCTGTTCTCGCCCACGGTAATGGTTTCGGTGTCGCCTCTAGCCGTGGCGCCCCACCAGATGCTCGCGTTCCTCTTCAGAATCACGTTTCCCATCACGGCCGCGGTCGGCGCGATCCAGTATTCGTCTTCTAAAGGCAGCGTGGGGCTTAAGGCGCCCAAAGCATAAACAGTCATACCCTCGCCTCGTATATTTGTCGTGACGGCTTGCTTAACGAGTCAGAAACCAAGTTAGCATCAATCTTGTCAGGCGATTCGAGCGGGTTTCGACCCCCTCAAATCCTGCACGGACGACTTTCCGTCCGTGGTCTCCTGACGACGGAGAACCGGGTGTCGCGTTTGGTGTCCAGGCGTCCAGGGACGTCTCCAGTCCCGCGAAGCGCAAGCGAGCCTCCCGGCCGCTCGCGCGTCATCCGCTCCGCTTTCCTGTCCCAAGGGCGCGCCGTACCGGCGACGCCCTTTTTTCATGCCCCATTGGAGGCCTCACGATGACCAAGCGAGCTCTGAAGCGGACCGTGCGCGAAGGCGCATTCGACAACGCCCAGTTCCAGGACGACGGCGGCAAGGTGCGCCGCCTGCCGGTCGGTAACGGCTGGTCGCCACTCGGCCGGGAGGAAGATCGCGAGCAGGGGTATCTGAAGACGATCAAGCCGAAATCAGACGGTCAGGCCGAGCTGATCAAGGCCATCGACGCCAAGAACCTTGTCATGGCGCTCGGTCCGGCAGGGACGGGCAAGACCTACCTGGCCATCGCCAAGGCCGTCGAGGCGCTGGAGGCCGGCAAGGTGGCCAAGATCGTGCTGTCGCGTCCGGCGGTCGAGGCCGGCGAATCGATCGGCTACCTGCCGGGCGACATGGAGGACAAGCTCGCCCCCTACCTGCGGCCGCTTTACGACGCCCTGTCGGATCGCCTGTCGATGAAGCGGGTGCGGGCGCTGATCGCCGAGGGCGCCATCGAAATCGCCCCGGTCGGCTACATGCGCGGCCGCACGCTCAACAACGCCTTCGTGGTCATCGACGAGGCCCAGAACTGCACCTACGGCCAGCTCAAGATGCTGCTGACCCGGCTGGGCTGGCACTCGACCATGGTGGTGACCGGCGACCCCCACCAGTCGGACCTGCTACCTGGGCTGTCCGGCCTGGGCGACGTCGCCGACCGCTTCGAGGCCGTGCCCAACATCGCCGTGGTGCGCCTGGCCGAGCAGGACATTGTTCGCCACCCGCTGGTCGCGGAGATGCTGGGGGTTCTGTGACCCGGGGACTGCTTCGCGAAGCGTAGCTGTCCCTCAACACTGGCTGACGCCGTTGAGGGACAGCTACCGGCTATCGCCGGAAGCAGTCCCCGACTGCAGCCACCCGCGATACCGGACGATCATGCCGGTCAGCGGGTGGCCGATCTCCACGTCGAAGTGAAAGCGGCCGTCCACGATCTCCTCGTGGGCGGCCGCTGTCGGCGAAAGCCACAGCGGCAGCGGGACGCCGAACAGGCTGAAGCGCCGGATGATCAGGCTCATGCGGCCGTCCCGGGTGGTGGGCGCCATGGCGACAGCCAGCGGCCCGAAGCGCTCGACGACCAGATGCATTGACCGACCCTGGCCGGGCTCCTGCAAGCTGGAAAAGGTCTTGCCGCCGAAGGTGCGGGTCCAGAGCTCGGCATTGCCCTGCCGTTCGAAGCGCACGCCGACCGGCACATCGTCGCCCTCCGCTGGAAAGCCCATCATGGCGCTGACGATTCGCGCGAGCAGCCCCTTGCCGCGCCTGACCATCGCCTGTCCCTCGACCCTCAGCGCCCCGGTCCGCAGGCCGTGCATCGCCCGCCAGGCCTGCGGCATGGCGTCGAAGGCGCCGGCCATCACCTGACGATAGACCGGCTCGGACGCTTCGATCTCCTCACGGACGCCGCAGCGGATGGCCCGGCGGGCGAAGGCGGCCTCGAAGTCGGCGAGCTCCAGGTCGGCGACCGACGGGCGGGCGCCCGGCTCGGGCCGTTGGCCGTCGATCATCCGCCGGATCAACGCCTCGGCGGCCATAGAGGGGATGAACGGACCATCGTCCCCCTCGGCGACGAGATGCCAGGATCGGCGGATCGGGCGGCGATCCGCGTCCTCGCCGGCGGCGGCCACGAACATGCCGCCCCGGTGCTCGCCCCAGGGCAGGCGGTTGATCGCCTGGTGGAACAGCGGCGACAGGGGGGCGAGGGTCGGAATCAGCCGCCATCGCACCAGCCACGCCATGCCGTTCAGCATCCGGTGCAGCAGCTCCGGTGTCGGCCCTGCGCCGAACCAGACGTCGCGCAGTCCGGGCAGCATGGCCGGCAGCGTGCGCAGGTCCGGCGTATCGACCAGCGAGAAGTGCAGATTGCGCAGCGGCGTCACCCCGGGCGGGGCGATGGTCACCCTGCGGGTCTCGACCAGGGCAGGCGCCTGGACCGCCAGGCCGCCGCGCACGAGGGTTACAGGTTTGCCCGCATAGCCGGCGATACCCTGGACCACGCTGAGGCCGATTCCCGACCAGGGCGTCGGTGCGATGCCGGCCGAAACCGACCGCACGTCCGACCAGCCCTCCGCCAGCCTGCGGACCACCGCCGAGGTCAGGGCGGGGCAGGTGCTGACTCCCGACCGCACGAAGACGCCCGCCGCCTTCGCCCGCGCGTCCAGCGCCGCGATCCCGGCCACGAAGTCCGAACCGTCCGCTAGGTCGATGTAGGAGACGCCGGCGGCGATACAGGCCTCCGCCACCCGGTAGGGCTCGCGCCCGTAGGCCTGGAAAGGACCGCTGGCGTCGACAACGAGATCGGCCCTCGCCTCGGCCAGCTGCGCCTCGAGGTCGCCGTCGCGGTCGAAGCGGAACGGGATCAGCGACGCGTCGGACCGCGTCCACTCGGCCATCCTGCGCGCCTTGGTCTCCGACCGCCCGGCCAGCAGCAGCACCAGGCGCCATTCGTTCGCCAGCAGCCGCACCAGGCGGCCGCCGAACGTCCCGTAGCCGCCGATGATGAGGACCCTCATGACGCCTGCATCCGGTCGTCCGGGATAGCCGGACCGGCGGGGTCGGCGTGATAGCAGGGCGGCGACATCCGGGCGTTCGGCATGAGGGAAACGTCGGGTGCAGCGGAGTTGAGGTCAAGGCGCCGCTGGACAGCGTCATGGCCCGACTTGTTCGGGCCACCCATAAACACCGCCTACGAAAAGAGGGCGCGGCGCATCGGCCACGCCCTCCTGATCACACTCACCACGCATGGGTGGCCCGAACAAGTCGGGCCATGACGGCCTGGAGCGGAGCAGCCTACTCCAGGTCTTCCGCCAGGATGGCCATCTCGAACAGGAAGGAGCCGGGCTCGTCCTCGTCCTCGTAGATGACGCCGATGAACTCGCTCTTCAGCTCGACCTCGGCCGAGTCCTTCTGCTTGCGGGCCTTCACCGAGAAGTGGGGGTTGCCGAAGGTGCGCTTCAGGTGCGCTTCAATCTGCTTGATATGCTTTTCGTCCACGGCGTGGCTCCTGATGGTTGGCGCGCGCCGGGGCGCGTTCGGCGCGAACCTACTGCGCTCGCCCCGGGAGGCAAGACAAAAGCCGCGTAATGGCGGCCGCCTCAGATGACGTAATCGTAGATCTCGTCAGACAGGGTGTGGTCCATGGTCCGGGCAGGCTCGTCGCAGGTCGGGCAGTTGATCAGCCGGGCCGGCACGCCCGCGGCCGTGCAGTGCGACGGCACGTTCTTCAGGACCACCGATCCGGCCGCCACCTTGGCGTAGTCGCCGACCGTGATGTTGCCGAGCACCTTGGCGCCGGCGCTCAGCAGTACGCCCCTGCCGATCTTGGGGTGGCGATCGCCACGCTCCGCCCCCGTGCCGCCCAGGGTCACGCCGTGCATGATCGAGACGTCGTCGCCGACCGTCGCCGTCTCGCCGATGACGATGCCCGTGCCGTGGTCGAAGAAGATGCCACTGCCGATCCGGGCCGCGGGGTGGATATCGACCTGGAAGACCTCGCTCATCTTGCTCTGCAGATAGAAGGCCAGGGTGTCGCGGCTGTGGGTCCACAGCCAGTGGGCCACGCGGTGAGTTTGCAGCGCCTGGAAGCCCTTGAAGAACAGGAACGGCTGGACGTAGCCCTTGCAGGCCGGGTCGCGCTCGAAGACGGCTTTCAGATCGGCTTCCGCGGCGGCGATCAGCGACGGATCAGCCTCGTAGGCCTCCAGTGCGATCTCGCGGGCGCTCATGGCGCGCAACTCCTGGTCGCCGATCTTGCGGGCGAACTGGTAGGACAGCGCCTCTTCAATCCTGTGGTGGGACAGGATCACCGCGTTGAGCAGACTGCCCAGCGTCGGCTCGTCGCGCGCGGCGCGCTCGGCCTCGTTGCGCAGACTGGCCCAGACGGGCGGCGGACCGGCGGTGACCACTTCGAACTGTCTGGGCATCTGCGCCCTCCCGTTTTCGCGTCCGGCCTATAGCACAGGTCGCCGGCGTCGCCGAATTTCGCCCTGCCCGGCGATATGGGGCCGATAACGGGGTTCGCCAAGGCCCGGTTGCCGGAGCCGGTTTTCCGCCATAGGTGTTGGGCATGCGCGCCCTGCTTGTCCCAGCCCTTTTCCTCGCCGTCGCCGCCCCCAGCGCGGCGCTGGCTGACCCTGCCCGGCCGCTGACCCGCGAGGCCCTTGTCGCCACGATCAAGTCTGACCGGGCCTGGTGCGGCGGCTGGCGCGACGCGGACATGAGCTGTGAGGAGATCGTCTTCCTCGAAACGGCCAAGGGCGCCGTCAGCCAGACCCGCCGATACCGGATCTACGAAGGCAGCGACTTCGAAATGGTCGTGCGCAACACGGCCAAGCTCGAAGGCGGCAAGCTGTGCTGGACCTACCGCTTCGCCGAGATGGACATCGCCTTCCTCGAAGGCGGCGTCCGGGCTCCCAGGGAGCAGGCCGCCGCCATGCTGATGGTGATGCGCGAGACGATGGCCGACCTCGAGGGCAAGATGGCCTGCGAAGCCTTCAGCCGTGACGAGACGACCGGGGATATCGCCGCGGCCGCCACGCTCGACGGGGAGCGGGCCCCCGAGTACGACAGCCGCTTCCGGCTGCTGCCCCCCGAAGCCCGCATCAAGCTGCGCGGGGTGTTCGAGGACAAGCCGGAACCTTCCAGAACCTGACTTCGAGGCTCGCGTGACCCAAGGCGCTTCCCTGGCCCCGGCGTTCGCCGAGCCGCTCCCCATCGTGTCCGCGCCGGCGGTGTTGGCCTTCCTCGCCCGTCGCCGCTCGGCCTCGGCGATGGCGCTTCGCGCGCCCGGGCCGACGCCGGAAGAGCTGTCCGATCTGCTGACGATCGCCGCCCGGGTGCCCGATCATGGCAAGCTGGCGCCCTGGCGGTTCGTGATCCTGGAGGGGGCCGGCAAGGACAACTTCGCCGACCGGCTGCAGTCGCTGGCGGCAGCCCGGTCGGACGCGGCCAGGCTGATCGCCAAGCTGGGCAAGCTGCGGACCCCGCCTCTGGGCGTCGCCGTCATCTCGCGAACCACCGCGGGCGAGATCCCGGAGTGGGAGCAGCTGCTCTCGGCCGGCGCCGTCTGCACGACCCTGACCTATGCCGCCCTGGCCATGGGCTATGGCGCCAACTGGATCACCGACTGGTACGCCTATGACGCCGGGGCCCGGGCCGTGCTGGGGCTTGCCGAGGACGAGCGGGTGGCCGGCTTCGTGTTCCTGGGCAAGGCCGCCGAGGCGCCCCTGGAGCGGGTCAGGCCGGACGTCGCGGCGCTGACGACGCGTTTCGAGGGCTAGCCCCGCCCGCGATAGGGCGCGACGCCCTGGTCGGGCAGCCACAGGCCCTCGGGCGCGGGGCCGCTCTGCCAGAAGACGTCGATGGGGATGCCGCCGCGCGGGTACCAGTAGCCCCCGATCCGCAGCCACTTCGGCTGGGCGACTTCGACGATCCTGCGGCCGATGGCGACGGTGCAGTCCTCGTGGAAGGCGCCGTGGTTGCGGAAGGCGCCCAGGTACAGCTTCAGCGACTTGGATTCGATCAGCCAGTCGCCGGGCGCGTAGTCGATGACCAGCTGGGCGAAGTCCGGCTGGCCGGTGACCGGGCAGAGCGAGGTGAACTCCGGCGCGGTGAACCGGGCCAGGTACAGGGTGTCGGCCTGCGGGTTGGGCACGCGCTCGAGCACGGCGTCCTCGGGGCGGGCCGGCGCTTCGACGAGACGGCCCAGCTGGGTCAGATGATCGGTCATGGCGGCGATTTAGTCCCCCCTCCCCCTCGCGACAAGCGCGGGCGCGTCGGTGTAGGGAGAACCAAAGCAAGGGAGAGAGACATGTCCGGCAAGGATTTCGACGGCTACGTGGTGGTGGTGACCGGCGGCTCGACGGGCCTGGGCCGGGCGATCGCGGTCGAGACGGCGAGCCGCGGCGCGGCGGTGGTGGTGATCAACTACGCCTCCAGCCAAGCCGAGGCCGAGGAAACCGGCCGCCTCTGCGAGGCCCAGGGCGCCAAGGCGGTGCTGGTGCAGGGTGACGTCGGCGAGGACGCCGACTGCCGCAGGATCGCGGCCGCCGCCGAGCCCTTCGGCCGCATCGACGCGCTGTTCAACAACGCCGGCGTGACCAAGTTCGCGCCCAACCACGGCGACCTGGACGCCGTCGACGCGGACGACTTCCTGCGGCTCTACCGGGTCAATGTCGTCGGCGCCTTCCAGATGGTCCGCGCCGCGCGCGCGCTGCTGGAAGCGGCGCCGCAGCCCGGGGCGGTGGTCAACACCGCCTCGATCGCCGGGGTGACGGGGATCGGATCGTCGGTACCCTACGCCGCCTCGAAGGGCGCGATGACCACCCTGACCCTGTCGCTGGCGCGCGGACTGGCGCCGAATATCCGCGTCAACGCCATCTGTCCCGGGTTCATCGACACCCCGTGGTTCGGCAAGGCGATGGCGGACGACACCGTGTCTCGCATGCGCGAAGGCGTGATTCGCTCCACGCCGCTCAAGGCTGCCTCGACGGCGGAGGATATCGCCGGCGCGGCGGTATTCCTGGCCGCCCCCGCCTCGCGCCATGTGACGGGGGAAACCCTGCTTGTGGACGCCGGCACGCACCTGGGGTTCGCGTCGATGTCGATGCGCTGAGGCGCTGGTTTACGGATCGCTTACGCAGGGTGATGCGGTTCCGCATTGCAGCATTCCCCTGACGGTGCGACTATTCGGCGCCCAATAATCGGGCGAACTGCCTCCGGGAAGCTCAAAATCCCGACAGGCGAGCGCGTCATTCCTGTCGCGCGCGCCCTGCCGGTAGGGTGATCGGAAGCCTTCGACCAATCTGAGACTCGCCCGACGTCGCACGACTGGGGCGACGCCGGCGCGGCCTGGATCCGTCCGGCGCTAACAACAAGGGGATAGCGATGAAAGCTCTTAAACTGGCCATCTGCGCCGCCACGGCGTCTCTCGCCCTCGGCGGCACGGCTTACGCCCAGGACGTTTCGTTCAACGTCGGCGTGGCCTCCGATTACGTGTGGCGCGGCGTTTCGCAAACCGACGAAGGTCCGCAACTGTTCGGCGGCGTCGATTTCAGCAGCGGCATCTTCTACGCCGGCGCCTGGGCCTCCAACGTCGACTTCTATGACTCGACCGACGCCGAGATCGACCTCTACGCCGGCATCAAGCCGACCGCCGGTCCGGTGACCTTCGACCTGGGCGCCCTCTACTACGGCTACGTGAACGAGCCGTCCGGCGCGGACTACGCCTTCTGGGAACTCAAGGCCGCCGCCTCGGTTCCGGCCGGCCCCGCCACGCTGGGCGCCGCCGTCAACTACTCGCCGGAGTTCTTCGGCGGCATCGGCTCGGCCGTCTACTACGAAGTCAACGCCAGCGTTTCGCCCGCCGAAAAGTGGACGATCGGCGGCGCCATCGGCAGCCAGACGTTCGACGCCGGCGGCGACTACTCGACCTGGAACGTCGGCGTGGGCTACGCCTTCAACGACACCCTCTCGGCCGACCTGCGCTACCACGACAACGACCTGAACTGCGGCACGATCTGCGACAGCCGCGTGACGCTGTCGCTCAAGGCCGTCCTGCCCTAGGCTCGACACGCCTTCAGGCTTTGGAGCCCGTCGCGATCCTCGCGGCGGGCTTCTTGCTGTCTGGAGCACAGGCCGGCGGCATGCGCCGGCCTTGGTAGGGACGGTGGGACTCGAACCCACACTCCTTGCGGATGCGGATTTTAAGTCCGCTGCGTCTACCGTTCCGCCACGTCCCCGTGCACGCCCGACTTAGCGTCGGACGCGGGCGGGCGCTACAGATGTCGCGAGATCAGCGTCGAAGGGCGCGGTTCAGGGAACGCCGGGGCCGGCGGGCGGGGCGGAACCGCCGCGCTGATCGGACAGGAAGCGGCCGGTGGCGTCACGCAGGCGGTCGCGCTCGGCGATGGTCATGCAGACCTTCTGCGGCCGGTTGCTGCCCACGACGTGCTGGCGCACGCAGACGATCCGGTCGGGGTCGTCCTTGGCGGGCTTGGGCTTGGGCGCCGGCGGCGGGGCCTCGGCGGGCGTCTCGATGGGGGGAGCGGCGGCGGGGTCGCCCGCCGCGCCGGCGGGAAGGGCCGCCGTGGCCAACGCGGTCACGACCAGGGAAAGCAACACGCCGCGCATACGGGATCCTCTCAAGACCACCGGAACAGAAGCCGCCACAGTTGAAACCCGCGCCGTCACACGGAGTCAAGATGGGTGACGTTGGCCACGCCGGCCGCGCGCAGCGCCGCCTCCAGTTCGATCACCGTGGCGGCCAGTTCGTCCGCGTCCCGCCCGCGCACAACCAGGTTCGAGCCGTAGCCTTCGCCGGAGAAGAAGGGATAGCTGCCCAGCGACAGGGTCGGGTGGGCCCTGGCCACGGCCTCCAGCGGGGCGGCGATCACGCCCTCGCCCGAGCCGTCGACCCGCACCGTGCGCGAGATCGTCACCGCCCCGCCTTTGAGCCGGGGGCCGACGTCCTCGAGCATGCCGCGCATGATCGACGGCACGCCGGCCAGCACGAAGACATTCCCGATCTGGAAGCCGGGCGGGCCCTGGACGGGGTTCTTCACCAGACTGCCGCCCTCGGGCACGCGGGCCATGCGGCGGCGGGCGGCGTTGAGCTCGCCCTGCCAGCGGCTCTCCATCATGGCGATGATCTCGGGGTGTTCGTACAGCGGCACGCCGAAGGCCAGGGCCACGCAGTCGGCGGTGATGTCGTCGTGTGTCGGGCCTATGCCGCCGGTGGTGATCAGGTAGTCGTAGCGCTCCCGCAGATGGTTCACCGTCGCGACGATCTCGTCCTCGACATCGCCGACCACGCGGGCCTCGGCGACGTCGACGCCGTGGACGCCGAGATAGCGGGCGATGGCGTTGAGGTTGGTGTCCTGGGTCCGCCCCGACAGGATCTCGTCGCCGATGATCAGGACGGCCGCGGTCACACGTTCATGGCTCGCCATAGGTCCCGACCTTTTCTACATCTGCGTCCATCTCCGGATTAGAGACCGCATGGATTTCCCGCAACCGCTCAGCCACGGCGTCCTGGTCCGCCGCTACAAACGATTCTTCGCCGATGTTACGCTCGACAGCGGCGAGGAGATCACCGCCCACTGTCCGAACCCGGGCGCCATGCTGGGCGTCAACATGCCGGGGCTGGGCGTCTGGCTGTCGAAGTCGGACGATCCCAAACGCAAGCTGGCCCATACGCTGGAAATGGTGGAGACCGCGGACGGCGTCCTGGTCGGCGTCAACACCATGCTGCCCAACCGCCTGGTCGCCGAGGCCCTGGCCGCCGACGCCATCCCGGAGCTGACCGGCTACGACGTCCATCGCCGCGAGGTGAAGTACGGCGAGGCCAGCCGCGTCGACTTCCTGCTGGAGACCGGACGCGGCGAGCGCTGCTGGCTGGAGATCAAGAACTGCCACCTCTCCCGCACCCCGCCACTGGCCGAGTTCCCCGACTGCGTGGCGGCGCGATCGACGAAGCATCTGGGCGACCTGGAGGCCATGGTCCGCGCCGGCGACCGGGCGGTGGCGCTGTTCGTGGTCCAGCGCACCGACTGCGACGCCTTTTCGGCGGCGGGCGACCTCGACCCGGCCTTCGCGGTCGCGCTTGAGCGGGCGGCGGACGCGGGGGTGGAGGTGCTGGTCTATCGGTGCGAAATGAGCCCGGCCGACGTCCGGATCGCCGGGCGGATCGAGTGGAGGCGGCGTCAGACCAGATGAGCACCGGCAAGACCCTCCCCAACGGCGTCGCCGTCGTCCTCGTTCTCATCATCGCGGCGTGGGGCGTCTTCAGTATGGTGAAAGCCGGCGCCGAGCGGGACAAGGACAACGGGCGAATACGGGCGGCGCTCGCCGCTGCGGGCCATCCGGACGCCCGCATCGGGCGCGGCCAGCGACTGCGCGCCATGAGCCGCTGCGACGTCGGCCAGATTCGTAAGCGTGGCGCCGCCTACGAATGGAGAACCGACTGGGCGAGTGGCGTCTACTGCGCGCCAGCGGACGGACGGCCAGATCGCATTCTCATCGACGGGCAGGAACCATGACCGACGGTTGGGACGAGTCCGCGCAGGCCTGGATCGCAAGTCAGGGCGACGAAGGCGACTTTGGTCGACGGCACGTGCTCGACGGGCCGATGACGGCGCGGGTCGCGGCGCTGGCCTCCGCGACCGCGCTGGACGTCGGTTGCGGCGAAGGACGGTTTTGCCGGCGGCTGCGCGAGATGGGCGTGGCTGCTGTCGGCGTCGATCCCACCGTTGCGCTCATCGAGCGGGCCCGAGCGCTCGACCCGGACGGCGACTACCGCGTCGGCCGGGCCGAGGCGCTGGCCTTCGCCGACGGCGAATTCGACCTGGTGGTCAGCTACCTCAGCCTGATCGACATTCCCGACATCCGCGCGGCGATCCCGGAGATGGCGCGGGTGCTGAAGCCCGGGGGGACGCTGCTGATCGCAAACTCGACCAGCTTCAACACCGCAGGCCTCGGCGAGGGCATGGGCAAGTCGTATGACGCCGGCGGCCGCTTCCGCTACGCCATCGACGCCTATCTCGAGGAGCGGGCCTACTGGACGGCCTGGAAGGGCATCCGCATCATCAACCACCACCGGCCGCTGGAGACCTACATGTCCCTGCTGCTCGGCGCCGGCCTGACCCTGACCTGGTTCGCCGAGCCTGCTCCGACCGGAGGCGACCCGGCCACCGTGGACCGCTACCGCCGCGCGCCGTGGTTCCATGTGATGGAGTGGCGGAAGGGTTGAGCCCCCCCCGAACGTCGTCATGGCCCGACGTGTTCGGGCCACCCAAGCGTGGTGAGTCCGCAGGCGTCCTGCGTGGTTCGACACGGCCCTTCGGGCCTGCTCACCATGACGTAGATGGAAGCGCTCCCTAACACGTCATCCTGAGCAGCCGCGCAGCGGCGTGTCGAAGGACGCATGGCATGGGCCGCGTTCATGGGTGGCCCGAACAAGTCGGGCCATAACGGAGGATGGAGGTAGCGCACCCCGCTCCCCGTTGAACTTCCGTGCTATAGACGCGACATAGACGCTTCCCCCGCTCTCCCCGGCGGGGCGGTAAGGACCGAGCAGATGAGCACGATGGACAGCGTTTCGGACGCGGAATACCGCACCGGGGCGATCCGCATTCACGGGGCCGAGGGCTTCGAGGGCATGCGCAGGGCCGGCCGGCTGGCCGCCGAATGCCTGGACATGCTGATCCCGCACGTCGTTCCCGGCGTCACCACCGAACATCTGGACCGGCTGGCCCGCGAGTTCGTGCTCGACCACGGCGCCCTGCCCGCCTGCCTGTTCTACAAGGGCTACAACCACACCGTCTGCATCTCGACCAACCATGTGGTCTGCCACGGCATCCCGAGCGACCGGCCGTTGCGCGAGGGCGACATCGCCAACATCGACGTCACCGTCATCGTCGACGGCTGGCATGGCGACACAAGCCGGATGTACGGCGTCGGCGAGGTCTCGCCCCGCGCCCGCCGGCTGGTAGAGGTGACCTATGAGGGCATGGCGCGCGGTCTGGCCTCCATCAAGCCGGGGAACACCTTCGGCGACATCGGCCACGCCATCCAGAAGTACGTCGAGGCCCAGCGCTGCAGCGTGGTGCGCGACTTCTGCGGCCACGGCCTCGGCAAGCTGTTCCACGACAGCCCCAACGTCCTGCACTTCGGCCGCCCGGGCGAAGGCCCGGTGCTCAAGGAAGGCATGTTCTTCACCGTCGAGCCGATGGTGAACCTGGGCAAGCCGCAGGTGAAGGTCCTGAGCGACGGCTGGACGGCGGTGACGCGCGACAAGTCCCTGTCGGCCCAGTGCGAGCACAGCTGCGGCGTGACCGCCGACGGGGTGGAGCTGTTCACCGCCTCCCCGGCCGGACTGTTCCAGCCGGCGATCGCAGGCAGTTGATCAGCCCTGCGTCCTTCGACACGCCTGCTCCGCAGGCTGCTCAGGATGACGTAGTCTGAAGGCTACACTCCACGTCATGGTGAGCAGCGCCGAAGGCGCGTGTCGAACCACTCATTGCACAACCTTGGCGCGCGATCCATCATGGCTCCTGCAATGGGCATCTATGGGCCGCCATGCCGGATCAATCCCCCCACCCACACCAGCTTGGCCATCGCGAGCGCCTGCGCGAGCGGGCGCTGAAGAGTCTGGACGCGGTGCCGGACTATGAGCTGCTCGAGCTGTTCCTGTTCCGCACCTTCCCGCGCGGCGACATCAAGCCCGTCGCCAAGGCGCTGCTGACGCGGTTCGGGTCGCTGGGCGCGATCACCACCGCCTCGGTCGAGGACCTGCGAACCGTGCCGGGCGTCGGCGAACAGGCGGCGCTGGACCTGCGGCTGCTGGGCGAGGTCACGCTGCGGGTCGGGCGCGAGACGATCCGCAAGCGCACGGTGATCGGCTCCTGGAGCGCGCTGCTGGCCTATGTGAAGGTCGCCCTGGCCAACGAGCCGCGCGAGCAGTTCCGGGTGCTGTTCCTCGACCGCAAGAACCAGCTGATCCTCGACGAGATCCAGAACCGCGGCACCGTCGACCACGCACCGGTCTACGCCCGCGAGGTCATGCGCCGGGCGCTGGAGCTGTCGGCCAGCTCGGTGATCCTGGTCCACAACCACCCCAGCGGCGACCCCACCCCCAGCGGCGCCGACATCACCATGACCCGCGAGGTCGTCGACGCCGGCCGGGCGCTGAAGATCAGCGTCCACGACCATCTGGTCGTCGGCCGGGAGGGCGTGGCCAGCTTCAAGGCGCTGGGGCTGTTCCGGTGAAGTGCAATCAAATACAATCAGCTCCAATCATTCTGATTGGAAACGCCATGACCAGCCGCGTCCTGACCGCCCACGTTCCGACCGACCTCGCGGACAAGGTCGACGAAGCCGCCGCCCGCCTCGACCGGTCGCGGGCCTGGATCGTCAAACAGGCGCTGACCGCCTGGCTCGACCGGGAGGAGCGCCGCCATCAGATGACGCTTGAAGCGCTCGCGCAGGTCGATGCCGGCGAGACCATCGACCATGAGGTCGTGATGGAATGGGCGGGCAAGTTCATCGCCAGGCAGGGTGAGCCACAGCCCGGATGAAGGTACGTTGGACACGCGATGGATTTGCCGATCTTCAGCGCATCGGTGGGCTTCTGGAGTCGCGCAGTTCCGCCGTAGCCGCCCGCACCATTGATCAGCTGGTCAGGACGCCGTGCCGCCTGTCGGAACACTCCCGGATCGGGATGCGCCTGGAAGCCTTTCTCCCCCGCGAGGTCCGACGCCTGATCGTCGGCGACTATGAGGTTCGCTACGAGATCGCGTACGATGTCGTGAACATCCTGCGGATCCACCACGCCCTGGAGGACCGATAGGCCAGCATCAAGCCAGCGCCGCCCGCCGCTTCCGCGCCCAGTCCCGGACCCGCCAGCCCAGCAGCACCGCGACAATGGCGCCGTAGATCAGGGGCGGCCGGTGGTCGGCCTTCACCAGCATCAGGTAGTGGATCACCCCCAGCGGGACGATCAGGTAGGTCAGCCGGTGCAGTTTGCGCCAGCGGACCGGCCCCAACTTGCGCAACGCCCAGTTAGTGGAGGTGACCGCCAGCGGGACAAGCAGCACGAAGGCCGCCATGCCCACGGTGATGAACGGCCGCTTGAGGATGTCCTTGCCGATGGCGGCCCAGTCGAACCACTGGTCTGTGACGACGTAGTTGGTGAGGTGCAGCAGCACATAGGCGAAGGCGAACAGGCCGATGGTCCGTCGGAAGCGGATCAGCCTCGGCTGGCGCAGAAGCCGCGCCGCCGGCGTGATCGCCAGACCGACGATCAGCAGCCGCAGGCCCCAGACGCCGAGCTCGCGGATCAGTTTGTCGATGGGATTGGCGCCCAGTTCGTTGTTGAACCCGCGCCAGACCAGCCACAGCAGCGGGGCGAAACAGGCCAGCCAGACAAGGCCGTAGACGAGGCGGTCCAGCGCCCTGCGATCCATCAGAAGTTCTTCTTGAGGTCCAGGCCGCGATACATCCCGGCCACCCGCTCGCCATAGCCGTTAAACATCAGGGTCTCACGGCGACGGAACTCGCCGATCCGCCGCTCGGTGGCCTGGGACCAGCGCGGGTGGTCCACGGTGGGGTTCACATTGGAGTAGAATCCGTACTCCCGGGGCGCGCTGTCGTTCCAGGCGGTGCGCGGCTGCTTCTCGACGAAGGAGATGCGGACCACGCTCTTGATGCTCTTGAAGCCGTACTTCCAGGGCACGACCAGCCGCATCGGGGCGCCGTTCTGTTTGGGGAGACTCTCGCCGTATAGGCCAACGGCCATGATGGTCAGCGGGTGCATCGCCTCGTCGATGCGCAGGCCCTCGCGGTATGGCCAGTCGAGCACGGCCCGGCGCTGGCCGGGCATCTCGGACGGGCGGTAGAGCGTTTCGAAGGCGACATACTTCGCCTTGCTGGTCGGCTCGTATTTCTTCAGCAGGTCGGCCAACGGCACGCCCAGCCAGGGGATGACCATAGACCAGCCCTCGACGCAGCGCAGGCGGTAGATGCGCTGCTGCAGCGGGTTGCCGCGCAGGAAATCACCGATGTCGTAGGTACCGGGTTTGTCGCAGTGGCCGTCGATCTTCACCGTCCAGGGCGAGGTCTTCAGCGATCCGGCGTTGCGGGCCGGATCCTCCTTGTCGAGGCCGAACTCATAGAAGTTGTTGTAGCCGGTGATGTCGGCCCGGCCCGTCGGCGTCTCCTTGGTGGAGTAGGGGCTGGCGATGCCCTTGAGACCGGTCGCCGTCTGGGCGCTGGCGGCGGCGCCCGTGGCCACGGCCAGGCCGCCGCCGATCAGGCCGCTCATGAACTCGCGGCGCCTCAGGTAGACATCCTGGGGCGTGACGTCGTTCTCGGTCAGGTCGTCGCCGTGCCGGATCAGCATTGCTCGTCTCCAAAGCGCCCCGTCGGGGCTACGCCGCGCGGTCGACTGTGGATCACGAGGGCGGGATCACGCACCAGTCAATTGGCCGGCGCCGGGACGTGATCGGGTTGATGGGCCCTTCGTCCTTCGACACGCCGCTTCGCGGCTGCTCAGGATGACGTGATCGGAAGGCTACCCACACACGTCATGCCGAGCAGCGCCGCTGGCGCGTGTCGAAGCACGCAAGGCCTAAGCCCCCGCCTCCCACTCCAGAAACTCGGGCGTCGCCAGCAGCGCATCGCGATAGACCGCCGCCTTGCCGTCCGAATCCCCGTGGGCGGCCAGGTCAACGCCGTAGCTGCGAAACCGCGTCGCCACGGGCGTGTAGAAGGCGTCGGCTATGGTCCAGTGACCGAACAGGAACGGCCCGCCCGAGCGCGACAGGCACTCCTTCCAGACGCTCACGATCCGGCGGACGTTGGCCTGGACACCCTCGGGCAGGTCGGCCGTGGTCAATAGCCCCAGATCCATCGGGCAGTCGCGGCGCAGGGCGCCAAAGCCGCTGTGCATCTCCGCTGTGACCGCCCGGGCCAGCGCCCGCTCGGCCGGATCGGTCGGCCACAACCCCGCCTCCGGGAACCGCTCGGCGAGGTATTCGCAGATGGCCAGCGAGTCCCAGATCACCAGCCCGTCGGCCTTCAGGACCGGCACCAGGCCCGATGGCGAATGCTTGAGAATCTCCGCCGTCGAGGCCTCCACCTCGCGCAGCTGGACCAGGGTCTCGGTGAACGGCGCGCCCGTCCGCTTCAATGCCAGCCAGGGTCGCAGCGACCATGTGGACCATTTCCTGGTGCCGACGACGATTTCCATCTGCTCTCTCCCCGGATGAAGCGGCTATTGGCGCCGGGCCTGATCCGGGCTCTAGTGCGACCAATTAATCAGAACAAGTGTTCGAGGAAACCGCCCATGACCGACGCCGCAGCCCCGGCGCCGACCGAGACGAAGCTGGCTGATCGCGCCGACGACGGCCCTGGCATCGAACCCCTCAGCACAGGCTTCCGGCGCTACGCGCTGTGGACCCTGATGATCATCTACACGCTGAACTTCCTGGACCGGCAGATCGTCAACATCCTGGCGGAGCCGATCAAGAAGGATCTGCATCTGGCCGACTGGCAGCTGGGCATGATGACCGGCCTGGCGTTCGCCCTGTTCTACACCGTCCTGGGCATCCCGATCGCCCGCAAGGCGGAGAAGTCCAATCGGCCGGTGATCATCGGCACCGCCCTTGCGGTGTGGAGCGGCTTCACCATGCTCTGCGGCTTCGCGCAGAACTTCTGGCAGCTGGTGCTGGCGCGGATCGGGGTGGGCGTCGGCGAGGCGGGCTGCACCCCGCCGGCCCACTCGCTGATCACCGACTACGTGCCCAAGGAAAAGCGAGCCTCGGCCATCGCCTTCTACTCGATCGGCACGCCGCTCGGCAGCCTGATCGGCATGGCCATGGGCGGGCTGATCGCCGACGCCTACGGCTGGCGGACGGCGTTCCTGGTGGCCGGCGCTCCCGGCATTTTCTTCGCCATCCTGACCTTCTTCACCCTGCCCGAGCCTCGCAAGAAGCTGACCGCCGTCATGGCCGCCAAGGCCACGGCCACCATCCCCCTGCGCGAGGCGATGAAGGTCCTGGCGTCGAAAAAGACCTTCTGGTTGATCGCCTTCGCCGCCGCCATCAAGGCCTTCATCGGCTACGGCCACGCCCCGTTCACCGCCAGCTTCTTCTTCCGCAGTCATTCCGGCCAGATCGCCGAACTCTCGGCCTGGATCACCAGCATCACCGGCTTCTCCATCGGACCGATCGGCACGGTGGGCGTGGCGCTCAGCGTTGTCAGCGGTACGGCCGGGGTGCTGGGGGTCTGGCTAGGCGGCGTCATCGCCGACAAGCTGGGCGCCAGGGACTTGCGGGCCTACGTGGTCGTTCCGGCCATCGCTTCGCTGATCACCATCCCGATCTACATCACCGCGGTCTCGGTCCCCAGCGCCACGGTCGCACTTATCCTGCTCGCCCTGCCGGCCATCATCGGCTCGCTCTGGTACGGCCCTGTCTACGCCACGGCCCAGAGCATCGTGGCGCCGCAGATGCGGGCGACCTGCGCGGCGGTGCTGCTGTTCATCATCAACCTCGTCGGTCTCGGCCTCGGTCCGCTGTTCGTCGGCATCATCAGCGACCTCTGGGCCGGCGGTATCCTGCAGCAGTCCGCCCTGACCGCCGCCGACTGCGGCAAGGCCATGCTGGAGATCAACAAGGCGACCTGCGGTGTGGCGCAGGCCGAAGGCCTGCGCTGGGCCCTCATCGTCTCGATGGGCTTCAACGTGCTCGCCTTCGCCCTCTTCTGGATGGCCCGCAAGACCATCCGCGAGGAAATGGTCAGCTAGAGACCGCCAGAAACCCGCCGCTGGCGCCTCGCGTCGGCGGCGCCCTACTTTGCGCCCCGACCTTCGGGGGAAGGACGAACTCATGACTGATTCCACGGCCCCGGCCGCCGCGCCGCATCCGGGCTACGGGACCAAACCGTATCGCGCCTACGTCCTGGGGCTCCTGCTGGTCGTCTACACCTTCAACTTCATCGACCGGGTGATCGTGTCCATCATCCAGGAGCCGATCAAGCTGGAGTTCGGCCTGACCGACTTCCAGCTCGGCCTGCTCGGCGGACCGGCGTTCGCGGTGCTCTACACCCTGCTGGGCATTCCGATCGCCCGGCTGGCCGAGAAGCAGAACAGGATGACCATCCTGTCCATCTGCGTGGCGCTGTGGAGCCTGGCGACCGCCCTCTGCGGCTTCGCGACCTCCTTCGCCACCCTGCTCGCCGCCCGCGTCGGGGTCAGCATCGGCGAGGCGGGATGCACCCCGCCGGCGCAATCGGTGATCAGCGACTACTTCCCGGCCGAAAAGCGGGCCACGGCCATCTCCATCTATGCCCTGGGCGTGCCAATCGGCTCGATGCTGGCGGCCATCGGCGGCGGCTACATCGCCACCTACCTCGGCTGGCGGGAGGCCTTCTGGCTCCTCGGCTTCCCGGGCCTCCTGCTGGCCATCCTGGTCAAGCTGACCATCAAGGAGCCGCCGCGGACCGGGGTCGTCGAGGGCGTGGCGACGCCGACCTTCCTGGAGGCCTTCGCGGTTCTGTCGAAGAAGGCCACCTTCTGGCACGTGTCGCTGGGCTCGGCCGTGGCGTCCTTTGTCGGCTACGGCGTCGGCCAGTATCTGAACTCCTTCCTGATCCGCACCCATGACCTGAACATCCTGCAGGCCTCGCAGCTGACCGGCGTGGTTCTGGGCGCAGCAGCGGCGTTCGGGACCTTCTTCGCCGGCTGGCTGGCCGACAAGATGGTCAAGCGCCACCCCAACGCGCTCGCCTGGCTGCCCGCGCTCGGCTTCTTCATCGCCACGCCGTTCTATCTGGTGGGCTACATGTCGCCGAGCCTTTGGGTCGGCGTGCCGTTCATGGTGGTCGGCGCCATCACCCACTACTTCTACCTGGGCTGCATGTACGCCTCGATCCAGGGCGTGGCGCCGCCGCGCATGCGGGCGACGGCGACCGCCGTGCTGCTCTTCATCGTCAACATCCTGGGCTATGGCCTGGGCCCGCCCGTCATCGGCGCGCTGAGCGACTTCCTGGCCAACTCCAGCCTGCAGCAGTTCGCGCTGACCACGGCCGACTGCGGACGCGGCATCCTGGAGGCCAACAAGGCAAACTGCGCCGTCGGCCAGGAGTTCGGCCTGCGCTGGGCGATCTTCATCGGCCTGTTCGGCTATCTTTGGGCCGGGGTTCACTTCCTGCTGGCCTGGAAGACGCTCCGCAAGGACTGGGTCGGCTAGCGTCCCGTAGCGGTTGACAGGATCATGCGCGGGCATCACTAGCCCGCGCATGATCCCTCGCTACGCACGACCCGAAGCCGTCGCCATCTGGTCCAACGAGACCAAGTACAAGATCTGGTTCGAGATCGAGGCCCACGCCGCCGACGCCATGGCGGAGCTGGGCGTGATCCCCAAGGAGGCCGCCAGGGCCATCTGGGACGGCGGCCGCGACGCCGTCTGGGACAGCGACCGCATCGACGAGATCGAGCGCACCACAAAGCATGACGTAATCGCCTTCCTGACCCACGTCTCGGAAGTCGTCGGTCCGGAAGCGCGCTTCCTGCACCAGGGTATGACCAGCAGCGACGTGCTGGACACCTGCCTGTCGGTGCAGATGGCCCGAGTCACCGACCTGCTCATGGAAGACGTCGACCTGGTGCTGGCGGCGCTGAAGCGCCGGGCCTTCGAGCACAGACTCACCCCCTGCACCGGACGCAGCCACGGAATCCACGCCGAGCCGACCACCTTCGGCCTCAAGCTGGCCGGCCACTACGCCGAGTTCATGCGGGCGAAGGAGCGGCTGGCCATGGCCCGCTTCGAGATCGCCACCTGCGCCATCTCCGGCGCCGTGGGCACCTTCGCCAACGTTGACCCGCGTGTCGAAGCCCATGTGGCGGAGAAGATGGGCCTTGCCGTCGAGCCGGTCTCCACCCAGGTCATTCCGCGAGACCGTCACGCCGCCTGGTTCGCCGCCCTGGCCGTGGTCGCCTCTTCCATCGAACGCCTCGCCGTCGAGATCCGCCACCTGCAGCGGACAGAGGTCCTGGAGGCCGAGGAGCCCTTCGATCCGGGCCAGAAGGGCAGCTCGGCCATGCCGCACAAGCGCAACCCGATCCTGACCGAGAACCTTACGGGCCTGGCCCGCCTCGTCCGCTCTGCGGTGGTGCCGGCCCTGGAGAACGTCGCCCTCTGGCACGAGCGCGACATCAGCCACTCCTCGGTCGAGCGCGGCATCGCGCCGGACGCCTCGATCCATCTGGACTTCGCGCTACGCCGCCTGGCGGGCGTGGTCGAGCGGCTGGTGATCTATCCGGAGAACATGCTCAGGAACCTCGACCGCCTCGGCGGCCTGGTCCACAGCCAGCGCGTCATGCTGGCCCTGACCCACAAGGACGTCAGCCGCGAAGAGGCCTATGCCGCCGTCCAGTCCAACGCCATGAAGGTCTGGCGCGGCGAAGGGAAGTTCATCGACTTCCTGAAGGCCGACCCGTTCGTCAGCGCCAACATGACCAACGCCGAGCTCGAGGACCTGTTCGACAACGGCTACCACTTCAAGCACGTCGACACGATCTTCGCCCGGGTGTTCGGGGAACAGGCCAACGCGTAAGCGCAGCTTCCCGCCGGTCTTCGCGGCCGATGCGCGGCTGCTGGTGCTGGGCAGCCTGCCCGGCGAGGCCTCACTGGCCGCCGGTCGCTACTACGCCCATCCCCGGAACGCCTTCTGGCGGCTGATGGGCGAGGTCCTGGGCGAGGACTTGCAGACGCTCGACTACGAGGATCGGCTGGCGACCCTGATTCGACATCACGTCGGGCTGTGGGACGTCGTGGGAGAGGCAACCCGGCCGGGCAGCCTGGACACGGCGATCCGCGATGTGTTGCACAACGATCTGGCCGCGCTGGTCGCGACCCTGCCAGACCTGCGCGCCGTCGCCTTCAACGGCGGCAAGGCGGCGAAAGAGGGAATGCCGATGCTCGCCGGGCTCGAAGGACGGCTGGCCCTGATTCCGCTCCCGTCCTCCAGCCCGGCGCTGACCGCGCCCTACGCCGCGAAATCCGCGGCGTGGAGCATGCTGCGCGAGGCGCTTGCCTAGGACTGCGTCTTGATCTGCTCGCGGGCCTGGGCCAGCAGCTCGTCCATCTTCTTGCGCACATCGCTTTCACGCATTTCGACGCCCGAGCCCTTCAGGTCCTCGAACACCTTGCGCAGGACATCGTCGTCGCCTGGCTGCTCGAAGTCGGACTTCACGACGGCGCGGACGTATTCTTCCGTGGACTGCAGCCCCATGAGACCGGCCGCCCACTCACCCAGCAGCCGGTTGCGGCGGGCCGCGGCCTTGAATTCCTGCTCGGCGTCGAGAGCGAACTTCTTCTCAAAGCCCTTCTCGCGGTCGTCGAAAGTGCTCATGTAAACTCCGGTAGGTGATGGTGGCCGTGATATCCCCTTGCGGGCCGCACCGCAATCGCGCGTGCCGTCACGCCCCCACATCACCGCCGCCGGTTGCGCCGCTGTTTGCGCCAAGCCCCCTGTTCGGGTAGGTTCCCGGTGACTTTCAGCGACAGCGGCTCCGAGTCGTCCAAGCGCGCGCAGGCTTCCTGGCCCGCGCGCGATTTTTATTCCCGGACCGGCTGCAGCGACCCCGTGGGAACCCCCAGGACCATGACGACCCGCCGCAAGAAGATCTACGAAGGCAAGGCCAAGATCCTCTACGAGGGCCCCGAGCCCGGCACCCTGATCCAGTACTTCAAGGATGACGCCACCGCCTTCAACGCCCAGAAGAAGGCCGTGCTCGAGGGCAAGGGCGTGATCAACAACCGCATCAGCGAGTTCGTGATGCTGCGGCTGGGCGCGATCGGCGTGCACAACCACTTCATCCGCCGCCTGAACCTCCGCGAGCAGCTGATCAAGGAAGTCGAGATCGTTCCGCTCGAGGTGATCTGCCGCAACATCGCGGCCGGCAGCCTGTCGACGCGCCTGGGTCTGGAAGAGGGCACGCCCCTGCCCCGCTCGATCATCGAGTTCTGCTACAAGGACGACAAGCTGGGCGACCCGCTGGTCACCGAGGAGCACATCACCGCGTTCAACTGGGCCTCGACCCAGGAGATCGACGACATCATGGCCATGACCCTGCGCATCAACGACTTCCTGACCGGGATGTTCGGCGCGGTCGGCATCACCCTCGTCGACTTCAAGGTCGAGTTCGGCCGGGTCTGGGAGGGCGACTTCGCCCGCATCATCCTGGCCGACGAGATCAGCCCCGACAGCTGCCGCCTGTGGGACAGCGCCACGAACGAGAAGCTGGACAAGGACCGCTTCCGCCGAGACCTGGGCGACGTCATCGAGAGCTACACCGAGGTCGCCCGCCGCCTCGGCATCATGAAGGAAATGCCGACCGTCATCCGCGGCGGCCTGCACTAGGGATTTCGAGTCTGCCGATGAAAGCCACCGTCCACGTCTTCCTCAAGCCCGGCGTCCTTGATGTTCAGGGCAAGGCCGTCGAAAGCGCCCTGCATGGCCTGGGATGGCCCGATGTGAAGGATGTGCGCGTCGGCCGGGAGATCACCTTCGACGTAGGCGGAACCGACAAGGCCGCCGCCGAGGCCGAGGTGAAGGCGATGTGCGACAAGCTGCTCGCCAACACCGTGATCGAAAGCTACCGGATCGAGGTCGGCTGACATGAAAGCCGCCGTCATTGTCTTTCCCGGATCCAACTGCGACCGGGACTGCGCCGTCGCCGTCGAGCGCTCGACCGGCGCCAGGGTCGAGATGGTCTGGCACAAGGACACCGCTCTGCCGGGCGGGCTGGACCTGATCGTTCTGCCGGGCGGGTTTTCCTACGGCGACTACCTGCGCTGCGGAGCCATGGCGGCGCTATCGCCGGTGATGAAGGAAGTCATCGCGGCGGCGAACCGGGGCGTGGCCACGGTCGGCATCTGCAACGGCTTCCAGATCCTGTGCGAGGCGGGCCTGCTGCCCGGCGCCCTGCTGCGCAACGAAGGCCTGAAGTACGTCTGCAAGCCGATCGCGCTTGAGGTGACCAACGCCCAGACCCGATTCACGGCCGGCTACCAAGGCCGCCGCGACGTGACGATGACCATCGGCAATGGCGAGGGCAACTTCTTCGCCGACAAGGAAACCCTGGCCCGTATCGAAGGCGAGGGGCAGGTGGTGTTCCGATATGTCGAGAACCCCAACGGCTCGGTGGCCGACATCGCCGGCATCATCAACGACGCCGGCAATGTGCTGGGCATGATGCCCCACCCCGACCGCGCCTTCGAGCCCGACCTCGGCTCGGCCGACGGCGCCATCCTGTTCCAGAGCGCGCTGGCCAGCGCCTGAGGCGCGGACGACCGGGCAGGACGAAGGGGCCGGCGCCTGCGCGTCCGGCCCCTTGTTCTTCAGCGTGCGGTCAGATCACCCACCGCCCGCGGAACAGCCCTTGAGGACTGTCAGGCGTCCTTGCGATCCGCGGCAGGCGCGGGCTTGTCGGCGTGACCCGGCGCCGGCGGGGACTTGTCGTGCTCGCCGCCCTGCTTCTGCTGCTGGTCCGGAGCCGGACGCTGTGGCGTGTTGGGCTGTTGCTGCGGCGTGGTCTTGTCGGGGGTCGGGTTGTTGTGGTCAGCCATGGTGGTCTCCCTTTACGCGCGCCGCCGGGGTTGGGGGGAGCGTGGCGGCGCAGGAGGGGAACGGTCGCCCAAAGAGGATGTTCCGGCGCCGCGCATCACGGCTGCGAGAGGTTTGGCGACGTTCAGCCGGCCCGGGCTATGGCCGCGATCGGAACGATGGGGTCCAGCATCTGGCCCTGCATGCCGTACTCGGCGCCCTTGGTCGGAGAGATCGGCGACTGGTGCAGCGCCTTGACCACGTCCAGCCCCTCGACCACCTGGCCGAAGACGGCGTAGCCGGCATTGTCGCCCGGCTGGCCCGGCGCGGCGTCCAGACCGTTGGACATGTCGCCCAGGCAGATGAAGAACTCGCAGGTCGCCGATCCCGGTGCTTCCCGGGCCAGGGAAATGGCGCCGTTCCTGTGCGACAGGCCGGTCTGGTTGGTCGGCTCGTGCGCGATCTGCGGCAGCATCTTCCTGCCGCGACCGTTCAGGCCGCCCTGCAGAAGGCCGATATTCGGCATCCCTGCGAAACGGATCGCCCGGTAGAAGTGCGCGCCCTCCAGACGGCTTTCCTCGACATAGCGAAGGAAGCTTGCGGCGGTGATCGGCGCCTTTGTCGTATTGAGCTCGACCACGAAGGCGCCCTGGGGCGTGTCGAAGCGGATGCGGGGCAAGGGGGGCGGTGGAACGGGGCCCTCCGGGGTCTGCCCGGACGCCGAAGCGCCGGCGCCGGCCAACGAGAGGCCCGCGAGCCCGCCCAGAACCTGTCTGCGATGCTGTTTCATGTGACGAAGACTGCCTCGCCCGCCCTGACATTTCGAGCGGAATCCGCTAACAGCCCGTCATGACCGCCTCCCCCGCGAAGACCATGGCCGAAACGGCCGTCGAGTTCGGCCTCAAGCCGGACGAATACGCCGTCATCCTCAAGCGCCTGAACCGAGAGCCCAATCTCGTGGAACTGGGCGTGTTCTCGGTGATGTGGAGCGAGCACTGCTCGTACAAGTCCAGCCGCAAGCACCTCTCCAAGTTCCCGACCACGGGGCCGCGCGTGATCTGCGGACCGGGCGAGAACGCCGGGGTCATCGACATCGACGATGGCCAGGCCTGCATCTTCAAGATGGAGAGCCACAACCACCCCTCCTACATCGAGCCCTACCAGGGCGCGGCGACGGGCGTGGGCGGCATCATGCGCGACGTGTTCACCATGGGCGCTCGGCCGGTGGCGTTGCTGAACGCCCTGCGCTTCGGCGACCCGAGCCATCCCAAGACGAAGCGCCTGGTCAGCGGCGTGGTGGCGGGCATCGCCGGCTACGGCAACTGCGTCGGCGTGCCGACGGTGGCGGGCGAGACCAACTTCCACCGCGGCTATGACGGCAACATCCTGGTCAACGCCATGTGCGTGGGCCTGGCCGACGCGGACAAGATCTTCTACTCGGCCGCGCCCGGCGCCGGCCTGGCGGTGGTCTACTTCGGTTCCAAGACCGGCCGCGACGGCATCCATGGCGCGACCATGGCCAGCGCCGAGTTCGACGAGGACAGCGACGAGAAGCGCCCCACCGTGCAGGTCGGCGACCCGTTCGCCGAGAAGCTGCTGATCGAGGCGACGCTGGAGCTGATGAAGACCGGCGCTGTGGCCGCCATCCAGGACATGGGCGCCGCCGGCCTCACCTCCTCCTCGGTCGAGATGGCCGGCAAGGGCGAGGTCGGAATCGAGCTGGACCTCGACATGGTGCCCCAGCGCGAAGAGGGCATGACGGCCTACGAAATGATGCTGTCGGAGAGCCAGGAGCGGATGCTGGCCATCCTCAAGCCCGGCCGCGAGCACGAAGGCCACGCCATATTCGAGAAGTGGGGCCTCGACGCCGCCGTCATCGGCTGGACCACCGACACCGGCCACATCGTGCTCAAGCACAAGGGCGAGGTGGTCTGCGACATCCCGCTGGCCCCTCTGGCCGAAGACGCGCCGCTCTACGACCGTCCCTGGACCGAGCCGGTGAAGCACCCGCGCCTCGACCCCGGCCAGGTCCCCGCCCCGACCGACTGGGAAGCCGCCGTGCTCAAGGTCATCGGCTGCCCGGACATGGCCTCCAAGCGCTGGCTCTGGGAGCAGTACGACCGCCACGTCATGGCTGACACGCTCGAAGACAGCGCCACCGGCGCCGACGCCGGCATCGTCCGGGTCCATGGCACCCGCAAGGCGCTGGCGGTGACCAGCGACTGTACGCCCCGCTATGTGCTGAACGATCCCTACGAGGGCGGCAAACAGGCGGTGGCCGAGGCCTGGCGCAACCTGACCGCCGTCGGCGCCGACCCGATCGCCATCACCGACAACCTCAACTTCGGCAACCCGGAGCGGCCCGAGATCATGGGCCAGATCGTCCGCGCTATCGACGGCATGGCCGAGGCCTGCCGCGTGCTGGACTTCCCGGTCGTGAGCGGCAACGTCAGCCTCTACAACGAGACCAACGGCGCGGCGATCCCGCCGACTCCGACCGTCGGCGGCGTCGGCCTGCTGACCGAGTACAGCCAGCGAGCGGACTTCGCCGGCATGAAGGCGGGCGACACCCTGGTGCTGATCGGCGCCAACACCGGCGAACTGGGCGCCTCGATCTACCTGCGCGAAGTGCTTGGCCGCGAGGACGGCGCCCCGCCGCCGGTCGACCTGGCGCTGGAGCGCAGGACCGGCGACTTCGTGCGCAGGCTGATCCAGTCCCGGACCGTGACGGTGGTGCACGACCTGTCTGACGGCGGCCTGATCATCGCTGCGGCGGACATGGCGCTGGCCAGCAATGTCGGCGTCACCCTCGACGCCACCAGCCCCGGCAACGCCCACCCGTTCCTGTTCGGCGAGGACCAGGCCCGCTACCTGATCGCCACGGACGCGCCGGAGGCCCTGCTCAAGGCCGCCGCCGACGCCGGGCTGCACGCCGGCGTGGTCGGCCAGGCCAGTGGCGACGCCTTCGCCTCCAGGGACCTGTTCAGCATCCCGCTCGCGAGACTGCGCGCCGCGCACGAGGACTGGATGCCGGGGTTTATGGGGTAAGTCTTCCCTCCCCTTCACGGGGAGGGTGGATCGGCGAGCGCAGCGAGACGAGACGGGTGGGGCCAGCAGCGACCCTCACCTGACTCAGAAGGCGGCCACCCTCTTGCCCCACCCTGGTCCGCTGCGCGGACCTGTCCCTCCCCACAAGGGGGAGGGAGATCAGGAGAGCACTTCCTCGAACCGCTCCAGCGCGAAGCGGGCGAACAGCAGCATGTTGCCGGCGCGGTCGCTGTCGCCGGTCTCCAGCGTGAACGACGCCTCCACCGGTCCGACGATGCCGACGCAGGTATGACCCGCCGCGTCGCCATAGGGATTGCCCTCAGGCCCCGCCGCGCCGGTCTCGCACAGGCCCCAGGTCCCGCGCAGTTTCGCAGCGATGACGCCGGCCATGAACAGCGCATAGGGCTCGGTCGAGGAACGGATGCCCTTGGGCATGGTCTCGCGCGTGATGCCCAGCAGGCCCCGCGCCACGTTGGGCGTGTAGGTGATCGACGAGCCCTGGTACCAGACGCTGGCCTTGGGCACCGCCAGCAGGGCGGCGGAGACCAGGCCGCCGGACGAGGATTCGGAAACCGCGACGCTCTCGCCGCGTTCGACCAGCCGGGCGGCGATCCGCTCGGCGATGGGGATGAGGGTCTGCATGGGGCCGGTCTCCAGGGTCTTGTCCGTCTTTTGTTGCCGTTTGACGCCGTCGTCCAGCATCCAGATCCTGCGGCTCAGTGTAGACGACATGCATCGCCCGCCGTGCCTCCCGGAGAGTCCCCATGTCCTCGTTTCAACGGCTCGGCCTTGTCGGCTGTATCCTTTTCTCAGGTTTGTCCGCCTGCGCCACCGCGCCGACGCCGGACGCGGGGTACCTGAGCCGGTACGACAACCTCGGCGGTCGGGGCGACGGCCTGCGGGCCAGCGTGCGGGAATGGGCCGATCCAGAGGCGCTGAAGACAATCTCAGCGGTGCGGATCGCGCCCACGGTCCTGCTCCCGGGGGCTGACCGCGCGCGGGTCCTGACCCCGGCCGAGCAGCGCGGCCTGCTGCGCGAGCTCGACGCGCAGCTGTGCTTCGAGCTGTCGGAGCGATTCGCGATCGCCGGACCCGACGTCGTCGCCGATGCCGAGGTGCGCTCGGCGGTGACCTGGTTCCTGCCCACCGGGCGCGCCGCGTCGGCGGCCTCGGCGGCAGCGGCCTTTTTCATTCCCGGTCCGCTTGATCTGCGCGCTCCCGGCACGCTCGGAGCGCTCGGCGCCGAGGCGGAAATGACGACAGCTGACGGTCGACAGATCGCAGCGATCGCCTGGGCGCGTCAGGCCAACGCCATCGGAACGGATGCGCCCTCGCTGATGAAGACCGGCGACGCCCTTCAATTCGCCGAGCCCTTCGCCGATGACGCAGCCCGGGTCATGACCCCGACGCCCGCGCCCGCCACACCCCGTTTCGAGGCCGGGCAGGATCCCTGCCGCGCCTACGGCCCGCGCATCCGCGCCGGGTCCTTCGTGACCAAGATGATCACCAACCTCTACGTCCCCCAGTCGACAGAGGACACTGCGACTCCGGCCGGTGACACGGAACGGGAGCCTTAACGCGCCGGGATGGTGTCCAGCTGCGCGTCGAACAGGCGGGCCGCGGCGACCACCGTGTCGACGGCCTTGAGGAAGAAGGCCTGGGGCACGGTCGCGAAGTCGTCGGTCGGCTTGTGGTACTCGGGATGGTCCTCGACGCCGAAATAGACCCAGGGAATGCCCGCGCGGGCGAATACGCCGTGGTCGGACTGATAGGTCCAGTTGTCGAAACTGTCGTCGGGACCGGTATCGTGGCCGAGTTTCAGGCTGACCGGCGCGGTCGGAACCAGCGCCTCGAGTCGGGCCTTCACCCACGGGTTGGGCGAGCCGCCGGCGGCGTAGAGCTCGCCCCTGGCGTTCTTGGCCAGCATGTCGAAGTTGATGTTCAACGCGATATCACCGGCCGGAACCGGCGGCGCTTCAAGGAAAACACGGGCGCCGCTCAGGCCGCCCTCCTCGGCGTCCAGCGCGACGAACAGGACCGTGTGCCTTGGCGGCGCCGCCTTGAACGCCTCGGCCACGGCGAGCAGGCCGGCCACGCCCGAGGCGTTGTCGTCCGCGCCGTTGTAGATCTGGCCGCCCTGGATCCCGAGGTGATCGTAGTGGGCGGTGATCACCAGCACCTTGCCGCCGGGCGACGAGCCCTCGATGCGGGCGATCAGATTGACGCCCCGGACATCGGCTCCATCCTTGCGCTTGAAGACGAAGGCCTGCTCGACGGGAACGAGTCCGATCTCGCGCATCCGGCCAAGGATGTAGCCGCGCGCCTTCTCCCCGCCGGGCGAGCCGACCAGCCGACCCTCCATGTCGTCGGCCGAAAGAATGCGGACATCCTCGAGGGCCCGGTCGCCGGGCGCGGCCAGCGCGGGTGACGCCAGCAGGGCGAACGCGGACAGGGCGAGCAGGATACGGCGCATGGGCCCTCCGGAAATCTGTCCCTGCTGAGTGCCCGCCCCGCGCGCGCCGCACAAGCTTCGTCATCCGCCGTTCAGGTTCGCCGGGTCAGGGTGGCCCCATGAAACGCATCGTCCTCGCCACCGCCCTGATCCTGTGCATCGCCGCGCCCGCCGCTGCGCAGTCGCCCGCCCGCGCCGGCGCCGATCCGCAGACCTGTGACGTCAGCGTCGACTTCGGCAGCTACGCCAGTGGCATCGACCAGGCGTCCTACCGCAAGACCAAGGCCTACGACGCGCGCAACCGGACGATCCGTCTGGTCAAGGAGACCCCCTGGGGCCGCGAGGGTGAGAGGACGCTGTGTTTCGATACGCGGTCCAGGGCGGACGCCAACCGCGCCTTTGAGGATCTGCGTAAGCTGATCCGCGCCGGCGCCCGCACTGGCCCGACCACCGTGTCGACCGCCGCCGGACGAACCTGGACTTCGGCGCCGCCGAGTCGCCACTGACGTCTTCCGCCCGTACCGCGTTTTCGACTTCCCTTTTCCCGGGCCGCCCGCGCATCATGCCGGCAACGAGAAAAGAACGGGAGCGAGACATGGACGCGCAGTCGCAGTGGACTGGACTGGACGCCGACCGCCTGGAGCGGATCACGGGCCATATCGAGCGGAACTACATCGCCACCGGCAAGATCGCCGGTTGCCAGGTGCAGGTGACGCGTCACGGCCACACCGCCTATGCGAAGAGCTTCGGCCACCGCGACCGCGAGCGCTCCACGCCCTGGAGCGACGACACCATCGTCCGCATCTATTCGATGACCAAGCCGATCACCTCGGTGGCGCTGATGACCCTGTTCGAACAGGGCCGGTTCCAGCTGGATGATCCGGTCAGCCGCTACGTGCCCGAGTGGAAAAAGCACCGCGTCTGGGTGTCGGGCGAAGGCGCGAAGATGGTCACCGAGGCCCCGAACCGCCCTGTCAGCTTCCGGGACATGCTCTGCCATACAGGTGGTCTCACCTACGGCTCGATGCTGGCCCACCTGACCGGCCTGCCGATCGAGCACCCGGTCGACAAGGCCTATGACGAGATCGGCGTGCGCCGGAGCGAGGGCGAAACCCTGGACGACTTCCTGGGCAAGCTGGGCGAGATCCCGCTGCGCTACCAGCCGGGCGAGCGCTGGATGTACAGCCTGGCCACAGACGTCTGCGGCGCCCTGGTCGAGCGGGTCAGCGGCGTGCCGTTCGAACAGTACCTGCGCGAGGTGATCTTCGAGCCGCTGGGCATGACCGATACCGCCTTCCATGTTTCCGCGGACAAGGCCGACCGCTTCGCCGCCAACTACATGCGCATGCCCGACAAGAGCCTGCGGCTGTCGGATGCCCCGGCGAAGAGCCCCTATCTGCGCGACCCGACCTTCAAGTCCGGCGGCGGCGGTCTGGTGGGCACCATGGCCGACTACGTCCGCTTCGCCGAGATGCTGTGCCAGGGCGGCGAACTGGACGGCGCGCGGATCCTGGGCCCCCGTACGCTGGACCTGATGACCCAGAACCACCTGAAGGGCGGCGTCGACCTGACCGAGATGGCCATCGGCAGCTTCTCGGAGACCGCCAACGCCGGCATCGGCTTCGGCCTGGGCTTCGCCATGACCATCGACCAGACCGCGACCGGCGGCCTGTCCAGCGGCGACTACTACTGGGGCGGCGCGGCCTCGACCATATTCTGGGTCGACCCGATCGAGGACCTGACGGTGGTGTTCATGACCCAGTTGATGCCGTCGGCCAGCTTCGACTTCCGGGGGCAGCTGAAGAGCCTGGTCTACTCGGCGATCGTCGACTGATTGATCAGCGGCCGGCGTCGCGGATCCAGCGCGCGTCCTTCAGCGGTTCGGCGAGGACGCGGCTGGCCGCCACGGCGTTTCGCAGCGCGGCCTCGTCGGCCGGCAAGCAGCCGCCGCCCTCCATGGTCAGGCCCGGGAACGGCGCGGAGGTGACGAGGTCGGACAGAGTCTCCTCGCGGTCCGTCGGCTTCTGCGGCGCGGGCCCGCAGAGCGCCGGCCAGGAGCGGTACCGGATGATCCGTCCCCGGTCGTCGAGCGTCACCGGTTCAAGGCCGAAGTAGAAGTTGATCTGCTTGCTGTCCGGATCGGTGACGGTGATCTGCCAGACGCGCGGCGTTCCCGTCGCCAGCAAGGCGGCTACACGGCCGTCGTCCTTCGAGACCTTTCCACCCTCCGGAAAGGTCAGTTGCCCGTCGCGGTAGATCATCCAGTCGGCGCAGTCGGGCCAGCGGCGGAGCGGCTTCCTCGTATCGACCGTGCAGTCGGCGCTGTCAGCCAGCCACAGACCGTTGCGCAGGTCCGGCGGCCCGGCGTCGGCGGAGTCGAACATGGGCGCGGGCGTCACCACCATGTTGCAGCCGCCCAGCAGCATCGTCGCGGCCAGAGCGAAGATCGTCGTGCGAACCATGGCCCATCTCCAGACTGGCGATCACGCGTCCGTGAACATTGCGCCTGAATTGGGTGCGCGACAAGCCGCCATGCTCCCGCCTCAGCCGTTGTTAAGCTTTGTCAGGCAATCAAAGTCTTCAGCCTCGTGGAGACGCCACACCGTGCCGATGTCCGCCGTCGATCTCGAAAACCGCCTCCAGGCTGCGTTTCCGGACTCCGAGATCGTGATCACGGACCTCGCCGGCGACGGCGACCACTACAAGGCGCGCATCGTCTCCCCCGCCTTCAAGGGCCTGACCCGCGTGCGCCAGCACCAGCTGGTGAACAAGGCTTTGGCAGACGTGCTGGGTGGCGCGCTGCACGCCCTGGCGCTCGAAACCGCAGCGCCGGCGGACTGAGTCCCGGATGCGCTATCGCTCCTTCGGCAAGTCCGGCCAGGTCGTTTCAGCGGTGTCCGTGCTGCTGGACGGGCGGGTGCGCCGCCCGGCGAAGGAGTGGCGCAGCCTCGTCCGGTTCTCGCTGGACTGCGGTATAAACGGCTTCGAGATCGCCGGCGACAACCCCGCGGTCCTCGAGGGCGCCGCAGAGGGCCTGTCCGAGGTCGAGCGCGAACTGCTGTTCGTCACCTGGCGGCCGGACGGATTCACTGCGGATCCGGTCCATACGGTGGAAGCCTTCGTGGCGCGCGTCGGCCTGGAGTACCTGGACCTGATCGCCTTTGACCGGCCGCCGCCGTCCCTCGAGGGGTTGCGCGGCGCCCGCCGGGTTCGCGCCTACGGCCTGGCCGGCCAGGACGCCCAAAGCGACCTTCTGCTCTCCGGTGGAGATTTCGACGCCCTGTTGGCCCCCTACAGCCCCGCCTCCGGCTGGAAGGACCGCAACCGGATCAAGGCCGCCGCCGATCGGGACATGGCGGTCGTCGTCCACTCCATCTGCCCCGAGCACATTCTTCCCAAGCCCGAGGGCATCCTGAAGAAGTCGCTGTTCCGTGATCGCGCCAACCCTCTGGCGGGGTCCGGCGGCTATCGCTTTCTGGACAACACTCCGGGCTGGACGGCCGAGGAGCTCTGCCTCGCCTATGTCCTGACCGAGCCCTCGGTGACCACGGTGCGTGTAGAGGTCGACCGGCCAGAACGCCTCCAGCGCCTGGCCGGGATCACCGAGAAGGACCTGCCCACCGGCGTTGCCGCCCAGATCGAGATGGCGCGCTTCTCGGTCGCATCGGGTTGACCCGGACCGTCCGCATCCCTAGCTGATAGACCTGTTCCAAAGGCCCAGAGGCTCCCGCCGTGACCGACGCCGCCGTCGCCAACCCCGCCCATGACTGGATCGCCAATACCCTGGCGACGAATCCGGTTGTGCTGTTCATGAAGGGCGAGCCCGAGCAGCCCCGCTGCGGCTTCTCCGCCCAGGTGGTGCAGATCCTCGACCACCTCGGTGTCGACTTCGTCGGCGTCGACGTCCTGCAGAGCGAAGCCCTGCGCGACGGGATCAAGTCCTACAGCGACTGGCCGACCATTCCGCAGCTCTATGTGAAGGGCGAGTTCGTCGGCGGCTGCGACATCGTCCGCGAGATGTTCCAGGCCAGCGAGCTCAAGCCGTTCCTCGAGGAACAGGGCGTTCTGGAGGCCTGAGCCTCCGGAACCCCGGGCATGAGCAGGCTTCTCGAACCGCCTGGAGACCGGCAGGTCTTCACGCGGACCTTCACGCCCGTCCCAGCTGACATCGACGCCAACGGCCATGTGAACAACGTGGTCTATCTGGGCTGGGTGCAGGACATCGCCATCGCCCACTGGGACTCGCGCGCGCCGGCCGAGGAGGCGGCGCGGTGGGCGTGGATCGTGGTCCGGCACGAGGTCGACTACCGCCGCTCGCTCCTGCTCGGCGAGACCGCCCACGCCCGGACCTGGGTCGGCAAGCGCCGCGGCCCGCGCTTCGACCGCTATGTCCGCATAGACGGCCCGGACGGCGAGATGTGCGCCCAGACCCGCTCGGAATGGGTGCTGATCGATGCGGCCACCAAACGTCCCGCCCGGGTGCCGCCGTGGATGGAAGAGATGTTTTCCTGAACTTTCCTCCCCGCTCGCGGGGAGGGGGACCATGCGGAGCATGGTGGTGGGGCAGCGATGGCGGTGGACGAACGATCGCCGTGCACTGCGCCCCGCTCGGAAACGCCGGCGCAGCCCCTCCACCGCCGTCCCGGCGGTCCCCCTCCCCTTACGGCCGTCGGCCTAGCGGGGAGGATTGCTCAAGGGATTCACCACCGCCACCGCCGCGCCCTTGGGCAGCCCCAACTCCGCGAAGCCGAAGGTCAGGTCAACCGGCCGCGCCAACACCTTGCAGGCGTCGATCTTCCTGCGCCCGAAGGCGACGGCGAAGCGGTTGGCCTTTCGCTCCACGAACCAGGCGAAGTCGGCCTTTGTCGTGCAGCCGTTGGACATCACCCGGATAGTCAGGCTGCCCTCCGCCACGCTGGTGGCGATCAGCGGTTCGAGCTCGACCATCCCGGCGTCCGGCGACGAATAGACGGCTGTGGTCGCGCAGCCGGACACGAGCAAGGCTCCAAGGATCAGAAGGTGGCGACGGTTCATGAGCCCTACTTCGCCACAGTCCGGGCCATAGCAAAAGGGCCCGGAGATCGCTCTCCGGGCCCTTCGCATTTTCGATCCGGGTGGTCGGCGCCTTACGATGCGTAGAATTCGACCACGAGGTTCGGTTCCATCTTCACCGGGTACGGCACTTCGGCCAGTTCCGGCGCGCGGACGAACGTGGCCGACATGGCCCGGGCGTCGACGGTGATGTAGTCGGGGGTGTCGCGCTCGCCCGAGCCCAGCGCCTCAAGCACCAGGGCCATGTTGCGGGACTTTTCACGGACGCTGACCACGTCGCCGGCCTTCACGCGGTAGGAGGCGATGTTGACGCGCTTGCCGTTCACCAGCACGTGGCCGTGGTTGACGAACTGGCGGGCGGCGAAGACGGTCGGCACGAACTTGGAGCGGTAGACCACCGCGTCCAGACGGGCTTCCAGCAGGCCGATCAGGTTTTCCGAGGTGTTGCCCTTGCGGCGCGCGGCCTCGGTGTAGGTGCGGGCGAACTGCTTTTCAGTCAGGTTGCCGTAGTAGCCCTTCAGCTTCTGCTTGGCGCGCAGCTGGAGGCCGAAATCGGAAATCTTCTGCTTGCGGCGCTGGCCATGCTGGCCGGGACCGTAGGAGCGCGAATTCACCGGGGACTTCGGACGACCCCAGATGTTTTCGCCCATCCGGCGGTCGATCTTGTACTTGGCGCTATGGCGCTTGGACATAGTGTCTCTTTCACTTCGACGCGGGCCGGCCCATCCACCAATGGAAGGACGATCTCAACGGCGGCTACGCATCACCCGTCATGTATTTCCGCGCCGACGGCGAACCGGCGGCGTTTGGAAGGCGCGCTTATGATCGAGGGGGGGCGGAGAGTCAACTTGTGGCGGGTTGGCTCGCCTATTCGAGGTCTTCGTTGACCATCCGAACTTTGCCCTCAAAGCCGGCGGCCTCGATGGCCTCATAAACTCGTAGGACCTCGCCAAGCGAGAGGTCGGGATCGGCGCGCACATAGATCTGTCGCCCGGATACTCTTTTGAACTCTTCGGCCAGAACCGACCCGAGGGTCGCGTCGGTTACACGACGGCCTGCGACAAATACGCCGTCCTTCTGAACCGAGACGAAGGGCCTTCTCCATGACAACGGAGGTGTTTGCGGAGGATCGTCTGGCGATTGATCGAATACCACCGTCGCGGGTTCGGCGCGCGCTGGCCTGGTCAGCATGAATGAAATCGCAAGGGCCAGTAGGAGCGCCGCAAAGGCAGTAAACTTGGCGGGCCAGCTCGCGCAAATGCTCATGATCGACTCCTGCAACGCCAGAGCTTAGGTTGCTCAACCCGGGCGTGCAACCAATGCTGTCATCCCGGCGGTAGGGCAGCGAAGAGCCGGGGCCCACATTCGGCTCAGGTCGCTTCCGGGTCCTAGATTGCCGCTACGCGGTTTCACCCGCCGGGGGCTGATCGCTCCGGACGCACTGAATCTGGACCTTGAGTCGTAAGGCTGTGCGGTCCTCACCGCCCGGGGTGAAGCCTCGAGCTGACTCTACGCTGGCGGACGTCTTCGTGGAGATGGGCGCAGAGATCTGATCCTCACCCCTCCTCCTCGATGGAGGAGGGGCAGGGGTGGTGGTGTGGCCGCTGAGCCGAAGCGATGGGCTCAGCGAGGCTCTGCGCCTCAGGAGCCTTTCCGGACGCGCCCTGCCCTCACCACCATCCCCAACCCTTCCTCCATTGAGGAGGAAGGGAGAAGAGTCACCGCCGCAGCTTGGCCGCGTGCCAGGCGAGATGGTCGGCGATGAAGCTGGCGATGAAGAAGTAGCTGTGGTCGTAGCCGGGCTGGCGACGGACGGTCAGCCGCTGGCCGACCTTGGCGGCGGCCTCCTCCAGCAGTTCGGGCTTCAGCTGCGTCTCGAGGAAGCTGTCGGCCAGCCCCTGCTCGATCAGGATCTCGTCGAACCGGCCCCTTGCCACGCCCGCTTCGAGCAGCAGCGCCGCGTCGTGGTCGCGCCACCGGCTTTCGTCTGCGCCCAGATAACCGGCGAAGGCCTTGCGGCCCCAGTCGCAGTGGGTCGGCGAGCAGATCGGCGAGAAGGCAGAAACGCTGCGGAACAGGTCCGGGTGGCGCAGGGCCAGGGTCAGGGCCCCGTGGCCGCCCATGGAATGGCCGCTGATCCCGCGCCGCGCCGCATCGACCGGGAAGTTGGCGCCGACCACCTCCAGCAGGTCGCGGACGATATAGGTCTCCATGCTGAAGTGCGGCGCCCAGGGCTTCTGCGTGGCGTCTACATAGAAGCCGGCGCCCTGGCCCATGTCGTAGGCCTCATCGTTGGCGACGCCCTCGCCGCGCGGGCTGCTGTCCGGCGCCAGGATGGCCAGGCCCAGGTCCGACGCCGGGCCATAGGCGCCGGCCTTGGTGGTGAAATTGTCCTCGGTGCAGGTCAGGCCCGACAGCCAGACCACCAGCGGAAACGGCCCCTCTCCGTCCGGCAGGAACAGCGAGAACCGCATCGGCGTGCCCGTCGCGGCGCTGTCGTGCCGGCAGATGCGCAGGGTTCCGCCGAAGGTGCGGTGGGTGGAGAGGATTTCGAGGGTCACCTAGAACACCACCACCGACCGGATGCTCTCGCCCGCGTGCATCAGGTCGAACGCCTTGTTGATGTCCTCCAGCCCGAAGGTGTGGGTGATCATCGGGTCGATCTCGATCTTGCCGTCCATGTACCAGTCGACGATCTTGGGGGTGTCGGTGCGGCCCCGGGCGCCGCCGAAGGCCGTGCCCTTCCAGACCCGGCCGGTGACCAGCTGGAACGGGCGGGTGGCGATCTCCTTGCCCGCCTCGGCCACGCCGATGATGATGCTCTCGCCCCAGCCGCGATGGCAGGCCTCCAGCGCCTGGCGCATCACCGTGACGTTGCCGGTGGCGTCGAAGGTGTAGTCGGCGCCGCCGTCGGTCAGGGCGACCAGATGCGGGACGATGTCGCCCTCGATGTCCTTCGGGTTGACGAAGTGGGTCATGCCGAAGCGGCGGCCCCAGGCCTCACGGTCCGGGTTGATGTCGACGCCGATGATCATGCCGGCCCCGACCATCTTCAGGCCCTGGATGACGTTGAGGCCGATGCCGCCCAGGCCGAAGACGATGCAGTTGGCGCCGGGCTCGACCTTGGCGGTGTTGGTCACCGCGCCGACGCCCGTGGTCACGCCGCAGCCGATGTAGCAGGCCTTGTCGAACGGGGCGTCCTTGCGGATCTTTGCCAGCGCGATCTCCGGCAGCACCGTGTGGTTGGCGAAGGTCGAGCAGCCCATGTAGTGGGCGATCTGCTGGCCCTTGTAGCTAAACCGGCTGGTGCCGTCCGGCATCTGGCCCTTGCCCTGGGTGCCGCGGATGGCCGTGCAGAGGTTGGTCTTGCGGCTGAGGCAGCTTTTGCACTGCCGGCATTCGGGCGTGTAGAGCGGGATGACGTGATCGCCGGGCGCGACGCTGGTCACGCCGGCCCCGACCTCGAGCACCACGCCGGCGCCCTCGTGGCCGAGGATCGAGGGGAAGATCCCCTCGCTGTCGAGGCCGTCCAGCGTATAGGCGTCGGTGTGGCAGATGCCCGTGGCCTTGATCTCCACCAGCACCTCGCCGGCGCGCGGCCCCTCCAGGTCGACCTCGACGATCTCCAGCGGCTGTTTGGCGGCGAACGCGACGGCGGCGCGGGTCTTCATCGGGCGACTCCTTGAGTTGGGCGCGGCGACTATAGCGAGTCCGGGCGGCGCGTCATGGGGGTGGGGGGCAGTTGATCCTCCCTCCCCCTTGTGGGGAGGGACAGGTCCGCGAAGCGGACCAGGGTGGGGCAAGGGTGGGCCGCCTTCGACGTCAGGTGAGGATCGCTGCTTGCCCCACCCGTCTCGTCTCGCTGCGCTCGCCGATCCACCCTCCCCACAAGGGGGAGGGAGACATGGACCTTCGCTTCGCCGCTTCGCGAAGCAGTCGCCGCTAAGCCTCCACCACCGCCGGCACGCGATAGCGCCCGTCCAGCAGCTCCGGCCTCGGCAGGTAGCCCCGCAGGAACAGCGCGAACGGCCCGGCCGGGGCCGGCAGCCAGTTACCCTCATGGTCGGGATGCGGCGGTTCGTGGCCGATCCACAGGTCCAGCGAGCCGTCGGCGTTCCACTTCAGGCCCGGGGTCCGGTCGCCGATGGCGTAGCGGCCCAGCGGATTCTCAGTGAAGTAGAACTGCCCCTCCGGCGTGATCTCGTACATCGACAGCGACCAGAAGCTGCCCACCGGGATCTGGCGGTCGGCGGGCAGGTGCAGGCGCCAGTTGCGCGTTCCGTCGAAGGCCCCGCCGCCGCCCGGCGCCCCGGCCCGCAGGTAGGTGGCCTCGGCCAGCGGCAGCGCCGCCAGCCCACCCAGCGCGACCACGGCGCGGAAGTGATAGTCCTGTCCGAAGTCGCCGAGCTTGCTGGCCGGATAGGCCCAGCCCTCGATGAAGGTGTTGCCCGACAGGCCCCCGCCGCCGCGCGCCGCCTTGCGGGCCTCCTCGACGCCGGCCTCGATCTGTGCCGCCTCGTCGGCGCTGAACCGGTCGGGATCGAAACTCCCCTGCCCCAGCCCAAGCGGCGCGATCCGCTTCAGCACGGCCCCGTCGGTGGCCGGCGGCGAGTTGAGCGCCATCAGGGCGTCGGCGCTTGTGAAGTAGTCGGCCCAGCCGTCGCGGCGTTTGGCGTGCTGCGCCGCGGGCGTCGCCTGTGGCCCCTGGGCCGAGAAGCCGCCCTGGACCACGGCGGCGGCGTCCAGGTCATGCGGACCGTCGACGAGGATGCGGGCCAGGGCCCAGACGTGGCGGGTCGGCGCGCGGACGACGTTGCGCCCCTCCGCCGCCTCGGTCGGCCCGACCAGGGTGTAGACGCCACCGTCGCTGCCCGTCGTGCGGGTGCCGAGCACCGCGAAGCTGTTGGACCAAGCGTCCATCAGCTGTAGCGAGACATAGCGATCGCCCGACGGCGGGATGGTCAGGGTGACCGGCCCGCCCGTCAGGTCGATCTGGCAGGTGGCGTACAGGGTGTCGTTGTTGGGCGTCGTCACCGCCCGCGCCTTGTGGTCAGCCAGCCGGCGCATCATGCCGAAGCTGTTCAGCGGCGTTCCGACCGCCTGGCCGACGCTGCGGATCGCCGCGATCTCGATCAGCGGCAGGGTGTAGAGCCAGGCTTCGCGGGCGGCGGCGCGCAGATCGGTCATGGTCAGGCCTTTTCAATGGCGGACAGCCGCCAGCGGCCGTCGAGCACCTCGGCCTTGGGAAGATAGAGTCGCATGTTCAGGCCGAACGGGCCGGACTTGGGCGCCGGGAGCCAATTGGCCGAGCGCGCGCCGCCCGGATCCGCGCGACCGATCCAGACGTCGAGCGAGCCGTCGGGGTTGCGGGTCAGGCCCGGCGTGCGGTCGCCGATGGCGTAGCGCCCCAGCGGGTTCTCGGCGAAGAAGCGCTGACCGTCCGGCGTGATCTCGTACATCGACAGCGACCAGAAGGCGTCGACCGGCATCCGGGCCGGGATCGACAACCGGTAGAGGTCGTCGCCCCAGTAAGAGCCGTCCCGTTCGCCTTCGGCGCGCAGGTACATGGCCTCGACCACCGGCAGGGCGGCGAGGCCGCTCAGCGCCACCAGGGCGCGGTAGAGATAGTCCTGGCCGAAGATCCCGAGGTTGGCGCGGGTGTAGCTCCACCCCTGGATGAACTGCTGACGCTCGAGGGCCAGTCGCGCGATCTGCTGCGCCCGCTGGACGCCGGCGGCCACGCCCGGCCCATCGGCATTGAACGCCGCCAGCCGGGCCAGCATCCGGCCGTCGGTGGCCGGCGGAGGATCGGACTTCAGAAGCGCCCGCAGGCCGGCGAAGTAGTCCGCCGGGGCGGCGGCGCGGCCGGGAAAAGCCGGCGGCATGACCCCCGCAGGGCCCTCCAGCCTGAAGCCGTCCTGCACCGCGTGGGTAGCGGGAAGGTCGGCGCCGCCGTCGGTGAGGGTGCGCACCAGCAGCCAGGCGTGCGGCGTCTCGCAACGCAGGACATCGGGTCCGCTGCCCGTCTGGCCCGGCCCGACGATCCTGTAGCGGCCGCCGCCGCCCCCTGTGGTCCGCAGGCCGATGACGGCATTGTTGTTGGAGTACATGTCCATCAGCGCCGCCGACCAGTAGCGGTCGCCGGTCGCCGGAACGGTCAGGGTCACCGGGCCCTGGGTCAGGTCGATCCAGGCCATCGAATAGAGGGTGTCGTTGTTGGGCGTGGTCACTGACCGCGCGGTGTGATCCGACAGCGTCCGCGCATGGCGCAGGCGGTTGAGCGTCATCCCCTCGCCCAGATGCCGGGTGCGCGTCGTCGCCATCTCGATAATCGGCAGGCCGTAGAGCCAGAGGTCGCGGGCGTCGGTCGCCTCATCCGCCAGCGCCTCGCCGGGGCGGAGCGCCAGGCCCGCCATCCCCAGAGCCGCCATGGCCGCGAACAGTTCCCGCCGGTTCATCGTGACCTCCCCGGGGATTCTAAATGTTACCCCTTGGTCTCATTCTTAGCGGCCGCCTTCTGCCGCGCAAGCTTTTCCAGCACCCGGCCGCGGCCCTTCGACAGGGCGGTGACCACGCCGCGCCAGGTGCGGACCTCCTGGTCGGTCAGCCGGGCGCGGCCCAGGGCGACACGGAGGTTTCGCACCATCGAGGGCCGCTTCTCGGGCGGATGGAAGAAGCCGGCGTCGTCCAGCTCGGCTTCAAGCTGCTCGTAGAGGCCGACGACGGTTTCCATGTCGGCGGGCTCGTCGATGTTCTGGGCGAAAGCCTCGCGCGGGCGATCAGAGACGCCCATCCGCCATTCGTAGACGTTCAGCGCCACGGCCTGGGCCAGGTTCAATGACCGGAACCGCTCATCCACCGGGATGGTTACGATGGCATGGCAGAGCGCGATATCGCTGGTCTCCAGCCCCGCGCGTTCACCGCCGAACAGCATCCCGACGCGGTGACCGCGAGCGACGGACCTGTGAAGCTCCCCGGCCGCCTCGCGGGGGGTGAGCACCGGCATCTGCGTCTCGCGAGGGCGCGCCGTGGTCGCATAGACGAGCCGCAGGTCGGCCACCGCCGCCTCGAGCCGCTCATAGACTTTCGCGCCGTCCAGCGGCCAGTCGGCGCCCGAGGCGCTGGCCCAGGCGCGCTCCTGTGGCCACCCGTCGCGCGGACGGACCAGACGCAGCTCGGCGAGACCGAAGTTTGCCATGATGCGGGCGACCGCGCCGATGTTCTCGGCCAGCTGCGGCTCGTTGAGGATGATGACGGGAGGGCTGCTTTGCATCAGCGCTTGATAAGCCCTTCCCACCCCGACGGGAAAGGGCGGTATGCAGACGGCAGGCTGGCCTCGAGATTCCATCCCCGCGGAACCCTGCCGCTCGGGATCAGACCCTGACCCCGTTCCCGCGCCGCGCTCCGGGTCGCCGTGAAGACGGCGCCCAGGCGTGCCTACCCGTTCACGACCGCCGCTTCAGGGGCCGGGTCCTCGGCCGCCGCGGCCAGGGCGGCGACCAGCTGGGCCGGGCGCAGGGGCTTGGCGATGTGCAGGTCGGCGCCGGCGGCGTGGGCGGCCTCGACGTGCTCGTCCATGGCGTTGGCGGTCAGCATGATGATCAGCGCCCTGGGCCGACCGTCGGCGGCCTCGCGTTCACGGATGGCGCGGGTCGCGGTCAGGCCGTCCATGACCGGCATCTGCATGTCCATCAGCACCGCGTCGAAGCGATGTTCGCTCCAGGCTGCCACCGCCTCCTCGCCGTTGCCAACGATGGTCAGGTCGATGCCGAACGGGTCGAGGATGATCTGCACCACCTTCTGGTTGGTCGGATGATCCTCGGCCATCAGGACCTTCATCCCCTTGAGCACCCGGACGTCGATGACGGGCGCGGCCCGTTCCTCGCGCGGCGCGACGGCGCGCGGCAACGGGAGCCGCACCGTGAACTCGGCCCCCTCGCCCGGCCGGCCGGCGGCGTCGATCTCGCCGTCCATCATCGTGGTCAGGGCCGCGCAGATCGACAGGCCGAGGCCCGTGCCGCCGAAGCGGCGGGTGATCGAGTCGTCGGCCTGCTCGAAGCGCCGGAACAGTCGCTCGCGGAGGGCCTCCTCGAAGCCGACGCCGGTGTCGGACACCGTGAACCGCAGGTGCTCGCCGTCACGGTCGACGTTCAGCCTGACGCCGCCGCGCTCGGTAAACTTCACCGCGTTGGCCAGCAGGTTGGACAGGATCTGGGCGATCCGGCCGGAGTCGCCCAGCCAGACGCCCATGGCCGGCTCGGCGACGCCCCAGGTCAGGGTAAGGCCCTTGGCCTCGGCAGCCGCGCGGTGCAGGTCGGCCATAGCCGCCACAGTCTCGCCCAGGTCGAACGGCGCCGGAGTGAGGCGGAACTGCCCGGCCTCGATCTTGGACACGTCGAGGACGTCGCTGAGCACCTGCTCCAGCAGGCGCCCCGAGGACGACACCAGACTGGCCAGCTCGCGGCGGCGCGCCGGGTCTTCGGTCTCGGCCAGCTGGTCGGTCAGGGCGATCACCCCGTTGAGCGGCGTGCGCAGCTCGTGACTCATGTTGGCCAGGAAGGTGGACTTGGCGCGGTTGGCGCGTTCCAGCTGCACCGTGCGCGCCGCCACCCGCTCCTCGAGCGAGCGCAGCAGCTCTTCGTTCCGTTGCCGGTGGCCACGCAGCATGCGGGCCAGGGCGCCGATCTCGTCGCGGCGCTGTTCGACGTCCGACACCGCCGCCACGCCGCCGTCGGCGTGAGCCCAGGTCAGCGATTCCAGCGGCGCGGCCACTTCCCTGCGGATGAGGCGATAGAGCAGCACGGCCTGGACGACGATGCCCAGCAGGCCGAACAGCAGCACCCAGGACGCCGTCCGCGCCGCCGCCCAGGCGATGTCCGACGCCGGCATGCTCATCACGAAGTACCAGTCCGGCTCCTTGAGATGGCCATAGGCGATGACCGAGCCGTCGCGCTCGAACACGCCCGCCGGGGCGCCGCCGCGACGGATGTCCCGCACCAGACCCCGGGTGTCGCGCCGGGCCTCCTGGGCAGCCAGTTCCGCCGTCGAGACAATACCCCGTGTTCCCATGCCCGGCGCGGCGATCAGCTCGCCATCGGCGGAGACGATTAGGTTCTCGCCGCCCGGTACGGAGTCCGCGACGGCCTTCATCAGGTAGCTGTCGAGGGGGATGGTGGTGCCCCAGGCGCCGACATGGCGCCCGTCGATGTCGATCGGCGTCATGCAGGCGGTGGTCAGGGCCTTACCCGTCGGGTCGCTGAGCAGCTTGCGCAGCCGGGTGCAGCGCATGACCCGCCCGGGGTTGTTCCGGGGCAGCATGATCTGCGCCATTTCCTCATGCTGGAAGGAAAAGTCGGCCGGGGCGCCCTGGCGATAGTAGGACAGCCGGTCATCACGGTCCGGCCCGAACATGACCATACGGTTGTCGGTCGTGAACATGTAGAAGTTATCGTAGCGGGAATGCTGCGCCTCCCCGACCATCGCCGCCACCTGCAGCGTGGCCACCAGGAAGGCCTTCTCCGCGTCGCTGACCCGCGCCCCGTCGGCGATGAAGGCGCCCATGCCGTAGACGTAGCCGCCGTCGCCGAGCGACCGGCCGTCGAACAGCGCCGGGGCCGAGCGCCGCGTGCCGTCGGACTTCATCGGAAACAGCTGGTCGAAGCGGGCGTCGAGACCGGGGCCCTTCACCCGATCGATCCGGCGCGCCAGGGCTTCGGTCGCGTCGCCATGCACCTTGACCAGGTCGGAGAACAGACGGTCCTCGGCGGCGGTCCGTTCCTGCACATAGATCTGCAGACTGGCCACCTGGCGTTCCATCAGGGAGCGCTGCACGAAGGCGAAGGTCGCCGCCGAGGCCAGACCCGTCACGACGATCGACAGCAACACCACGATCACCAGCAGCTTGCGCGCCAGCGGCTTTTCGACGGACGTCATGATACGGCCGGCCCTCCCCTTGCCCGCCACGCTTAACCTTGATCCCTGAACAGGCCGTTGATTTCGGGAATGGATTCCCGGCCGCCACAATCTCACTTCTCCCTGTGCCGATCAGCGGCTATAGCCGACCCGCCCCCGCGCGCCCCGCATGGCCCTGTGCGCCGTGCGCCCGAGCGCGCCCCAACGGAGACTTCGCCCCCATGGCCAAGATCAAGGTCGCCAATCCCGTCGTCGACATGGACGGCGATGAAATGACCCGCATCATCTGGAAGCTCATCAAGGACAAGCTGATCTTCCCCTACCTCGACCTCGAGCTCGACTACTACGACCTGTCGGTCGAGAACCGCGACGCCACCAACGACCAGGTGACCATCGACGCGGCCGAGGCCACCAAGAAGCACGGCGTGGCCGTCAAGTGCGCGACCATCACGCCGGACGAACAGCGGGTCGAGGAATTCGGCCTGAAGAAGATGTGGAAGTCGCCCAACGGCACGATCCGCAACATCCTGGGCGGCGTCATCTTCCGCGAGCCGATCATCTGCCAGAACGTGCCCCGTCTGGTGCCCGGCTGGACCCAGCCGATCATCGTCGGCCGCCATGCCTTCGGCGACCAGTACAAGGCCACCGACTTCCTGTTCCCGGGCAAGGGCAAGCTGTCGATCAAGTTCGTCGGCGAGGACGGGAAGGTCATCGAGCACGAGATCTTCGACGCCCCGTCGGCCGGCGTGGCCATGGGCATGTACAACCTCGACGACTCGATCCGCGACTTCGCCCGCGCCTCGTTCGCCTATGGTCTGAGCCGCAAGTACCCGGTCTATCTCTCGACGAAGAACACCATCCTCAAGGCCTATGACGGGCGCTTCAAGGACATCTTCCAGGAGATCTTCGACGCCGAGTACGCCGCGCAGTTCAAGGAGCTGGGCCTGACCTACGAGCACCGGCTGATCGACGACATGGTCGCCTCGGCGCTGAAGTGGTCGGGCGGCTACGTCTGGGCCTGCAAGAACTACGACGGCGATGTGCAGTCCGACATCGTCGCCCAGGGCTTCGGCTCGCTGGGCCTGATGACCTCGGTGCTGCTGACCCCGGACGGCAAGATCGTCGAGGCCGAGGCCGCCCACGGCACCGTCACCCGCCACTACCGCCAGCACCAGAAGGGTCAGTCGACCTCGACCAACTCGATCGCCTCGATCTTCGCCTGGACCCGGGGCCTGGCCCACCGCGCCAAGCTGGACGACAACGCCGAGCTGATGACCTTCTCCCTGACCCTGGAAAAGGTCTGCATCGACACCGTCGAGGCCGGCTTCATGACCAAGGACCTGGCGCTTCTGGTCGGCGACCAGCAGGGCTGGCTGACCACCGAGGGCTTCCTCGACAAGGTCGACGAGAACCTGAAGATCGCCATGGGCGCCTAGCGGCAAGGGGACATGTTCCGGCCAAGCCGGTATGTATCCCCAACAGCTCCAGATCCTCTGGGTACACGCACACAGGCCCTGTCCCCGAAGGTGTTCAGCGGGCGGGTCGTGCAAGCCCTCGCCGGCGAATATCTGTATGTCGCGGCCCGGGATGACCTCCTTCAGGCGGAGGCATGTCGGTTCAGATGACCCTTCCGGCCGCGGCGAGCGCCGCCTCGATTCCCCGGATCAAGGATTCCGGCGTGATCGGCTTCGGGATGTGATAATCGGCGCCGGCGTTGCTCGCGGTCTGCCTGTGTTCATCCAGGGTGTTGGCGGTCAGCATGGCGACAGGCGTGCGGCGCCATCCCGCCGCCCCCTCGCGTGTACGGATCAGCCGGGTAGCGGTGAGACCATCCATCACCGGCATCTGCATATCCATCAGTATGACGTCGAAACCGTCCGCATGGTAGAGGTCCAGTGCCTCCTGGCCGTTGTTGGCCACCGCGATCTCGGCGCCCAGCGTCTCAAGAATGAGCTGGACAACCCTTTGATTGGTAACGTTATCCTCGACCAGTAGCACCCGCAACGGACTGTCGAACGGCGCGATCTCATCCACATCGCTCGAAGGCCCGTCCAGCGGGCTGACAGACTGCAGCGAGGCCTCCGCGCGCGGGAGATTCAGGAGCAGCGTGAAGCAACTGCCGCTACCCGGCTTGGTCTCCAGCGTGATTTCCCCACCCATCGCTTCGGCGAGATCACGCGAGATTGCCAGTCCCAGACCGGTTCCCCCGAAGCGTCTGGTGATCGAATCGTCCGCCTGCGCGAACCTCTGAAACACCCGCTCGCGGGCCTCGGCGTCGAGGCCGATGCCGGTATCGCGGACATCGATCCTGATCCCGGCCCGCCCGCTTTCGAGGGCTGTCACGGCCAGGACGACATCCACGCGTCCGCGGTCGGTAAACTTGATGGCGTTGGACACAAGATTGGAGACAACCTGCTTCAGGCGGACAGTGTCGCCCATCACCCAGGTCTCGTCGTCCGGAGCGAGATCGAGGCCGAAGACCAGTCCCTTGTCGTCGGCCCGGATCTGCATCAGTCGCACGGCATCCCGGACCGAAGCGCCCAGACAGAAGGGGGCGGACTCGATAGCGAACTGCCCCGCCTCGACCTTGGACAGGTCAAGAATGTCCGAGAGGAGACGCTCCAGCGACTGGCCCGAACCCATGATCAGCTGAACCATCTCCTGCTGGGATGGGGTCAGCGGGGTTCGCGCAAGGGTTCCGATGATTCCGAGGATGCCGTTGAGCGGAGTTCGAATCTCGTGGCTCATGTTGGCCAGGAAGGCGCTCTTGGCCTTGCTGGCCGCGAGGGCTTCGTCACGCGCGCCGGCCAGAGCGGTCATCAACTCGCGGGTTTCCGAAAGCATCGAGGCCTGGAAACCGGCTGCCAGAATGGCCGTCAGCGATGAGTCCGCCTGCGAAAAGTCGGCCATCGTCAAGCCGGACGCTTCCAGGTCGGCAATGCTGCTGATGGCATGGCTGACACAGAGCAGGAAACCCGCCTCCTCGGCCAGAACCAGCCCTCTCAGAACCATGGACCCGGTCGTCGCCTGCAGCTGCAGGGCTGATCCCGCACGCACCCAACCCTGGAAGTCAACCGGGCCGGTCGGGCGCTTGATCCTGAAACTGTCGAGCAGCCCAGTCCCTGGTTGCGCCTGCGGCGCAAGCCGGCGCAGGGACCGGCCGACCGAAATGATCTTCAGATCCGGCGAGGTCCGGATGTAGGCCGGAAAGACAAGGTCGAGCTGCTGTTCGTCGAGATTGGCGCCCACGGCGGCGCCCTAGCCGTCAAGCGTGATGAGGAAGTCGATACCGCCCTCGTGCGGCCCCAGACACCGAACCTGACCGGACTGGCCGAAATGAGCCAACAGACCTTCAAACAGACCCGTCACAAAGGGCTCCAGCCCTGTGCGGCTCGAGACGTAGGTTATGCGCAGGGAGGTTTCATCGCTCGATCTGACCAGGAACGACGGCACGTCGACGCCCGGCAGGCTCAGATCGATGTTGGCATGCAGGCGATCCAGATTCTCGCAGAACTCCGTGAGAGTCTGCCCCGCCATCTTCATGAGATGGGAGAATGCACTCTCGTCGGCGAAGCGGATCCAGTAGCGGCCAAACCGGATCAGGGTCTCCTCGAGGCTGAGATCGAGCTCTGCGGCGACCGCACCGATGAGGGTGAAGGTGACTTCATCCGGATAGGATTGGCCGCTGATAAAGTCGCTCTCCTCGAGCCCGGCCCGTTCAAGTATGCGCGGCCAGACAGACTGATCGCCACCGTTGAGGACCATTTGCCGCGCTGCGCGGTGGATCATGCCGTACATGGCTTCCCCTGAGCATTCTGTGGCTCTGGTTGTGAGGGCGCTCCGATTCTTGGCTAACCGATCACCCGATATGGGCCATATCCCACGACTGTCTGTTGATTGGCATCCGAATTCCACCGCCTCGCCAATATACCTGTTTTGGTTACCATCCGACGGGAGCGATCCAACCCGGCGCGGTGCGCAACTCCCGCCCTTAACCTTGACGTAAACCTGCGGCTCGCCAGCCAGCCAGACGCCAAAAGGGCCAGTTGACGGTGACCAACCCTGGAACTCGACGAAGCGCCGAGGTCCTGCGGCCGCCCGAGGGCGCAGACCGCCGGGACCCAGATGTCCGCCCATCGGCCCGTCCGCTGACGCCCGCAATGGCGGCAACTCCTCCAGATGCCACCTTGTCACGAAAAAAGTCGCGGCTGATGAAAGAGAACATATTGCGAACTGGAACAAACCGTGCACATCATGCCTGCGGTCGGCGAGGGCCGCTTCCGCAATCCGGCGGGAGCACGCGGGCGGGACCAGAATCGGAATAAGGATGCGCACTCCCATGAACCAGGCGGCTTTGAGACTCGTGACACGCGACGAAGGTGACAAGCAGCGCGCGCTTGAAGCGGCGCTCTCCCAGATTGACCGCGCCTTCGGCAAGGGCTCGGTGATGCGGCTCGGCTCCAAGAGCAAGATCGAGGTCGAGGCGGTCTCGACCGGGTCGCTCGGGCTGGACATCGCCCTGGGCATCGGCGGCCTGCCCAAGGGTCGGATCGTCGAGATCTACGGCCCGGAAAGCTCGGGCAAGACGACCCTGGCCCTGCATGTGGTGGCTGAGGTGCAGAAGGCGGGCGGCACCGCCGCCTTCGTCGACGCCGAACATGCGCTCGATCCGCAGTACGCCCGTAAGCTGGGGGTGAACCTGGACGAGCTGCTGGTCTCGCAGCCGGACACCGGCGAGCAGGCGCTGGAGATCACCGACACCCTGGTGCGCTCCAATGCCGTCGACATCATCGTCATCGACTCCGTGGCGGCCCTGACGCCGCGCGCCGAGATCGAGGGCGAAATGGGAGACAGCCTGCCCGGCCTGCAGGCCCGTCTGATGAGCCAGGCGCTGCGCAAGCTGACCGCCTCGATCTCCAAGGCCGGCACCCTGGTGATCTTCATCAACCAGATCCGCATGAAGATCGGCGTTATGTACGGCAGCCCGGAGACCACCACCGGCGGCAACGCGCTGAAGTTCTACGCCTCGGTCCGCCTCGACATCCGCCGCACCGGCTCGATCAAGGTCCGCGACGAGATCCTCGGCAACAACGTCCGGGTGAAGGTGGTCAAGAACAAGGTCGCCCCGCCGTTCCGCGAGGTCGAGTTCGACATCATGTACGGCGAGGGCATCTCCAAGCTGGGCGAGATCATCGACCTGGGCGTCAAGGCCGGGGTGATCGACAAGGCCGGCTCCTGGTTCTCCTACGGCGACCAGCGCATCGGCCAGGGCCGCGACAATGTCCGCGAATTCCTGAAGGGCAACCCGGACATCGCCGGCAGCATCGAGAAGGCCGTCCGCGCCAAGTCCGAGAAGATCGAGGAAGAGCTGCTGGTCGGCGGCCCCGAAGGCGACGAGGCCGACGAAGGCGAACCCTAGCCTACGAGGGGACAGGATCCGCGCAGCGGTTCGTGTCCCCGCTCAGGCCAGCGCCCCCTAACAGGACACCGTCGGACGCCGCCTCGCGCGAGCCCACCCGCCCAAGAAGCCCGCGCGAACCCCGCACGGCGCCTGACGGCAAGGACGTCCGGCTTCCCACGGAGCCGGGCGTCCTTTCTGCGTTCAGCGGCCGCGCCGAGGCCGGCGGCGTCCGGCGCGGCCCCGGCCCCGGCCCTGTGCGGCGGGAGCGCGGCCGGGGCCTCTCGCGTGGCGGGCGAGCCTTTTCCTTTGGGATTTGGCCGGGGCGCGGCTATGGAACCGGCATCAAAGCATCAACCGGCAAAGGGCCCCGCGCCCGGCCCTGACAGTGACGATCTGACCGGACCATGAAGAGTCTCAACGATATCCGCGGCGCCTTCCTCGACTACTTCGGCAAGGCCGGCCACGCGGTGACGCCCTCGGCCCCGCTGGTGCCGCAGAACGATCCGACCCTGCTGTTCGTCAACGCGGGCATGGTGCCGTTCAAGAACGCCTTCACCGGCGCCGAGACCCCGGCCTCGCCGCGCGCGGTGTCGTCGCAGAAGTGCGTCCGCGCCGGCGGCAAGCATAACGACCTGGACAACGTCGGCTACACCGCCCGCCACCACACCTTCTTCGAGATGCTGGGCAATTTCAGCTTCGGCGACTACTTCAAGGAACAGGCGATCGAGCATGCCTGGACCCTGCTGACCCGTGACTTCGCCCTGCCGAAGGAGAAGCTGCTGGTCACCGTCTACCACACCGACGACGAGGCGGCGGCGCTGTGGACCAAGATCGCCGGCCTCTCCGACGACCGCATCATCCGCATCCCGACCAGCGACAACTTCTGGTCCATGGGCGACACCGGCCCCTGCGGCCCCTGCTCGGAGATCTTCTTCGACCACGGCGACAGGATCGCCGGCGGGCCTCCGGGCAGCCCGGACGAGGACGGCGACCGGTTCATCGAGATCTGGAACCTGGTCTTCATGCAGTTCGAGCAGCATGCTGACGGGTCGCGCACCAGCCTGCCCAAGCCCTCGATCGACACCGGCATGGGGCTGGAGCGCATCGCCGCCGTGCTGCAGGGCCAGCATGACAACTACGACGTCGACCTGTTCCGCACCCTGATCGCGGCCAGCGAAGAGGCGACCGGCGTCAAGGCCGTCGGCGACAGGGCGCCGTCGCACCGGGTCATCGCCGACCATCTGCGCACCTCGGCCTTCCTGATCGCCGACGGCGTGACGCCGAGCAACGAAGGTCGCGGCTATGTGCTGCGCCGGATCATGCGCCGGGCCATGCGCCACGCCCACCTGCTGGGCGCCGCCGACCCGCTGATGCACCGCCTGGTTCCCACCCTGGTGGGCGAGATGAGCGGCGCCTATCCGGAGCTGAAGCGCGCCCAGGCGACGATCGTCGAGACCCTGCGCCAGGAGGAGGAGCGCTTCCGCACGACGCTGGGTCGCGGGATGGGCCTGCTCGACGAGGCCACCGAGGGTCTGGCGGCCGGCGCGGTGCTCAGCGGCGACGTCGCCTTCAAGCTCTACGACACCTACGGCTTCCCGCTCGACCTGACCCAGGACGCCGTGCGGGCCAGGGGGCTGACGGTCGACACGGACGGCTTCGACGCGGCCATGGAAAAGCAGCGCGAGATGGCGCGCGCCAACTGGTCGGGCTCCGGCCAGCAGGCCTCGGCCACCGCCTGGTTCCCGATCCGCGAGCGCGTCGGCGCCACCAGCTTCACCGGCTATGACGCGGTGGACGCCACCGGCGCCCTTGTCGCCCTGCTGGTCGACGGCGCCGAGGCGGCGTCGGCCGCCGCCGGCCAGACCGTCCAGGCGGTGTTCGACGTCACCCCCTTCTACGCCGAGAGCGGCGGCCAGGCCGGCGACACCGGCGTGGTCGAGTGGGACGGCGGTTCGGCCACGGTGCTCGACACCCAGAAGCAGGCCGGCGACCTCGTCGTCCACACCCTGGAGATTCTCGCGGGCGCGCTGACGGTCGGCGACCGCGCCGCCCTGCATGTCGATCCCGATCGGCGCCTGACGACCCGGTCCAACCACTCGGCCGCGCACCTGGTGCACGCCGCCCTGCACCATGTGCTGGGCGCCCATGTCGCCCAGAAGGGCCAGATGGTCGACGGCGAGCGCATGCGCTTCGACTTCAGCCACGGCGGCCCGCTGACCGCCGACGAACTCGAACGCATCGAAGCCGAGGTCAATGCGGTGATCCGCCAGAACCTCCCGGCCGAGACGAAGCTGATGAAGCCACAGGAGGCGATCGAGGCCGGCGCCGTGGCGCTGTTCGGCGAGAAGTACGGCGAGGAGGTCCGGGTCCTGACCCTCGGCCGCTCGCTGACCGACGAGGACAAGGCCTATTCGGTCGAGCTGTGCGGCGGCACCCATGTCGGCCGCACCGGCGACATCGCGCTGTTCAAGATCGTGTCCGAAAGCGGCATCGCCGCCGGGATTCGCCGCATTGAGGCCCTGACCGGCGAGGCGGCGCGCCGCTTCCTGCTCGACCAGGCCGGGGTGGCGAAGGATCTGGCTGACCGGTTCAAGGTCCCCGTGGCCGAGGTCGCCGCCCGCGTCGAGGCGCTCGACGCCCAGCGCCGCACGCTCGAGAAGCAGCTGGCCGAGGCGAAGAAGGCCCTAGCGCTGGGCGGCGGCGGCGCGGCCCAGGCCGGCCCGGAACAGATCGGCGACGTGGCCTTCATCGGCCGGGTCATGGACGGCGTCGGCGGCAAGGACCTCCGCGGGCTGATCGAGGAGTTCCGCAAACAGGCCGGTGTCGTCGCCCTGGTCGGAACCTCCGAGGGCAAGGCCGCCGTGGCCGTGGCCGTAGCCCCCGACCTGACCGGCCGCTTCAGCGCCGCCGAGCTGGCCAGGGCCGCCGTGATCGCCATGGGCGGCCAGGGCGCCGGCGGCAAGCCCGACTTCGCCCAGGGCGGCGCGCCCGACGACAGCAAGGCCGCCGAAGGCGTGGCCGCCGTGAAGGCGTTGCTGGCCTAGAGCAGGATGCAGTCGGACGGAACCGTCCGACCGTTGAATCGCGGCCTGGACTCTGAAGCTCTGAGCCTGATGGCTTCAGAGGATTTCATCTGAAGCCATCAGGCCCCGGGGCTGCCCTGGTACGGTTGATCTGTCCGAACCGGAGCGAGCGATGTCGGCGTCACGGGCCTGAAACCCTTTCGGCCCACCGGGCGGGCCGCCGGCCGGCAAGCGCCGGCGGCGGAGGCCCGCCTCCCGACGAAGCGGAACGGCCGACGATCACCCGGGCCGATGGAAGGCCGACAGCTTGTTGCCGGTCGGATCCCGGACATAGGCCAGATAGTAGCCCTCGCCATAGCTCTCACGCGGGCCGGGAGGCCCCTCGCAGGTCCCACCGTTCGCCAGGGCGGCGGCGTGGAAGGCGTCGACCTGGGCCGCGCTCTCCGCATGCAGGCCGACCATGATGCCGTTGCCGGGCCTTGCCGCTTCCTCATTGAACGGCGAGCAGATCAGGATGACGCCGTGGTCGTCTCCCTCGGGGCCATAGCCGGCCCAGGTCCCCTGCTGCCAGACACGCTGGTTGCCCAGCGCGCCGAGCACCGCGTCGTAGAAGGCGACCGCCTGGTCGATATCGTTGGCGCCGATGGTGATGTAGCTGATCATTGTCTTCATGCCGGTATCTCCTGTCTGGCGGTGCAGACGATCGCCAGCGTGTTGCCAGTGGGGTCCCTCAGGTGGGCGGCGTACCAGTCGGGCGTGTATTGCGGACGCGGACCCGGCGCGCCCTCGCCATGGAACGCCAGGCCGGCGTCGACGTCCGCCGCGCCGAGGGTGATGTCGCTGATGCCGACCGCCATCCAGGCCTCCTGCTTCCGGAGACCGACGCTATGTCACGATATAGAACAAATCAAGAACAAGATCGGAGACCCGCGCGAACGCCGGCTTTCTGTCCCTAGCGCTCGTCCGACGGCAGCTGGATGTGCGTCAGCTTCCAGGTGAACAGCGCGCGACGTTCAAAGGTGAAGGTCGTCACTGTCTCGGGCCGGCCGGCGCGCTTGATCGCGATCCGCGTGCGGTCGACGCCGAAATAGGCATAGGTCGGGTGCGGGCCCTTCATCACCTTCTCGACGCGGTCGCTCAGGGTCGGCTTCACCCGGGCGACGCCGGGAGCCTCGCCGGGGCGATAGCCGCGGCTCAGGGCCGACAGGCCCTGCAGGGTAAGATACCGGTCCACCTTGGGCGGAGGCGGCGCGATGGGCTCGATCACCTTCTTCAGGGCGCCGATGGGGTCTGTCCAGATCGAGGGGGCCTCCGCGGAGACCGGCGCCTGCGGCACGAGCTGGCTGGACAGGCTCTTGCGAACCGCCGGGAAGTCGACGAGATCGGCGGTCGCCTGGATGTCCTCGGCGGCGGTCGCGTCCTGCAGCGCCCGGAACGCCAGCCACGGCGCCGCGGCGAAGGCCAGGGCGAAGCCCAGGACGGACACCAGGAAGATCTTGAAGAGGTCGAGACGCATGGGACCGGCCCGTTAACGATGGGAAGCCATCAAGACCGGAAGGCGCCACCCGGTGCAAGGCCTCTCGCGTCACGGGCGCATCCTGCCGCCTACCCGAATTGTCGCGGCAAACTGACGCAGGGCAGGGAAACGCCCCCTTAAGCGGCGCCGGCGACACTGTCGATCCTCACGGGAGAACTGCCTTGTCCATCGATCCTCGCCGACTTCTGGGCCTGGCCTTCGCGAGCGCCGACCTTCTTGTCGAGATCGACACCGACGAACGCGTGTCGCTCATGCTCGGCGCGGGCCAGTCCGTTCTCGGGCCGAGCGTCGGCGACCCCGTCGGCAAGGACTGGCGAGAACTGATTCATGACGACGACCAGGCCCTGGTCGAGGCGATGATCATCTGCGTAGCCGACGGCGTCCGACGGGCCTATGCGCCCGTGCGCCTGGCAGGCGTTGACCGCGCTGTATCGCTGAGCGCGCGCGGCCTGCCGGAGAACGACGGCCGGGTCTCCTGCGCCCTTACCGCCTGTCCGATGCCGCCCCTGCCCATGACCGCGGACGGCCTGCATCATCGTCCGGATTTCGAGCAGCTGGCCCGAGACCTTACCGAGGCGGCCCGGGCGACCGGCGCGCAGCTCGAGCTCGCCATGATCGACCTTGCGGGCCTGGACTCCGCCCATCCTGAGCTGGCGCGCCGGGCCGCCGGGGCGGTGCGGCTGGAGTCCGAGGGCGCCGCAGCCGCCGCCCGCCTTTCGCCCGCCCGCTTCGCGCTGCTGCGGCGACAGGGCGAGGACGCAGGCTCGCTGGTTCGGCGGCTGACGCGGACGATCGTCCGTGACGGGGACCACGGCGAGGTCGGCGTCGCCGCCCATACGGTGTCGATGGACGGGACCTCTCCGGCGCGGCTTGGCCGGGCGCTCGGCCTCGTCCTGGACGACTTCGTCGCCGAGGGACTCAAGGATACAGCGCCGGGCACCCTGGCGGAGGCGATGAACCGCTCGGTCCGCCGCACCCTGGCGCGTGCGGGCGAGCTGGGCGCGGCGGTCAGCCAGCGCCGCTTCACCCTGGCGTTCCAGCCGGTGGTGTCTCTTGCGAGCGGCGCCCTGCACCACCACGAGGTTCTGGTTCGGTTCGAGAATGCCCACAGCCCCTTCGCCCTGGTGCGGATGGCGGAAGAGTTCGACCTGATCGAAGAGCTCGACCACGCCGTCGTCGAACAGACCGTGCGCCGGCTGAAGGCCGATCGCGGCGGGGCCGAGCGTCTGGCGGTGAACGTCTCCGGCCTGACCATAACCAGCCAGCGGTTCGTGTCCGAGGTAGAGTCGCTGATCCGCAACGATGACCGGCTGCGCGGCAGGCTGCTGTTCGAAATCACCGAAAGCGCGGCCATAGACGACCTGGCGGTGGCCGACCGGCACATCCAGCGGCTTCGCGCCCTGGGCTCCATGGTCTGCCTGGACGACTTCGGCTCGGGCGCCACGTCTCTGACCTATCTGCAGCGGCTGTCGGTAGACATCGTCAAGATCGATGGCCGCTATGTGCGCGAACTGGTGGCCGGCGGCCGCGACGCCGCCGTGGTCTCGCACGTGGTCAACCTGTGCCGCGAGCTGGGCGTGAGAACGGTCGCCGAGATGGTCGAGACCCCGGAGGTCGAGGCCGCCGTCCGCGCCGCCGGCGTCGACTTCGGCCAGGGCTGGTACTACGGCCGGCCGTCGGATCGGCCCGAGGCTCCGGCGGTGGGCGCGGCGCTCGTTTCGACCGCCGCATCGCCGGTCGCGGCGCGCCGGACCGGAACCCGCGACACCTGGCAGTAAGGGCGCGGCGGCTCGCCGCCACGCCCCGTCCGGCCGTCTACTTCGCGCCAGCGATGTAGCCGTCGATGACCTTCTCCAGGACGGTCAGCGGCACGCCGCCCGACAGCAGGCCCACGTCGTGGAACTTGCGGATATCGAACCTGCGGCCCAGCGCCTTCCTGGCCTTGGCGCGCAGACGCATCCATTCGATCTTGCCGACCATGTAGCTGCAGGCCTGACCGGGCCAGACCACATAGCGCTCGATCTCTGTGATAGCCGAGGCCTCCTGGTCGCCGATCGTGTCGACGTAGTATTTCACCGCCTGCTCGCGGCTCCACTTCATGTCGTGCATGCCGCTGTCGACGACGAGGCGGACGGCCCGGAACATGGCGTCGTGAATCATGCCGATCTGGCCTTCCACGTCGTCCTCGTACATGCCCATCTCGACAGCCAGCTCCTCGGCGTAGAGGGCCCAGCCCTCGCTGTAGCCGGAGAAGCCGATCATCTTGCGGATCAGCGGCAGGTCGCCGGCCTCGTTGTTCAGCGCCAGCTGCAGGTGGTGCCCCGGGATCGCCTCGTGGAAGGTCAGGGTCGGCAGGGTGAAGCGCGGCTGTTCGGCGCTGTCCCGCAGGTTGATCCAGTAGATGCCGGGGCGTGACCCATCGAGCGTCGGGGAATTGTAGTAGCCGCCCGGAGCGCCGGCCTCGATGGCCCTGGGCACGCGCCGGATCTCGAGGGGCGCCCTGGGGAGCTGGCCGAAGTACTTCGGCAGCCTGGGCATGATCTCGGCGACCTTCTTGTTCAGGTCCTTGATCAGCTCGACCTTGCCCTCGTCGGTGTTGGGGTAGTGCTGCCGGGGGTCAGCGTACATCTGCCGGAACCGCTCGCCGACGGTGCCCGACGTGTAGCCGGCCTTGCGCATCAGCATGTCGGCCTGGGCGCCCAGGCTGGCGACCATGTCGAGGCCGGTCTGGTGAACTTCGGCCGGGGTGATCTTCGAGGTCGTGTAGCTCTCCAGGGCCGTGCGGTAGTATTCCGCGCCCCTGGGCAGACGCCAGACGCCGGCGTCATGCACCGCCCTGGCGCGCCATTCGGTCAGCAGCGCGGCCTGGCGTTCGAGCGCGGGGCGGATCTTCTCGGCGTACAGTTTGGCCGCCTCGCCGGCGTAGTCGCCCTCGATGCCCTTCTCCCTGGCCCTGCGGGCGACGGAGGTGACCAGCGGCGCGGCGTCCGGGGCGACCGCCAGCATCGCCTTGAACTGGATCAGGGCCTTGCCGATGGTGAAGTCGGCCGGGATGACCCCAAGGCCGGCGTCGCGACGCCCGACCTCGACCTCCTGGTCAAGCACCCGGCCGAAGGCTTCCATCCGGGCCATGTAGGCGTCGGCGTCGGCCCTGGTCTCGATCACATGCTGGCTGTCGAGGAAGTCCGGCAGCTGCTGGTAGGCGCCGGTCAGCTGGCTGATCACATAGGGGGCGCCGCCGTAGGCGCCGTTGAACTCGAACTTGCGGGTGAAGGCGTCGCCGATGGCGAGCACGAACTCGACGGTGTCGTAGTTCACCGCGTCGAGACCGGCCAGCTTGCCGCGATCAATCCTGCGCAGATCGGCCAGGGCCAGGGCGCTCTGCTCGCCGTTCTCCCGGATGGCGGTAAGCGAGAAGTCCGACAGGGCCGACTTGGTCCAGGCCCGGTCGCCCTTGTCGACGCCCAGGCTGGTCGCGGTCTCCGGCGAGCGACGCAGCTGACGGTCGACAAGAAGGTCGAACAGGGCGTTCTGTTTCGCGGCCTCGGCCGGGTCGCTGGTCAGCGAGGCGGCGAAGGCGCCCTTCGGCGCGGAAGCTGCCGCCATGGCGGCGGCTGCGGAAGCGGCAAACAAGAATTCGCGACGGTTTTGCAAGGGAAGGCCCTCCCGGGGATTGGCGTTTGTCCCAACGGGTATGCCGCATGGGCCGGAGCGAGCAATTAATTCCGGGTAATGCCGATGCGGACGGAAACGGCTCAGGCGGCGGCGGAGGCCTGAAGCTGCTGCTTCACCCGCTCCGCGAGTGTCTTGATGTCCAGCGGCTTGGGCAGGAAGGTGACGCCGGTCTCTCCCTCCAGCAGGTCCGAGAACTCCGCCTCGGCGTAGCCGCTGATGAACATCACCGGCGCGTCGCTCAGGTGGTGGCGCGCCTTCTTCAGCAGCGTCGGCCCGTCCATGCCGGGCATCATCACATCGCTGATCAGCAGGTCGATCTTGCCCGCGTACTGCTCACAGAGGACCAGCGCCTCGTCGCCGTCACCGGCCTCAAGCACCTCGTATCCCCGCTTGCGCAGCAGGCTGGCGGCGATGCCGCGCACCGCCTCCTCGTCCTCGACGAACAGGATGCGGCCGACGCCCGACAGGTCCCGCGCCGCGCGCGGGCGAGCCAGGGTGGCCACCGGCGCGACCGGCGCCTTCACCGCCGTCGCCGACTGGATCGGCAGGAAGATGCGGAAGGTGGCCCCTTCGCCCGGCGGGCTCTCCACATGGATCCAGCCGTCTGACTGTTTGACGATGCCGTAGACCTGCGCGAGGCCCAGGCCCGTACCCTCGCCCACCGGCTTGGTGGTGAAGAACGGATCGAAGATCTTGCTCAGCACGTCGGCGGGAATGCCGGGGCCGTCATCGCAGACCTCGATCATCGCCATGTCGCCCACCGGCACGCCGGCGTAGCCCAGGGTGGCGGCTTCGGCGCTGGTCACGCGGGCTGTCCGCAGGCGGATCTGCCCGCCGCCCTTGGCGGCGATCAGGGCGTCCTGCGCGTTCAGCGTCAGGTTCATCACCGCGATCTCGAGCTGGCCCTTGTCGACCTTCACCAGCGGCAGGTTGCGGCCGTAGTCGGTATCCAGCCTGACATTCTCGCGCAGCAGACGGCGCAGAAGGACCTCGAAGTCGCTGATCGTCTCGCCCAGGTCGAGGATCTCGCGCTGCAGGGTTTCCTGGCGACTATAGGTCTTGAGCTTGCGCACAAGGTCGGCGGCCCGCGCGGCCGTCCCCTTGATCGACGACAGGTCGCCGTAGCTGGGATCGCCCAGCGGGTGACGCTCCAGGAGCTCGTCCAGGCGCAGCTGGATCGCGGTCAGCAGGTTGTTGAAGTCGTGGGCGATGCCGGCTGCCAGCTGACCGATGGCCTGCATCTTCTGGCTCTGGGCCAGCTGCAACTCGATCTGCTTCTGCTCGGTGACATCGACGAGATAGGCCGTCAGGCGGTCCTCGACGCGGGCCAGGTAGAGGTGGGCGATGCGTGACGGATCGTGGGCCAACCGGACCTCGATCGGACCCGACCGCCCCTCCGCCGCGCCAAGACCCGCGTCGATACGCGAGGCCGGGTCGATCAGGTCGCCGAAGGTCGCGCCGGCGACGGCCTTGTCCGAGGTCATCTCGGCCAGGGCCGGGTTGGCCTCGACGATTCGGGCGGCGAAGACCTCTTCGCCCTCCAGCATGGCCGCGCCGAATGGCGAGGCCGCGGCCATGGGGTCCAGGCCCATCGGCCCGCGGGACCGGTGCGGCGTCGGTGCGAGCGCCGGCAGAACCGGCGCCGCCTCCGCCGTGAGGCGCAGCGGCTCCTGTCCGGCCACGTCCAGCCGGAGCAGGAAGCGGCCGGAGCCGAGCAGGGCGACCGTCACCGGCCGCTCCTCGAGCGCGACCTTCATCGAGGCCCGGGCGATCTCGCCCTTCCGGGCCCTGGCGAGCGCGGCGAACAGGCCGGGCGCTACGTGGCCGTTGCGGGGCAGACGGCGCATGGCGCCGAACGCGGCCCGCCACGGGGCGTTGGCCGCCAGGAGGCGGCCGTCGGGGCCCGCGACGGCGGCGGCCTCGGGCAGCGCCTCGATAAAGGTTTCCGCGCCCTCGTCCTCGACCTCGACCGGCGCGACGGCGCCGCGGAACGCCATCAGACCCAGCAGGGCGACTCCGGCCAGACCCACCAGCAGCAGCAGCCCTGCCAACGTGTCGGGCCCGGCCCGCCAGGCGGGCGCGCTGCCGAAGGCGATGGCGAGCAGAAACAGTACTCCCGCCGCCCAGACGAGCGGGTCAAAACGCCGCTCAGGCGGCTCGGTCGGCGCAGGTTCCGCCATCAGCTCAGCCGGGTTTCCGGACGAATCACGCATGGATGGTACTCGCTAAAGCGGTCTGGCGCGCGGTGCGCCCGCGCGGCGCTGGGCGGCGCTCATGACAAAGCCGATGATCCTGGCCACGGCCTCGAAGTGGGCCTCCGGAATCTGCTGGTCGACTTCGACGGCGGCGTACAGCGCGCGGGCCAGCGGCGGGTCCTCGATCACCGCCACACCGCTGTCCTCGGCCAGGGCCCGGATCCGCAACGCGAGGTCGTCGACGCCCTTGGCGACACACTCCGGTGCGGCGGTCTCGCCGGCTTCGTAGCGCAGCGCCACGGCGTAGTGGGTCGGGTTCATGATCACGACGGTGGCGTTGGGCACGTTCTGCATCATCCGGCGACGCGAACGCTCGAACCGGATCTGCCGCTGCTTGGCCTTCACGTGTGGATCGCCGTCCGACTGCTTGAATTCTTCCTTCAGTTCCTCGCGGGACATGCGCATGCGCGCCGTGAAGCGCTGTTTCTGCCATAACCAGTCCACGCCGGACGTCAGGACCAGGAAGGCGAGCACGGCGTAGAACAGCGCCTTTGTCAGATCGGCGCTGAGCGGCAGCATGGCGACGGGCTCCATGCTGGCGAGCGCGCTCAGTTCGGCTGCCCGGGGACTGAGCACGATCCAGGCGATCCAGCCCGTGACAAGAATCTTCAGCACCGACTTGAGGAACTGAAAGAGACCCTCGGGGCCAAAGATGCGCTTGAAGCCCTCGAGCGGCGAGATCTTCTTGGCTTCAGGCTTCAGCTTCTCGCCGGTCAGCATGAAGCCGGTCTGCATCAGGTAGCCTACGCCGCCCGCGACGCCGGCGGCGGCCAGGACCGTGAGCGTCATGGGCGCTGCGGCCATCCCGGCCTCGACCGCCACCTGCATCGCGCCGGGTCCGGACAGCTCGATGTCCTCGGGGTGCGAGACGAACGGCAGCAACTTCATGGTCATGTCGCGCATGAACCAGCCGCCGCCGATGGCCATCACCCCGAACGCCGCCGCCAGCGACGCCAGCTGCGGTACGTCCATCGACCTGGCGACGTCGCCCTTCTTGCGGGCGTCGGCAAGTTTCTTGGGTGTCGGCTCTTCTGTTTTGGCTGCGGATTCGTCGGCCATCTAGCTGAACGCCCCCAGGACTTCGCGGTAGCGTTCGATCCAGACCATGCCGACCGTGCCCAGGCTGAGGGCGAAGATCGACAGACCGAAAATCACCGCCAGCGGCGAGGCGACGAAGAAGATCTGGAACTGCGGCATGATCCGCCCGACCAGGCCGGTGGCGATGTTGAACACGACGGAGAACACGATCACCGGCGCGGACAGCTGTATTCCGAGCGCGAACGAGCCGGCGAAGGTCTGGACCGCCAGGGTCGCGGCGTCGCCGATCGGCGGGGTGCGGCTGAACGGGAACAGGTCGAACGAGTTGACCATCGCGGCGAAGAACAGGTGATGCAGGTCGGTGGTCATCACCAGGGTGACGCCGATCAGGTTCAGGAACGTCGACAGCGTCGCGCTCGGCTGGGCCTGGCTGGGGTTGGCGGTCTGGGCAAAGCCCAGCGTGGTCTGGATCGCCACCACTTCGCCCGCGACGGCCAGGGCGCTGAGCGTCATGCGCAGGACCGCGCCGATCATCAGGCCGATCAGGGTCTCGCGGATCACCTCGGCGGCGACGCCGCTGACCGCGGTCGGCACGACGACCTGCGGGGCCACGAGCGGCGTCAGGATCAGCGACATCAACAGGGCGAAGGACAGCCGGATACGCGGCGGAACGCTGGCGTCGCCAAGGCCCGGCACCAGCATGACCATGGCCCCGACCCGCGCGAAGACGAGGCCGGCGGCGTAGACCTGGGCTGCGGTGGCGTAGGCCTCCACCCTGCCCTCACATCGCCGAGATGCGGGCGACGATCTGGTTCATGAACCCGCCCATCAGGGCGCCCATGAGCGGCAGGAAGAAGAGCAGCGCGACGAAGATCGCGACGATCTTGGGAGCATAGACGAGCGTGGCCTCCTGGATCTGGGTCAGCGCCTGCACAAGGCCGATGCCGACGCCCACGATCAGGCCGACGATCAGCACCGGGGCCGACAGCTGCAGGGTCAGCCAGATGGCGTCACGGCCGATGTCGAGCACTTCGGCGCCGTTCATGGGAAAGCCTCGGAGGGAATCGCGGAGAACACCCCGCTAACTCGCCCGAACATGGTTAATGCCGGTTTACGAACCCGCCCCGCGGAGCAAATCTGACGCATGAGCGACCCCGCCCTCCTGACCCTGGTCGAGACTCTCGCCGCCGGCCGGGAAGGCCGGGCGCTGATCGGGATCGCCGGGGCGCAGGGTTCGGGAAAGACCACCCTGGCCCGGGCGGCGGCGGCGCGGCTGGGCGGAGTCGCCCTGTCGCTGGACGATTTCTATCTGAAGCGGTCGGAGCGGACGCAGCTGGGCCGTTCGATCCATCCGCTGCTGGCAGTCAGGGGGCCGCCGGGAACCCACGACCTGGCCCTGGCCGATGCCGTCCTCGACGATCTGATGGCCGGGCGTCCCACCCTGACGCCCCGTTTCGACAAGCTGGCCGACGATCGCGGCGCGCCTGAAGCCATTCCTGGCGGCGCACAGGTCGTGCTCATGGACGGCTGGTGCCTTGGCGCGACACCCCAGACGGACGACGTCCTGACCACGCCGGTCAACGCGCTGGAGCGGGACAGGGACCGGGACGGATCCTGGCGGCGCTGGACCGCCGCCGCGCTGGCCGGCGACTACCAGAGGCTCTTCAAGCGCTTTGACGCCATCGTCCATCTGGCGGCACCCGACTTCGACACGGTGCTGGACTGGCGCTGCGAGCAGGAGGCGGGGCTGCTGGGCCTGCCGCCCGTCGACCTGCCGGCGAGACGCCGCGAGGAGATCGCCGGCTTCATCCAGCACTTCGAGCGGATCACCCGGCACATGCTGGCCGGAGGGTTGGCGGCGACGGTGACGGCGCGTCTGGACGCCGGGCGTCGCGTCGTCGGCGTCGAGGCGGCATGACAGAGGGGGCAGCTCGCGCCGCCCCCTCCTCAACTGTGCTGGCGTTCGCCTGTCCTAGTGGCGGCGGTCGCCGTAGCCGCGGTCGCCATAGCCGTAGCCGTAGCCGTAGCGCTGGTCGTCGCGGATCTCGGCGTGCATGCGGCGCTCAAGCCGCTCGAGGCGGACGTCAAGGATGGCGACTTCCCGCGGGCTCAGACCCTGCGATGCGCGGAACTGACGCTCCATCCGGCTGATGTCGCGGAGCTCGAAGCGCAGGGCTTCGGCTTCCCGGCGGGTCAGGCGGCCGCTGTCGAGACCGCGATCCAGACGGTGGCGCAGCGCCTGCTGGCGGCCGTTGATGTCGCGAAATTCGGTCCGACGGTCATAACGGTCGTAGCCGCCGCTGCTGTAGCCGATTTCATAGCCGCCCCGCGGACCGCCGTAGGGCTGGGCGCTAGCGGCAGAGGCGCCGGCGAGAGTGGCGATAGCGAGGGTCGCAACGAGAAACGGCTTCATGGCCTTCACTCCTTCGGGGCTGTCCCCGTCCGGGAGTTTCCGGAGAAGCGGGGCTGTCGAAGGTGAAAATGCGCCGGCCTTGCTGAGCCGAACCTGAGCGCGTCGTTGTCCGCCGTTCAGGTTCGCGAGGCGACTAGATCGGCATCCTCATGATCTCCTGATAGGCGGAGATGACCTGGTCGCGGACGGCCATGACCGTCTCCAGGCTGGCCTCGGCCGAGGAGATGGCCGTGACGACATCGATCAGCTCGGCCTTGCCGGCGACCTGGTTGGCGATCTGGACCTCGGCTGTCTTCGAGGCCTGCACCGCGTCGGACATCACCGACTTCAGCAGGTCCCCGAAGTCCTGCGCGCCGGACGGCGCGGCGGCGCCCAGGCCGGCGGTCGCGCCGCCCTGGGTGGCGGCATAGGCCTTGGCGGCGGCGAGCGGCGTCATCATGGCGTTGCGGGCCTATCGCTTGAGCAGTTCGAGGGTGCGCATCTCCATGGAGCGCGCGGTCTCGATGACATTGAGGTTGGCCTCGTAGGCGCGCTGCGCCTCCTTCATGTCGAGCGCCTCGACGAGCGAGTCGACGTTCGGCAGCGAGACATAGCCTTCAGCGTTGGCGGCCGGGTGGCCAGGATCATAGGTCGTGCGGAACGCCTTGCGATCCGGCTCGACGCGGCTCATGCGCACGCCCTCGCCCCCGCCGACGGCCTGGGGCTGGAAGATCGGCACCTGGCGCCGGTAAGGATCGCCGCCCGCCACCCTGGACGTCGAGTTGGCGTTGGCCATGTTCTCGGCGATGACCCGCATCCGCGCCTGCTGGGCGCGCATGCCCGACGCCGCGACCAGCATGGCGGTGTCGGCCTGTGACTTGATCTCGGCCATTCAGAGCTCTCCTAACGGCCCGGGGCCCGTGAGGCCATGCGGAGCAGGGCCATGGATTTCTGGTAGAAGCCGATGGCGGCGTCATACTGCATGCGCGCCTCCGACATCTTGATCATCTGGTCCTCAAGGACCACCGAGTTACCGTCCAGCGTGGTCTCGGTGTCGGCGCCCTTCACGGTCTTGAAGGCGCCGGCGTTCGCGCCGGGACGCCGGACTCCGCCGGGCAGGTGGCCGGCGCTGGTCTGGGCCGGCTGCATGCTGAGGCCGACCTGCTGGGACTTGAGCTGGGCGGTGAACTTGAAAGCCCGCAGATCCTGCGGTGCGTAGCCCGGCGTATCGGCGTTGGCGACGTTCTGGGCGATGACGCGCTGGCGTTCGCCCAGATAGCCGAGCCGCTGGCGAAGCATCGCGAACAGGGGGATCTGGGACGTATCCATCATCGATCATGGTGAACAAACAGGGTTAATCACGCCTTAAGGGTTGCCGGGCCAGAAGCAGTGGGAACGCTTTTCCGGTGCGCTTTGCCATGGACCTCGCCGCGAGCGCCTTTCGCGCTCTCTTCGCCCTGCTGGTCACGCTAGGCCTGATCGGGCTGGCGGCTGTGGCGATGCGGCGTTTCGGTCCCGACGCCCTCGCCCGCTTTCAGCCGACCCGCAGGCAACGGCGGCTGGTGCTGGTCGAAAGCCTGATGCTCGACCCCGCCCGCCGCCTGGTCCTGGTCAGCCTCGACGGCGAGGAGAAGCTGGTGCTGCTGGGCGAAGGCCGGCTGCTCGACGGCCCGAAGAAGCCCCCTGCCCCGCGCCGCAAGATTCCGGAGATCGCCGCCTGATGCGCGCCGCCGCCAAACTCTGGTCGAGCCTGTTCGACGTCCGCCGCGATGACCTGAAGAAGGCGCTGCTGATCTCGCTGGTCGCCTTCTTCGCCAGCATGATCATCCCGGCCGTCGCCCTGGCCCAGGCGGTGAACATCGACCTGGGCACCGGGGCGGGCCTGACCGAGCGGGTCGTTCAGATGATCGGCCTGCTGACCGTCCTGTCGCTGGCCCCCTCGATCGTCATCATGACCACCAGCTTCGTGCGGATCGTCGTGGTTCTGAGCCTTTTGCGCACGGCGCTGGGCCTGCAGCAGAGCCCGCCGAACGCCGTGATCATCAGCCTGTCGCTGTTCCTGACCGCCATCGTCATGGGGCCGACGCTGCAGCGGTCCTACGACGAGGGCATCAAGCCGCTGCTCGACCAGCAGGTCGAGCTGCCCCAGGCGTTCGAGGCCGCCGGCGATCCGGTGAAGACCTTCATGCTCAGCCAGGTCGACCGCGAGGATCTGGCCCTTTTCGTGCGGCTGTCGAAGATCGAACGGCCGGCGACGATCCAGGACACGCCGATCCGCGTGGTGACGCCCGCCTTCATGATCAGCGAGCTGAAGCGCGCCTTCGAAATCGGATTCCTGCTGTTCGTGCCGTTCCTGGTCATCGACCTGGTCGTGGCCAGCGTCCTGATGAGCATGGGCATGATGATGCTGCCGCCGGTGGTGGTCAGCCTGCCGTTCAAGCTGATCTTCTTCGTGCTGGTCGACGGCTGGCGGCTGGTGGCGGGGAGTCTGGTGGAGAGCTTCAAGCCCGGCTGAGGCCCGGCGAAGCAGGTCCCACGATTGACATGTACCGACTGCGGCATTTCGCTGCGTTCCTGGAACAGGGGGATGCGAAATGCGGGAGTCTGGTCTGAAGGGGTTGTGCGCGCCGCGCGGGGAGAGCCGGACGTGAGCGCCGTCCCAACGCCCGCCCCGGGTCAAGGCGACCTTCGTTTCCACCGCGGCATGGTCACCGCGATGGCCCTGGTGCTGGTCGCGGGCTTCGTCCTCCAGCTCGCCATGGGCCGCTCGAGTTTCGGCGCCCCGCCGGTCGTCCACCTTCATGCGCTAGTCTTCATGGGCTGGGTCGCCATCGTGGTCGCCCAGGCGTGGCTGGCGGCGGGCGGACGGTCGCGCCTACCCTCCCCGCCGCCCCTGTGAGGCGGGCGGGCCGCGCCTAACCCCTGGGTGCGCCAGGCGCGACGGCCGATGACGCGGCCGCCGTCCTTGTCGCGGCCGGGCTGGTCGGCGAGGGCTTGTCGCGGAACCTCTGCTTCATGCGGGCAACCCAGCCCGTGAAGCCCTCGTTGTCGGCCACGGCGCGGCTGAAATCGTTGGCGGTCAGGGTTCCACCGTCAGCGGCGGCAAAGGCCACCCGCAGGGCTTCGGGATTGCGGCTCTGCTCGATGAAGCCGTCGAACCGCTCGCGCAACCTTCCGAGCGCAGCGTCATCACCGGCCAGGCTGTAGGCCACCCCGGCGCGCAGCAGGCGGCCCTCTTCGTCCGGACGCAGAGGCAAAGGCGACTTCCAGCGATCGCCAAGGCCCGCCTCGAAGAGCGATCCGGAGACGGCCCAGTTTCGGCCCTTCCAGGCGATCTCGGCCTTCACCTCGCGCGACTCGGGCGTGTTGTCCTGCTCGAGAATCTCGTCGGCCGCTTCCAGCCGACCGAGGGCCATGAGCGCGCGGGCCGTGATGATCCTTCGCTCGGCGTTCAGCGCCTGGGGCAGGACGGTGTTGCGGGAGTTGTTGATCGCCGAAAGCGCCTGCTCAGGCTTGCGGTCCATGAGCTGGATCAGCGCCAGATCGGTGGAGACCTGGGCCTTGGGCACCCCATCGAGGCGGTTGTCGACCTGATAGCGCAGGAGCTCGGCGGCCTGGCCGAGCAGGTCGACGTCGACCAGTCGCCGGACCAGCTTGCGCACCATCAGGTCGCCGTCCGCGCCGATCGGCGTGAGCTCCTTGAAGTCGTAGAACAGGGCCAGCGCCTGAACGGGCTCGAGCCCGTCGGCAAGTCCGTCCAGGAACAGCGAGCGGAAGGCCGCGCCGAGATCTTCCTGCAGCCCAACGGCCTGCGGCAGGTCCGGCAGTCGCGTCCCGGCGGACCGCAGGGCTTCCAGCGCCTCGCGATAGCGGCCCTGCTCGATATAGAGCTGGCCCCGCGTGCGGATGGTGTCGAGCTCGGTCGCGCCGCCCCGCCAGCGATAGCGAAGAGCGTCGTAGGATTCAGCTGCCTGCACTGGCGAGATCATGCCCAGTTCGAGCTTCAGCGCCGTGGCCCGGAGCATCGCCGGCGTGGCCAGCTGATCGAGCGGAGCCGTGCCGATCGCGTTGTAGAGCCCCAGCGCGGTCTTCTTGTCTCCGCGCTTCTCGAACATCCTTGCCTGAACGAGGCGGATCGCGAGTTGTTCGGCCGAGGGCAGCGTCTCCTTGAGCGCCTCGTCGATGCGACGCTGGCAGGCCGCGAGGTCGCCCAGCTCGAGCGCCGCCTCGGCGTCGGACCGCAGGAACCGCGCCTTCCAGACCGGCGAGAACTGGCCGATGGCGATGGCGCCCTGCTGGAACTTGTCGCGCGCGTCCGACCACTGGCCGCTCCTGGCCGCGAGGTAGCCCCGCCAGACGGCGATGGAGGGGTCGTCACCCAGGACCAGGCTGGCGAAATCGGTCTCCGCCTCCTTCTCGCGGCCGGCCATGACGCGGGCGATGCCGCGCAGGCCGCGGAACTCCGCCTCGCCGGCCAGGGTCTCGCGTTCGCGGACGGTGGCGTTCAGAACGCCGATGGCTTCGTGAGCGAGCTCCGCGCCGATCAGGAAGCGGGCCAGGGCCAGACGGGCCTCGGTCGGCGCATCCTTTCCCTTGGCTCCCTCGGCAGCCGCTGCCTCGGTCAAGGCGGCGTAACGGGACATGAAACCGCCCGGCCCCGTCTTCGCCCAGGTCTCGTCGATAAGGCCGGGCATGCCGGCGGCCTTCGGCGCGCCGCCCTCCCCGGCGTCCGCGACGCGCGCGGTGACAGAGGCAGGCGACAGGGCGAGGCCTGACGGCCGGCCGATGCGGACCAGATCACCCTCGGCCAGAACCTGCAGATCCGTTGCGTAGGGCTCGATGGCGAGCCCATGGTAGGTCGGCAACAGAGCCATCTCGACATAGTCGCGGCGCACGGCGAGGCCCTTGGAGGGCGCCAGCGCGGTGACAACGGCGATGCGGTCCCCGACCGCCGGGTCGTCCAGCCAGATCGGAGCGGTCGCGCCGGCGACGACGGCGGTCAGCGCCGCTTCGGCCGCTTCGCTGTCGCGCTTGACGGTGATCTTGCCGGTCTCTTCGCCCGGCCCGGGGCCCAGCCGCACGGTCCAGCTCGCCCCCTGACCGACGACGGCGATGGGAAGCGTGCGCGGGGCGACAAGGCGGATGGCCGAATAGTCGCGCCCTCTGAACGCCTGGATCTTCGCGTACTGGGACACGCCCTTCGGCGCCTTGGCCACGTCGAGCGTCGCGGGGGCGTCGAAGACGATCCAGATCGCCTCGCCGCGACGGAACACCGCCGCGCCGGCCGGGTTGGCCCAGTCGAACCGGAGGTTGACCTGCGGACCGGCGACCTCCGCGACGGCGCGAACGACGCCGCCGGCCGGCACGGGGTTGGGACGCGGCGCACGCGGCGCCGGTTCCGGGGCCGGCGTCTCGGCGGCGGCCTGGGCCGTCGGCGGAGCCTCGACGGCGGCCGGACGGGCGAACAGGTTGACGTAGATTGCCCCGTCAGCAGAGCCGACCTTGGCCTCGGCGTCATCGGCCAGCAGCAGATCGATCTCCAGGCCGGCGGTGGTGCGGCGGGACTGGGCGCCCTTCAGCCACCTGGGCGGCATGATCCGCAGGGTCGACAGATCGGGCTTGGCGTCCCGGCTGAAGCGCAGGGTCAGGGTCTGGCCGTCACGGCGTTGCGAGACGCGAGCGCCGCCGGCCCAGCGGAACTCGATGCGGGTGAAGTCGCGCGCCTGGGCGGTCCGAACCTCCAGCGGCGAAGCCGCCGCAAAGGCGAGCGTCGGCAGGGTCGCCGGGGCGGCGACCGAGACGATGCAGGCCGCCGCGACGCCGCTGCGCAGGATGGCGCGGAGGCTGGCCACCTACCCCGCCTTGGCCGCCGGAGCAGCCGCGGGCGGCGTGGCGGCGGGAGCCCGGGCAGGCGCGGGCGCGGCCGCCTGGGGACGCGGTCCGCCGGCCGGCGGCGCGGGGGCTGCGGCCGTCGCGGCCGGCGCCTCCGGCGCCACGGCGGCGCGAGCGCTGGCCAGCGTCTTGTTGGCGGTGAACCGCTTGGCGAGGTTCTCGGTCAGGGTCTTGGACTCGGCGGGCGACATCTGGGCCAGGATGGCGGCCAGGGTCCGCTCCTTCATCTTGGCGGCGATGGGCAGGCGCACGGATTCGTCGAGCTGGTTGAAGCGCGCGGCAGCGTCCTTGGCCTTCATGGCCGAGAAGACGGCGACCAGGCGGCCAACCTCGGCCTCCTGCTGGGCGTCGGCCTGGCCGAGCAGCGCCTGCACGTCGCCCTTGAGCGCGGCCAGGGCCTTCACGCGCGCATCCAGCTTGGCCTCGGCGGCGGCGATCAGCTGCAGCTGGGTGTCGATGCCCTGCTCCCGCTCATCGAGCTGGCCGCGCCGTTCGCCCAGGTTCTGCAGGATGCGCAGCTCGGCGGGCGACAGGTTGGCCTGTCGCGCCAGTTCGGCGGCGGTCGGCGCGCAGACAGCAGCGGGCTTGGCGGCGGCGGCCTTCGCAGCGGGCGCCGGCTCGGGCTTGGCGCCTGCCACTTCCTCGGCGAAGGCCTTGGCGCCGCTCATCATGTCGGGAAGCGTGCGGGCGCCCGACAGGAAGTTGACGGCCAGGACGCCGACGACCGCGACACCGGCAAGCGGCAGGATGCGGGGCATGGATTTCATCGGCGGCCTCCGGAGATCGCGCGAAGCCGGCCGGCTTCGGGATCGGGCTCGAACAGGTCATCGTCGACCCGCGCCCTCGAGCGCGGGGTGACAGCGGGTTCGGGTCGCGCAAACACCATGCGCTCGCGCACCGGCGCGGACGCGGGCGCAGGCTGAGCAACCCGCTCGGCATCTTCGGCCAGTCGGGTTGATGAAGCGGTAACTCCCTGGTCGAGCCGCTCGGCCAGGACCCTGGCCGTCTCGATCCGTCCGGCGAGGCTGTCGGCGGCCTCGTCGGTGGCGGCGCGCAGGTCGGCCAGGCCCTGTTCGGCCCGGGCCGCGGCGGCGTCCAGATCGGCGACCGCGCGGGCGAAGCCGTCGTGACTGTCACGCAGCGCCTTGAGGCGGCGCTCCAGACGCCAGCCGAAGGCCAGGGCCGCGATGAGCAAGGCGACCAGAAGAAGGTTCAGTCCGATGACGGCGACGCTCATTTCAGCCTCTTCTGGACAGCCTTCTTCGCGGCGGGCGAAAGCGGGGCCTCACAGCGGATGGCGATATTGTGATTCCGGCGCCCCATGCGGCCCCGGGTCAGCGGGATGGTGCCGGCGCGCAGCTCGACCAGGCTGTCGGGCGTGGCGTTGAGGGTGATGGTGTCGCCGACCTTCAGGTTCAGGACCTTGGAGAGGCCGACCTGCTGCTCGTCGAGCACGGCGCGGACCTCCATCTGCGTGGTCCAGAGCTCGGTGGCCAGGTGGCCTTCCCAGATGTTGTCGCGGCCGAACTTCTCGCCCATGAACTGCTGCAGCAGCATCTTCCGGATCGGCTCGAGCGTGGCGTAGGGCAGCAGCAGCTCGATGCGCCCCCCGCGGTCTTCCATGTCGATGCGCAGCTTGACCAGGATGGCGGCGTTGGCCGGACGGGCGATGGCGGCGAAGCGCGGGTTGGTCTCCAGGCGGTCCAGCGTGAAGCTGACGGGGGTCAACGGCTCGAACGCGGCCTGGGCGTCCTGCAGCACGACCTCGACCATGCGCTGGACCAGCACCCGCTCGATGGTGGTGTAGGGCCGCCCCTCGATCCGCATCGCCGCCGTGCCGCGGCGTCCGCCCAGCAGCACGTCGACGATCGAGTAGATCAGGTTGGAGTCGACCGTCAGCAGGCCATAGTTGTCCAGCTCTTCGGCGCGGAACACCGACAGGATCGCGGGCAGCGGGATCGAGTTCAGGTAGTCGCCGAAACGGATCGAGGAAATGTTGTCGAGGCTGACTTCGACGTTGTCGCTGGTGAAGTTGCGAAGGCTCGTGGTCATCAACCGGACCAGCCGGTCAAAGACGATCTCGAGCATCGGCAGACGCTCGTAGGAGACCAGCGCCGAGTTGATGATCGCACGGATGCCGTTGCGATCTGCCGCGTCGTCCTCGCTGAGGTCGAAGCCCAGCAGGCTGTCGATCTCGTCCTGGTTCAGGATGCGCTCGGCGCCGAGCAGGCCCTCGGCTCCGCCGTCGCCCCAGTCCGGAGCGCCGGCGTCGCCTTCGCCGTTCTCCTGGGCCCATTGGGCCATCGCGGCCTGGTCGTCGGTGTCCTGGGTCATGCCATACGCGCCGCCAGCCCCCTTTCGGGCGCTAGTTGATCAGCATCTCCTCGATCAGGACGGCCTTCACCTTGGTGGGGGCGACGACCAGGTTCACACGACGCAGGATCTCGACCCGCAGCTGGTAGCTGCCCTGGCTGCCGGTCAGGTCTTCCGGGCGCAGCTCGCGCAGGAAGTTCTGAAACATGTCCATGAGCCGCGGCATGTTGGGGTTGAGCACCTCGACCGCCTCGGCGTCGGCGAGCTCGAAGGTCAGCTTCAGCTTGAGGAAGGTCGGACGGCCGTCCGCTGTCTGCATGTTCACGACGATGGCCGGCATCGTGTAGAAGACCACCCCGTCCGGCCCCTCGCGAACCACGGCCGCGCCGGCTTCGGGCTTGCCGCCCCCGTGGGAGTCCTTCTTGGGCTTCTTGGGCTTCTTTTCCGGCTTGGCGCCGTGCTCTCCCGCCGCTTCGGGCTTGGGCTTCATCAGGAAAAACGCCCCGGCCCCGCCGCCGCCCAGCACCAGAACGGCCGCAACGCCGGCGATGATGACCAGTTTCAGCGGCAGCTTCTTGCGGGCCGGCGCTTCGCCTTCCGCGCCTTCGGGGGCGTCGGCGCTCTCGGCCTCCTCGCCCTCTTTGCCTTTGTCTGCGGCCACGCGCGCGACTCCTTGAAATCTATGCCACTCACTCATGCGTTCACGTTGGTTAAGGATCGGTTCCAAACATGGTTAACGGAGCGGGGTGCGGCGATGTGCGCACGGTCCGCCGCGCCCTCGACCGCCACCCCGGATGCCGGGCTTGCAAACCGTGGCCGGAAGCCAGGAAACCCTTGCCCGGCAAGCGTTGCACCGCACCGGCCGAGCGGACCTCGACCGCTCGGGGTGCAGGCCCCCGACAGGTCGGCGACCAGCAGAATCCGCCCCGGCAGCTTTGACCGGGCGGCGGCCGTTAACCGTCTTGTTTACTGATTTTATTGGCGTTTTTGGCTGGCCCGAACCTTGCAGAACCGGGGTGGACGCAGATCGCGTCGCCGAAGCAGCAGAGGAGGCCCGCCATGGACAACACGATGTACGTCGCCCTGTCGCGCCAGATGACGCTGCGGCGCGAGATGGACATCATCGCCAACAATATCGCCAACAGCGACACGACCGGCTTCAAGGTCGAGATGGCGATGGTGAGGACCGACCCGGCCGACGGCGCACGTATGCTCGACGGGCCCAGGTCCCTGAAGTTTGTCATTGATGATGGCGTCATCCGCGACTTCTCGCAGGGCGCCCTGCGCCGCACCGGCGGCACGTTCGACCTGGCCATCGAGGGTCAGGGATTCTTCAAGGTCGAAACCGCCGGCGGCGAGCGCTTCACCCGTGACGGGCGGTTCACCCTGGGCGCTGACGGCCGGCTGACCACCCAGGCCGGCGACGCCGTGCTGGGCGCCGGCGGCGAGATCGCGGTCAACCCCGAGGACGGGGAGGTCGCCATCTCCGCCGACGGCGTGGTCAGCCAGAACGGCGAACAGATCGGCAAGATCGACGTCTTCGCCTTCGACGACCTGTCGAGCCTGGCCAAGGACGGCGACAACCTTCTGCGCAACACATCCAACGTCGAACCCCAGGTCTCCACCGCCGCCAGCATGCGGCAGGGGATGCTGGAGGGCAGCAACGTCAATCCGATCATGCAGATCACCCGCATGATCGAGGTCAGCCGGGCCTACGAGAGCATGGCCCGGACCATTGAAGGGTCTGGCGAACTGTCCCGCCGCTCGGTCGAGCGGCTCGGGCGGGTCGGGTAAGGGAGCTTAGAAAACGATGCAGGCGCTTCGCACCGCGGCTACGGGCATGTCGGCCCAGCAGATGAACGTCGAGGTCATCTCGAACAACATCGCCAACATGAACACCGTTGGCTTCAAGCGACAGCGGGCCGAGTTCCAGGATCTGCTGTACCAGACCATCGAGCGGGCGGGCGCGCAGTCGTCCGACCAGGGCACGGTGGTTCCGACGGGCGTCCAGATCGGCGGCGGCGTGAAGGCCGGCAGCACCTACCGGATCACCACCCAGGGCATCCTCACCCCGACCAGCAACCGCTACGACCTCGCCATCGAGGGGCGCGGCTTCCTGCAGGTGCTGATGCCGTCGGGCGAGACCGCCTACACCCGCGCCGGCAACCTGTCGGTCAACGACCAGGGCCAGCTGGTCACGGACGACGGCTACCAGATCCAGCCGGCGATCACGATCCCGCAGGACGCCGTCGACGTCTCGATCTCCAAGGCCGGCCAGGTGCAGGTGGTCAAGGCCGACTCGCCGACGCCGGAAGTCGCCGGCACGATCGAGCTGGCCGCCTTTGTCAACGAGGCGGGCCTCGAGGCGATCGGCGACAACCTCTACATGGAAAGCGGCGCCTCGGGCCCCGCGACGACCGGGACGCCTGGTTCGGTCGGCTTCGGCCAGATCATGCAGGGCTACATCGAAGCCTCGAACGTCGACGCCGTCAGCGAGATCACCGCGCTGATCGTGGCCCAGCGCGCCTACGAAATGAACTCCAAGGTGATCAGCACCGCCGACGAGATGCTGCAGGCCGCGAACCAGGTGAAGGCATAGCCTGATGCGGACCGCCCTGCTACTGGCGCTCGGCGCCGCGCTCGCCGCCTCGCCGGCCCTGGCCGGACCGGTGAGCCTGAAGGCCGACGTCGCCGACTCCGACGGCCGGGTGACCCTGGGCGACCTGTTCGACGGCGCCGGCGGCGCGGCCGGGATGCTGGTCGCCACCCGCGCCGGCCCCACCGTCGTCCTCGACGCCGGGGCGGTGCAGATGATGGCCCGCCGAGCGGGCCTGGACTGGGGCAATCCCAACGGCCTGCGCCGGATCGTGGTGCGCGGCGGCGCGGCCGCAAGCGCTCCGGCCGGACGCGGCAATGTCGAGGTCCTGACCTGGTCCCGCAGCCTGAACGCCGGTGAGATCGTCCAGCCCGAGGACATGGTGTGGGGCAAGGCGGCCGGCGCGCCGTCCGACGCCCCCCGCGACGCCGACGCCATCATCGGCATGGCCGCGCGCCGGCCGCTGCGCGAAGGCGCGTCGGTCTCGCTGCGCGACGTCTCCGCCCAGCAGGTCATCAAGGCCGGCGAGATGGTGCAGATCACCTGGTCGAGCGGCGGCATCACCCTGTCGCTGCAGGGCAAGGCCATGTCGGCCGCCGCCGCCGGCCAGACTTTCAACGTTCAGAATCCCGTCTCGAAGAAACTCATCGAGGCGGTCGCGACCGCGCCCGGCCAGGCTGTCACCGGCCCCGAGGCGCTGCGGCTGAAAGCCGCCGGACCTGCCCAGTACGCAGCCCGCTAGAGGATTGTTCCCATGCGCTTCGCCGCTCTCGCCGTTATCGCCTTCGCCCCGCTCGCCGCCTGCTCGACCGTCACCGAGGTGGTGCGCGGACCGCAGCTCACGCCCGTCGGCTATCCGGCGGCGCTGATCCCGCAGGAGCAGGTCATCCTGCCGATGGCCCAGCCGCCGCAGCCGGCGAACGCCAACTCCCTCTGGAAGGTCGGGGCCCGCACCTTCTTCGGAGACCAGCGCGCCGCCCGGGTTGGCGACATCCTCACCGTGCAGATCGACATCGACGATTCGGCCCGCACCCAGAACACGACCACGACCTCGCGGAAAAGCGGCCAGACCATGGGCGTTCCGCACCTGTTCGGGCTGGAAAGCTCGCTGGGCAAGATCCTGCCTGGCGGGTTTGATCCGTCGACCGCCATCGAGACCGCCTCGACCAGCAACAAGGCCGGCGCCGGCGCGGTGACCCGCTCAGAAAAGATCAGCCTGACCATCGCCGCCGTGGTCACCGGCGTGCTGCCCAACGGCAACATGATCATCCAGGGCACCCAGGAGGTCCTGACCAATGGCGAGCTTCGCCGGCTGACCGTGTCGGGCATCGTTCGGCCCGAGGACATCTCCGCGGCCAACACCATCCGCCACACCCAGATCGCCGAGGCCCGCATCGCCTACGGCGGCCGGGGCGAGATCAGCCGCGTCCAGAAGACGCCGGCCGGCCAGGGTCTGGTCGAGGCCTTCTCGCCGTTCTGATCCTGTTCAAGACGGCGGCCAGAGCACGATGCGGTAAGACGGAAACGTCCGACCGTTGAATCGTGCTCTGGAATCAAGGATCGGAGCCTGATTCAGGCTTCAGATGACTCAATCCGAAGCCATCAGGCTCAAGACGAAGAGCCCCCTCAAGGGTTTCCGCGCGGACTGTCTAGGCCCGCCGCCCCGCCGTCGAGACGTTGTCCAGGCCCAGCGCCGACAGAGCGCCGGCGACGATACCGTCGGCGTCGAGGCCGGCCTGGGCGTACATCAGGTCGGGCTTGTCCTGGTCCTGGAAGATGTCCGGCAGCATCAGGGTGCGGATCTTCAGGCCGCGATCGAAGGCGCCGTGCTCGGCCAGGGCCTGAAGCACGAAGGCGCCGAAACCGCCCATGGCCCCTTCCTCGACCGTGACAATGGCCTCGTGCTCCCGCGCCAGGCGCAGGATCAGATCGACATCGAGCGGCTTGGCGAAACGGGCGTCGGCGACGGTGGCTGACAGGCCGCGCGCGGCCAACAGGTCGGCGGCCTTGAGGCTTTCGCCCAGGCGCGTACCGAACGAGATGATGGCGACGCTGGTCCCCTCGCGGACGATGCGGCCCTTGCCGATCTCCAGCGGTTCGTTGACGGCCGGCATCTCGAGGCCAAGGCCCTCGCCACGCGGATAGCGGAAGGCGCTGGGGCGGTCGTCGATGGCGGCGGCGGTGGCGACCATCCGGGCCAGCTCGACCTCATCGGCGGCGGCCATCAGGATCATCCCCGGAAGGGCGCCCATGAAGCCGACATCGAAGCTGCCGGCATGGGTCGGGCCATCGGCCCCGACGAGGCCGGCGCGGTCCATGGCGAACCGCACCGGCAGACGCTGGATGGCCACGTCATGCACGACCTGGTCGTAACCGCGCTGCAGGAAGGTCGAATAGATGGCGCAGAACGGCTTCATGCCATCGGCGGCGAGGCCGGCGGCGAAGGTCACCGCGTGCTGTTCGGCGATGCCGACATCGAAAGTCCGCGCGGGGAAGGCCTTTTCGAAGATGTCGAGCCCGGTGCCGGAGGGCATGGCGGCGGTGATGGCCACGATGCGGTCGTCCTTCTCCGCCTCCTTGACCAGCGCCTGGGCGAAGACCTTGGTGTACTGGGGCGGACCGCCGGCCGGCTTGGCCTGCTCGCCGGTGACGACGTTGAACTTGACCACCCCGTGGTACTTGTCTGCGGCGCTCTCGGCCGGGGCGTAGCCCTTGCCCTTCTGGGTCACGACGTGGACCAGGACCGGCCGGTTGATCTCGCGCGCGTTCTTCAGCACGGGCACCAGGGCGTCCAGGTCATGGCCGTCGATCGGGCCGATGTAATGGAAGCCGAGCTCCTCGAAGAAGGTGCCGCCGGTGACCATGCCGCGCGTGTATTCCTCCGCCTTGCGGGCGGCTTCCTGCAGGGGCCTGGGCAGGGCGTGGGCAACCTTCTTGCCTAGGTTGCGGAGCGACTGGTAGCCGCCGCCGGACACCACGCGGGCCAGGTAGGCGCTCATGCTGCCGACCGGCGGCGCGATCGACATGTCGTTGTCGTTCAGGACAACGATCAGCTGTTGGTGAGCCTCGGCGTTGTTCATCGCCTCATAGGCCATGCCGGCGCTCATCGAGCCGTCGCCGATCACCGCGACGACCTTGTTGTTGTCGCCCTTGGCGTTGCGCGCGGCGCAGAAGCCCAGCGCGGCCGAGATCGAGGTGGCCGCGTGCGCGGCGCCGAACGCGTCGTATTCGCTCTCGGCGCGCTTGGTGAAGCCCGACAGCCCGCCGCCCTGGCGCAAGGTCTTCATGCGGTCCCTGCGGCCGGTCAGGATCTTGTGCGGATAGGCCTGATGGCCGACATCCCATATCAGGATGTCGCGCGGCGTCTCGAAGACATGGTGCAGGGCCACGGTCAGCTCGACTACGCCCAGGCCCGCGCCCAGATGGCCGCCAGTGACGGAGACTGACTCGATGGTCTCGGCCCGCACCTCCTGGGCCAGCTGCTTCAGCTGGGCGAGGGACAGGCCGCGAGTGTCGGCGGGCGACAAAACCTTGTCGAGCAACGGCGTGGGTTCAGGCATGAAAAATCCGTGGCTTCACTAGTCCGGGGACAACAGCGCGGTTACGAGCGCCGGTCCAGTACGAAATCGACCGAAAGCCGCAGGGTTTCAGCGCGCTTTCCGAACAGATCCAGATGAGACCGGGTCTGATCGGCCAGCAGCTCGACCCGTTTCCGGGCCGCGTCGACACCCAGAAGCGTGACGTAGTTGGCCTTGCCCTTGTCGGCGTCCTTGCCCGCGGCCTTGCCCAGCTCCTCGGCGTCGCCCTCGGCGTCGAGCAGGTCGTCAACGATCTGATAGGCCAGGCCGAGGTCCTGGGCGAAGGCCATCAGCGCGTGACGCTCCCCCTCCTGGGCATGGGCCATGGTCAGGGGTATCTCGAAGGCGTGGGCGATCAGGGCGCCGGTTTTTAGCCGCTGCATGCGGGCGACGGCGCCCAGGTCGTCGCGCACGCCCAGCAGGTCGATCATCTGGCCGCCGCACATGCCTTGCGCGCCCGAGGCGATGGCCAGCTTGCGGATCAGCTCGGTGCGGACGTTGGCGTCGGGGTGGGTGTCTGGATGGGCGAGGATCTCGAAGGCCGCCGCCTGCAGCGCGTCGCCGGCCAGGATGGCGGTCGCCTCGTCGTACTGGCGGTGCACCGTCGGCCGGCCGCGCCGGGTGTCATCGTCGTCCATGGCCGGCAGGTCGTCGTGGATCAGGCTGTAGGCGTGGATGCACTCCAGCGCGCAGGCCGCCCGCAGCACCGGGCGCTCGGGCAGATCGAACATCCTGCCGGTCTCGATGGCGAAGAACGGGCGCAGGCGCTTGCCCGGGCCCAGCGCCGCATAGCGCATGGCCTCGGTCAGCCGGCTTTCGGGACCCTCGCCCCGCGGCAGCAGGGCGTCCAGCGCCACGGTGACGATGTCGGCGGCTTCAACAATCCGGCGGGAGAGCGGCATCAGAACAGCTTGCCTCCGTTGGGCGCGTCGCGGTCGATCCCGACCAGCACCACCCCGCCGTCTTCGTCGGGAAAGCCCAGACAAAGCACTTCCGACATCATCGGACCGATCTGGCGTGGTGGAAAATTGACCACCGCCGCGACCTTGCGGCCGGGCAACTGGTCGAGCCGGTAGTGTTTGGTGACCTGGGCGGAGGACCGCTTCACCCCGATGTCGGGGCCGAAGTCGACGGTCAGCCGGTAGGCCGGCTTGCGCGCCTCGGGAAAGGGCTCGGCCCTGAGCACCGTGCCGACCCGGATATCCACCCGCTCGAAATCCTCGAACGAGATCTGCTCACGCGCCCCCCCGCTCACGAGAACTCGGCGGGCTCGACGCCGGACGCCGCGCCCTGGCTGAGGACCACCTTCTCGACGCGCAGGCGCGCCTGCTCCAGCCGCGCTTCACAATGGGCCTTAAGCGCGGCGCCGCGCTCATAGATCGAGATCGACTCCTCGAGCGGCGCCGAGCCCGACTCCAGCCGCTGGACGATCTTCTCCAGCTCCGCGAGGGCTTCCTCGAAGCTCAGCGCGGCGATAGCCGGATCGGTGGCGGGCGCGTCGGTCATTTCGGGTTCCAGGAGGGCAGCGGCCACCCTATGCGCGCGGCCCGGCGTGAGCAATCGGGGGATTCTCCCCTATCGTTAAGGGCGTTCGAACCTCCGGGCCTTCCAGTAGTGGAACCCCTGATCCTGCGTGCAGCGCCAGCCCTGGCGCCGAAGCGCCTCGCCGATCATGCCGTTGAAGAATCCGTGGGCGACCAGCAGCACGTCCTGCCCCTCTCCCGCGAAGTCGACGAGCATCGCCGCCGCCTGCTCGGCCCGTTTCTCGGCCTCCGCGCGGGTCTCCTGGCCTTCGTGGTGGTCGAAGAACCACCACCAGAACCGGGAAATGAAGCCCCAGACGCGGGGCGACAGCTGGATCCAGCCCGGCCAGGGCAGCGGCGGCAGCGGCGCCTCGACAAATAGCGGGTCACGCGCATAGTCCCGCCCACCGCAGACCGCCCCGGCCGTCTCGATCGCGCGCGGCCGGATGGAGGAGATCATCACGCCCGCCACCCGCGCGGCGGCCACAAGGCTGTCCGGCGGCGTCTGGCCGGGCAGAAGGCCGCGCGTCTCATAGTGCGCCCACCAGTCGCCGTACTGCCGGGCCGACAGGCGCACCTTGCGATGAATGTCCGGTTCGCCGTGGCGAACGAGCGTGACGCTGCCCGTTCGCGCGCCTGTGGCGGACGGCTCGGCCACGGCGGTGGACATTGCCTCGGTCATGTTTCCCCGGTCAGGACTTTCAGAGACGGGACGCCGAACGGCGTTCCGTCAGGGTTCCTGCAACGCCTGCACATGCGCCCGGGCGGACTGACCGAGCGCCTCGAGGTCGTAGCCACCCTCGAGCGAGGAGACAACCCGGCCCTTTGATCGCTGGTTGGCCACCGAGACGATGGCGCGGGTCGCCCAGGCGAAATCCTCGGCCTCCAGCTGCTGGCTGGCCAGCGGGTCGCGGGCGTGGGCGTCGAAGCCGGCGGAGATCAGGATCAGGTCCGGCGCGAAGGCGTCGACGCTCTCCATCAGCCGGTCGAAGACCTTGCGCCACTTCTCGCGCGGCGAGTTGGGGCCCACGACGCCGTTGACGATATTGCCGACGCCGGTCTCCGATGCATCGCCGGTGCCGGGATAGAGCGGCCGCTGGTGGATCGAGGCGAGGAACAGGGTCGGGTCGGTCTCGAACACCGCCTGGGTGCCGTTGCCGTGGTGGACGTCGAAGTCGACCACGGCGATGCGAGCCAGCCCCGCCGCCTGCGCGGCCCGCGCTGCGACGGCGACGTTGCTGAACATGCAGAAGCCCATGGCGGCCTCCGGCTCGGCATGGTGGCCCGGCGGCCGCACCGCGCAGAAGGCCCGGTCGACGCCACCGGCCGCGACGTCGCGCACGGCCTGGGTGACCGCGCCCGCCGCCCGCAGCGCAGCCTGCAGGCTGCCCGGGCCCATGAAGGTGTCGGGGTCCAGCTGCACCACGCCCGGCGCCCGGCCCGCCTCGTACACAGACTGCAGGAAGCCTTCCGGATGCACGCGCAGCAGGTCGCCGTGCTGGGCCAGCGGCGCCTCGCGGGAGTCCAGATCGAGGTTGGTCGCGTCGTTCAGCGCATCGATCACGGCGCCCAGCCGCTCGGGCCGCTCGGCGTGCGACGCGCCCGGACGGTGATCGAACATGGCCGCATGAGTGTAGAGGGCGATGGTCATGAGCTCACTCTACCCAACTCGCTGGCTCCACCCAACTCCGTCTCCCCGGCGGATACCAGGGCCCATCTTCAGCTGGCTCCGCGCTGGCCGCGTGGGTCCCGGCCTTCGCCGTGAAAACGGTTTGGGGTAGATCGGCGTCCATGACTCTTCCCACCATCCGCCGCGCCACGCCCGCCGACGCCGAAGCCCTGAGCCGCATCGGCGCGGAGACCTTCACCGAGACCTTCAGCCACCTCTACCCGCCGGAGGATCTGGCCGCCTTCCTGGAAGCCGCCTATGCCGTGGAGAAGTCGCGCCGCGATCTCGAGGACCCGGACAAGGCCGTCTGGCTGGTCGAGGCGGACGGCGAGGTGGTCGGCCATGCCCTGGCCGGCCCCTGCGACCTGCCGCACGCTGAGGTCACTCCGGCCTGCGGCGAGCTCAAGCGCCTCTATGTCCTGAAGGCCTTCCAGGGTGGGGGCACGGGCTCGCGCCTGCTGGCGCAGACCCTGGCCTGGCTGGAGCGCGACGGCCCGCGCCGCCTGTGGATCGGCGTGTGGTCGCAGAACCTGGGCGCCCAGCGGCTTTACGGCCGGCTGGGCTTCGAGAAGGTCGGCGAGTACCACTTCATCGTCGGCGAGACCCGCGACCGGGAGTTCATTCTGCGGCGGGGGTGAGGCTGAAACGGGGACAAACACTTTTTATCGACATTCGATTTCCTGCTTCTCGATAAAGAGTGTGTGTCCCCTTTGTTCCGCCCACGACCGGGGTTACGCCTTGCGTGCTTCGACACGCGTCCTGCGGACGCTGCTCAGCATGACGTGGGTGGGTGGCCTACTAGCGACGTCATCCTGAGCAACCGCGCAGCGGCGTGTCGAAGGACGCAACGCGCCTGTCCAAGCTGGACAGGAGGCGAGGAAGCCCCCATCCTCTGTCAAACAACCGTTCGACACAGAGACCGCCCATGTTCATGCGCTTCTTCACAGAGCTCCGCGAGGCCAAGGTGCCCGTGTCGCTGAAGGAGTACCTCATGCTGATGGAGGCGCTCGACAAGGACGTCATCGATCGGTCGGTGGAGGACTTCTACTTCCTGTCGCGCTCGGCGCTGGTGAAGGACGAGAAGAACCTCGACAAGTTCGACCGCGTGTTCGGCCATGTGTTCAAGGGCCTGGAGTCGCTCGGCGAGGACGTCACCAGCGAGATTCCGGCCGAGTGGCTGAAGCTGCTGACCGAGAAATTCCTGACCGACGAGGAGAAGGCGGCGATCGAGGCCATGGGCGGCTTCGACGAGCTGATGAAGACGCTGCAGGAGCGGCTCGCCGAGCAGAAGAAGCGCCACGAGGGCGGCAACAAGATGGTCGGCACCGGCGGCACCAGCCCCTACGGCGCCAACGGCTACAATCCCGAAGGCGTGCGTATCGGCCAGGACAAGGGCCGCCACGGCAAGGCCGTGAAGGTCTGGGACAAGCGCGAATACAAGAACCTCGACGACAGCGTCGAACTGGGCACCCGCAACATCAAGGTCGCCCTGCGCCGGCTGCGCAAGTTCGCCCGCGAGGGCGCGCCGGACGAACTGGATCTGGACGGCACCATCAAGGGCACGTCGCAGAAGGGCTACCTCGACATCCAGATGCGCGCCGAGCGCCGCAACAAGATCAAGGTGCTGATCTTCTTCGACATCGGCGGCTCGATGGACAGCCACATCAAGCTCTGCGAGGAGCTGTTCAGCGCGGCCCGGACCGAGTTCAAGAACCTCGAGTTCTTCTACTTCCACAACTGCCTCTACGAGAGCGTGTGGAAGGACAACCGCCGTCGCCAGACAGAGAAGCAGAACACCTGGGACGTGCTCCACAAGTTCCCTGCCGACTACAAGGTGATTTTCGTCGGCGACGCGACCATGAGCCCCTACGAGATCACCTATCCGGGCGGCTCGGTCGAACACTGGAACGAGGAGCCGGGCGCCATCTGGATGGACCGGGTGACGCAGATCTACCACAGCGCCGTCTGGCTGAACCCGACCGCCGAGCGTCACTGGGACTACACCCAGTCGATCCAGGTGATGAAGCAGCTGATGGGCGACCGCATGTTCCCGCTGACCATCGACGGCCTCGACAAGGCCATGCGCGAGCTGGTGCGTGGCCACTGACGGTCCCGCAGGCGGGGCCAACGCCGACCAGATCGCCTACTGGAACGCCCAGGCCGGCGAGACCTGGGCGGCGCAGCAGGACAAACTCGACCGCCAGATCGCGCCGCTGGGCCATGCCGCCATCGACGCCCTGGCGCCGCGCCCCGGCGAGCGGTTGATCGACATCGGCTGCGGCTGCGGCCAGACGACGCTGGAGCTGGCCGGCGAGGTCGGCGCCACCGGCGCGGTGCTGGGCCTCGACATCTCCCGGCCGATGCTGGAGGTCGCCCGTCGCCGCGCCGAGGGCATGGCCAACGTCGCGTTTCTCGAAGCGGACGCCCAGACGCACGCCTTTGAACCCGCAGCGGCGGATGGCGCCTACTCCCGCTTCGGCGTCATGTTCTTCGCCGACCCGACGGCGGCCTTCGCCAACATCCGCAAGGCGCTCAGGCCCGGCGGGCGGCTGGCCTTCGTCTGCTGGCGGCCGCTGGGCTTCAACGACTGGATGCGGGTTCCGATGGCCGCGGCCCTCGCCCATGTGCCGCCCTTGCCTCCGCCCGCCGACCCGCACGCGCCTGGCCCCTTCGCCTTCAGCGATCCGGAGCGGGTGCGCACCATCCTGGCCGGCGCCGGCTTCACCGGCGTCGACATCGCGCCCTACGACGCCTTCGTCGGCGGCCATCTGCTCGATGAGGCCGTGGCCCTGGCCATGAAGGTCGGGCCGCTGGGCATGCTGCTGCGCGAGAACCCCGACAAGCGCGAGGTCATCATCGCCGCCGTCCGCGAGGCCTTGGCGCCGCACGAAGGGCAGGACGGCGTCATGCTTCCCGCCGCCGTCTGGATCGTCATCGCTCAGGCCTGATCTTTAGCCGTCATGGCCCGGCTCGTCCGGGCCACCCATGCGTGGTGAGCCCGCCAGCGGGGACTTGGCCGATCCGCCGCGCCAATTCCGCCTGCCTGTGTTCATGGGTGGCCCGAACAAGTCGGGCCATGACGTATCGGGGAAGGGCTTGCGCTGCCGAGGGCTGAGGGGCTCAGATGCGGTTCGCAACGAGGAACAACGCCCCATGACCCGCAAGCCGAACATCATCGTCATCATGGCCGACGACCTCGGCTACGGCGACCTCGGCTGCGACGGCGGGACCATCATCCGCACGCCCAATCTCGACCGCATGGCGGCGGAGGGCACGCGGTTCACCGACTTCTACGCCAGCGCCAACCTCTGCACCCCGTCGCGCGCGGGCCTGCTGACCGGCCGCTATCCGGTGCGGATGAACCTGGCGCACGAGGTGATCCAGTCGCCGGAGGATCGCGGCCTGCCGCTCTCCGAACTGACCATCCCCAAGGCGCTCAAGCCCGCCGGCTACGCCAGCGCCCTGATCGGCAAATGGCACCTGGGCCATCGGGGCCAGTACTGGCCGCCGAACGTCCACGGCTTCGACGTCTTCAAGGGCCTGCCCTATAGCCATGACATGCAGCCGCTGGCGTATTTCGAGAAGGACGGCGACGCGCCCCTGACCGAGAGCCCGGTCGACTTTCCGAAGCTGACCCAGACCTTCTTCCGCGAGACCCTGGCGTTCGCCGAAGCGAACCGGGACAGACCGTTCTTCGTGCTGCTGGCCCTGACCGCGCCGCATGTGCCGTTGGTCCGCAATGACGACGCGGCCTGGGACTCGCCGGCGGGGGCCTATGGTGATGTCGTTGAGGAAATCGACCGCAATATCGGCCTGCTGCTCGACCGGCTGAAGGCGCTGGGGCTCGAGGACGACACCCTGGTCATCTTCACCTCCGACAACGGGCCGTGGTTCGAGGGCTCGGCCGGGCCGTTCCGCGAGCGCAAGGGCCAGTCCGGCTTCGACGGCGGCTATCGCGTGCCCTTCATCCTGCGCCAGCCGGGGACCGTGCCGGCGGGCGGGGTCACCGACGCGATTTCCAGCAACCTGGACCTGCTGCCGACCTTCGCCGGACTGGCGGGCGTGGACCTGCCGGCGGACCTGGAGCTGGACGGCAAGGACATCGGGGCCGTGATCTTCGACGGCGCGGCCACGCCGCACGAACAGATCCTGCTGTTCGACAACACCAAGGTCGCGGCGATCCGCACCCAGGCCTGGAAGCTGGTCACCCGCGTCCACACCCGCGCCTGGCACGTGAATCTCGGCCGGTTCAACTATCCGCTGCTGTTCGACATCGTCCGGGACCCGGGCGAGAACTACAGCGTCGCCTCGCTCCACCCCGGCGTGGTCGAGGACCTGAAGGCCCGGCACAAGGCGGCGCGGGAGAAGTACGAGCCCATGGTCGACCTGTTCCCGCCCTGGGTTCGACCGTCGATCGCCGACTGGCATCCGGACTGAAAACCGCATCGCAATGCAGCATCGCCGGCCGCGATTCGAACAAGCGTTTATTGACGCTTGCGTACAGATTGAACGCCCGTAAAGCTCCCCTGACGGAACGGAAGGGCAGTACCTTGAGTCACACTGACGATCCCGGCGCGGAGGCCCAGACTCCGGAGGCCGAGGCCGCCACCAAACAGCTGGTGTTCAATGCCGCCGAGCGGCTGTTCGCCCTGCACGGCTTCCAGAACGTCTCGGTGCGCGACATCACCGCCGAGGCCGGCGTCAACCTGGCCAGCGTCAACTACCACTTCGGGTCCAAGGACTCGCTGCTGTTCGAGATTTTCCGCCGCCGCACCCAGGAGCTGAACCGGGAGCGGGCCCGGATGCTGCACGAGGCGAGCGACCGCAACGCCGGCAAGCCGCCGGTGCGCGAGATCCTGACCGCCCTGTTCGCCCCACCCCTGCGCTGGCTGGACCCGTCCAACGACCGCCGCATCTCGCTGCAGTTCCTGATCCGCGCCCGCAGCGAGGGCACGGCCGAGATCCGCGAGGTGCTCGGCAGCGACGTCAGCCATCTCAAGCGCTTCGCCGACGCCCTGCTGGCCGCCCGGCCGGACCTGCCCCAGGAGGAGGTCTACTGGCGGCTGCACTTCGTCCTCGGAATGATCCACCAGAACCGGTTCATGGAGCTGGACCGGCTGCACGTCCTGTCCGAGGGCCTGACCCGCGAGGGCGAGGTCGACGCTTTGCTCGCCAGGATGCTGGACTTCGCCGAGGCCGGGTTCTCGCGTTAGGGGACACACAACGCTTTATCGATGTTCGATTTGTCGCTTATTGATAAAGAGAGTGTGTACCCGTTTAGCGGGTCAGGTGAGGGCTCGATGATCGACCAGACCGTGAGCCCAGTTTCGCAGACCGAGCCGCTCGACGGGCGACTGACGTTCAGAACCAGGGCCTTCTACGGCATCGGGGCAGCCCCGAACGGAGCCAACTCCGCCCTGGCCGGGCTGGCCATGTTTTTCTACAGTCAGGTCATCGGCGTCCCGCCCCATATCGCCAGCCTGGCGATTTCGGCGGTCATCTTCATCGATGGCTTCTGGGACCCCTTGATCGGTCATGGTTCGGACCAGTTCCGCTCCCGATTTGGCCGGCGGCATCCGTTCATCTACCTGGCGCTCATCCTCTACCCCGTGGCGCTCTTCCTTCGCTGGCATCCGCCCGAATGGGATGCGTCGGCCATGTTCTGGTACATTCTCGGTACGGGCCTGTTTCTGAACCTGGCCTGGAGCCTCTACGAGATTCCCTCCGGGGCGATGGCGCCGGAGCTGGCGCCCGGCTACCACGACAGGACGGTCCTGCTTGGCTATCGCTGGATGCTGGCCGCGCTCGGAACCGCCCTGGCCTCGGTCCTGATCTATGGCGTCTTCCTGCGAAAGACGCCGGAGTATCCGGTTGGACAGTTGAACGCCGACGGATACGGGCCGCTCTCGGTGGCGATTATCGCGGTCTTTCTCGTCTGCGCCCTGACCATGGCCCTCGGCACCCGCAAACAGGCGGCCGGCTTCCATCAGCGCCCGATCGCGCCTGAACGCACCTTTCGCGACGACTGGCGGGACGCTCTCGTGACCCTCACGAACCGCAACTTCCTGGTCGCCTTGTCGGCCCAGAGCATCGCGGGCCTGGCCTTCGGCATCACCCTGGGCCTTGCCCTCTACTTCCAGACCTACCTCTGGGAGCTGAAGGCGCAGGATATCCTCATCCTGGCGCTGCTGGGCATCCCGGGACCCATCTTCGGCGCGATCATCGCACCCCGTCTGGCGCGGCGCTTCGGCAAGCGAAAATCAGCCATGGCCATGTTCCTGACGAGCGTCATCTTCGGGCACACGCCGATGTTCCTTAAGCTGATCGGCGTCCTGGACCTCAACGGAACGTCCGCCCTGCTCTGGGTTCTGGCCAGTTTCACCTTCGTTCAGACGGTGTGCGCGATCGGCGGCTACATCCTGGCGTCGTCGATGATCGGCGACATCGTCGAAGAGGTGCAGGTGCGCACCGGACGTCGCGCCGAAGGGCTGCTGACGACTGCTGACAGCTTGCCCAGCAAGGTCATCAACGCCATCGCGGCGCTTGTTCCCGGCCTGATCCTCACCGCGGTCTCCTTTCCGACCAAGGCGGCTCCCAGCGCCCAGACCATGGAGCTGATCACCCAGGTGGCCTGGTACTACCTGCCGACCGTCCTGGTGTTGTTCCTGGCCTCGATCTCAACCTGGACCTTCTACCGCCTCGACGAGGACGGCCACTCCCGCAACCTCGAGACCATCGCGAACAAGGAGCGGTAAGCTTCGCGAAAGCGGGAATTCGGAGGCCCTTGCCGCCGGACGGGGAAGGACAAGGCCCGGCCGAAACAATACCCGCTTAGAGCTGCCCTAACCCCCGCGCTTCATCGTCTCGCGGGCGATGATGATCTGCTGCACCTGGCTGGTGCCTTCGTAGATGCGGAAGATGCGGACATCGCGGTAGAGGCGCTCGATGCCGTAGTCGGCGACGTAGCCGGCGCCGCCGAAGATCTGCACGGCCTTGTCGGCGACGCGGCCGACCATCTCCGAGGCGAAGTATTTCGCGGCGGCGGCTTCCAGCACTATGTTCTGGCCGGCGTCGCGCTTGCGGGCGCCGTCCATGACCAGGGCCCGGGCGGCCATGGCCTCGGTCTTCATGTCGGCGATCATGCCCTGGATCAACTGGAACTGGGCCAGCGCCTGGCCGAACTGTCTGCGCTCGCCGGCGTAGGCGACGCTGTCGGCGATCAGGCGCTCGGCCACGCCGACGCAGAGGGCGGCGATGTGCAGCCGGCCCTTGTCGAGCACCTGCATGGCCACCTTGAAGCCCTCGCCCTCGCCGCCCAGACGGTTCCAGGCGGGAACGCGGACGTTGTCGAAGGTGATGTCATGGATCTGGGCGCCGTGCTGGCCCATCTTCTTCTCCGGCCTGCCGACCGTGATGCCAGGCAGGTCCGCCGGGACCACGAAGGCCGAAACGCCGCCGCCGCCCTTCACGTCCGGGTTGGTGCGGGCCATCACCGTGAACAGCCCGGCCTTGCCGGCGTTGGTGATGTAGCGCTTGGAGCCGTTGAGGACATAAGCGTCGCCGTCCAGCGTGGCGCGGGTCTGCACCGCGGCGCTGTCGGAGCCGGCTTCCGGCTCGGTCAGGGCGAAGCTGGTCACCGTCTCGCCCGAGGCGATGCCGGGCAGCCATTTGGCCTTCTGCTCGTCGGTGCCGAACATCACCAGCCCCTGGCTGCCGATGCCGACATTGGTGCCGATCTCCGACCGGAAGGCCGGGCTGGCGCGGCCCAGCTCGAACACCACCAGGCATTCGTCTTCCATGGAGAGGTCGAGGCCGCCGTATTCCTCGGGGATGGAGATGCCGAACAGGCCGAGGTCACGCATCTGTGCGATGACGCTCTCGGGCACCTGGTCGTCGGCGGCCACCTGGGCCTCCAGCGGACGGAGCTGCTCGCTCACGAACCGCCGCAGCGTGTCGATGAACTGGTCCCGGGTTTCGGCGTCGAGAGCCATGGCTGCGCGTCCCCTTCAAACGATTGTTGGGGAGATGCAGTAAGGGAGGCTCGCCTTGAGTCAATCCTCTCCGCTCGCGGGGAGGGGGACCGCCGGGACGGCGGTGGTGGGGTAGCTCGGGCGTTCGCAGGACAGGCAGCGTTGGCGCCAATCACGACCGACGGCGCTACCCCACCACCATGCTCCGCATGGTCCCCCTCCCCGTAAACGGGGAGGAAGGTTTACCCCGTGTTCCGCAATCCCGCCGCGACGCCGGCCACGGTCAGCTGGATGGCCAGGCGCAGCTGCTCGTCCTGGTCGCCCTTGCGGCGGCGGGACAGCAGTTCAAGCTGCAGGTGGTTGAGCGGATCAACGGCGGCGGCGGCCAGCTCGACGGATTCAGCAAGGTCCGGCCGGTCATCCAGCAGCTTGCCGCCACCGCGGATCGACAGGGCCAGATCGATGGCCCGGTCATGCTCGCGGCGGATCGTGTCCATGATCGCCGCCGAGCCCGGCACATCGGCGGCCAGCGCCGCGTAGCGCGCGGCGATGGTCATGTCGCTCTGGGCCAGGGCCAGTTCCATGTTGGACAGCAGGGCGGCGAAGAAGTCGTACTCGTCTGAAAGGTCGGCCAGCTGCGGCACGGTCAGGCCCGCCCGATCGACGCCGCCGGCGAAGCCGTACCAGCCGGGCAGCATGAAGCGGGCCTGCGACCAGCTGAACACCCAGGGGATGGCCCGCAGGTCCTCGATCCGGCGGCTGGCGGTGCGCGAGGCCGGCCGGCTGCCGATGTTGAGCTGGACGATCTCGCCGATGGGGGTGGCGGACCAGAAAAAGTCGGTGAAGCCGGGCGTTTCGTACACCAGCGACCGGTAGGCGGCGAACGAGCCGGCGGCCAGGGCGTCCATGGCCGTCTTCGACGCGTCGGACGGTTCGGGATCCGGCGTCTGTCGCGTCGAGGTCAGAACGGCCGCGGCCAGGCTTTCGAGGTTGCGGCGGGCGGTGACCTGGTCGCCGTAGCGGCGGGCGATCATCTCGCCCTGCTCGGTCATTCGCAGCCGGCCCTGGACGGTGCCCGGCGGCTGGGCCAGCACCGCTTCGGCGGCAGGGCCCCCGCCCCGGCCGACCGATCCGCCCCGGCCGTGGAAGATGCGCAGGCCGACGCCCAGCCGGTCGCACTCCGCCGCCAGGGCCGAGGCCGCGCGGGCCACGCCCCGACGCGAGGCGACGTAGCCGCCGTCCTTGTTGGAGTCGGAATAGCCGACCATCACTTCCTGGACCGGCGCCTCGCCGAGGATCGACCGGGACAGCGGCAGCTCCAGCCAGCGGCGCAGGATGGCCGGGCCGTGGTCGAGGTCCTCGATGGTCTCGAAGAGCGGCGAGATGCGCACGGTCGCGCGCGGCTGGGGGCCGCCGCTGGCAAGGCCCGACTGGGCCAGCAGGACCAGCGGTTCGAGCATGTCCGAGAGGGTCGCGGTCTTGGAGACGACATAGGCGCCGATGACGCCCGGGCCGTAGTGCCTCACCGCCTCGGCGGCCGCATCGATGGTCGCCAGCTCCCGCGTCGTCTCCTCACTGTAGTCGGCGAAGGGCGAGCGCAGCGGCCGCTGGTGGGTCATCTCGGCCAGAAGGAAGGCGACCTTGGCCTCCTCGTCGAGGGCCAGGTAGTCGATGTCCTGGCCCGACCGCTGGATCAGCTCGGCGACGACCCGCTCATGGACGTCGGCGTTCTGGCGCATGTCGATGGCCATCAGGTGGAAGCCGCAGGCGCGGGCGACCTGCAGCAGTGTGGTCATGCGGCTGCCGACCAGACGGGCGCCGCCGTGGGCCGACAGCGAGGCGCGGACGGTCTCCAGATCGGCCACGAACTCGGCGGGGCTATCGTAGGCGCCTTCGGTAGACGGACCGAGCGCGTAGGACACCGGCTGGCCGGCCAGCTTCTGGGAGGTCGCCGACACCCGGTCGAAGATGTATTCCAGAGCGAGGCGATAGGGCTCATCGGCGCGGTGAGGCGACTGGTCGTCCGACGACCGGGCCAGCGCCAGAAGGGCCTCCGAAGCGCCCGCGTAGACGTCTGAAATCGCCAGATCGCCCCAGAGCCTGCGCACCTCGCCGGCGTAGAAATCGAGGATCACGCGCGACTGGGATTTCAGCGCCAGCCGCAGCGTCTCGCCGGTGACGCCGGGATGGCCGTCGCGGTCGCCGCCCAGCCAGCTGCCCATGCGAAGGATCGGCGGCACGTCCGCGCCCCGGGCCAGGCCTTCGGTCCAGCTTTCGTAGAGGTCGACCATGGCCGGCAGGATCGAGGTGCGGACGATCGACAGCGCGTTGCGGATCTCGTCGGCCACGGTGATCTTCACCGGCCGGTGCAGGCGGGTGCGCCACAGAAGCGCGATCTCGCGGAACAGGCCCTCGCGGATGCGGGCGTCGAGGTCCGGCGGCAGGCTGTGACGGCGCAGGGCCATCAGGCGGGAAATCTCGGCCTCGCGGTCGACCAGCGCCCGGCGGCGGACCTCGGTCGGGTGGGCGGTCAGCACCGGCACGACGTCCAGGTTGTTCAGGGCGTCCGGGCCAAGGTCGAGGGCCTCCAGGGCGCCGGCGACCGTATGGGCGGCGCCGGCCCGGACGTCCGCCTCGGCGTCGCGACGGCGGCCGGCGACGTCCTCGCCGATGTTGGCCAGCATCGAATGACAGGTGAAGGCGCGGGCCAGCAGCATGGCCTCATCAGCCTTCACGGCGCTGAACAGGAAATTCAGATGGGGATGCGCGTCGCCATCGGAGGCGGCCCGGCGGGCCGCGGCGACCAGATCGCCCGCCTCCTCCCCGTCGAGATACCGGATCGCCTCGTCGAGCAGAGCGTCCATCAGCTTGACGTTGGCGCGGACGTGTCGGCTCGTCTGGCCGGATCCGGATCTGGGGATGCGTAGGGAGAGCGGGTTGGCCATGACCAACCTTACTAAATCAACGTCGGTCGCTGGTACAGGGTCATGACACCGGTGTCACAGCCCCTCTGGCAAGTTAGCCCAGATCACCCGCCGCGGCGTCGAGGAGGAGCCAGGCCCGACCGCCGTCGGACGCCAGCAGGGTCGCGACCAGAAGGCCGCCGCGATCACGGTCGGCCGCCTCCTCGATCATGCCGCTGAAACGCTGCAGGAACCGGTCGCTCTGGCCACGCATCGCCGCGTCCGAGAACAGCCGGCGGACCAGCCGGCGGATGGCGGCGGGCGCCAGCCGGCGGACGATCTCGCGCGCGCCCTGGGCGTCGCGGGTCTGAACGGCCATGGCGATCTCGTCGATCCGGCCGCGCGGCAGCAGGGCGGCAGGGTCGATGCCCATGCCGGCGATCTCGGCCGCCATGCGGTCGGCGAGGGACTCGGAATCGCTTTCGTCGCCGTCGATGGAGGTCAGCAGGTCTCGCCAGCTCCAGGGGCCATCCGGCCCCTCGCCGGTCGGCGCCGCCGCCGGGCCGCGCCCGCCGGCGGTGTCGAACACGCTGCGGAATTCCTCGTCCGTTGCGGTCGGCGTCAGCTTGAGACGGGTCATGCGCGGCCCTTCAACCGGCGGACCTTCAGGGGTCAGGGGCGGCGTCGGCCGAGCCGACCGCGACGCGGCGGCCAGGGCCGGGGCGGCCGTTCCGGCGGCGCCGGCGACCACGCCCATCACCTTCACCGCTTCACTGAGCATGTCGTAGTTGCGGCGGACACGCTCCTGGAAGGCGGCGTCGATGGTCTGGGTCTCGTCGGCGGCGCGGCGAGCGGCGGCCATCAGGTCGTCCATGCTCTGCTCGACGGAGACGCGCACTTCCTCGACACGGCCCATGGCCATCTCGGGCAGCTGCGACGCCCGCTTGTCGACCTCGTCCAGCAGGTGCTCGAGATCCGACAGGGCGCCGCGGGCCACCTGCGCGCCCTGCTCCAGGCGCTGTGCGGTCGCCGCGCCGGCCTGCTCGACCATCTGGGCGGACTGCTCGATCAGGTCGCGGGCGTCCTTCAGGCGGGATTCGAAGATGCCGTCGGCCTTCTGGTGGGCCGAGAAGGCCGCCTCGCTCAGTTGATCCACCCGCGCCTGGGCGGCGTCGGCATGGGACTCCGCGGCCAGACGCGCATCGTGGGCGGCCTGGGCCAGGCGGTCGATCGAGACCTGCAGGTCCGACGCCAGCAGCGCCCGTTCGCGGGCGGCGGCCTCGCCGACCTTGCCGACGACTTCGGCGGCCTCCTCGCCCAGGGAGTCACGCTCGGTCTTGGCCTGCTCGGTCAGCTGGGCGAACCGTTCGGCGGCTTCATGGATCAGGGAGCGCAGCGCATCAGCGCCCCTGGCGGCGTGCTCGCCGACGTTGGCGGCCCCCTCGGTCGCCTGGACCATGAACTCGGCCAGCTGGGCCGAGCGGCTCTCGGCCATGGCCGCGAAGTCCTCCTGGTCGGAGCGCAGGGCGTGGGCGACCGTGACCAGAGCGGCGCGCTGCTGGGTCAGGCCCGCCTCAACTGTCCGCATCTGGTCGCCGACCCCGACGCCGGCGATTTCGAGGCGGGCGACCTGTCGCGCCAGGTCCTCGCCGGCGATACGGGCGGCGTCGCTCGCCTCCCCGGCGGCGGCCGCGAGGTCGGCGGCACGAGCGGCCAGGGCGGCCTCGGCCTCGCGCAGCTGCGTCTCGGCGAGATCGGACGCCTCGGCGACCATTCGCGCCTGCTGGGTGATCGAGTCGGCCACGGCGGTCGAGCGCGCGTCGAGCAGGCCGCTGAGTTCGTTCAGCTGTTCGCGTTCGGACCCCAGGGTGATCGACAGATCGGCCGCGGTGCGCGCCGAGACGGCAGCGGCCTCGGTCAGGCGCCCGGTTTCCTCGGCCAGGGCCTGGCGGAGGGCCAGCATGGTCTCGCGCGCCTCGTGGGCGGCGCCGGCGGCGCTGTCGATCTGCAGCCGCACTGATTCGACCGCCGAGCCGGTTTCGATGGCGGCCATGGCCGCGGGAGCGAGCATGCGCTGCGACAGGTCCTGCATTCGCCGGACCTCATTGGCCAGCTTCTGGCCCTGACGCACGAAGTAGGCGGCGACCAGCACCAGCGCGGCGGGGCCGACGGCCAGGATGCCGAACAGGGCGACGGCCAGGGCGTCATTGTCGAGCGGCACGACGCGCCCGCGCCAACCCAGCATGAAGGCGACCGGCGCGGCGCCCCACAGGATGCAGACGAAGATGGCCGTGATCCAGACCGGCCAGCCGGACGGCTCCTTCAGCGCGCGCGTCGTCGAGCCGATCACCGCGGGCGTCAGCGGCGGCTCGGCGTGCGGAGCGGCCGGGCGGGCCGGCGGCGGCGAGACGGACTCGGGCGCGGCCATTTCGACGGTGGGAGCCCGGACAATGTCCAGCTCCGCCTCGGGCGGGGCCTCCGGCGCGCTGTCTGTGGCGTGGGTGTCCAGGCGCGATCCGGTCGTGGCCTGCGCCCCGTCTGACAGACGCGAGAAGTCGAAATGGGCGTCGCTCTTCCTGGACGTCATACGCGGAGTGAATCCTGCCCGGGACCAATGCCAAAGTTTAGCGCGCGTGGTGTCAGCCCCGTCACCTCGCGCACGAGGTGAAACCTACCGGCGAAACTCGCGCACGCAAAGAGCCTTGAAAGGTTTCGTTAACGTTCGGGAACGGACGAAGCGACGCAGGCCGCTCACACGGCGTGGCGTCGGGCCTTGCCGGTGGCCGGGGCCGCGTCCGGACAGGGGATGGCGACGGGCTGGGCGCGCTCGGCGACACGCTCGACCGTCGGAGGGGGATCGCGGGACAGATCGACCTCGACGCCGAACTGCGCCAGCACGACGGCGGCGATCCACACAGCGGCGGCCATCAGGAATTCGGCGATGATCTGCAACGGGCCCTCCCCCGAAGTCATGCTCTCCATCTATGCCCTTGCCGAACGGCGTTCGCAATCAGACGGCGAATGAAGTTTTGGTCATTTTCGGTGCGGCCGTCAGGCGGCGGACCGTCGAGCTCTCAACAGCCGCAGGGCAAAGACCAGTCCGACCAGGGCCAGGGCGCTCATCGCCAGATAGCCGCCCGGGCCGACGGCGTCGTAGAGGGGTCCGCTGGCCAGGGTGGCCAGGCCGATGACCAGGCCGCCGGAGAAGGCCGAGCTGATCGTCTGGGCGGCGGAGGCGGAATGGGTCGGCGCCGACCGCTCGATAAGCTGCAGGCTGGCCATGAACACGGCCGCGAAACTCAGCGCGTGAAGCCCCTGCAGCGGGAACAGCAGCCACAGCGGCGGCGAGGCGGCATAGGCCGCCCAGCGCACCACCGCCGCGATCCCGCCGATGATCACCAGCCATTCGGGACCGATCCGACGGCGCCACGGTTCGAGGAACCACATGAAGGCGACCTCGACCGCGACGCCCGTCGCCCACAGCAGACCAATGGTCGCCTTGGGCAGGCCCTGTGCGGCCCACAGGATGGCCGAGAAGGCGTAGTAGAAGGCGTGGGTGGCCTGGATCAGCCCGGTCGCGACCACAGCCAGCATGAAGGGCCGATTGCGCACCAGGTCCGAGATGCCGCGCCAGCGGTCTCTTCGGCCGGGCCGCTCGCCGCCCTCGTGAACCGGGTCGGGCGGCAGCAGGAACCGGGCCGCCACGCCGGCGCCCGCCGCGGCCACCGCCGTCCAGATCAGGATCAGATCCGGCCGCACCCAGGCCAGCAGCGCGCCCATGCCGACGTTGGCGGCGACGAAGGCGACCGACCCCAGACCGCGGGCATGGCCATAGTTGAAGCCCTCGAGACGGGCCCGCTTCATCGCCAGCACATCGGCCAGCGGGATCACCGTGGACAGGCAGGACGCCGCCGCGACCCAGCAGACCAGCCATATCCAGAAGCCCTGGGTCGCCCCGATCAGGGCGTAGAACAGGCCCGCCGCGAGGCCGAACAGGATGATCGGCGAGCGCCGCAGGACAAAGCCGTCGGCCCAGACAGCCATGGCCGGCGTCACGATGATCCGCGCCAGCATCGGCGCCGCAAGGATCAGGCCGATCTGGGCGCCGGTCAGGCCATGGGCTTTGAACCACAGCGGCATGTAGGGCAGGCTGACGCCCGTGCCCACGAACACCGCGCAGTAGAACAGGCCGAGCTGGAGGGCGCGAGGCATGACCTGCGCTAGCAGAGTCGAGGGCAAGTTGCACTCGGGCGAGGCCGCCGAGACGCCGGCGCAATACCCCCCTTTCGTTGGTCGCCGACGGTCTGCATCGCGACCAGGCTACGGGTACAAGCTTGGAGGACCTCGCATGCGCCTGATCACTCTTGCGGCCGCCGCCGCCCTGTTGGCCACGCCGGTCGCCGCCGCAGACGCCAACGCCATCGACGGCGTCTATACGGGCACCTACATCTGCGCCCAGGGCACGACTTTCCTGGAGCTGACGGTCGACAGTGACCAGGGCGGCGACGTCAAGGCCGTCTTTCGCTTCGCCAGCGGCGAGTGGGACGGCGGCCGGAACCTGACGGTCCCGCCCGGCAGGTTCGCCATGAAGGGCCGCTTTGAGTACGGCGGGAAAATGGTGCTGATCGGCGACTACTGGATCCAGCAACCGACGGGTTATGCGATGGTCAATCTGGACGGGGTGATCCAGCAACAGGATGACGGCAAGCTGGCCTACCATGGCCGCGTCAACGGCGCGCCCAGTTGCACCGAATTCTTCGTCATCCGGCGCTAGAGCACGATGCGGTCGGACGGAACCGTCCGACCGTTGAATCGAGCTCTAGAATCAAAAGGCTAGAGCCTGACTCAGGCTCTAGCCGCTCCGGATCAGCTGGCCGGCATAGGCGGCAGGTCCAGCCGCCGGGCGTCGGCCATCTTCACGTAGAGGGCGCGGATCTGCGTATCGAGCGGGCCGTCCAGCGCATCCTCGACGGCGATGTGCAGGTCGATCAGCGCCGTGCGCAGCTCTGCGTTGGCCCTGTCCATGGCCGCCAGAGACAGATCCGTGTCGACCCCGGCGGCGGCTTCGGCGAAACGGCTCCCGTAACGGCCGGCCGACCCGGCCAGCAGGGCGCGGATGGCGGTATTCTCCCAGGTGCGCGCCGCGATGCCGCGCTCGGCCTCCTGGGCGCAGAGCAGTGAGAGCATACCGGTGACGCCGATCTTCGCCTGCATATAGTCGCCGGCCGACTCCACGGGGGGCGGATCCATCATGGCCAGGAAGTTGCCCATCAGCAGTTCGGGAACCGTGGGGGTCATGACAGCGCCTCCAGCGCGGCGAGCCGGTCGGCCAGGATCACGTCCTGGCGACGGGCCGTGTACCAGCCCGAGAGGCCCAGGACCGGGTCCTTGAAGCCGCCGGCGCGGTATTCCTTCGCCGCCGAGGTCCAGATGGCCTGCCCTTTCACGGACGCAAACAGCTCCCACCAGGCGAAGGCGGCGGGATCGGCCTTCAGGCCGCTGGCCGCTTCCCAGATGGCGATGGCGCGCGCCTTCGGCAGCATCCCCGAGACCCGGTCAGTCTCGCCGTAGCACCACAGGGGCTCCATCGCCCAGCCGAGGTCTTCCAGCGGATCGCCGATATGGGCCATCTCCCAGTCGAGCAGGGCGATGACCTTGCCGGCCCCGTCATGCATGAAGTTGCCGGTCCGGTAGTCGCCGTGGACCACCGACAGCTTCTGGGCCGGCGGCGGCGGATTGGCGCGCAGGCGGCGGATGCAGGCGCGGACGATCGGCTGCGGATGCTGCTCGTCCTCGTCGATGACGCCCTCCCAGTAGTCGAGCTCCTTCTTCCAGCAGCCATCGAGCGCCGGAATCGGCGCGACCTGCGCGATCGGCAGCGTCGCCGGGTCAGCGGCCGCGATGGCGCCCAGATGGCTGTAGAACTGCTGCCCGATGGTCTCGGCGTGCTCGCCGTAGGGCGGCATGCTGAACGGGCTCTGGGCCTTGCCGCCATCGATGCGGCCCATGATGAAGAAGGGGCGCTCGAGCTCGGCCCCCTCCTCCTCCAGCGCTACAGCCTCGGGCACTGGCAGGCCGCTGCCGAAGAAGGACCGGAAGGCCAGGAACTCCAGCCGCCGGTCGGTGTCGATCAGGCTGCCGACCGGGTCACGGCGCAGGATCAGCCGCTTGAACTCGCCCCCGACCTCGACGTCGAAGCGGTAGGTCTCGCGGCTCGCCCCGCCCGGGATGCGGGACAGCATGGTCACCACCGCCGGCGCGCCGAGGGTTCGGGTCAGGTAGGCCTCAAGCTGGGTCTGCAGGCTCACCCGGCGAAGTCCAGGATGGCCTTGAAGCCCGACGGCGCATGCGGACCCATGACCAGCTGTTCCAGTACGCCCCGACCCTTGCGAACCTTGCCGGCGGCGTCGGTGAAGGTGACGTGGGAAAGCGCCTGGACGTGCAGGTTGAAGGGAAGCTGCGGATCGACCTTGGCCAGGACGATGTCCTCGCGCTCGACGGTCAGTTCGCCATGCAGCAGGCCGTGACTCCATTTGGGATGGGTGTAGCCCAGGCCCATCATCTGGAACTCGTAGATGGGGTCGAACTCGACGGTCCCGGCCGGCTTGCCGAAGTCGTCGGTCAGCTTGATGATCGCCGACTGGGCGTGGCGCGTGCCCTGTTTCCAGCGCACGTCGGCCTCGCCGTTCATGTGCTCGAAGTCGTCCTCGCCGTCGCCATCCTTGCACCAGACAGCCCGGGTGTTCCAGGCGCGGCCGACGCCGTCCTCGTTGCTGTGGAAGAAGAAGCTGCCGTCCTCGAAGCTGCTGGGCGACCAGAGCCAGTAGAACTGCAGCGGCTGCTGGGGGACGACGTCCTGGCTGTCGCGGGCGCCGACCGGGCGCACGCCCCAGGAGCGGTCACGGGTGCCGACGAAGCCGTCGATGGAGCGCCGCTCGCCGTCCAGTTCGATCCAGCCGGTGTAGCGGCCGTTCTGGGTCAGGCGGGTGTAGTCCATGAAGGTGCGGGTGCCCTGGCGGCGGACGAAGCGCGGCTCCTCGATCGGGAAGGCGCGGCCTTCGAAGATGACCTCGCCCTTCAGCCCGTGCTCGGGCGAGTCGACGGTGACCTTCAGCTTCTGGAGCGGCTCCAGGATCTCGATCTTCACCGGCCCGACGGTCAGGTCCATGCGGTCGCCGAGCCAGCGGCTGGCGTGCAGCGCGACCTCGACCCCGTTGCGGACCACCACGAAGGAGGCGTCGGCCACGTTCAGGTGCGGATAGACCCCGAAGGCGACGGCGAAGAAGTCATCGCCCTCGATAGGGTGATAGCCGTTGAAGAAGTACCGGTCGTAGAAGTTCCGGTCCGTGCCCGAATAGGCGATCGGCTCGGCGGTCTGGTGGATGGGGAAATCGTCGCCCTTGGTAAGCGCCATGCTGGTTCCTCCCGTTTCGCCGACGCTTCTCACGTGAGCGTTTCAAGCCTACAGGCCGCTAAGGTGAACGATGACAACCTGACTAGGCAACCGTGACGGAGGGGAAGCGTGATCTGGAACCGGCGAACCTGGATGACCCTGGCCGCGATCAGCGGCTTTCTGGCCGTCGCCATCGGCGCCTTCGCGGCCCACGGCATCGCTGACCCGCAGGCGAAGGCGTGGCTCACGACCGGGGCCAGCTACCAGTTCATGCACACCATGGCGACGCTGGCCTGCGCCACCTTCATGAACGTCGGCGCGCGGGGGGCGCGGCATGCGCCGGCCCTGTTCCTGGCAGGGATCGTGCTGTTCTCGGGATCGCTCTACGCCATGGCGCTGGGCGCGCCCCGCTGGCTGGGGGCAGTGACGCCGCTGGGCGGGCTGCTTTTCCTGGCCGGCTGGGCAGTGATGGCCTGGTCGGCGCGTAAGGTGGATCAGCTCGAAGACTGATCTGCATTCGGCAAGGCGAGGAACCACAGCGCGGCGGCTGAACCCAGCAGGCAGCCCAGCATCACGCCCGCCATCGGCAGGGCGGTGCCGTTGTGCAGCGCGCCGCCGGCCCACGAGGCCAGGGCTCCGGCCCCGAAGGACAGGCCGCCCATCAGGGCGGAGATCGAGCCGGCGCGACGCGGATCGACGCTGAGCGCCCCGGCCATGGTGTTGCCAGCCATCAGGCCGTAGCTGGCGAGGCAGCAGAACAGCAGCGGCAGCACCGTCCACTGCCCGCCGAAGCCGGTGGCGGCGACGACGGTCAGGACCAGGCCGAAGGTGATCGCGGCCAGGCTGGCCCGGCGCAGCACGTCATCGGGCGACAGCCGCCGCAGCAGCATGCGGTTGACCTGGCTGGCCCCGATCACCCCCACCGCGTTGACGCCGAAGATCCAGCCGAAGGCCTGGGGCGTGTGGCCGTAGATGGTGATGACCAGGTCCGAGGAACTGGAGATGTAGGTAAAGAGCACAGCCCCGTTCAGCGCGCCGCCCAGGGCGTAGCCGAGCAGACGGCGCTCGCGCAGCAGGGCCGCGAAGGCCTGCGCCGGGCTTTCGGACCGCGCCTGGGCGGCGGTCTCGTCTGATCGCGACTCCTTGAGCCGCAGGAAGACCGCCGCCCCGCAGGCCAGGCCGAACAGCGCCAGGATCCAGAAGATCATCCGCCAGTCGGCAACCAGAAGCACCCAGCTGCCCAGCGCCGGCGCGACGATGGGCGCGATGCCCATCACAAGGGTCAACAACGACAGCACCCGGGCCGTCTCGGTGTGGTTGAACTGGTCCCGGACCACCGCCCGGGCCACCACCGCGCCCGCGCAGCCGCCCAGCGCCTGGACGAAGCGGGCCAGCTGCAGCCCCTCGACAGAGGTGGTCAGGGCGCACCAGACGGAGGCGGCGACATAGACGGCGATGCCGACCAGGATCGGCGTGCGCCGGCCGAAGCGGTCCGACGCCGGCCCATAGAGGAACTGGCCGATGGCCATGCCGAGCAGGAAGGTGGACAGCGTCAGCTGCGTGGCCTCGGGCGTCGCCTCCAGCGCCCGGCCGAGCTGGGGCAGCGCCGGCAGGTACATGTCGATCGACATCGGCGCGAACGCCGTCAGGGCGCCGAGCAGGATGACCAGCCCCCAGGGCGTGGCGGGCGGACGGGCGGAGATGTCGGAGGACTGGGTCAAGATGAGGGCTGTTTAGGCCGCCGCGGGTCATCGGGGAAGCGCCAGCTCTTGCCTTCCCCGGCGACCACCGTTCACCCTGAACTCCAGACACGAAGGGGAATGTCCATGTCCGCCATCCAGACCATGATGCCGCCCGTCCGGTACGCTGACGTCAACGACATCCGCATGGCCTACTACGAGGCCGGGCCGGAGGGTGAAGGCGTGCCGCTGGTCTTCTGCCACGGCTGGCCGGAGCTGGCCTTTTCCTGGCGCCACCAGATCAAGGGGCTCTCGGAGGCCGGGCGCTGGGTGATCGCGCCGGACCAGCGCGGCTACGGCCTGACCGACGCCCCGGCCGAGGTGGAGAGCTATGCGCTGGAGAACCTCTGCGCCGACCTGGTCGCGCTGCTCGACCACAAGGGCATCAAGAAGGCGATCTTCGTCGGTCACGACTGGGGCGGCTTCGTCGTCTGGTACATGGCCATCCGTCACCCCGACCGGGTCGCCGGCGTCATCGGCCTGAACACGCCGTTCACCGAGCGCGCGCCAATGGATCCCATCGCCATCATGCGGGCCCGGCTGGGCGAGCGGATGTATATCGTCCACTTCCAGACCCCGGGCGAAGCCGACGCCGTGCTGAACGCCAACGTCCGCAAGGCGATGAACTTCTTCATGAAACGTCCGATGGACATGCCCGCGGCGCCCAGCGCCGGCTTCGCCACCGAGCGCAAGGCGGGCGACCCCAGCCTCTTCGCCATCGTCGACATGCTGGAGGCCTACGACCCGGCGACCGACCCGCGCGAGACGCTGATGACGGAGGAGGAATTCGAGGCGCTGGTCGAGACCTACGAGCGCACCGGCTTCACGGGCGGCATCAACTGGTACCGCAACTTCACCCGCAACTGGCATGCGTCGAAGGACCTTGAGCACCGCGTCCATCAGCCCAGCCTGATGATCATGGCCGAGAAGGACGCGGTCCTGCCGCCCTCGTCCGCCGACGGCATGGAGGCGCTGATCCCGGACCTGGAGAAGCAGCTGGTGCTGGGCTCGGGGCACTGGACCCAGCAGGAGGAGCCGGAGGCTGTCAACCGGATCATGCTCGACTGGCTGGGCCGGCGGTTTCCGCTGTGACCGGGGACATATACCGTCTTCGGTACGTGTCCCCCGCCGCTTAGCTGATGGTGACACGCACTGAAGTGCATGTCCCCCTACCGCTTTGTCATTGGCCCCCGCGCCGCCCCGGCGGTAGAAGGGCGCAATGGACCGTTCAGCCTTCGCGCCCGCCGTCGGACAGACCTCAGCCCGTCGGGGCCTGTATCCGGAGATCGATCCGTACAATTTCGGCTGGCTGGCCACCGGCGGGCCGCACGAGATCTACTATGAGGAATGCGGCGCCCCTAAGGGCAAGTTCGCGCTCGTGTTGCACGGCGGGCCTGGCGGGGCGGTCAATCCGACGATGCGCCGGTTCTTCGACCACGAGAAATGGCGGACGGTGCTCTTCGACCAGCGCGGCTGCGGCAAGAGCCGGCCCAACGCCAGCCTCGAGGACAACACCACATGGTCGCTGATCGAGGACATCGAGCGCCTGCGCAAGCATCTGGGCGTCGAGACCTGGACGGTGTTCGGCGGCAGCTGGGGCTCGACCCTGGCCCTGGCCTACGCCATCACCCATCCGGAGCGGGTCACCGGCCTGGTGCTGCGCGGCATCTTCCTGCTCACCCAGCGAGAGCTGAAGTGGTTCTACCAGGACGGCGCCAGCTATCTGTTCCCGGACGCCTGGGAGCGGTTCAAGGCGCCGATCCCGGCCGGAGAGCGCGGCGACATGATCGCCGCCTACCATCGCCGCCTGACCCACAGCGACCGCAAGGTCCAGGCCGAGGCCGCCGCCGCCTGGAGCCAGTGGGAGGGTGACACCATCTCGATCCGCGGCCCGGAAGCCCGGCCGCCGAAATTCAACGAGGAAGATTTCGCCATCGCCTTCGCCCGCATCGAGTGCCACTTCTTCGCCAATCGCGGCTTCTTCACCGAGGACGGCTGGCTGCTGAGGAACGTCGACAAGATCCGCAAGATTCCGGGCTGGATCGTACAGGGTCGCTTCGATGTGGTCACACCGCTGGAGAGCGCCTGGGCGCTACACAAGGCCTGGCCCGAGGCGAAGTTCGACATCGTCTGGGACGCAGGCCACGCCTCGACGGAGCCCGGCATCATTGACGGGCTGATTCAGGCGACGGACGCGGCCGCTCGCCTCTAGCGGGGCCCCGTCTGGACTCCGGCGAGCCTCCGGGCCACCGTGCCCTGGCGACGGGCAGGGGGACGATCATGAAGCGCGCAGCGGCTCTCATCGGTCTGGGCGTCATCGCCATTGGCGGGCCTGCCGGCGCTTTCGGCACCATCCGGCATCTGGGCCAGAACGCCGAACATGAGCGGATCACCCGGCGGGCGCTGCAATGCACGCCGACCTCGCCGGCCACCTGCATCGCCGGCAGGACGCTCGATGAGCTGGCCGGTCGCAGCGGGACGTTCGGCGGCGTCGGGTTTCCCGACAATCCGCGCAGCGGCCTGATCTCCGCGACCAGCGCCCACTGTGACTCCGGCGACAGCCTGCCGGTGGACGGCTATCCGCAGTCACAGGCGCAAGGCCGCGCGCAGCTGGAGACCTGCCGCGCCTGGATGGTGCAGAATCTGGACAGGGCCGTGGCCGACGGCGCCGGCCTGCTGGATGCCGACGGCCGCATCGCGCCACGCGAGGTTCGCCTCGGATGCCAGTTCGGCAAGACGGTCGCCGGCGCGAAATGCCGGGTGCTGCAGAGCTTAGGCACGGTTCTGCACGCCTCTCAGGATTTCTACTCGCACAGCAACTGGACCGACCGACCCGGGCCCGGCGCCATCGGTCCGGGCAACCCCCCGGGCCTGGGCCGCAGCGGCCCGGCGCCGTGGATATCGCTGCGCAAGGCCACGCCCTTCCCGGTCGGTCTGATCAGCGGCTGCTACGACGGTTTCCCGGAAGCCGCCTTCTGCAAGGGACGGGTCAAACACGAGGCGCTGAACAAGGACAACGGCCAGATCGACCCGTCGATCGGGACCGGTTCGAGCCCGCGCGGCGGGGTGAACGGCAACTTCCAGCGCGCCGTCGAGGCGGCGGTCGCCGACACCTCGGACAAGTGGACCCTGCTGCGCGAACGGCTGGAGGGCCGTTACGGCGCCGAAAAGGCCACCCGAATGATCTGCGCCCTGAGCAAGGACCAGCCGGTCAGGCAGTGCGCCTGACGCCCTAACCCGAGACCACGGCACCATAGGCCGCGTGCGCCGCCTTGCGGGCGGCGGCCAGTCGCGTCCGCAGACCTCTGAGATCCCGCGCGCCGCCGGCCCGGGCCAGAAGCGCCTGCAGAGCTTTGGGCTCCCGGGCGGGATCGGCGCGGGCATCGAGGGCCAGCTTCAGCAGCTGCGAAAGGTCCTGCTGAAGACGCCATCCTGACGCCAGCGCCTCGAGCGGCGCGGCCGGCGCGAGGCCCGCCGCACCGATGGCCGCCAGGGCGTCGCCCGTATTCTGCGCCAGAGGGCCGCCCTGCCCGGCATGAACGATCTGCAGGAACTGCGCGGCGAACTCGATATCGACGAGCCCCCCCGGGGACAGCTTGAGATCCCAGTCGCCGAACGGCGGCCGCTCGCGGGCCATAAGCGCGCGCATTTCCCGCACGTCGGCGGCTGTGGCGCCCCTGTCGCGGGGGCGGCGCAGGGCGCGCTCCATGGCCGCCTCCGCCTCTGTCGCAAACAGCGCCGATGAGGACCAGACCACCCGCGCCCGGGTCAGGGCCAGCATTTCCCAGGTCTCGGCCTCGCGGTCGTAGTAGTCGTCGAACGCGCGCATGGAGACGGCGACCGGCCCCTGGCTGCCGGTCGGCCGCAACTGCATGTCGACCTCATAGAGCCCCCCCTCGCCCGTCGGCGCCGACAGGGCGGCGATCAGCCGCTGGGTGAAGCGGGCGAAGAAGGTGTCGGCGCTCCAGCTCTTGGTCGCCGACATCCCGGCGGAGTCCTTCGCCCGATAAAGCGTCATCAGGTCGAGATCGGAGCGCGCGGTCATCTCGCGACCGCCGCACTTGCCCAGGGCCACCACCGCGACCTCGCCGTCGAAAGCGCCGCCCTGACGCACGGTCTCGGCCAGCGCCGCGTCGGCCAGGCCCCTGATGCAGAGGTCGGCCAGATCCGCGAAGGCGGCGCCGGCGGCCCGGGCGCTGGTCGTGCCGCTCATCACCTGGACCCCGATGCGGAAGGCCTGTTCGCGGTGGATACGCCGCGCCGCGTCCATGGCCGCCTCGAAGCCATCGGCCTGGCTGAACGCGAAACCGAGGGCGGTCTCGCCCTGCTCGCTCTCGACAGGATCGAAGAAGGCGGGGTCGAGCAGGGCGTCCAGCGCCGCCGGCCGCCGCGCCAGGGTCTGGGCCAACTGAGGGGCAAAGGCCATCACCTGGACCACCAGCTCGAACAACTTCGGCTGGGCCAGGAACAGCGACTGCACCTGGACCCCCGAGGACAGGGCGCCGAAAAAGTCGGCGAAGCGGTTGAAGGCCACGTCCGGCGCGCCGGTGGCCTGGGCGGCGTCGAGCAGCCGGGGGGCCATGCGGGTGAACAGCTCGCGGCCGCGCTCGGTGCGGGTCGCGCCGATGCGGCCGTGGTGCCAGCCCCGGATGGTCTGGGAGACCTGGGGCGGGTTGGAAAATCCCATCCGCTTCAGCGTCGCCAGGGTTTCGGGGTCATCGTCGACGCCGGTGAACACCAGGCTGCCGAAGCGGGACGACAGTTCCTCCTCGCCCTTGAACAGCGCGCCATAGCGACCGTTGACCGCTTTCAGCATCTTGCCGACGAGAGCGTCGAAGCTGCGCAGGTTGTCGTGGCCCCAGAGCGCCGCGACCCGCTTCCGCTCCGCGTCGGACTCCGGCAGCCTGTGGGTCTGGTCGTCGCCCAGCATCTGGGCGCGGTGTTCGAGCGCCCGCAGATCGAGGTAGGCCCGGGCCAGCTCATCGGCGGCGTCCGGCGCGACATGGCCGGCGGCCGCAAGGGCCTGGAGGGCGTCCAGCGTGCGGTTGGAGCGGAGCTCCGGATGGCGCCCGCCCAGGATCAGCTGCTGGGTCTGGACGAAGAATTCGATCTCGCGGATGCCGCCACGGCCAAGCTTCAGGTCCGCGCCCTTGGCGGTCATCCGCTCATCCACCTTGAAGGCATGGATCTGTCGCTTGATCGAATGGATGTCTGAGATGGCGCCCCAGTCGAGGTTCCGGCGCCAGATGAAGGGCTGCAGCTCCGCCAGGAAGGCCTCGCCCGCCGGGATGTCGCCCGCCGCCGCCCGCGCCTTTATGAAGGCCGCCCGCTCCCAGTTCTGACCGACAGACTCGTAGTAGGTGAAGGCCGCCGCCGCCGGGATGGCCGGAGGCGTCGACGACGGATCGGGCCTCAGCCGCAGGTCGACGCGGAAGACGTAACCGTCCGCAGTCCGGTCCTGCATGGCGCGGGAGACGCCCTGGGCGATCCGCACCGCCTCGTCGCCGGGCTCGACCCCCTCGGCCAGCGGCAGGCGCTCGGGCTCGTAGAAGAAGGTGATGTCGATGTCGCTCGAGTAGTTCAGCTCGAAGGCGCCATGCTTGCCCATGGCGATGATCATCAGGCCCGGTATGGGGCCGGCAGGACCGTCGGGCGCGGCGACCAGCCGCCCACGCTCGACCTCGTCCCGGGCCACCAGGGCGACGGCGGCATGCAGCGCGGCGTCGGCGAAACGGGCCAGGGCGCCGGTGACCTGGTCCAGGTCCCAGACGCCGCCCAGGTCGGCCAGGGCTGTGAGAAGATGCAGATCAGCCTTCAGCTCGCGCAGGCGTTTTCGGGCGTCGTCACTGTCCGGTTCGCGACCGGCCGCTTCTGTATCGGCAAGGATGCCGGCCAGCCGTTCAACCGGATCGCTGTCCAGCGTTTGCAGCAGGGCCCCGGGCCGCCGCCGCGCCAGCCCGGACAGGTAGGGCGAGGCCCCGAACACCGGCGCGAGCGCCGGCCAGGCGACCTCGAGGACGGGCGCGCCGTCGAGTTTCTCGGTCAGGATCTCCCGCGTGCGTTCGGCCGCCTTGCCGTCGATGACGGGGCCGCAGGGCGTGAGGCGGTCGGCGAGGCGAGTCATGCCGCCGAGACTGCCCTTTCCCGACGCCATCGGCCAGCCGCGCAAGGCCGGCCGAAGCCTACTCCACCCGCGGCAGCACCAGCGCCACACGGAGGCCCGGGCCGGAGCCGTTGTACTCGCCCGGCCCCTCGTCGAGCTCCAGCCGGCCGCCGTGGGCCTCGGCCACCGCCGCCACCAGGGACAGGCCAAGGCCGCTGCCCGGTTCGCTGCGGCTGTTCTCCAGGCGCACGAAGCGCTGGACGACCCGGGCGCGGTGTTCCTCGGGCACCCCGGGACCCGTGTCGGTCACGGAGAACTCGATCTCGCCCGACGAACGGCGGCGAACGCGCAGCATCACCGCCCCGCCCGGCGGCGTGTACTTGATGGCGTTGTCGATGATGTTGGCCAGGGCCTGGGTCAGGATCGGACGCGCCGCCTTCACCGTGAGCTGCGGCGTCAGTTCCGCCTTGAAGTCGAGACCCTTGTCCTCGCAGAGCGGCTCGTAGAGCTCGGCGATGTCGGCGGCCAGCCGGCCGGGATCGAAATGGGTCTGGTCCGGCGCCTGGCCGGCGGTCTGCAGCCGGGCGATGGCCAGCACGGCGTTGAAGGTGCTGAGCACGCCGTCGGCGTCTTCCAGGGCCTGGACCAGCGCCTTCCGGGGATCGCCCTTGCCGGCCTCGACCTCGATCAGGGCCGCTTCCATACGCGCCCGCAACCGGGTCAGGGGCGAGCGCAGGTCGTGGGCGATGGCGTCGCCGGCGTGGCGCAGCCCGCCCATAGACCGCTCAAGCCGGTCGAGCATCTCGTTCAGGCCCTCGGCCAGTTCGTCGTATTCGTCCTGGACGCCCCGGATGCTGGCCCGCGCCTTGAGATCGCCGCCGCGCACGGCCGCCACCGTGTCGGTAAGGCCGGCCATGTGTCGACTGACATTGCGGCTGACAATCGCACCCCCGGCCAGCCCCAGGACGATGATCAGCGCGCCCGCGCCCCACAGGGCGTTGACGATGCCACTCACAAAGCCCCGCGACTCGCCCACGTCAGCGCCGACGAACAGGACCTCGCCGCCGTCGAGCCGCTCCTGCAGTCCGCGCGCAGGACGCTTGATCTCGCCGCCATCCATGTCGATGTCGGTGACCGAGAAGCTGGCCCAGGTCTCGCCGGCCCCGGCGTCGTCGACCGGCGACTCGGCGATCGAGCCGGTCATCCGCTTTCCGTCCTTGTCGAGCAGGAGGTAGAGGAAAGGCCGATCGCCGCCGGCCCGTTCGATCAGCGCCTGGTTAAGCGCCACGGCGCCGCCACGGCGGTAGACCGCCTCAAGCGAGTTCATTTCGCGGGTGATCTCGGCGTCGGCGCGCCGGGTCACCTCGCCGGCCGTGGCGAACCAGGCGTAGAAGAGGAAAGCCGCCGCTGACATGGCGAACACCGCCAGGAACAGCAGCGTCATCCGGAAGGTGGTCGTGCGAAAGATGCGCGGCAGGCGCATGGCCTGATCCTAGGGGTCGAGCCGGTAGCCGGCGCCGCGAACGGTCTGCAGCATCTGGCGCTCGAAGCCCTTGTCGATCTTCGAGCGGAGACGCGAGATATGGACATCGATGACGTTTGTCTGGGGGTCGAAGTGATACTCCCAGACCTTCTCGAGCAGCATGGTGCGGGTCACCGACTGGCCGGCGTGACGCATCATGAATTCCAGCAGCTGGAACTCGCGCGGCTGCAGATCGATCTCGGTGGCGCCCCGATGCACGGTGCGGGCGATGAGATTCATTTCGAGATCGCCGACCTTCAGGGTCGTGGCGACGGCTCCCGTCTCACGGCGGCGGGACAGGGCCTCGACCCGGGCGATCAGTTCAGGAAATGCATAGGGCTTGACCAGATAGTCGTCCGCGCCAGCCTTCAGGCCGTCGACGCGATCCCCCACTTCGCCCAGGGCCGACAGGAACAGCACGGGGGTAGCGTCGCCTTCCCGCCGCAGGGTCTCGACCACCTGTACGCCGTTTAGCTTCGGCATCATCCGGTCGACGATCAGGACATCGAAGTCGCGCTTCTGGGCGGCGGCCAGACCCAGCTCGCCATCGGCGGCATGGACGCAATCGTAGCCGTTGTCGCTCAGGCCCCGGACCATGGCCTCGGCCGCCTCGACGTCATCCTCGATGATCAGAATACGCATATCGGCCCCTCCGACAGACAGCGGCTGATGCCGATTCGGCGCCCGTCGCTGCTACTCTAGCGTGATCCGCCGCCCACAAAAGGCCGCCGGGCTTGTCGCTTGCCGGCCCGGCGAACCGGCGGCAGGGCCGCCTAGTTGACCTTCACAGGCACAACGCCGGTCTGGCCGCGGCGGTTGGCGAAGCCGAGAAGCACTGTTGGACGCCCCGCCTTCTTCGCCGCCTCCACCGCCGTGGTCAGGTCTGCCGGGGTGGCGACCGGCTTCAGGTTCACCGAGGTGATGACGATACCCTGTGTCAGGCCCTTTTCGGCGGCGTCGGAGTCGCCGCGGACGGACTCGACGACGACGCCCTTCACGTCAGCGGCGATGCTGTAGCGGGTGCGCGCGGCGGCATCGAGCGGGATCACGCCCATGCCCAGCACGTTGACGCGAGTCGGCAAGGCCTTGCCGGGCTTGCTGTCCTTACCGGCATCGGCCTCGTCGTCGCCGCTTCCGCCGGTGACATCGGCGAGCTGCTGGTTGGACGGACGGACACCGGAGCGGATATCGATGAAACGCTTCTTGCCGGCGCGGATGATCTCCAGGCGCAGGTTCTCGCCGGCGCCGACCCGGGCGACCTGACGGGTCAGGGCCGTCGAGGAGTCGATGGCCACGCCATTGACCGAGAGCACGATATCGTCGCGCAGCACGCCGGCCTTTTCGGCGGGGCCGCCCGGTGTGACCTGGGCCACGACCGCACCCTTGGTGCCGGACAGGTCGAGGGCGTCGGCCATCTCCGGTGTGAAGTTCTGGATCTGGGCGCCGATGTAGCCGCGCACCACCTTGCCGTTGGCGATCAGCTGCCTGGTGATGCCGTCGGCGGTGTCGGCGGGAATGGCGAAGCCGATGCCCACCGACCCGCCGGTCGGCGAGAAGATGGCGCTGTTGACGCCGATCACCCGGCCAAACAGGTCAAAGGTCGGGCCGCCGGAGTTGCCGCGGTTGATCGGGGCGTCGATCTGGACGTAGTCGACGAACTGCGAGGAGTCGTCGTTGAGGTTCCGGCCGTAGGCGGAGATGATCCCGGCCGTCGCGGTGCCGCCCAGACCAAAGGGATTGCCGACCGCGATGACCCAGTCGCCGACCCGCGGCTTGGCGACGGTCTCGAAGCTGACGAAGGTGAAGCCGGTCCCCTGGACCTTGATCACCGCCAGGTCGGTGTTCTCGTCGCGACCAACGATGGTGGCCTTGAGCTCCCGGCCGTCCTTGAGCGTCACGGTGATCTCGTCGGCGCCCTCGACCACATGGTTGTTGGTCACGATGTAGCCGTCGGCGCTGATAAAGAAGCCCGAGCCCGACGATTGCTGGCGGGGCTTCGGGCCGTCGACGCCCTCTTCGCTCTCGTCCTCGCCGTTGCCGCCCGGGCCGCTGTTGCGGTCTTCATTGCGGTTCTGGGGCCCGAAGTTGAACGGCAGGCCAGGGAACCGAAGCGAGCGGGCGTCAACGCGGGTGCTGACGTCGATGGACACGACCGCCGGTGAAACCTTCTCGAAGATATCGGCGAACGACATCGGCGCGCCCGGCGGCGGCGCGAACATCATCGGACCGGTCGAGGCGGTCCTGATCACCGCCGGAGGCGGCGCGGCCTCGGCGGAGGATACGCGCAGCCCGACGCCCGCCAGAGCCGCCGCGGCGACACCCGCGCCAGCGATCGCACCAACAAAAAACCCGGTCTTCTTGGCGACCATCTGTGTTCCGTTCCTGTCCCCGGCGACGCGGGATCTGAGATGTCTCTAATCGATGCCAAAGAGCCCTGCGGCCCTCAAGTTATCTTTCCGTCATGCACCGTGGCGTTTCTAGGGCGCGCGGGCGCGACCGGATCACCGTTCGCGGTCTTCGAGCAGCCGCGCCAGCCGCGTTTCCTCGTCCAGGCTCAGGCCTTCGGACAGGTCCCGGCGCCGAACGCGCGACGCCAGAAGGGCCAGCCCGGCGATAACCGCGAGGAACGGCCCCAGCCAGAGCGCGGCGTTGCCCAGGGTGAAGGCCGGCTTCAGGAGCACATACTCACCGTAGCGCTCGGTCAGGAACGCCTTCACCTGCGCCTCATCGCGCCCGGCGGCGACCTGATCGCGGACCACGCGGCGAAGGTCGCGGGCGAGATCGGCGTCCGAGTCGTTGATCGACTCGTTCTGGCAGACCAGGCACCGCACCTGCGGGAAGATCTCCCGCGCCCGGGCCTCCTGGGCCGGATCGGGCAGCCGCTCGGCGGGATCAGCGGCGGCGGCCATGCACAGCGCGGCGGCGATGACGACCAGCAGGCGCCTCATGCCGCCTTCTTTCCCGCCGCCAGGCGCAGCCGACGGTCGGACAGCGACACCAGTCCGCCGACGGCCATCAGCAGCGGGCCCAGGAAGATGAGCTGGACCCAGGGATTGAAGTAGGCGCGGAGCAGCCAGGCCGGACGACCGCCCTCGCCCGCGCGCCGCTCGCCCAGGACGATGTAGACCTGATCGAGGCCGCGATTGCACAGGGCCACTTCGGAGGTGGTCTTCTCTCCGGTCGGGTAAAAGCGGCGCTCGGGCGTGGCCTCGCAGACGACGCGGCCGCCACGGGTGACGGTGACATGCCCCCGCTCGGCGATGTAGTTGGCGCCCTCGCCGGTGCGGACGCTGTCCAGGGTCAGCGTATAGGCGCCGACCTCGATCCGGCCGCCCAGGGACAGCGCCTCGGCGGTCTCGAGTTTCCAGGCGGTCTCGAACACGGCGCCCAGGGTGAACAGCCCAAGGCCCAGGTGCGCCAGGGTCATGCCCCAGGCGCCGCGGGGCAGTCCGACCAGGCGACGCCAGGTTTCGGCCGCGGGCGCGCGGAAGGCCCGGGTGCGCTCGGCGACCTCGGCCAGCACGCCGAAGATCAGCCAGAAGCCCAGAGCCACGCCGGCCGCCGCCAGCGCCTTGCGCGGGCTGACAATGGCATAGGTCGCCAGCCCGAAGATGATCGCCGCGGCGGCCGCCAGCCAGAGTCGCTGGCCGGCCGCCCACAGGTCGCCCCGCTTCCAGGCGGTCAGCGGCCCGAACGGCAGGATCAGGAAGGCCACCGCCATCAGCGGCGTGAAGGTCAGGTTGAAGTAGGGCGGGCCGACCGAGACCGCGTTGCCGTCCATCGCCTCGCGGATCAGGGGATAGAGGGTGCCGAGCAGGACGGTGGCCGTGGCCGCGGTCAGGATGATGTTGTTCAGAACGATCAGGCTCTCGCGGCTGGCCGGCGCGAACAGCCCCCCGGACTGCAACGCCGGCGCCCGCCAGGCGAACAGCGCGAAGCCCGCTCCGGAGGCGATGCCGAGGATGCCCAGCAGCAGCGCCCCGCGCTCGGGGTCGACGGCGAAGGCATGGACGCTGGTCAGCACACCCGACCGGACCAGAAAGGCGCCCAGCATGGAGAAGGTGAAGGCCGCCAGCGCCAGGAACAGCGTCCAGCCCGACAGGGCCCCGCGCTTCTCGGTGACGACGGCGGAATGCAGAAGCGCCGTGCCGATCAGCCACGGCATGAAGGAGGCGTTCTCGACCGGGTCCCAGAACCACCAGCCGCCCCAGCCGAGCTCGTAATAGGCCCAGTAGGAGCCCAGGGTGATGCCGACCGTCAGCATGCTCCAGGCCGCCAGCGTCCAGGGCCGCACCCACCGCGCCCAGGCCGCGTCGATCCTGCCGCCGATCAGGGCGGCGATCGCGAAGGAGAAGACGACGGAGAAACCGACATAGCCGAGGTAGAGGAACGGCGGATGCAGGACGAGGGCCGGATCCTGCAGCAGCGGGTTCAGCGACCGCCCTTCGATCGGCGGCTCCACCAGCCTGGCCAACGGGTTGGACGCGAACACCGTATAGGCCAGGAACAGGACGCCCAGAGCGCCCTGCACGCCGATCGTCCGACTGCGCAGCGCGAGCGGCAGGTCCCGCCCGAAGACGGCCACGGCGGCGCCGTAGCCGCTCAGGGCCATGCACCAGAGCAGCATCGAGCCCTCGTGACTGCCCCAGGCGCCGGCCACCTTGTAGAGCATCGGCTTGGCGGTGTTGGAGTTGGCGGCGACGTTGGAGACCGAGAAGTCCGAGGTCACGAAGGCGACCAGCAGCGCCGCGAACGCCGCCGCGATGCAAAGGAAGCCGCCCAGGGACGCGCCGGTCGCCGCGCCGGCCAGCGCCGGTCGGTGTGCGCCGGCAAGGCCCAGCACCGCCTGCATCAGCGACAGCGCTAGGCCCAGCGTCAGGGCGAAGGCGCCCAGTTCAGCGGTCATAGTCGCCCTTCGCTCCGTCTCCGCGCCACTCGCCCTGTTCCTTGATGGCGTCGGCGACCTCGCGGGGCATGTACTGCTCGTCGTGCTTGGCCAGCACACGGCTGGCGACGAATTCGCCGGACGCGTCGAAAGCGCCTTCCGCGACGATGCCCTGTCCCTCGCGGAACAGGTCCGGCAGGTCGCCCTGGTAGCTTATCTTCGCCGAGGCCTTGTTGTCGGTGACCGAGAATTCGACCCGGCCGTCCGGAAACTTCCGAACACTGCCGACTTCGACGAGGCCGCCCAGCTGGACGGCACGGCCGGCCGCGACCCCGGCTTCGCGCGCCTGGGCGGGCGTGTAGAAGAGGGAGATGGAGCCCCGCAGGCCCCACAAGGTCAGGCCGACGGCCAGGGCCAGAACCGGCGCGATGGCCAGCAGGATGGTCAGCCGCCGCCGTGCGGTGCGGGATTTCGGCCAGAAGCTCATCGCGGAGCCTCCGCCGCCTGGTCGAGCGCCTGAAGCACCTGGGGATCGTCCTTGAAGATCTGGCGCGCCCTTTCCCGGGCGGCGTCGCGTTTGCCGGTCTCGCCCAGGACGGTCCAGGCGCGGACCAGCCGCACCCAGCCCTCGGCATCGTTCGGCTGGGTCTCGAGGCGGGCGGCGAGCCCCTCGACCATGCCGCGGATCGCCGCGTCATCGGGAAGGCCGGGCGCTGGCTCAGGCGCCGGTGTGACGGTCGGCAGAGCGCCGGCCTTCGCCACCGCCGCGATTTCCGCGGTCAGGGCGGCGCGGACGGCCTGGTCGGAAGGGCTGGCCGACGGCAATGCCGCCAGCAAAGACCGCCAGCCGGCCAGGCCTTCGGCGACCTTGCCGTCCTGGATTTCCGCCCGCGACAGGAAGTAGCGGGCGCTGACGCTGGTCGGATCGCGCTTCAGGGCCTCGCTGAAGGCCGTGCGGGCGTCGCCATCGACGCGGCCCTCGGCCTGGACCACGAACGACTCGCCCAGCAGCGCCCACAGGTCGGCCCGCTCAGGCGCGATGCTGACGGCGCGCCTCAGGGCCGCGCCGGCGGCGATGGCGTCGCCCTGCCCCAGCTCCACGGACGCGAGCTTGTAGTAGGCTTCGGCATCATTGGGCCGTTCGACCGTGATGGCGCGCAGGATGGCGGCCAGGCGGGGCATATCGAGGCTTTCGAGATCGCCCGATCGCCATTCCGCGAGACGGGCGGCGTACGGCTGGTCCCGCTGGTCGGGCGCACCGACCAGGAGATAAGCGCCCAGGGCAAGGAGGGGCGCGACCAGGGCGGCCGCGAGGGCGAGCCGCCGGCCGCTGGCGCTGGGCTCCGCGACATCGGTGTCCGCCGCGGCGAGCAATCGCCGTCCGGCTTCAGCCCGGGCCGCGCGGACTTCACCCTCGGGCAGCAGGCCCCGGGCGGCAAGATCCTCGATCTCGTCAAGCTGACGGCGATGGACGGCGATGGTGGGATCATCGCCCGAAACGCGCCGCGTCGCCGCACGCGAGCCACTGAGTATCAACCAGCCCACGGCCGCTGAAAGGGCCGCCGCCGCGATCCAGAATGCGAACATGGCCGGGTGTTAGCGGATCACGCGCGCGATAGCGAGAGGCTCAGGCCGCTGCGGCGCGACGACGCACCAGGTTTCCGGCCGTCCGGTCCCGCACCAGGCTCATCAGTTGGGCGGCGACATCGAGGAACTCCTGGGCGCGATGAACGTCGATCGCGTCACCCAGCCGGATCTGCTCCAGAACGTCTTCAACGTAGCGGTCGATCCGGAGCCCGATGGTTTCGTGCACCTTGCCGCGGGCGCCGGCGAAGCCGCCCTCGTTGGCGCATCCGCGAACCGCCTCCGAGAAGGTCAGCAGTCCGAGGGAAAGCGCCAGGGCGGAGTCGCTGGGCGGCTCGTCCAGCTTGGGCACGGTAGAGGTCAGCCGCGCCGAGTAGCGCATCTTCTGCATCGGCAGGGCGAGGCTGACCGCCTCCTCGATCTCGAAGAGGCGCTGTTCGACGGTGGTCGCAAGGGCCTGCTTGAGCTTGACGACGCGCTGGCCCCAGGGGCCGTCGCGGTAAAGCTGGACCGACTGGTCGAGCTCGGTGATCGTCTCCACCGCCTGCTTCACGGCGTCGCCGGCCTTTTCCGCCGCGCCGACGCCCGTGCCGGGACGCAGGCTCTTCAGCAGGGTCACCTGGTAGTCGATCTCGTTCATCGCGCGCTCACCGAACGGCGCCAGCTCCGACGCGGCGAGGTAGCGTTCGCCAGGGTAATCCATGATCGCGGAAACGAGGCGCAGGATCTGGCTGGGATGTTTCAGATGCGAGGCGAGCATTTCGAACATCAGCGGGCCGCCGCCATCGCGAACCGCGCCGGCGTCCTTGTAGGCGATCCGGGCGGTGGCCCGGCGGTCGTCGGTTATCCGCTGAAGCCAGTCGAGCAGCCGCAGTAACGGCGGACGGACGATCACCGCCAGGTCGAGCGCCAGGATCAGCGTCTCGGTCGATCCCCGGCGGTCCGCCTCGAGCATGGCCATAACGGCGAGATACTCGGGTCTGTCAGCCGCGCGCAGGCCGGCAGCCGCGCGACTGCACAGGACGTCGAAGATCTGCGGCGAGGGCTCATCGGGATCGATGTGGTAGCAGGCCTCCTGGGCCTGCTTGACCAACTCGGGCTTGTCCGCCTCAAGCGCCTTCCACAGAAGCGAAAGCGCCGAAATCGGAAAGGCCGTGCGATCATCGGCGTGACGGGCGCGGAACAACCCCTTCACCGGCGCAAGGACATGGGCGCGAACCGAGCGCACGGCGACCTCGGTCTCGATCATAGCGCCGATTGCGGCGAGCGACCCGTTCGAGTCCTCCTTGCAGACCGCGCGCTCGAGCGCGCGCACCACATCGTCCGGCGACGCAGCGAGCAGTCCTTTCAACATCGCGATCTTGTGAGGCGACAAAGCGTACAACCAAACTGGGCAAGGAACCAGACGCTCCCTAGAGGGTTTTGCCCCGAACGGGTTAACGGCAGCTAAAGCCGTGCTGTCAGGCTTCGGCGCGCGGCAGGGTGATCTCGACCTTCAGGCCGCCCGTCGCTGAATCGCCCAGGATCAGCGCCCCGCCGTAGGCGCGGGCCAGTTCGTCGACGATCGCCAGACCCAGGCCCGAGCCCGGCGCGCTCTCGTCCAGGCGGGCGCCGCGCTTCAGGGCGTCCTCCCGCCGGTCGGCTGGCAGACCCGGTCCGTCATCCTCGACCGTCACGGTCATCCGCTCGGCGCCGGAGGGCGCGGCGGTCACCCGCACCCGGGCCCTGCACCATTTGGCGGCGTTCTCGATGACGTTGCCGACAATCTCCATCAGGTCCTGCTTTTCGCCCCGGAAGCAGAGCCCCTCGGGGCAGCGCCAGTCGATCTCGACACCCTTTTGCTGGAAGATCCGCTCCAGGGTCACGGCCAGCTCGTCGATCACCGGCTCGACCAGGGTGCGCTCGCCATGGGACTGCGACCGCGCGGCGGCCCGGGCCCGGCGCAGGTGATGCTCGACATGCCCGCGCATGGCATCGGCCTGCCGGGTGACGACTTCGGCCAGCTGCCCCGGCTGCTGGACGGCCTCGGTCAGCATCACGGAGATCGGCGTCTTCAGGGCGTGGGCCAGGTTGCCGACATGGGTTCGCTGGCGCTCGACAACATCCTGGTTGTGCGCCACCAGCGCGTTCAGCTCGCTGGCCAGGGGATCGAGTTCGCTGGGATATTCGCCCTCGATCCGCTCGGCCTTGCCCGTGCGGACATCGGCGACCTCGCGGCGCAGCTGGAACAACGGCTGCAGACCGATCCGCACCTGAAGGAAAACACCGGCCAGGATGCCGCCACCCAGGACGATCAGCGCGCCGGCGGTCAGGAGCGCGAACCGCTGGGCCTCGCGGTCGACCGGCGAGCGATCCTCGGCGGCCATGATGATGACCGGCGCCTCGCGCTCGCCGATGGTCACCTGCATGGCGCTGGCCCGCAGCGGCTGGCTGAGCGGGCCCTGGGTTTCGTAGAAGATCTGCTGTCCCGGCTCGGCGGCGACCTGGGCCACGACGGCGTCGGGAATCGCCAGGTCCTGGTCGAACAGCGACCGCGACCGCACGATCAGCCGCACCTTGCCTGACGGCGCATGCTCGGCCAGTTGCCAGTAGCGGCCGGAATAGACCCGAAGGGCGCGGGTGTCGGTCAGGGGCGGGGCGATAACCTTGCCGTTCTCGATGCTGATACCGGCGCCGAGCCCCTGGGTCAGGTCGACCAGTCCGAGGTCGAAGCGACGCAGCGCCGCCTGCTGGAAGAAGGCGGTCAGGGCCACGCCCGTGACGATCAGGACAATGAGGCTCCAGCCCGCGGCCAGAAGAACCAGCCGCCCGACCAGCGAACGGCGGCTCAGACCGGGCAGGCCGGCTCGCGTCACCCGGTCGCCTCACCCTCGAGCGGCGTCAGGCGGTAGCCGAGTCCGCGCGCGGTCTCGATGCGATCGGGGCCGATCTTCTTGCGCACGCGGCCTATGAAGACCTCGATGGTGTTGGAGTCACGGTCGAAGTCCTGATCGTACAGGTGCTCGACCAGCTCGGTCCGGCTGATGACCCGGCCCTGATGCATGATCATGTAATGAAGCAGCCGGTACTCGAGCGAGGTCAGGCGCAGCGGCTCGCCGTTGACGTTGGCCCGGGCCGAGCGCGGATCGAGGCTCAGGCCGCCGCAGGCGAGGTTGGGCGTGGCGTGGCCGGCCGAGCGCCGCAGCAGGGCGCGAAGCCGGGCCAGCAGCTCCTCGGTGTGGAACGGCTTGGTCAGATAGTCGTCGGCGCCGGCATCGAAGCCGGCCACCTTCTGGCTCCAGTTGTCGCGCGCGGTCAGAATCAGCACCGGCATGGCGATATTCTCGCGCCGCCAGCGCTCCAGCACCGACACGCCGTCGATCTTGGGCAGGCCCAGGTCGAGGATGACCGCGTCATAGGGCTCCGCCTCCCCCAGATAGTGGGCTTCCTCGCCGTCTGCGGCGTGGTCCACGGCGTAGCCGGCGTCGCCGAGCGCGAGCTTGAGCTGACGCGACAGATCCGGATCGTCCTCGACCAGCAGGATGCGCATGCGGGGCCTAGTCCCTTCCGATGATCTGGCCGGTGGAGGCGTCGACGATGAAGTCTATGCGACGGCCGTCGTTTGTCTGCCAGCGGACACGATAGACCGGACGGCTGCCACGGTCTTCCAGACCCGCGTCGAGCAGCTGACCGGGATTAGAGCGGGCGATGTTTCGGATCACCGCCTCCAGCGGCACCAGCCGTCCGCCGCGCACCCCCTCGCGGGCCTCGCTCTCGCGGGGGCTCCAGCCGTCGCCCAGGGAGTTTCCGCCCAGGCCCAGCGGGCGAAGGCGGTCGCCCTCGTCTCCACGTCCGGGAAGACGGCCGCGCATGGACGGTCCGTCATCGCGCTGATCGCGCAGCACGTCGCGACAGGCGGCGCCGAACGACCCGCCGGGGCAGTCGGAAGGCTGTCCACGGCTCTGGGCCTCGGCGACGGCGGGGACGCCGACGCTTATCAAGGCAGCTGCGAAGAGGGCGACGAAGCGGTTCATGCCCGACGGTTTAAGGCGCCGACGCTGAATGCCGGCTGAATGGAGAAGTTATGGAGCCGCCGCGACAGCGTGTCACGCATGCACGGCCGTCTATCGCTTGCGAGGCGAGTAGGGCCGCTCCTTGCGCCACTGTTCGGCGAACTTTTCGAGCGCCGGGTCGGGGATTTCGGGCAGGGTGACGATCAGGCGTGCGACCAGATCACCCCTCTGACCCTTGGGATTAACGAACCCGCGTCCCTTGAGCCGCAGCAGGGCGCCGCTGTTGGCCCCCCTGGGCACCGAGACGTTCACCGGGCCGTCGGGTGTCGGCGCCTCGACCTTGCCGCCCAGCACCGCGTCCGGGACAGACACCGGCAGGTCCATGTGCAGCGTGTCGCCCTCACGACGGTAGATCGCATGGGGCTTGAAGCCGATCTCGATCAGCGCGTCCCCGGGGCCGGCCCGACCCTGGGACCCCTGCCCCTTGAGGCGCAGGGTCTGCCCCTCCTGGGCGCCCTTCGGGATGTTCACCTCAAGGGTGCGGCCGTCCGAAAAGGCGATGCGCTTCTTGCCGCCGCGGATCGCTTCCTCGATGTCGATGTCGAGATGGGCGCGAAGGTCCGCGCCCTTGCCGCCGCCGAAGCCGCCGCCGAAACCGCCACGCCCGCCGCGGCCGAAGGCCTCGCCGAGGATGTCATTGATGTCGACGCCCTCGAAGCCAGGGCTGCCCGGGCCGGGCCGGTAGCGGCCGCCGGAGGCGCCGCCCGGACCAAACGGACTACCGCCGCCGAAGCCGGGATGCTGCTCGTGACCGTCGCTGTCGAGTTCGCCGCGGTCGAACTTCCTGCGCTTGTCCTCGTCGCCGATGATGTCGAAGGCGCCGGACACGCGCTTGAACCGCTCCTCGGCGCCGGCGTTGCCCTGGTTCGCGTCGGGATGGAACTGTTTGGCGAGCTTGCGGAAGGCTTTCCGGATCTCGTCCGAACTGGCCGTCCGCGGTACACCGAGCTCAAGATACGGATCGCGCGCCAAAGGCCCCTCGCAGCGGATTCTTCGCCGCATCAGATAGAGCGTCCTGGCGTCGCGCGCTACAGGCTGCGGGCCGTTGTCGCGCCCGCGCCGAACACAGCCGACAATTGCGCCACACGGATCATCACCGCGACGGGGACCCCGCCGGGAAAGTCCGACGTCTGCATGGCCGGGGTCCAGACGAAGGCGGGGGCGTCGCATTCGACCGTTCGCACGGCTGCCTCCCCGTCCATGATCTCGAGCCGGTAAGCCTCGCGCTCCTCGGAGAGCGGCGGCTCGCCGTCCAGCCCGTCACCGCCCAGGCGGGCGCGGCGGATCCAGCGGAACAGGATGTCGCCGCCGGGCTGCTCGTCCCGTCGCAGGTGGCAGGGGCTCCAGGGTCGGTCAGCCACGCCGCGCCAGACGGCCTCGACCTGGGTCATCGCCTCACCGCCCGGGGGACCACCGGCCGGCGCCGCGCGCCAGGTCATCGACAGACCACGCTCGGACAGAGCCACATCCGCCCGCTCCAGACCCTCGCCCAGCAGGACCACCGGCGCGCCGGCCGGGGTCAGGGCCGCCATGGCCGGATCGGACCCGGCCTGGCCGCGCAGCAGGCCCGACAGGACCCAGACGTCAGCGGAAACAGGTTCGGCGGTCAGGAACTGGATCACCTCCCACGCACCGGACGCGCCCTGCACCGCCAGTGCGTTGGCCCCGGCCAGCACGGCGGCCAGCGGGCGGCTTTCGAGGGTCGCGCCTTCCAGCCGGACGGTCAGGCTTCCGCCGCGGTCGATCCGGTGCAAGGGGCCGGCGGGCAGGTCATCCAGGGTCTCGCCGACCGCGGCCGGCTGGCCGACCCGGGCGCGCACGCTCAGGCTTCCGACAGAGGCGCTGGCATGGACATCGAGCGCACGCCAGGGCTCGACGGCCGCCGCGACCAGCGGCCGGCTGTCGGTCTCCGCGCCCGGCAGCGGCGGCAGGTCCAGCACATGCAGCACCGGCGGCGCCGGCGGTTCCAGGGGCGGCGGCGGCGCCCAGTCTCCGTCCAGACTGTCGCCGCCCGCGGCCTGTTCGACAATGCTGAGGGCGGCGCGGGGCTGTTCGTCGCGGTCGGTCCGCTCGACCCGCCAGGTCTGGCCGTCGCCGGGGAGCCTGACACGGTCCCCCGGTTCAAGGCGAAGGGCGTCGAGCGGCGACAGGAAGATCGTCGCCTGCTCGACCGCCGCAGCGGTCCGCGCCAGCAGCCTCCGCCCGATCACCTCGGCCCGGGCGGAGGTCAGCACCATAGGAAGATCCGCCTGGGCGACATCGCCCGCCCCGGCAGGATCGCGGCGCACCGTCGCACCGCCGACCTGATACTCGGCTGCCTCATCGATAAAGCGCAGGCGAACAACGTCGCAGGGCGCCTCGAGGGTGCGGGAGGTCTGTTGCGCCATCCGGTCATCCGGCAGGGCCAGCCCGCCTTCAAAGAAGGTCATCGCCGCGGGGCCGTCTCGGGCCACCAGCGCCACACGGCCGTCGCGCTCCGCCGGATCGAAGGCGAAGGCCCCGGCCAGCGGCTCGAGCGCGTCTCGCAGCGAAGAAACCTGATCGACGACATAGCCGGTGACCACGCCGCCGACATCGCCCGGATCGATGTCGACCCCGGCGCGCAGTCCAAGCGCGACGGCCAGATCGCCCAGGGGGGCGGCGCCGAGGCGGCCGTTGAGCCAATGGCCAAGCGCCCAGTTGGGTCCATCGGTCCAGACGGCGGAACGGGCCGGGAAGTCCGGGAACGGCCGGGCGTCCCAGCACCAGGCGCCCATCGCCTCGATCATCGGCCCGCCGTAGAGCGGCGAGACCGGGTTGGCGGCCGGGTCGTCGAAGTGGGCCAGCACCGCCTCCAGCGTCCGGCGCTGGGCGTGGTCGTCCCGCAGGCCGGTCGAGAAGGGCGGCGCGGCGCTCTCGGCGCTCTTGGGATCGATGAACAGGTTGGGGGCGTTGGCGCCCTTGTCGACAGCCGGACAGCCGAACTCGATCAGCCGGATCGGCTTGGAGCAGGGAACCCAGGCGGTGGGCGTCGCGTCCCGAACGCCGCCAGGCCGGTTGTGATGTGCATGGCTCCACCAGCCGATCAGGTCCTTGGGCCGAAACACCCAGGGCTCGCCGTGAGCGCCGTCGGTGATCGGCGTCCGCCGGCCCGCCTCCCGATCCTCGGGCGTGGCATAGAACCAGTCGAAGCCCTCGCCACCGGCCACCTCGATCGCATCGAAGTCCGGCTCGCCGCGCCAGTCCGCCAGCGGCGGATAGAAGTCGATCCCCACGAAGTCGATAGCGTCATCCGCCCACAGGGGATCGAGGTGGAAGGCGACGTCGCCCGAACCATCCCGAGGCTGATGGCCGAAGTATTCGCTCCAGTCAGCCGCGTAGCCGATGGCCGTCGCCGGTCCGAGGATCGCACGGCAGTCGGCGGCCAGGCCACGAAGGGCCTCGACGGCCGGATAGTCCCCGCTTCCATCCCGGATCGTCGTGATCCCGCGCAGCTCCGATCCGACAAGAAAACTTTCGACTCCACCGGCCAGCTGGGCCAGCCGCGCCTGGTGCAGCACCATGCGGCGCAGGCCCCAGTCGGCGCATTCGTGGTCGATCACGCCACTGTCGATGACGATTTCCGATGGCGCCGCCGAACCGAAAAGCAACGGAATGTCAGCGGCTTCGCCGGTGATCCGTCCACGCCATGGAAAGCCCTCGCAGTCCATCAGGATGAACGGGCAGAGGGTCACCTTCAGTCCGCGCGCCTTCAGCTCGGCGATGGCCTGGACGACGCTGGCGTCGGCCGGGGTGCCGCCGTAGGCCGGCGCGCCGTCGATCCGACTCACCAGATGGGCCGAGCCTCGCCCAACGCCCCCGGCGCGCCAGATCATCGACGGTGTGGACCTCGAGGCCTGTTCGACGCCCGGCCGGAAGGTGCAGTCGCCGGCGTCCAGGCTGGTCCCGAACCAGGCCACGACCAGGGTGACCGCTTCCAGGTTCGGCAGTTGCGCCTGCAGCTGGTCAAGCGAGACCAGCAGGTCGGGCCGTCCCTCGACGTTGTTGACGTTCTCGGCGCTGACCCGGGTCAGGCTGTCGCGGCGCTGGATGACCTGTGTCGCGTAGGCGAACTCCCCGGCGCCCGGGATCAGGCAGATGCTCTTCAGCCGGTCCTCGAGCGCAAGACCGCCGCCGCGTGGCCGACGGAACACCTCGAACGACAGCTGCGGCAGGCGGTTGCCGAACAGCTCCAGCGGCAGGTCCTCGAAGACCACATAGGCGCAGCCGCGATAGGCCGGCGCGACGCCCTCCACCGCCTCGATCAGCGGATCGGGCGTCTGGTCCTCGCTACCGTGGTGAAGACGCAGGGCGACCCCGGTCAGGTCCATCGCCTTGCCGTCGGCCCAGACCCGACCAATGCCGTCCACGGGTCCCTCGCAGAGCGCGACCGCGAACGACAGGCTGTAGCGATACTCGACGGTCCTGGGACCGCCCTTGCCGCCGCCGGCCCGACGCTCGACCCGCTTCTCGCGAAAGCGCGCGGCCCAGATGACCTGGCCCGGAACACGGGCGCGGCCGAACACCGCCGCCACGGGCGCGCCCTCGGCGGCGGACATGATCTGCATCTCCCGCAGGCGCGGTCCGGCCTGGCGCGGAGCCTGAAGCGAGGCGATCGCGAACTGGTCGAGCGACCGGCCGACCGCGCTGCCCAGGTTGGCCAGGACATTGCCGCCAATGGCCCGGCCAATGCTGGAGAGGATCAGTTGCGCCATGATCTCAGGGGCTCGTGTTCGGGAAGGCGAAGGCCGCCGCCAGCCGGCGCCGCCACCAGGGGCCGAGCCAGCTTTCGACGACAGCCCGCCCCCAGTAGGCATGGATGATGCGGGGCTCGGGATCGCCCGGGCGCCGCTCTGCGACGATCGCGCAGTGCTTGACGCAGGCGTTGGGGCTCATGCGGAACAGGAGCACGTCGCCGGGTCGGAAGGCATCGAGCGGCGCCGGAACCAGATGCCGGCCGGCGGCCGCCAGCAGCGTCTCGGCGGCGCCGGTCTCCGCCCAGTCCGGCCGATAGGGCGGCGCGGTCTCGGGCTCCTGGCCATAGAGCTCGCGCCAGACCCCGCGCACCAGGCCGAGGCAGTCGCAGCCGACGCCCTGCACGGACGCCTGGTGGCGGTATGGGGTGCCCAGCCAGCCCCGGGCGGCGGCGACGATCCGCGCCCTATCCACGACGGCTCGTCCCGTCATGGCGCTCCCCGTCGGCCGGCCAGCGGCTGAGGAAGTCGTTGCCCGGGATGGCGGGAAAGCCCCGGAAGTTCAGACTGTTGCCGAACCGCTCGGCACAGGTCGCGAACCGCTTGTCGCAGCCGGCGGCGTACTCGGGATGGCTAGGTTCGACGCCGCAACGATCATCGCCCAGGTTGGCGTCGCACAGCCGGCCGTAGCTTCGACCGGCCACCCGCTGGAGCTGGGCCAGGGGTCCTTCAAGATCGGCGGTAAAGGCCTCGCCATCGCGCCGCACGCGGCTGATTGTGGCGGTCCAGAGCGAGACGAACAGGTCGGGCGCCGACCAGTCGACTCTGCGGCACTCGACTGTCGCGCCGTCATACAGTCCCGCCGCCAGATCGACGGGATCCAGGCCCTCGGCGTCGAGGACGCCCGCGGCCGCCATGGACCCGGCGCCGCCCGGGCCCAGTCCCGACTGGCTCGCGCCGGCGGTCCAGCCGCCGCCGGCCACGCAGACCAGTCCGTCGTGCAGCAGGTCCTGGTCATGGTCGGTGAAGCCGCTGACCGCCCCGTCGGCGCGGGTCAGTCGCCAGACATGGCAGAGGGTCGCGGCGCCGGACTCGATCCGGGCCGCCAGCGCGTCGGGGACGGTTCTCATGATCAGACCCGGATCTCGATCAGCGGCGCGGCGACCAGGCGACCGGCCTCGAAACCCTCAAGGGTCACGTCGATGCGGTCGGTGTCGAAGCGGACAGGGGTGTCGAAGGCGAAGCCGGCGGTGACCACCGCGCCTTCGGGCGGCGCCTCGGGCAGGGTCACGACGCCGGTTGGCGGGTCGAGCGCGAAGGCCCCGGTCTCCACGCCGTCGACGGCGATCCGGACCGACCCATCGACCGGCTTGCGGATCGGGCGCTCAACATCCCCGTAGAGCTTAAGCAGCTGGAACGACACCACCGCTCCGGTTCCCTCGCCAAGCCTCTGATCCAGCGGCGAAATCGACGCCGATGGCGCACAGGACCTGAAGTCGGTGAAGTCCCTGAACCGGAAGCCGTGCAGGCGCCCGCGCCGGGCCTCGAAGAAGGCGACCAGCACCGCGACATCATCAAGCGAGCGCACGCCGGCGCCGATCAGGTAGCGTCGGCGACCGTGGGCCCAGGGCGTGGCGCGGCGCTCGAATCCGCTGGCCAGGGTGACGACCTCGGTGCGGCGTTCAATCCCGCCGGTGGAGCCGAACGCCAGCCGCGCGGGCAAGCGGACTTCGTGGAATGCCATGAACAATCCGTATGTTGACGACGGCCGCCGGCCCGTGTGACCTCGCGTCACTGGCGAAATCGGGGGCTGCGATGGACTGGACGAAACTCTTCTTCTCGGCGGACGGCCGGATCGGCCGACAGGCCTACTGGATCGGCTGGCTGGTGCTGATCGGCGTCAACACCCTGCTGTTCTGGGTGCCGTTCCTGTCGCTGGTGACGATCTACTGCTGGATCTGCATCTGCTCGAAACGCTTCCACGACATGGGCCGGTCGGGCTGGCTGTCGGCGATTCCGGTGTCCCTGAGCATCGTGGTGCCGATCGGGGCGGTGATCGCCATCGCGGGCGCGGCGATCGCGTCCTCCCTGTCCGGGGCCACGGAGGGGACGATCGTCGCCGCCGTGCTCAGCGCGGTCGCCGGATCGGCGCTGCTGCTGCTCGCCGCCCTCGTCGTCGGGGTCGGCTTCCTGATCTGGCAGGGCGTGGCCCTGGGCGACCCGGCCGAGAACCGCTACGGGCCCGCGCCGACGCCGGCGCTCTGATCAGAGCCGCCGGGCGCCCAGGCTGACGGCCCGCGCCAGGGCCTGGGCGATCTGCGCCTCCGACCGCAGCAGCGACGGCGCGCCGCCTTCGCCCTGCACCGTGACGTTCACGGTCAGGCCGCCGCCGGCCGGCTCGACGGAGCCCGCCGATGCCGGACGGAAGACCTCCGGCCCGCGCTCGCCGACCAGATAGGCGCCCCCGGACGTCACCGGCCCGCCGCCCGCCCGCGCGCCGCTGAAAGCCCCGCCGAGCGCTGCCGTCAGCGCCTGCGCCAGACCGCCGCCGGTCCCGCCGCGCGAGGCGGCGTTGACCGCCGCCAGCACCGCCTGGGCCAGCTCGGCCAGCGACATCTCGCCGTCGGCCGCGGCCCGCCCCAGCGACCGGGCCAGGCTCTCGCCCGCCCTTGCGAAGGCCTCGTCGATCGAGGCCGCGGCCCGCGCCGCGGGCTCCTTGAGGGCATCCAGCGCAGCCGCGGCCTCCGCCGCCTGGCGGGGCAGGCCGGCGAGGCTGTCATCGTCAAAGGTCATGGGATCATCCATCCGGCCAGGCGCGGGTCAGGGCCTCCAGCCCCGCGCGGTTGAGGGCGTCCGGGGGCTCGTCGACCAGCGCCCGCCACTCGACCAGCGAGAGCCGCCAGAAGGCCTCCGGCGCGATACCGAAACGCTGGGCGGCCAGCCGCAGAAGGCCCGGCCAGGGCGTCATCGCGAAGCGGCCGAGAACGCGGCCGCTACGGCCTGCGCCGCCTCGCGGAAGTCGATGGACGACACGTCGACCCCCGCCTCGCCGCCGCCGCGCAGCAGGGCGCCCAGCACGAAGGCCAGGTCCCGCGCCGAAAGGTTGCGCAGGCGGTCGGCCAGGGGCCCGAAGCCGTCGACCTCGAACGCGCTCTCCAGCTCGGCCAGGGCGCCCAGGGTCAGGCACAGCCGGCGCGGCGCCCCGGCCAGGGGGACGACCACCTCGCCTCTGGCGGCGTTGGCGGCGATCACGTCAGGGCCTCGAAGGTGATCTCGCCAGCCGAGGCCAGGGTCAGGGCCCAGGTGGCCTCGCCCTCATGCTCGCCGGCGTACTCCAGCGCCGCGACCAGGAACGGCCCCTGCAGCCGGCCGAAGTCGGGGATGACCAGCTGCCAGGTCCGCGCAGACTGGGCGAAGAAGGCCTCGCGGATCAATGCGTCACTGGCGGCGTCGCGGAAGATGCCGGCGCCGCTGACGCTGGCCTGTTTCATCCCGGCCCCGGCCAGCAGCTCACGCCAGCGGCCGGCGCTGTCGCCGTCGGTGGCGTCGACGGTCCGCGCGTTGAGCGAGATGGTCCGCGCCCGCAGACCGGCGACGGTGACGAAGCCCTCGGGCGCTCCGCCGTCGCCGATCTTGAGCAGGATGTCTTTTCCGCGTTGGGCGGTCATGGGGTGTCTCCTCTAGTTCGCTTCCGTCACCGCCCGGATCCGCAGCACGCCGTAGAGCGGCCGCCAGCCGGGGGCGCGGAAGACGTCGGCGTAGGTGACGCGCAGATTGACCAGCCGGTGGCCGTCCAGGCTCGGCGCCGCGCCGTGAAGGGCGGTGCGCAGGGCGGCGATCACCGCCTTGACCTCCTCGGCGCCGTCGAAGCGCGAGACGCAGGTCAGGGTCAGCAGGTGCTCGATCCCCTCCCCGTCCAGACCGCCCCAGGGCCGGGTTTCGGCGCGGCCCAGCGCGACATAGGGATGGATCGGGGTCTCCGGCGGTTCGTCATGCACGCGCGCGGGATCGCCCAGCAGGGCCTTGACCGACGCGTCGGCGCGCAGATGGTCGAGCAGCGCCCTGTGCAGCGCCAGGTCGGGGCTCATGGCCAGGCTCTTTCCAGCTTGAGGATCATGCGACCGGGGCGGGGCCCGGCCGGCTGCACGGCGACGATCCGCCAGGGCTCGCCCCCGGCCTTCAGCCGCATGCCGCGGGCGGCGACGCCCGTTCGGGCCTCGACCTCGGCGGTCTCGGTGAGGATCGGTCGCGCGGCGCCGTCGCCGGCCTCGCGGTGCCCGGCGGGCCGCAGGTCGACCCAGACGGCGCCCACCTCGGTCCAGGTCCGCGACCGGCCGCCGAACACGGTCTCGGCCTCGGACAGGGCTTCCAGCACAGCCAGGGTGCGCAGGGAAGCGATGCTCACAGCCGGGCGCTCCGGTACGGCGCCAGCCAGGGCTCGATGAGCGCGGCGGGCGCCTCGCCCTCGCGGTGCTCATGGCCGTGGGCGACCAGCATCAGGATCGCCAGCCGCAGCGGCGACGGCGCGGGGTCGGTCAGGACCATGCCGACGGCCAGCTCGACCCGCTCGGTCGCCGCCGCGATCAGCAGCTGGATCAGCGCATCCTCGGCGTCGTCGGTGACGCGAAGGAACGCCTTGGCCTCGGCCAGGGTGATGGGGGGCATGGGGGATCTCTCGGTGATCCTCCCCGGCTCCGCCGGGGAGGGGGACCACGCGAAGCGTGGTGGAGGGGAGTCGGCGCACCGACCTGTTACAGGGGGCAGAGGGGGCCTTGCGCGGCGTCTCCCCTCCACCGCCGTTCCGGCGGTCCCCCTCCCCAGCAAGCTGGGGAGGATTGTCCTACGAGGCCGCGAACTTCATCAGCTTGATGGCGTCGAAGTTCTGCACGCCGCCGCCGACGCGCTTGGTGGTATAGAACAGCACGTAGGGCTTGGCGCTGTAGGGGTCGCGCAGCACGCGCACGCCGGCCCGGTCGACGATCAGGTAGCCCTTGGCGAAGTCGCCGAAGGCCATGGCGAAGCTGTTCGCCGCCACGTCCGGCATGGTCTCGATCTCGGTGACCGGATAGCCCAGCAGCGTGGCTGGAGCCCCCGGCGCCGTGGCCGGCGACCAGATGTAGTTGCCGTCGGCGTCCTTGAACTTGCGGATCTGGGCCGCCGTGCGACGGTTGAGCACGAACCGGCCATTGGCGCGGTACTGGGCCTTCGGCGCATAGATCAGGTCGATGATCCGGTCGACGGGGGTGGTTGCGTGGAAGCCGCCCGCCGCGCCAGAGAGCACAAAGCCGATCTCGCCCCAGGCCTGCGACGCGTCGGCGACCTTGGTGTAGCTGAGGAAGCCCTTGGGCTTGTTGGTCCCGTTGCCGTTGACGAAGGCGTCGGTCTCCTGGGCCGCGAAGGCGTCCTCGCACTCGGCGGCCAGCCATTCGTCGAGGTTGACGAAGGCGTCGTCGAGCAGGGCCTGGGTCGCCGCCGGGCTGGCGTAGAGGTCGGCCGCCGGGAACTCCAGCAGGGCCAGCACGGGCGGATCGGTCTCCGGCCGGGCGTCGGTCTCGGCCACCCAGCCGCTCTCGATGCCCGCCGTCGACACCGGCTTGCGGAACACGCCGGCCCCGATGGTGCGCACCGTGGCGATGTCGCGCATCGGCGAGGACATCTGCAGCCGCCGCTCGATCATCCGCTCGGTCTCGGGTGGGGCGACATAGCCGCCGGCCGTGGGCACCCCCTCGCTCAGGCCCTTGGCCTCGAGGATCATCGCCGAGGACTGGCCGGTCTTGAGGTAGCCGTCCCAGGCCTGTTTGCGCTCGTCGGCGACGATGACACGGCCGCCCTCGCCGACGCCGAGCGCCGGTCGCCGCCCGTCCGACAGGGCCCGGTCGAGCCGGCCCTGCGCCGCCTGCAGCGTGGCGTCGATCCGCGCCACCTTCTCCTCCAGCAGGGCGTCGCCCCGTTTGGTCTCCAGCGCGTTGAGACGCTCGTCGTTGGCGGCCTTGAAGGCCTCGAACGCGGCCATGACGTCATGCATGGCGGCGCGCGCGGCGGGATCCGCCGCCGCGTGTTTGGTCTCTTTCATGGGGTCTCCAGGGAAACCCTTCTCCCTTGGGAGAAGGTGTCAGGCGGAGCCTGACGGATGAGGGGTCACGCCGCAGAGGCAGACCCGCGAGGGGAGAGGGCCGGGAGCCCCCTCATCCGGCCGCTCACGCGGCCACCTTCTCCCGAGGGAGAAGGGAAACTGATGAAATCCGCGCGCCCGGCAGCATCGGGAAGGTAACGATCGAGACCTCCCACAGGTCCACCTCGGTCAGCACCCGCAGCCGGCCACTGTCGTCGGGCCGGGCCTTGGTGGTGCAGAAGCCGATGGACAGGCCGTCCATCGCCCCCGCCCGGACAAGGGCCGCGCACAGGCGGCCCTCCGGCGTGGCGTCCAGAATACGGCCCCGTACGAAAAGGCCGCGCCCGTCCTCGACGACCTCGTCCCAGACCCCGACGGGCCGGTCGGCGTCGTGCTGGCAGAGCATCTTCACCCCGCCCGCGCCGGTCTTCGCCAGCGAGGCCCCGAACACGCCCGCTGCGGCGACGTCGTCGTTAAGGTCGCGCGTCCAGAACAGGGAGGCGTAGCCGCTGATTTGGGTTTCCATCAAAGCTCTCCGCTCTCCAGCCGTCGTTCCAGCCGCTCCAGCGTGAGCCGCAGGCCGGCGATCTGTTCCTCGACCCGGGCCAGCCGTTCGGCGGTCGGGCCCTGGCCCTCGACGCGGCGCTCCAGCTCGTCGATCCGCGCCGAGGCCCGCCCGGCCCACAGGAGGCCGCCCGCCGCCTGGATGGCGACAGTGATGATGACGGCGAGGGTCACCTGACGGTCGAGACGGAAGCGGGAGGTGGTCATGGGCTTCTCTTGGAATTGCCTGGACGTGCGCATTGCGTGGTTCGCGACGCTCGCTGCGCGCGCTCCTCACCATGACGAACCTGTTTGGGCTCTACTGACTTCGTCATCCTGAGGAGCGAGCCTCTTGCGAGCGTCGCGAAGGACGCAAGGCGGTTCAGCCCTCCAGCCCCGCCAGCCTTCGCCGCTCCTCCGGCGTGAGAAACGTCGCCGCTTCCAGCCGGGCCCACAGGGCGTCGCGTTCAGCGCTCAACGCCGGGACGCCGTCCAGGTCGCAGGCGATCCGCACGCCGGGGTGGCGTGCGGCCAGCCAGCCAGTAAGGGCCCGGGCCAGGCGCTCGGCGAGCGGCACGACCGTGTGCCGCCAGAAGGCGCCGTTGGCCTCGCGGTAGTTGGCGTAGGTGTTGTCGCCCGGGATGCCGAGCAGCTGCGGCGGCACGCCGAAGGCCAGGGCGATCTCGCGGGCGGCGGCGTGCTTGCCGGCGATGAAGTCCATCTCGGCCGGCGACAGCGACATCGGCTTCCAGTCCAGCCCGCCCTCCAGCAGCATCGGCCGGCCGGCGGCGGCGGGACCGGCGCGGGTCTCCAGCTCGGCCTTCAGGCTGTCAAACTGCTCGGCGGTCAGCCGGTCGCCGGCGTCAGGGTTGGAGTAGACCAGCGCCCCGCTCGGCCGGGCGGCGTTGTCGAGCAGCGCCTTGTTCCAGGCGCCGGAGGCGTTGTGGACGTCGATGGCGAAGGCCGCCGCCTCCAGCGGACTGGCGCCGTAGTGGTCGTCGGCCGGGTTGAACAGTTTCAGATGCAGCAGCGGCAGCCAGCCGTCGGGCTCGCGCCCGATGCGCACGCTGCGCCCGGCGACGCCGTACTCATAGGCCGCCGGCCAGCCCTGGGGGCCGGGGATCACCTTCAGCCGGTCGGGGCGCAGGGCCCACAGCTCGCTGGAACCTTCCCCCACCGCCTCCAGATAACCGTTGCCGCTGACCTGCAGGGCGCCGAAGAAGGCCTCCAGCAGATCGGGCCCGCCCTGCTCGGGATTGGGCCGGTCGAGCAGCGCCCGCAGCGGGTGATCGTCGGCCCGCCGGCCGCCGGCGAAGACGGTGAGCGGCACAGACGCCGCGGCCTCGGCGATCATCCGCACGCAGCGGTAGGCCACCGGGTTCCTGGCGAAGCCCTCGCGGGCCAGGCTCTCGTAGTCGCGCGGCGTCCAGACCGGCCGGCCATGGCTGGTGAAGGCCACCAGCGCCGCCGTCCGCGACGCCTTGGCCTCCGGCGCCGCGCGGGCGCGGAGACGGGGAAAAAGGGGCATTTTTTCAACCTGATGTTGTGCAAACAACAAAGTTCGTCATCCTGAGGAGCCCTCCAAAGGAGGGCGTCGCGAAGGACGCACGAGGGATGGGCAATGGCGGCCTGGGCCTACATGCTGCGGTGCGCCGACGGCTCGTTCTACGTCGGCTGCACGACAGATCTCGATCAGCGCATCGCACAGCACCGCGCCGGCACGCTCGGCGGCTATACGTCGACGCGCCTGCCGATCGAGGTCGTCTGGTGCGAGGAATTTCCGTTCGTCTACGAAGCCATCGAGGCCGAGCGTCACCTGAAGGGCTGGAGCCGCGCCAAGAAGGAGGCGCTGGTGATGGGCGATCCGACGCGACTCAAGGCGCTCGCCTCAAGAAGCCGGTCGCCTGAGAAACAGCATGACCGGCTGCATCCGGCGCTTCGATATCCCGATCCCGACGAGGACCTGGATTGAGGCCTTGCGTCCTTCGCGACGCTCGCCCGAGAGCTCGCTCCTCAGGATGACGAAGGTGGATGGAGCCCCCCCTGACTTCGTCATGCTGAGGAGCGGCGAAGCCGCGTCGCGAAGCACGAACCACAACAGCACACGGACCCGGTCCTTTCCTGCAACGCATCGGATTGAGGCGTTGCGTCCTTCGCGACGCTCGCGAAGAGCTCGCTCCTCAGGATGACGAACTCTGGGGAGCCCAACCAACTTCGTCATGCTGAGGAGCGGCGAAGCCGCGTCGCGAAGCACGCACCTACAACACCCGCACCCGCGGCTCCCGCCCCGCCCGGCCCAGCATCAGGTCGGTCAACGCCCAGACCAGGGCGTCGGCGCGGTCGGGGCTTTCTCGGGCGCCGCAGCCCAGGGCCATCAGTTCCTCCTCCAGGGCCGGGAAGGCGCCGCAATGGATCACGCGGCCCTGTTCGTAGAGGGCCGCCACCGGCTCGGCGCGGGCGCGCTTGCTGTAGCGGGCGTGGACCATGCGGACGGGACAGGGCGGATCGGCCCCGGCCAGCACGCTGCGCACCATGTCGCCGCCCTGGTTGCCCTCGGCGACGATGGCCGATGCGCCCAGGTCGCGGGCCAGGTCGACGGCGCGCATGGCCCAGCCTCGCGGCGTCAGGCCCTGAACGGTCTCGTCGGCCAGCACGAAGGCGCGGTCGCCCAGCCGGCCGGCCGCGACGATGCCGCAGGCGTCGCCCCCCGCCGTGGCCGGCGGGTCGACGGCCACGATGATCCGGTCGAGCCTCGGCGGCCGGGCGCCGCGACAGCGAGCCAGGTCCTCGGCCCGCCACAGGGCGCCCTCGCCCTCGACGACCTGCCCCTCCAGCTCCTGCGCCGCCAGCCGGGTCCCGCCGTAGAGGCCCTCCAGATGGGTGAGGAAGCTGGGCGACAGGTTGTGGGCGTTGGTCAGGGTGGGCAGGCGGGACTCCATCATCCCGGGCTCCTTCAACAGGGCGCGCAGCGCGGCGATCGGCCGGGGCGTGGTGCTGACCAGCAGCCGGGGATCGTCGCCCAGCCGCAGGCCGAAGCGCAGCATCGCCAGGGTGTCGGCCGGCCAGGGCCAGGCACAGAACTCGTCCGCCCAGGCGACCTCGAACTGCGGGCCGCGCAGGCTGTCGGGGTTCTCGGCGGAGAAGCAGTAGGCCAGCGCGCCGTTGCGCCAGCTGATGCGGCGGCGCGCCTTTTCATAGCGCGGCCTGAAGTTGTCGGGCGACAGCGCCCGGATGCCGGACGGGCCCTCGATCATCACCTCGCGGATCTGGTCGAAGCTGGCCCCGACCAGCGCCATCCGCCGGCCGTCGAGCGCCTGCTCCACGGCCCAGCCGGCGCCGAGCCAGGTCTTGCCCGAGCCCCGTCCGCCCAGCGCCAGCCAGGTCGACCAGTCCGGCCGGGGTTCACGCTGCGCGGGGTTGGCGTTCGTGCGCCAGCTCTTGTGGAAGACCTCCGTCTCGCCGGGCGTCATCAACGATCGCCGGTCCTCCGGCGTCCAGGTGCTGACGTAGGCGTGCCAGTCGCTCGTCGATCTCCCGGTGCTTTCTCTCCAGGGCTTCCGGATCGTCCAGTCGCTCACGCATGCCATCCTCATTGTCTTCCGAAGGCCGCAAGGCCTCGCGCGCGGCGGCGTCCAGCTGGAGGATCTTCCGCGCCGCTGACGCCATGTTGCCGGTCATGCGGACGCGGCGGTCCCTCTCGACCGTGGTGTCCGCCGGCGGCTGGGCGCGGGCGTCGCGGTGCAGGTCGCGCAGGTCCTGCTCCAGGTCCTCTGCAAAGCCCTCGAGCATCGCCGCCCCTCCGGGATTTGTGGTTGATGCCCTGACCATAGGGGACCACCGCGCCGGGCCGATCGAATGTCTCGGGAAAGATTCAAGCCTTTGACAAGGCTCGCCTTTCTTCGAGATGGCCGAAGGATGGAGGGTGATCTGTCCCCCTATCCGGCGGGCTCGACCGTCAGTAGGGGATGACTTCGCCGGCCGGAATCTGCGGCGCGGCGCGGCGCGAGCCCGGCGGGGCGGCGGGGTCGGGGCGGCCAGACTCTCCCGGGACGCCAGGCGCGTAGGGATCGGCCGGGACCGCCGGGACATCGCCGGCCTGCGGCTCCAGGGATTCGGCGGCCCGGGCGAAGTCGCTGGCCAGCTCGCCGTAGAACGGGTTGCGGGGGTCGTCCTCGGTTTCCGGGATCGGGTCGGGAAGCAGCCATTCGAAGTCGCGGGCCTCCTTGCCGACGTGGGCCTCCATCATGAACCGCCGCCAGATGGTCGAGGGGATGCCCCCGCCGGCGACCTTGTTCATCGGCCTGTCGTCGTCGTTGCCGACCCAGACCCCGGCGATGTAGTCGGGCGTGAAGCCGACGAACCAGGCGTCGCGCCAGTTCTGGCTGGTGCCGGTCTTGCCGGCGGCCGGGCGACCGAAGGCGGCCCGCGTGCCGGTGCCGCGCTCCAGGACGCCCTTCATCATCTTCACCATGATCGAGGCGTTGGCGATGTCGTAGACCGGCGATCCGGCGGTTTCGGAATGGGTGAACAGCGGCTCGCCGCTGACCGTGGTGATGCTTTCGATGATGTAGGCCGGGCGGCGCTGGCCGCCGAGCTGGAACACCTGGAAGCCGCCGACCAGCTCCAGCAGGGTGACCTCGCGGGCGCCCAGCGTCACGGCCAGGTCCGGGCGGGGCGGGATGCTGGTCAGGCCGAAGCGGCGGGACAGTTCGCCGATGGCGTCGACGCCGACCTCCTGGCCCAGCTTGACGGCCACGGTGTTGATCGACTTGGCCAGGGCGTCGGCGATGGTCACGGTGCCGGCGTAGCTGCCGCCATAGTTCTCGGGCTCCCAGTCGCCCAGCTTGACCGGTCCGTCGATGCGGGTGTCGGTGGGCAGAACGCCCCGCTCGACGGCGGCGGCGTAGACGAAGGGCTTGAAGGTCGAACCGGGCTGGCGCCTGGCCTGGGTGGCGCGGTTGAAGGGGGTCTCGTCGAAATCGGTCCCGCCGACCATGGCGCGGATGGCGCCGTCGGGGGTCATGGCCAATAGCGCCGCCTGTTTGGCGCCGGCCTTGGCGCCGTCGGTCTTCAGCGCTTCGCGGACGAACTTCGAGCCCGCCGCCTGCAGCCGCGAGTCGATGGTCAGCCGCACGATCAGGTCCGGGCTGTTCTCGCCGGCGATCTTCACCGCCTCGGTGGTGGCGTAGTCGAGGATGTAGCCCAGGTCGCCCTCGTCCTGGACGGCGCCGGGCGCCAGCACCGGGGTGTCCTCGAGGGCCGCCTCGTACTGCTCGCGAGTGATCCAGCGCTCCTCGAGCATGTTGCCCAGGATCAGTCGCTGGCGCTTGAGCGCCTCACCCATGTTCTTCGTGAGCGCCAGGCGCGAGGGCGCCTTGGGCAGCGAGGCCAGCAGCGCCGCCTCGGCCAGGGTCATCCGGCTGGCCGGCTTGCCGAAGTAGGCGCGCGAGGCCCCGTCGATGCCGTAGGTGTTGGCCCCGAAGAAGATGCGGTTGAGGTAGAGCTCGAGGACCTCGTCCTTGGTCAGGATCTTCTGCAGCCGCGTGGCCATGACGGCCTCCTGCAGCTTGCGTTTGGCGGTCTGGTCCGGGGTCAGGAACAGGCCCTTGGCGATCTGCTGGGTGATCGTCGAGCCGCCCTGCACGATCCGTCCCGCCCGCCAGTTGACCCAGGCGGCGCGGGCGATGCCGTGGAAGTCGAGGGCCCCGTGCTGGTAGAAGCGCTTGTCCTCGGCGGCGAGGAACGCTTCCGGCACATACTCGGGCAGCTGATCGAGCGTGATCCGCTCGCCATAGCGCGGACCGCGCACGGCGATCTGCTGGCCGTCCATATCCTCGAACCGGATGCCGGGCGCCCGGTTGATGGCGAACAGCGCCTCGCGCGCCGGCAGCGGCGGCACGTCGGTCAGATACTTGCGCCAGATATAGATGCTGCCGGCGGCGGCGGTCGTCACGCCGATCAGGAACAGGACCAGCAGGGTCATCCAGGCCCAGCGCAGCTTGGGCGACAGGGCCCATTCATAGAGGACCGGCCAGCGGAAGCCTTCGCCCGGCTCGCGCGGCGGCCGGGGAGGCCTGACGGGCTTGGGTTTGGTGGCGCGACCGAAGACCTTCGGGGCCGCCACGCTGGAGGCCCGGGCGGGCTTTTCAGCCTTCGGCGGCCGGGCCGTCTTGCCCTTCGCCGGAGCCTGCGGCACGGCTTCAGGCTCCGGCGTCGCGTCCGACTCCGGGTTGAAACGGTACGGCGGAAGGGACCAGTCGTCGCTCACAATGATCCAGACGCGGCTTGGGTTACGGCTACAACGGGTTTAGGACGCAAGGGTCATGCCGTGCAAACCCTTCTGGGAGACGAAGACTCTCCGCGAGATGACTCCCACGGAGTGGGAGAGCCTATGCGACGGCTGCGGCCTGTGCTGCCTGGTTCGCTTCGAGGACGAAGATACCGGCGAGGTCATCCCAACCAGCGTGCATTGCAGGCTGTTCGACAGCGGCCTGTGCCGTTGCACCGACTACGCCAACCGCAAGCAGCACGTGCCCGACTGTCTCAAACTGACCCCGGGCAACATCGAGGACCTGTTGTGGATGCCACCCAGCTGCGCCTACCGCCGGCTGCATGAGGGCAAGACCCTGCCCGCCTGGCACCCTCTGGTCACCGGCGATCCGGAAAGCACCCACAAGGCCGGCGTCTCGATCCGCGGCCAGACGATCAACGAGGACACCCTGGCCGAGCCCGAGGACGCGCTCGACTACATGGCCTGGGAACTGAACCTGGATCGCGGAGACGAGCCCTACGAGCCCTAGGGCTCACTTGCGGGCGGTGACGATCCACTTGTTGGCGTGGACCTCGGCGGCGCCGTTGCTGTGTGTTTCGGCGTCATAGCTGAACACTGTCAGCTGGTCGGCGTCGATCTGGGCCTCGGAGAACCCCTGCGCGAGCAGCAGGCCCTTGGCCTGGGCGGCCTGGGCCGGCGTGTCGCAGACGAACAGGCTGGATTTGCTGGCCATCGGACGGGCCCTCCTCAGGGTTGCCGAGCGTCGAGCGCGGCGTCCAGGCTCTTGACGGCCGGGATGCTCGGTTCGAGCACGTCGTTGAGGGCATTGCGGGTGCGTGCTCCACGCAAGGACTGCAGGGTGGGCGCCGATAGCGGCGGCGCGGTCCTGGAGATCAGCGCTTCCAGGGCAGCACTGTCGACCGCCTCGATCGGGGCGACCCGGTCCAGGATGCGCCGCACCCGCGCGGTATGGGGAGGCAGCATGTCGCCGCCCAGTCCGACGTTCTCGGCATAGGCCCCGGGGCTGAGGGCGTCTTTCAGCGAGTCGCTGGCGGCGGCGGCGAACACCCCGCGGACCTCGCCCCGCCTGGCCAGCGCCTCGGCGGCCTGACCGGTGGCGAAGAACTGCTTCATCCTGAAGTCCGTGCCACCCGCGCCGCCGGCGGCGGTCATGCCGCTGTCGTAGGAGCCGAGCACGGAGGCGTAGACGTCAGGTTGTCCGCCCCCCTCCTTGTTCAACGGGATCAGGGACGCCTCCTTGCGGCGGAAGCCGAACAGGAAGCTGTCGGGGATCAGCGAGGCCTCGCCGAAGCCGATCTTGAAGCCGGTCGTGGTGGACGTGCCGAAGAAGGCGAGACGGCGCCCGCCGGTCAGGGTCGCCGGTCCCGTCGCGTCGCCGCCGACGGCCGTCGTGGCCGCTGCGCCGGTGGCGTAGAGCTGCCGCACCTCAGGCCGGAACAGGCCGCCGTCGCTGTCGATCATCGCCAAGACCTCGGGCATGCCGCCGTTGTCGTAGCGGGGACCGATGAACCCTTCGGTCCTGTCATAGGCAAGGCTGGCCGTGGGCGGCTTGCTGTCGACGTTGATGCCCAGGGACGAACTGGTCACGAACAGAACCCGATCGCTCTGGGCGCAGCCTCCGGCCAGCAGAAGGACCGCGAGGGCCGGCAGGATCACGGATCGGCTCAAGGCTTGTCTCCTTCCGCAAGCGCACCGGCGCAGAGCCCGGGGCGGTCAATGTCCACGCAACTGTCAGGCGGCAGCGCCAGTGACGCGTCCCGGCTGTAACCCAGCGCCAGCCCCGGATCCGGACCGCCCAGCCGAAGTCCCAGTCCGACGCTGGTGCTGGTCGTCAGCGCCGGCCGGTCCGCGGGCTCCCGCTGATCGACGACGACGACGACCAGACCAAACACATGTCGCTCGCCCGGACCGTCATCCGCCCCCGACGCGCTGTAGGTCACGCAGCCGCCCAAGGGCGCGGCGGATCCGAGCACGCACAAAACGGCCATGACTCCGGATCGTCGGGCCGCACCCCAGTAGAGCATTGCGATTTTTCTCCCGCCTTGGTTGATATTTTTAGGAACCTGCGTTCGCTGTCAAGGCGGCGCGCCGTTCACCCTTCCCCCCGCGCCGGAAAAGGGGGATAGACGCCCCCCAGTCCCCCTCCCCTCGTACGCACTGTATCTTCCCCGCATGGCCGCCCCGATCCTCGCCCTCAAGGACGTCCGCCTCGCCGACGGCGCCACCATGCTGTTCGACGGCGTGGACCTGGCCATCGAGCCCGGGGTCAAGGCGTCGCTGGTCGGGCGCAACGGGGCCGGCAAGTCGACGCTGATGCGGATCCTGACCGGGGCCATCGAGGCCGACGCCGGCGACCGGTTCATGACGCCCGGCGCCCGGATCGTGGTCGTGCCGCAGGAGCCGGTGATCGTCGGCGACACCCTGCAGGACCATGTCGAGGCCGGCGGCGCGACCCACTATGAGGCCGAGGCCGAGCTGATGGCCTTCGGGCTCGACCCGGCCAAATCGACGAAGGGCCTCTCCGGCGGCGAGATCCGCCGCGTGGCCCTGGCCCGGGCCTTCGCCGAGCAGCCGGACGTGCTGCTGCTGGACGAGCCGACCAACCACCTGGACATCTTCGCCATCCAGACCCTGGAGGACAAGCTTTCCGCCAGCCGGGCCGCCGCCCTGATCGTCAGCCACGACCGCGCCTTCCTGGGCCGGGTCACCCGGCGCTGCTTCTGGCTGGAGAGCCGCAAGGTCCGCCGGCTGGACAAGGGCTTCGAGTATTTCGACGAATGGTCGGAGCAGATGCTCGAGGCCGAGGCCGACGAGTTCCGCAGGCTGAACAAGGCCATCGAACGCGAGCAGCACTGGATGGCGCGGGGCGTCACCGGTCGCCGGGCCCGCAACGAGGGCCGCCGTCGTCGGCTGGTCGCCATGCGCGAGAAGAAAGCCACCGTCCTCAAGGAGGCCAGGGGCAGCCTGAGCATGGGCCTGGCCGCCGGCGACACCTCCGGCAAGCGGGTGGCCGAGGCCAGAGGCCTCTCCAAGGCTTTCGGCGAACGGGTCATCGTCAGCGGGTTCTCCACCCGGATCCAGCGCGGCGACCGGGTCGCCCTGGTAGGACCCAACGGGGCCGGCAAGACGACGCTGGTCAAGCTGCTGCTCGGCGACCTGACGCCCGACGCCGGAGAGGTGAAGCTGGGGACGGGGCTTGAGGTGGCCTACATCGACCAGGCGCGCGGCGACCTGAAGGAGGGCCAGACCCTCTGGGACGTGCTGACCGACGGCGGCGGCGACCAGATCATGGTCCGCGGCATGCCCCGCCACGTCGCCGGCTACGCCAAGGAATTCCTGTTCCAGGACAAGCAGCTGCGGCAACCGGTCTCCAGCCTGTCCGGCGGCGAGCGCAACCGCCTGCTGCTGGCCCGAGCCCTGGCCCGGCCGGCCAACCTGCTGGTGCTGGACGAGCCGACCAACGACCTGGACATGGAGACGCTGGACCTGCTCGAGGACCTGCTGGCCGACTTCGACGGGACGCTGATCCTGGTCAGCCATGACCGGGACTTCATCGACCGCCTGGCCAGCTCGACGATCGCGCTGGACGGTCGTGGCCGCGTGGTCGAGACCCCCGGCGGCTGGACCGACTTCATGGGCCAGAACCCGGGCTTCTTCGAGGACCGCAATCCCGGCGGGGCCAAGGCCGTGCAGACGCCCCGCGGCGAGACGAAGAAGGCCGCCAAGCTCACCTACAAGGATCAGCGCCGGCTCGAGGAGCTGGAAGGCCTTATCGCCGCCCTGCCCGTCCAGATCGCGAAGCTGGACGCCGAACTGGCCGACCCCAACCTCTATGCCCGCGACCGCGTCCGCTTCGACCGCACCATGAAGACCGCCGACAAGGCCCGCGCCGACCTCGCCGGCGCCGAGGAAGAGTGGCTGGCCCTGGAAGAGAAGCGCGAGGCGCTGGGCGCCTGACCTACTGAGCGGCGGCCGGGCTCAGCCAGACCACGCAGACGGCGAAGATCGCCAGCACGGCCATGGCGGCCCACCGGCGGCGCGTGGCCCAGAGGACCCAGCCGCCGATCGGACCGAAAGCCATCGCCGCATAGAGCGCCAGGAAAGTCGCCGCCGTCCGGCCATCGGCCGCCCCGGTTTCGCCGCCGCGCAGGACGCTCAGCGCCATCGGCAGGCAGCTCCACAACATCGCGGCCCCGACCAACGTCGCCGCGAACAGCAGCACCCCGACCCAATGCCCCTGAAAGCCGGGGACAAGGAAGGCGCCTCGTGCGGCGTCCATGTTGCGCTGGCGCGCGTCCTGATCAATCCGCATGGTGCGCCCTCTGCTTCCGGCGTAGCCCGGGACGGCCCCGACATCAACGCGGCGGAGCGGCATTCCCCGGGAATGCCTACGCCGACCGAGCCTCGAGCGGGCCCTCGGCCGCCGTCCTGGCCCCGGCGGACTCCCCGGTCCATTGCGCAACCTTGCTGACCAGTTCGGCGAGATTGATCGGCTTGGCGATGTGACCGTTCATCCCGGCCGCGCGGCAGGCCGCCAACTGGCTGGCGAGTACATTGGCGCTGAAGGCGAGGATCGGCGTCCGACCGTTGCGCTCGGCCGTCGCCCGGATCGCGCGCGTAGCCGCTAGCCCGTCGAGGCCGGGCATCTGGACGTCCATCAGGATCAGGTCGAAGGCGGTGTGGTGCGCGATCTCGACCGCTTCGGCGCCGCCGCTGGCCTCGATGATCTCATGGCCGAACTGGCTGAGAATGGCGCGAACCAGCTGGCGATTGATGGCGACGTCATCGACCAGCAGCAGGCGCGCCACCGGCATGTCGTCCAGCGCCGCATCCTCATGCTCAACACGGGCCGGCGCCGCAACCGCCGGCGCGGCGATGGTGAACCAGAAGCGGGATCCCTCCCCCTCGACGCTGTCGACGCCGATACGACCACCCATCAGCTCGGTCAGGCCAAGGCAGATAGCCAGGCCCAGGCCCGAGCCGCCGTGGCGCCGGCTGATCGACCCGTCGACCTGCGAAAAACGCTGGAACAGGCGGTCCAGGCGATCAGCCGGGATGCCCGGACCGGTGTCGGCCACTTCGATCTGCAGCTGGCCGCCGTCACAGGGCGTGTGTGCCAGGGTCACGCGAATGTCGCCCTCCCCGGTGAACTTCAGCGCGTTGCCGAGCAGGTTGAGCAGGATCTGTCGCAGGCGTGCGCTGTCAGCGCTGACCGCCCGGGGAAGGTCTTCTGCGACATCCACGGAAACCCGCAGACCCTTCATCGCCGCCTGGGCGGCCACCAGGTCGACTGTTTCGCGAACGATGGCGGCTGGATCGAACGGCTGGGGATCAAGCTCCAGCTGGCCGGCCTCGAGCTTGGAAAAGTCGAGCACGTCATTGACCACCGACAGCAGCGCCTCGCCGGCCGTCGTGATCCGCTGGAGGTGCAATCCCGCCTCGTCCGGCAGGCCGGGCAGGCGTTTCAGCAAGCCCGAAAACCCGAGGATGGCCGTCAGCGGCGTGCGGATCTCGTGGCTCATGTTGGCGAGGAAGTCTGATTTGGCCTCGGTGGCCGCCTCGGCTTCGCGGGTCCGTTCGCGCAGCTTGTCCTCGAGCGCCTTTCGTCGCGTGACATCCCGGGCGACGTCCACGTTCCCGGTGGCCTCGCCTGTAATCCGATCATGGACCAGGCTGGTGCGCGTCTCAAACCAGAGCCAGCGCCCATCCTTGTGGCGCGCACGGTACTCCGTGATTGCCGCGTCCTCGTCGATTTCCCCTGCGTAGAGAAGGGCGCCAACCCTCTCCATGGCGGGCCAGTCCTCGGGATGCACCAGGTCCCGGATCATCCGGCCAACGAGGATTTCCGGCGGGTATCCGGTCACCCGCGCGACCGACGGCGAAATATAGGTTAGCCGCCCGTCCCGGTCGCTCAGCATGATCAGGTCGGTGACGTTGTCGGCGAACAGCCGGTGACGCGCTTCGCTGGCGGCCAGCGCCTGTTCGGACTTCTTGCGCTCGATGGCGATAGCCGCCAGATGGGCCGCTGCCTCGATCGACCTGAAGTCCTCGGCGTCGGGCGCCCGGATGTCGCGGTGATACATGGCGAAGGTGCCCAGCACCCGGCCGTCCTGACCACGGATCGGCTCCGACCAGCAGGACGCAAGGCCGGCTTCGGCGGCAAGGCCCTTGAAGTTGACCCAAAGCGGATCGGTCTGGATATCCGAAACGATGGTGCGGGCGCCGCTCCAGGCCGACGTGCCGCAGGAGCCGACGTCCGGGCCGATTTCGATGCCGTCGATCGCGTCGTTGTAGAAAACGGGCAGACTGGGCGCCGCGCCCAGCAGCAGCCGCTTGCCGGCCTCGTCGAGCAGCAGGATGCTGCACAGCACGCTCGGATGTTCGGCTTCGACGCAACGGGCAATGCCGTCGAGTATGTCCGGCAGGGACCCGCTGTGCGCGATCAGGGTCATGACCCGGGTCAGGGTCGCGGTCGTCGACTCGCGAAGGGAAGCAGGCTCATCGACCATGGCTGACATCCCACCATCGCACCCGATCTGGGCGAGCGAAGTGACATCAGACGAGTCAACGATTGCAGATTGGTGAACCGAACGATGCTTTTTGACCCGAACGCCAAAACGCGGAAGGGGCGGCCACCCGTGGTGACCGCCCCTTCATGTCATTCAGATCTCAGAAGCGGCGTCAGGCCGCCTTGCCGAAGGACAGGGTCTCGTAGCGGCGCAGGTGATGGTCGACCGAGCCGAACAGGCCCTCGATCATCGTGGCGCGCTTGAAGTAGTGGCCGATGGCCAGCTCGTCGGTCATGCCCATACCGCCGTGGATCTGGATGGCGTTCTGGCCGACGAACTTGCAGGCCTTGCCGATCTGCACCTTGGCGGCGGAGACGGCCTTGGCGCGCTCGGCGTCGTCGGTGACCTTGATGGTGGCCATGTAGGTCATCGAAACCGACTGCTCGACGTTCATGAACATGTCGACCATCCGGTGCTGCAGCACCTGGAAGGTGGCGATGGCCGTGCCGAACTGCTTGCGCTGCTTGGCGTACTCCAGGGTGCCGGTGTGCAGCTTGCGCATGGCGCCGACGGCCTCGGCGCACAGAGCGGCGGTGGCTTCGTCGATGACCTTGTTGACCAGTGGCAGGGCGGCGCCCTCCGCGCCGATCAGGGCGTCAGCGCCGACCGAGACGTTCTCGAAATAGACTTCAGAGGCGCGCTGGCCGTCGACGGTGGGGTAGTCGCGGGTGGTGACGCCCTTGGCGTTCTTCTCGACGATGAACACCGAGACGCCGCTCTCCTCACGCTGGCTGCCGCCGGTGCGGGCCGTGACGATCAGGTGGGTGGCCCAGGGGGCGCCGACGACCACGGCCTTGTGGCCGTTGATCACGTAGCCCGCGCCGTCCTTCTTGGCGGTGGTCTTCAGGTCCTGCCAGGTGTAGCGGGCCTGCGGTTCGGCGTAGGCGAAGGCAAAGGTGATCTCGCCGCCGATGATGCCGCCGATCAGGTCCGCCGCGCCGGCGTGGCCGCTGTGCTTCAGGAAGCCACCGCCGATGACCACGGTGCCGAGGTAGGGCTCGACGACCAGCGCCTTGCCGAACTCTTCCATGACGATCATGTTTTCAATGGCGTCGCCGCCAAGGCCGCCCAGGTCTTCCGAGAACGGCGCGCCCAGGATGCCCAGCTCGTTGGCGAAGGCCGACCAGACGGCCGGATCACGGCCGGCGTCCGACGAGATCGCCTTGCGACGCTTGTCGAAGTCGTAGTTGTCCTGGAGGTAGCTGGCGACCGTGTCGCGCAGCATCGACTGTTCTTCGGTGAAGTTGAAATCCATCCTGGCGGTCCTCGTCTTTCAGCCCCTCTAGGGGGGCGTTGCGTCGTAGTGCGTCATTCGACACGGCCGCTTCGCGACCTGCTCGGGATGACTGGTAGAGAAGCGCTCCCACCTTTGTCATCCTGAACAGCGCCCGCAAGGGCGCATGTCGAAGGACGCAGGGCGGGAGCGCCGTTCAGGTGTCTAGAGCCCCAGAACCATCTTGGCGATGATGTTGCGCTGGATCTCGTTGGACCCGCCGTAGATCGAGGTCTTGCGGGTGTTGAAGTAGGCGCCGGCCCGGCCGACGGCGTATTCCGGACCGATCCGGGCGTTGTCGCCGGCGTCGCGCAGGTAGGGCGAGCTGTAGTGGCCGGAGGCTTCCAGCGCCAGTTCGGTCAGGCGCTGCTGGATCTCGGTGCCCTTGATCTTCAGCAGGCTGGACTCCGGTCCCGGACCCTTGCCGGCGCTTTCGGCGGCCAGGGTGCGCAGCTCGGTGAACTCCAGAGCGGTCAGGTCGATCTCCAGCTCGGCGACCTTGCGCTTGAAGGACGCGTCCTGGATCAGCGGCGTGCCGTCATCGTTCAGCTCGGCGGCGGCCATCTCGCGGATCTTCTCGACGCCGCGCTTGGAGCGGGCGACGCCGGCGATGCCGCTGCGCTCGTGGGCGAGCAGGAACTTGGCGCAGGTCCAGCCCTTGTTCTCCTCGAAGACGCGGTTCTCGACCGGCACCTTGACGTTCTCGAGCCAGACCTCGTTGACCTCGTGGCCGCCTTCCAGGGTCGTGATGCGGCGCACCTCGATGCCCGGGCTCTTCATGTCGATGAGCAGGAAGGAGATGCCCTCCTGGATCTTGGCGGTCGGGTCGGTGCGGACCAGGAAGAAGCCCCAGTCGGCGAACTGGGCCAGGGTGGTCCAGGTCTTCTGGCCGTTGACCAGGTAGTATTCCTTGCCGTCATCGCCGGTGATGCGCTCGGCCTTGGTCTTGAGGCTGGCCAGGTCGGAGCCGGCGCCCGGCTCGCTGTAGCCCTGGCACCACCATTCCTCGCCGTTGTAGATCTTCGGCAGGAAGCGTTCCTTTTGCTCCTTGGTGCCGAAGGTGAAGATCACCGGGGCGACCATCACGACGCCGAACGGCAGCACCGGCAGCGCGTCGGCGCGGGCCAGTTCTTCAGACCAGATGTACTTCTGGGTCGAGGTCCAGTTGGTGCCGCCCAGGGCTTCCGGCCACGACGGCGCGACCCAGCCCTTCTTCGCCAGGACCTTGTGCCAGGCCAGGTAGTCTTCCTTGGTTAGGTCGTCGCCCTCGTCCTGCTTGCCCCGCAGTTGCTCGGGGTAGTTCTGCTCGATAAAGGCGCGGACCTCCGCGCGGAACGCGTTGTCTTCGGCGGAGAATTCGAGGTTCATGTGGGGGCTCCCGGCGCGGCCTCTCAAAGGGGCCGTTCAAAGTCGGCGCACCATAGCGACCGAACAGTTGTTTGGAAAGATGACGCGAGCGTCAACGTAAACCTGATGCGCCGTTCGCCAAGGGCAAGCCGCCCAAAAAAGTTCGCCCAGAACGTGACCGGAACTGGGACACCTTAAACTGTCCCCGCCCCCGCCCGACGCCAAGCGTCCGGGCACACAAAAAAGAACGCCCCGTCCCGGAGGGGGACGAGGCGTCAAGGCTACTGGGTGCTCGAACAGTAGTGTCGATAGTCCGGTCGGTGATGGATCAGGCTACCAGGGCGGCGCAGGGGCCGGCCAGCTCGGCGGCGATCCCGGCCTGGCCGCCTTCGCGGGTCGAGCGCGCGGCGCGGGCGCCGTCGGACTTGGCGGCCATGGCCTTGTCGACCACGAAGTCGGCCCGGCCGCGCTTGTTGGCCTTGACCAGGGCGTTGAACTTCGCGGCCTCGGCGTCGGCTCCGGAGGCGAGGCCGGCGCAGCGCGCGGCCTTGATGAACTGCGAATCGCTGAGGCGACCTTCGGCGGCGAAGGCGGCGGTGGCGGTGAGGCCGGACACGGCGGTCGCGGCGATGACGGCGGCAGTGATGATACGCATGGGTGTCGCTCCAGCTCCCTGATTGGCGCCCCCGGAAGATGCTGGAGTCGATCTGTATTCACAAATTAAATACCTGACAGACTATAATAATTACGTAGAGTTCATATCTTACAGTTCTGTAATGTTGGTGACGAAATCATGACGACAACATGAGCGCTTGGTAATGCTTGAAACGCGAGGCGCGGATCGCGATGCTGGGCTGATGACAGACAGCCCCGCGACCGGCGAGACGACCCTGCGGATGGACGCGGCGGCGCTGAACGCCTTCCTGGCCCGCGCCTTTCCCGAAGCCGACCCGGCGGCGATGCCCCGGGTGACGGGCGCGACGCCCGGGCGGGTGGCGCTGGTCCAGGCCACGGCCAGCCGCAACCTAAGGCCCGGCGGCGTCATCTCCGGGCCAACCCTGATGACCATGGCCGACACCGCCGCCTACGCGCTGATCCTGGCCCATATCGGCGAGGTGGCCATGGCGGTGACCACCAGCCTGACCATCCACTTCCTGCGCCCGTGCGCGCCAGGCGACCTGCACGCCGAGGCGACCCTGCTGCGGCTGGGCCGCCGGATCGGGACCTGCGACGTCCTCATGTGGACGGAAGGTCCGGGCCGCGCCGCCGCCAAGGCCACAGTCGCCTACGCCATCCCCGACGGAGTCTCACCTTGACCCTCCCTGCTTCCCCGCTCCGGGCCATCGCCACGCCCTGCATCAAGGTCTGTATCGTCGACGCCGAGAGCAGCCTGTGCCTGGGCTGCTACCGCTCCTTGCAGGAAATCGCCGGCTGGGCGCGCCTGCCCGAGGACGAACGCGCGCGCGTCATGGCCGAGCTTCCGGGGCGCCAGTCACGGATCCGGCCGGAGAAGCTGGGGCTGGCGTAGTGCGTCCTTCGCGACGCTCGCCCAAGAGCTCGCTCCTCAGGATGACGACCGTTGGTGAGCTCCACTGAGTTCGTCATGGTGAGGTGCCGGCTCTCGGGCCGGCGTCGCGAACCACGCAACGCCGCCCCTTACCCAAACCTTCCACCCGTTCACGCGTTGCAAACCCGCCGCCCCTACTGTGCACGCCGAAGGGGCGCGATCCGCCCTCCGGCAAAGCCAGAAGGCGGAGTGACACGGATGATCAGGGTGCTGGCGATCGGCTGTATCGCGGCGTTGTCGGCCATCGGGGCCGCACGCACTGTCGCCAGCCTCGACGACGGCGCGCAGGCCGCCATCCCGATGATTCACGCCGACGCGGCGGTCAGCACCTCCGCCGCACCCGCCACGACGGCGCAGATCAGCAAGGGCGCCGACGGGCACTACTGGGCCGAGGCCATGGTCGACGGCAAGGTGGTGCGCTTCCTGGTCGACACCGGCGCCACCGCCGTGGCCCTGACCGCCGACGACGCCCGGCGCCTGGGCTACAATCCGGCCGGGCTCGACTACCGCCACGACGTCCTCACCGCCGAGGGCAAGGTGAAGGCCGCCGCCGTCCGTCTGCGCTCGATCTCCATCGCCGGCGCCCGGGTGGACAACGTCGACGCCTTGGTCCTCGAGCGCGGCCTGCACACCTCGCTGCTGGGCATGAGCTATCTGGGCAAGCTGCAGTCCTTCGAGGCGACGCGGACGTCGCTGATCCTCAAGCCCTAAGCCGCGTCCCGCCGCCGCTCGAACGCCTCGCGCACCGCGGCCAGGGCCGCGTCGACGACCTCGAGGCCCGCGCCGGGCTTGTTGCCTTCGACCGTCAGGATGCGTCGCCAGATGCGGCCACCGGGCATGGCGTGGAACAGGCCCAGCATGTGGCGGGTCATGGAGGCCAGTCGCCAGCCCTCGGCCAGCCGCGCCGCCAGATAGGGCTTGTAGGCCTCCACCGCTTCGAACGGACCGATGTCGGCGACGGCCTCGCCGAACAGGCGGCGATCCACCTCTCCCAGCAGGGCGGGCTCGTGATAGGCGGCGCGGCCCAGCATGACCCCGTCGACGCCGCCGGCGATCTGGGCCTCGGCCGCGTCCAGGTTCGGCAGGCCGCCATTCAGAACTATGGCCAGGCCCGGCCGTTCGCGCTTCAGCCGCTGGACCAGCGGATAGTCGAGCGGCGGGATGTCGCGGTTTTCCTTTGGCGACAGGCCCTGCAGCCAGGCCTTGCGGGCGTGGACGATGAAGGTCTCGACCCCGGCCTTCGCCGACAGGTCGACCAGCGTGAACAGGCCTTCCTCCGGGTCTTGATCATCGACCCCGATGCGGCACTTCACGGTCACCGGAACCTTCACCGCCGCGATCATCGCCGCCACGCAGTCGGCGACCAGCGCCGGCTCGCGCATCAGGCAGGCGCCGAACCGGCCGCTCTGCACCCGGTCGGACGGGCAGCCGACGTTGAGGTTGATCTCGTCGTAGCCGAGGTCCTCGCCGATCCTGGCCGAGGCGGCCAGATCCGCGGGCTCAGACCCGCCCAGCTGCAGCGCCACGGGATGCTCGACCGCGTCATAGCCCAGCAGCCGCTCGCGATCGCCGTGGATCACCGCCCCGGTGGTGACCATCTCGGTATAGAGCAGAGCCCGGCGCGTCAGGACGCGGTGGAACGCCCGGCAGTGCCGGTCGGTCCAGTCCATCATCGGAGCGACGGAAAAGGTGTGGGGCGGGCGGGTCATCTCTGACCCGCCCTTACAGAAAAAACGTTGCCGGGGACAGTCGCCCCCCGTCGCCGCGCGCTCTAGCCCCTTCGCAGAACACCTGATCCAAGCACCGGGATCAGGAAGCCGATCGTGAGCAGGGTGTTGGACACCGCGTTCATCGCGAACCCGGTCGCCAACGAGATGGCGCTGTCGATGACGTACCAGGCCAGCATCGCGACCAGGATCTTGCGCCACAGGGCCGGGCCGACCGCATCGGCGCCCTGAACCGCGGCCATCAGGGTCAGCATCCAGCCGATGGTGAGCGCGCCCTGCAGACCGAAGGCGAAGCGCATGACCGGCTGGTCAAGCATCGCGGCCATGGCCGGATCGCCGCCGATCGTGGCCAGCAACCAGCGCGCCGGCCCGTCGGCCCCCGGAACCGCCGCCAGGGACAGCGCCGCCCCGAACAGCAGAGCCGACCCGAACCACACCCGCACCCAGATCTTCCAAACGCCCGTCATGTCGCCCTCCCAAGGTGTTGAAGGAGACCAGCCTGGATCACCCCGCGTAGGCGCCGCAATTACCTCCCGGATAATGGACAGCCAGCGTCGGCGCTGCGACCCTGCCGGTCATGACCGCCCCCGTCGCCCTCGCCCGCTCCGAAGTCGGCCCCTTCGCCGCCGCCCTGCGCCGGTTCCGCAGCCGACGCCGCATGAGCCAGCTGGACCTGGCCCTGACCTGCGAGGTGTCGGCCCGTCACCTGTCCTTCCTGGAGTCCGGCCGCGCCGAGCCCAGCCGCGACATGGTTCTGCGGCTGGCGGAAGGGCTGCTGCTGCCGCTGGGCGCGCGCAATGCTCTGCTGCAGGCGGCCGGCTTCGCCTCGGTATTCCCGGCCTCGCCGCTGGACTCCGAGGCGCTGGCCCCGTTCCGGGCGGTTCTCGACGAAATGATCGCCCGCCACGCGCCGAACCCGGCCCTGCTCTGTGACCGGCACTGGACGGTGCTGGACGCCAACCCGGTCGGCCGGATGCTGCTCGCAGGCCTGCAGGGCGTGACGGGAGAGGCCAATGTGGTGCGCATGCTGACCCGCGGCGGCGGCGCGGTCGCCGAGGCGGTGGTGAACCTGCCGGAGGTTATCGCCGAGCTCTCGGCCCGGCTGCAGCTGGAAGCCCTCGAGGCCGGCGACGACCCGGAACTGGCCGCGCTTCTGGGCGAGCTGGACGAGGCCGCCGCGCGCCATCCGCTGCGCGCGGCGCCCGGCCCGCGCAGCCCGCTGGCGCCGCTGATCCTCCGCTCGCCCCTGGGTCCGCTGACCTTCCTGACCACCATCGCCCACTTCGGGACCAGCCAGGATGTCACGGTCCGCGACCTGCGACTGGAGCTGCTGTTCCCGGCCGATGAGCAGACCCGGGCGGCGATGGCCGCGCTGGCGGAGACGCTGTAGCCCGGCCTCCCTTGGCATATCATCCGAACCCGTATCAAATACTGAACAGTATAGAGCGGAGCGGACTCATGGCCGGCGGCAAGGGCGCGCCCAAGGGCGACAAGCGGCAGAGGACGCGGGCGGCGCTGATCGAGGCGGCCGCGGGGATCATCGCCGAGAAGGGCTTCGACCGCGCCTCGCTCGACGAGATCTGCGCCCGGGCCGGTATGACGCGCGGCGCCTTCCACGGCAACTTCAGGAGCCGGGAGGAGCTGTTCCTGGCTGTGGTCGACAGCCAGCTGCGCCCGGTCAGCGCCGACTTCCGCCCCGGCGAGTCCTTCCGCACCCAGATGCGCATCCTGGGTCTGGCGGTGGCGGCGGAGGCGCGGAGGCGGGCGCCGATGGCGGCCAGCGCGGCGGCCTTCCAGCTCTACCTGCTGACCAATCCGCAGGCCCGGGCCCGCACCGCGATCCAGCAGGCCTCGGCCTACCAGGCCATGGCCGACGGGTTTTCCCGCATCCTGCCGCCCGGCGAGCTGCCGATGCCGGCGGGACAGTTCGTGATCGCGCTGGACGCGCTGATCACCGGCCTGATGTTCGTCAGCTACCAGTCGCCGGACCTGCTCAAGGACGAGGATTTCGTCGCCGCCTTCGAGGCCCTGGCGGGACCGGCGCCCAAACCCGCCCCCTGGATCGGCGGCCAGACCTTCACCCTGCCGCGCTAGGGGGGCATGGCATCCAGTCCCCACATTGACACCCGCGTTCGCCGAAGGTACCTCGGCTCAACGCCCGGTCCGACCGGACCTTTTTCCGCGAGCCCCCGAACCATGACCGTCGCCACCTTCATTGACTGCCGGACGCTCCCGTCCGCCGTTGATGGCGGTCGTTGCGCCGACCCTGCTCGCGAGGAACAAGCCGCCTAGACCCCCGCAGGTCCAAGGCCCTTCCGACCCTCCCGAGCCTGATGCTCCGGAGGGTTTTTTCTTGCCCCCTCTCCGCATCGGGCCCGGACACCAGAAAGTCCGATCGATGATCGACGAGACAAGCCCTTCCGCCGCCGTCAGCTCGGCCCCCGCCCCCGGGACCGCTCGCCGCGACAGCTTCTTCGTGGAGGCGCGCGAACTGCTGATCCTGTCCGGCCCGCTGATCGTCACCCAGCTGGCGCAGATGGCCATCCTGGCCACGGACACCGTCCTGCTGGGCCGGCTGTCGACCGAAGCGCTGGCGGCGGCGCTGATCGGCAACACGGTCTACTACTTCTGCTGGCTGGTCGGCAGCGGGCCGGCCTCGGCGGTTTCGCCCATGGTCGCCCAGATGATCGGCGCCAGGCCGAAGGCGAAGGCCGGCGTCCGCCATGTGGTCCGCATGGGCCTGTGGAGCGCCATCCTGCTGTCGATCCCGCTGATGCCGATCCTGTTGTCCAGCCGCTGGATCCTCGACCACCTGGGTCAAGACCCCGTGCTGGCCATGGGCGCGGGACAGTTCACGGCCATGCTGTGCATCGGCCTGCCCTTCTCGTTCGGCTTCCAGGTGCTTCGCAACTTCGCCACCGCGCTGAACAGGCCCAACCCGGCGCTGTGGGTGATGCTGTCGGCGATCCTGTTCAACGGCGTTCTGGCCTGGGCGCTGATCTTCGGCGAGCTCGGCCTGCCGCAGATGGGCCTGGCCGGGGCGGGACTGGCGACCTCGCTGTCGGCGGTCTGGTCCTTCCTGGCCATGCTGGTCGTCGTCCGGCTGACGCCGACGCTGCGCGCCTGTCGGATCCTGCGACGCTTCGGCCGGCCGGTCGTGGGCAAGCTGCGCGAGATCATGACGCTGGGGATCCCGATCGGGTTGACGATCCTGTTCGAGGCCATGCTTTTCAACGCCATGACCCTGGTGGTCGGCACCTTCGGAGCCGCGCCGCTGGCGGCGCACGGCGTGGCGCTGAACTTCGCCTCGGTGACCTTCATGATCCCGCTGGGGGTGGCGATGGCCGCGACCGTGCGGGTCGGACGGTTCGCCGGCGCCGGCGACCGCGAGGGCGCACGACGGGCCGGCTTCACGGCGATGATCGTGGGCGCCGGGCTGATCAGCCTGTTCGGGGTGCTGATGTTCCTGAGCGGCGAATGGATCGCCGGGCTCTATATCGCCGGCCGGGACGAGCAGAGCCTGCAGGTCATCGCGCTGACGGCGCTGTTCCTGAAGGTGGCGGCGGCGTTCCAGCTGTTCGACGCCCTGCAGGTGGTCGGGGCCATGGTGCTGCGCGGGCTGAAGGACGCACGCATGCCGATGCTGCTGGCCGGCGGCTCCTACTGGCTGATCGGGGCGCCGGTCTGCATCCTGCTCGGGGTCCATCTGAAGATGGAAGGCCTGGGCGTCTGGATCGGGCTAGCCATTGGACTGGCGGTGGCGGCGGCGGCGATGTGCCTGCGCTTCCACCTGCTGACGCGGAGGGCGCTGCCGCTGTAGCCGATGCCGTCGACGACCGGCCCTGGTCCGGATCAGTCCTCCAGGCTCAGCAGGGTCGCGTTGCCGCCGGCCGAGGTGGTGTCCACCGACACCGTCCGCTCGACGGCGAAGCGGGCCAGGTAGTGCGGTCCGCCGGCCTTGGGGCCGGTGCCGCTGAGGCCCTCGCCGCCGAACGGCTGCACCCCGACCACGGCGCCGATCATCGAGCGATTGACGTAGAGGTTGCCCACCTTCGCCTTGCCGCGAACGATGTCGGCCGCCTCGCCGATGCGGCTGTGCAGGCCCATGGTCAGACCGTAGCCGGAGGCGTTGATCCGGTCGACCAGCCGGCCCAGCTCGCCGGCCTTCCAGGTCGTCACATGCAGGACCGGGCCGAACACCTCGCGGGTCAGGTCCTCCACGCGGTCCAGCCGGATCACGGTCGGGGCGACGAAGGTCCCGGTCTCACAGGCGGCCGGCAGCGGCAGCTGGTGCAGCACCCTGGCCCGGTGCGCCTCGATATGGGCGTTCAGCCCGTCCCGGGCGGCGGCGTCGATCACCGGGCCGATGTCGTTGGCGATGTCGCCCGGATCGCCCAGGGTCAGCTCGGCCATGGCGCCCTTGAGCATCTCCAGCACCTTGTCGGCGATGTCCTCCTGCAGGCAGAGCAGCCGCAGGGCCGAGCAGCGCTGGCCGGCGCTCTGGAAGGCCGACACGATCACGTCGTTCACCACCTGCTCGGGCAGGGCCGTGGAGTCGACGATCATTGCGTTCAGCCCGCCGGTCTCGGCGATCAGCGGCACGAGCGGGCGGCGGTCGTCCTCCAGCAGGGTGCGGGCGATCCTGCGCGCGGTGCCGGTCGAGCCGGTGAAGACCACGCCCATCACGCGCGGGTCGGCGGTCATGGCCTGACCGACCTCGGGACCGCCGGGCAGCAGGGCAATAACGCCTGTGGGAAGGCCGGCTTCGTGCAGCAGGAGCGTGGCCGCGTAGGCGATCAGCGGCGTCTGCGGCGCCGGCTTGGCGACCACGGCGTTGCCGGCCACCAGGGCGGCGGCGACCTGGCCCAGGAAGATGGCCAGCGGGAAGTTCCACGGGCTGATGGCGGCGATGACGCCCCGGCCGGTCAGGACCAGCTCGTTGCGCTCGCCCGTCGGCCCGGGCAGGGCCACGGGGACGAAGGTCTCCCGCGCCCGGGCGGCGTAGTAGCGGCAGAAGTCGACCGCCTCGCGCACCTCGCCCAGAGCGTCCGGGATGGTCTTGCCGGCCTCGCGCACGCAGAGCGCCATCAGGCGCACGTGATCGCGCTCCATCAGGTCGGCCATGCGGTCGAGCACGGCGGCGCGCTCGACCACCGGGGTGGCGGCCCAGGCGGGCTGGGCGGCGTGGGCCAGCGAAATGGCGCGGTCGACGTCGGCGACGGAGGCCTCGACCACCTGGCCGACCACGCGGTCCGTGTCGGCCGGATCGGTCACCGGCTTGCCGGCCCCGGTCACGGCCTTGCCGCCGATAAGCGGAGCGGCCTTGTGGGGCTCGGCCCAGACCTTCGCCATACCGGCGGCCAGCCCGTCGATCACGGCGCGGTCGGTCAGGTCGAGGCCGGCGGAGTTGACGCGTTCGGGGGCGTAGAGGGCCATGGGGGACGGGATCCTGCTGTGCGGCTGGAGGCCGGCGGCCTCGACGAGGGCGACGGGGTCGGCGAGCAGCTCCTCGTCGGAGACGGTCTCGTCGGCGATCTGGTGGACGAAGCTGGTGTTGGCCCCGTTCTCGAGCAGGCGGCGCACGAGATAGGCCAGCAGGTCGCGATAGCCGCCGACCGGCGCATAGACCCGCGCGGCCACGCTCTGCTCGGCGATCAGCCGCTCATAGAGGCCCGCGCCCATGCCGTGCAGGCGCTGGAACTCGAAGTCCCGCCGCGCGCCCGCCCAGTCCAGGATCGTCGCCACGGTCAGGGCGTTGTGGGTGGCGAAGGCCGGATAGATGCCGGGCGAGGCCAGCATCGCTTTCGCGCAGGCCAGAAAGCTCACGTCGGTCGCCGCCTTACGGGTGAAGACCGGATAGTCGGGCAGGCCGCGTTCCTGGCCGCGCTTGATCTCGCTGTCCCAGTAGGCGCCCTTGACCAGCCGCACGGTGATGCGGCGGCCGGTGGCCAGCCCCAGTTCGTTGACCCAGGCGATCACCGCCGGGGCCCGGCGCTGATAGGCCTGCACCGCCATGCCAAGGCCGTCCCAGCCGGTCAGGTCCGGGTCGGCGGCGACGGCGGCGATGATGTCGAGGCTCATCTCCAGCCGCTCGGCCTCCTCGGCGTCGATGGTCAGGCCGATGCCGTGCAGCTTCGCCAGCCGGGCCAGCCGCAGGGTGCGCTCGATCAGCTCGGGCACGGCGCGGGCGTCCTTGGCCGTCTCGTAGCGCGGGTGGATGGCCGACAGCTTCACCGAGATCGAGTCGCGGGCGTGCATCTGCCCCTTCCCGCCCTCGGAGCGGCCGATGACCTCGATGGCGTCGACATAGGCCTGCAGATAGCGGTCGGCGTCGGCGGCGGTCCTGGCGGCCTCGCCCAGCATGTCGAAGCTGTGCCGGAAGGCCACCGAGCCGCGACGGTCGGCGCGCTTGAGCGCCTCCTCGATGGTGCGGCCCAGCACGAAGGCCTCGCCCATCATCTGCATGGCGGCGGCCACGGCCTTGAGGATGGCCGGCTCGCCCAGCCGCCCGACCAGCTTCTTCAGCGCGCCGGCCTCGTCGTCCATCAGGCCGCGCGCCAGGATCAGGCCGAGGGTGGCGGAGTTGACCAGCACCGAGTCCGAGGCCCCGCGGTGGGCGCTCCAGTCGGCGCGGCCCAGCTTGTCGCGCACCAGGTCGGCGGCGGTCAGCGGGTCGGGCACGCGCAGATAGGCCTCGGCCAACGACAGTAGGGCGACGCCCTCGTCGGTGGTCAGGCTGTATTCCTGCAGGAACTGCTCGACCCAGCCCTCGGTCCCGGCCTTGCGCAGGTCGGCCAGCAGCAGCTTCGCCTGGGCCTCGACCCGCGCGCGGCCGGCGGCGTCCAGCCGGGCGTCGGGGATCAGGGCGGCGAGCCGCACGGGCTCTGGCGCGCGGTACAGCGGCGCGATGGCGGCGCGGGCCGCGACGAGGCCCGCAGGGAGGGGAGACGAGGGCTTGCGCATGGCGGGCGGCGACCGTGTTGGCGGAGGAGGCTGAAGATACGCCGGTTATGCCTGCGGTCGCGGCGAATGTGCTTGGTATCTTCGCGCGCCGACCGTAGGTTTCAACGCATGAGCCCGACATCGCCGAATAATCTTCATACGCTGGACGAGACCGACCGCCGCCTGCTGCGCGTTCTGCAGGCCGACGGCCGGATCACCAACCAGGACCTGGCCGCCGCCGTCGGCCTCTCCCCCGCCGCCTGCCACGACCGTTTCCGCCGCTTGCGCGAGCGCGGCTTCATCACCGGCTTCGCCGCCCTGCTCGACCCGGAGAAGATCGACCGCGCCCTGATGATCTTCGTCGAGATCCAGCTGGACCGCACCACCGGAGAAACCTTCGACCGCTTCGCCGCCACCGTGCGCAGAACCCCGGAGATCCTGGAGTGCCACATGGTCGCCGGCGGCTTCGACTACCTGATCAAGGCGCGGGTCTCGGACATGGCGGCGTACCGCGCATTCCTGGGCGAGACCCTGGTGAACCTGCCTGGCGTGCGCGAGACGCGGACCTATGCGGTGCTGGAGGAGGTGAAGAATACGGTGGTGATGGGGGTTTAGCGCCGGGGCATATCACGGAGCCTTCCTGAAGGAAGGACCGGAGACACGCACTGAAGTGCATGTCCCCGGCGGCGCCCTCGCTCAGGCGCGTCTGTATATGTGACGCAAGGTCATACTCGACGCGCACGTCGGTATGAGTAGATTGCCGCGAACGTAAACGAAAACCTCTCAGGGAGAGACCCCATGGGCGAAGCCTATATCGTAGCGGCGGGACGCACCGCCGGTGGCCGCAAGGGCAGCCGTCTGGCCGGATGGCACCCCGCCGATCTGGCCGGTGAAGTGCTGAAGTCGCTGGTCGCCCAGACCAAGGCCGACCCGGCCCTGATCGAGGACGTGATCATGGGCTGCGTGGGCCAGGGCGGCGAACAGGCTGTCAACATCGCCCGCAACGCGGTGCTGGCCTCGGGCCTGCCGGAAAGCGTGCCGGCCACCAGCGTCGACCGCCAGTGCGGTTCCTCGCAACAGGCGCTGCACTTCGCCGCCGCCACCGTGATGAGCGGCCAGATGGACGTGGTCATCGCCGCCGGCGTCGAGAGCATGAGCCGCGTGCCGATGGGCAGCCCCTCGGTCCTGGCCGCCAAGGCCGGCATGGGCACCTACATGAGCCCGCAGATCCAGGCGCGTTACCCCGGCATTCAGTTCAGTCAGTTCGCCGGCGCCGAGATGATCGCCAAGAAGTACGGCTTCACCAAGGACATGCTCGACGAGTTCGGCTTCTCCAGCCACCAGAAGGCCATCGCCGCCACCCAGTCCGGCGCCTTCGGCGACGAGATCGTCGCGGTCGAGATCACCCTGGCCGACGGCACCAAGGAGATCCACGCGATCGATGAAGGCATCCGCTTCGAAGCCAGCCTCGAGGGCATCCGCGGCGTGAAGCTGCTGGTCGAGGGCGGGGCCGTGACGGCCGCGACCTCCAGCCAGATCTGCGACGGCGCCTCGGGCGTGATGGTGGTCAACGAGCGCGGCCTCAAGGCTCTGGGCGTCGAGCCCCTGGCCCGCATCCACCACATGACCGTCACCGCCGGCGACCCCGTCGTCATGCTGGAAGAGCCGGTGTTCGCCACCCAGAAGGCCCTCAAGCGCGCCGGCATGTCGATCAACGAGATCGACCTGTACGAGGTCAACGAAGCCTTCGCCCCGGTGCCGCTGGCCTGGCTGCGGGGCAACGACGCCGACCCGTCGAAGCTGAACGTCAACGGCGGCGCCATCGCGCTCGGCCACCCGCTGGGCGGCTCGGGCACCAAGCTGATGAGCACCCTGGTCCACGCCCTGCGCAAGAACGGCAAGCGCTACGGCCTGCAGACCATGTGCGAAGGCGGCGGCCTGGCCAATGTGACGATTGTCGAGGCGCTGTAGCGCGTTTCAGACGGTCGGACTTCAGAAGCGCCCTCTCCGGCAACGGAGGGGGCGTTTTCGTTGGTGCCAATCCTCCCCGGCTCCGCCGGGGAGGGGGACCACGCGAAGCGTGGTGGAGGGGAGTCGGTGCACAGACTCATTCCACGGTGCTGAAGGGAGTCACCACGCGGCATCTCCCCTCCACCGCCGTTCCGGCGGTCCCCCTCCCCAGCAAGCTGGGGAGGATCGCCATCTCTACCGGCTCACCCGCCAGATGATGTTGCCCACATCGTCCGCCACCAGCAGCGCGCCCTTGCTGTCGGGGATGACGCCGACCGGGCGGCCGAGGGCCTGGCCCTTGTCGTCGAGGAAGCCGGTCAGGAAGTCCTGGGCCTTGCCGGCCGGCTTGCCGGCGGCGAAGGGCACGAAGACCACCTTGTAGCCGCTGACCGGCTTGCGGTTCCACGAGCCGTGCTGGCCGATGAAGACCCCGCCGCCGTAGGTCGCGCCCAGCGAGCCGCCGGCCGGATAGAAGGTCAGGCCCAGCGAGGCGGTGTGGGCGCCCAGGGCGTAGTCGGGGACGATGGCCTTCGCCACCAGCGCCGGGTTCTGCGGCTGCATGCGCTCATCGACGTTCTGGCCGAAGTAGCTGTAGGGCCAGCCGTAGAAGCCGCCGTCCTTCACGCTGGTCATGTAGTCAGGGACCAGGTCGTGGCCGAGCATGTCGCGCTCGTTGACCGCCGTCCACAGCGCGCCGCCGGTCGGCTCCCAGTCCATGCCGACCGGGTTGCGCAGGCCGCTGGCGAACTGCCGCATCGCGCCGGTGGCCAGGTCGAGCTCGAGGATGCCGGCGCGGTTCTTCTCCTTCTCGATCCCGCCCTCGGCCAGGTTCGAGTGCGAGCCGACAGAGACATAGAGCTTGCTGCCGTCCGGGCTGGCCAGCAGGCCCTTGGTCCAGTGACCGTTGGGCGCTTCGGCCGGCAGGTCGACGACCTTCTCGCCCGGGCCCGTCGGCGCCGGGCCGCCGGGCGTGTAGCGCCAGCGCAGCACCGCGTCGGTGTTGGCCACGTACAGCCACTCCCCGACCAGGGCCATGCCGAACGGCGAGTTCAGGCCGGTCAGCAGCGGGGTCTTCACCTCGGCCACGCCGTCGCCGTCGGCGTCGCGCAGCAGGCTGACGCGGTTGGCGCTGGGCACCCCGGCGCCGGCCCGCTTCATCATCATCTTCGCCACCCAGGCGGTCAGACCCTTTTCCTCGCGCGCGGGGCTGTTGCTCTCGGCCACCAGCACATCGCCGTTGGGCAGCAGGTAGAGCCAGCGCGGATGGTCCAGGCCCTCGGCGAAACGGGTCACCGTCATGCCCGCCGGCGCCGTCGGCTTGCCGCCGGCCGGCCAGCCTACGGCCTTGGCCGGATTGATCGTCGGGATCGGGCCATTGGGGTCGGGCGCGGTCAGGGTGGGCGCGGCGCCGTAGGTGGCCTCGGCCGGCAGGTCGGCCGTCCCGTTGCAGGCGGCGAGCGTCAGCGCGGCGAGCGCGGCGGCGGAGGGGCGAAGCATGCGGCGTTTCCTTGTTGTTGCCTGACCATGGCGCAGATCGGGGCCGCGTTCAAAGGCCAAGACGCCCCGACCGCCAAAGGTTAAATCCCGGCCATGGAGGCCAATGCGCGCTTGTCCTTGGCGATCGCCCCATTTGATAATGTGCTCAATTCACCGAATCCGGAGCCTGCCTTGTCCCTGATCCGCACGGCCATCGTGGCCGGCCTCGCCGCCGCGCTCGTCGCCGCCCCCGCCGCCGGCGCCTTCGCCGCCCCCCTCTTCGCGCCCGCCGCCAAGGCCTCCGCCACGAAGGCGGCCGCCCCCCAGCGCCGTCCCGTGCGCTTCGCCGCCACGGCGCCGGCGCCCGGCGGGTTGCTGGTCATCCCGGCCTCCGGCGCAGACCAGGCCGGCGCTCGCGCCGCCAGCCTGCTCCCGGAACAGCGCGCCGCCATCGCCCGCGCCGCCAAGGCCGCCGGCTTCAGCTATGGCGCCCGAAAGACCCTGGTGCTGCGCGGGATCGGCGACTTCGACCAGATCATCCTGCTGGGCCTCGGCGACAAGCCCGCGGCGAACGACATCCAGATGGCCGGCGCCGTGATCGGCCGGGCCCTGGCCGGGGACACCGGGGCGGTCACCCTGCTGGCGCCGGACATGGACGCGGCCGCCCTCGCCGAGCTGGCTGTCGGCTTCGGCATCGGCGAGTACCGCTCCGATCTCTACAGCAGCGACCGCAAGGCGGCCGCCGCCGCGCCGGTCACCATCGTCGCCGACGCCGCCCCGGCGGCGGCCGAACTCTACAGGGCCAGGGGGCTGCCGCTGGTCGAGGCCATGGAATGGGCCCGGGACATCTCGAACGAGCCCGCCAACATCGTCTATCCCGAAAGCTTCGTGGAGCGGACGCGCGCCGCCTTCGCCGGCATTCCGGGGGTGAGCATCGAGGTGCTGGACGTTCCGGCCATGCAGAAGCTGGGCATGGGCGCCCTGACCGGCGTCGGCGCCGGTTCGGCCCGGCCGCCCCGGCTGCTGGTCGTCCGCTACAAGGGGGCCGGCGCCCCGGACGGCGGGCCGGTGGTGCTGGCCGGCAAGGGCATCACCTTCGACAGCGGCGGCATCTCCATCAAGCCGTCCGCCAACATGGGCAACATGAAGATGGACATGTCCGGCGCCGCCGCAGTGGTCGCCACGGTGCTGTCGCTGTCGAAGTCCGCCGCCCCGGTCAACGTCGTCGCCGTCGGAGCCCTGGCCGAGAACATGCCTGACGGCGGGGCCATCCGCCCGGGCGACGTTCTGACCGCCATGAACGGCAAGACCATCGAGGTGATCAACACCGACGCCGAGGGCCGGCTGGTGCTCTCCGATGCGCTGGTCTGGTCCGAGCGAAACCTCAAGCCCGCCGTGCTGGTCGACGTCGCCACCCTGACAGGCGCGGTCGGCACGGCGCTGAGCGACGACTACGCCGGGCTGTTCAGCCGCCATGACGATCTGGCCGCGAAACTGACCTCCGCCGGCGCGGCGACCGGCGAGGACCTGTGGCGCCTGCCGCTGCACCCCAGCTACGCCAAGGATGTCAGCTCCACCATCGCCGACATCAAGAACAGCGGCGAGGGCGGCGCCGGGGCCGGCACGGGCGCCTGGTTCATCGGCGAGTTCATCAGCCGCGACATCCCCTGGGCGCATCTGGACATCGCCGGCGTCGCCTATGGCGCGCCGGCCGACTGGAAGCCGGCGGGCTCGGCGGGGTTCGGCATCCGTCTGCTCGACCGCTTCGTGCGCGACTGGGGGAAGTAGGGGCCGGCCTCGGCCGTCCGGCGACCCCCTTCCCGCAAAGCTTCCGCTTTCCCGTGGGCCCGGGAGCGCGCATGATTCACTCAACGCCCGGAGTGACGTCATGCGCCTGCCCACCCCCCTGATCATGCTCGCCGTCGTCGCCGCCGTCGCCGTCATCGGCATGGCGCGCCAGCCGCCGGCTCCGGCCGCCGAGGCGCCGCCCGCCGATGCGCCGGCCGTGATCCCGTCGGCCGAGCGCGGACACGCCCTGGTCCTGCGCGACTGCGCCGCCTGCCACGCGGTCGAGACGACCGGCGCCAGCGGCTACAGCCCCGCCCCGCCGTTCCGCACCCTGAAGGACAAGTACCCTCTGGACAGCCTGGAGGAGGCCCTGGCCGAGGGCATCCTGTCGGGCCACCCGGCCATGCCGGAGTATGAGTACGCGCCAGACGAAATCGCCGACATCATCGCCTGGATGAAGAGCCTCGACGTGGCCCGCGGCGCGCCTGGCGCGACCTGACAGAACGCCGGGCGGAACCGGCCTAGAGCGCGCGATCGCCCGCCGGAGTGGCGTGGCCGACCTCGTCGGAGGGCGCGTCGGTGTGCACCCGCCGATAGCCGCCGCGCAGATAGACCAGCGGCTCATGGTCGGCGTCGTGGAAGACCCGCAGGATCTTGCCGACAAACACCCGGTGATCGCCGGCGTCGAAGCTGTGATGAGCCTCGCACTCGAAATTGGCCATGCACCCCGACAGTACCGGGACGCCGGTGTCCCACAGCTGTGTCTCAAGACCTTCGAAGCGGTCGACGTGCTTGCGGGTGAACTGGCGGGCCACCGCCTCCTGGTCGGCGTGCAGCACATTGACCACGAACCGGCCGCTGGTCTGCAGGGCCGGCAAACAGGAGGCGGTCAGGCCGATCGCCACCAGCGCCAGCGGCGGGTCGAGCGAGATGGAGGTGAAGCTGTTGGCGGTGAAGCCGACCGGCCGGTCGCCGTCGAGGGTCGTGACGACAGTCACCCCGGTGGTGAAACAGCCGAAGGCGTCGCGCAGCGCGCGGGCGTCGCCAACCTGATCGCCGCCGGGAACAAAGGTATGTTGACCGCTCATGACCCCTATCTGGATCGAGGGGGCGCCGGGGGCAAGCGCTGTCAGGCGGTGCGGCCGTAGAAGTTCAGCCGGAACGGCCCCCACCAGAAGGTCTTGCCCAGCCCGCGGGCGGCCCTGTCCAGGGCGTCGGCGCGATCTCGACGTCGCAGCGCCCATTTCGCCAGCGCGATCGGGCCGAAGACGGCGGTCTGGGCCAGGCCGACCAGCATCCATCTGATGACGCCGGGCAGGTCGCGGGGTGTCGCCGACCAGCAGTGCTCGGTCGGCCCCTGGCCATAGCCGAAGGCCCGCGCCAGCGTGTAGCGCAGCGTCAGGCGAGCCGGGACCGGATCCTCCCAGACCCAGGCCGCAGGCGCCCAGGCGAAGCGCGCGCCGCCCGCCCGCAGGTTGCCGAACAGCAGGTCGTCCTCGCCGCCGATCTGGTTGCGCTCGACCGCGAATGGCTGACGGGCCGGCAGGGCGGCGCGACGGATCAGGCTGTTGCCGCAGCCGAAGTAGTGGTCGATCAGCCCCTCGGGGCTGTCATCCAGCCGCGAAAAGAAGCGCTCGAAATAGGCGCGGTGCTCGGTGATGGACTCCGGCGCGCGGGCGTGGACCGGGCCGAACACCACGTCGGCGCCTGTGGCGGTCTGCACGGCCAGCAGCGACGCCAGCCACTCTGGCGGCGCCTCCTGGTCGTCATCGAGGAAGGCTATCAGGCCGCCGCGCGCGACCGTCAGGGCGGTGTTTCGGACATTGGCGACGCCGGCCGCCGGCTCGTGGACATAGATCACCGGGTACGGCGCGGCCCTGGCGACGGTTTCGACAGCCTCGCGGGCCGAGGGGACCTGGTCGTTGTCGGCGACGACAAGCTCGATGGTCCCGGGGTCAACGCCCGCCTGCGCCAGCGCCGACGCCATGGCGGAAGCCAGCCCGCCGGGCCGGCGCTGTGTGGGGATGACGATGGAGACGGCGGGGATCATGGGGGTGGAGTTTGGGGGACGACCCGCCAAGGCTGGGTTAATCACCCCCGTCTTCCCGGCGGAGGCCGGGATCCACGCTTCCGGCGCCAGCGCGTCGGTGTGGACCCCGGCCTTCGCCGGGGAAACGGGATTACTGCGAAAACGTCGCCGCCAGGATCCGCTCAAGCCACCGGGCATCGACCTCGTCGAACGCCGCCGGCTGGTCGCTGTCCACGTCCAGCACGGCGATCAAGGCGCCGCCCGGGCCGAACACCGGGACCACGAGCTCGCTCTGGGAGCGGCCATCGCAGGGGATGTGGCCGGGGAAGGCGTGGACGTCGGGGACAAGCTGGGTCTGGCCGCTGGCCGCCGCCGCGCCGCAGACGCCGCGGCCAAAGGCGATGCGCAGGCAGCCGAGCGTGCCCTGGTAGGGTCCGACGACCAGTTCATCGCCCTTCGCGGGATCGACGACATAGAAGCCGGTCCAGAAGTAGTGCTCGAAACTGGCGGCCAGCATCGAGGCGACCGTCGCCATCCGCGCGGTCAGGTTCGGCTCGCCGTCGAGCACGGAGGCGATCTCGGCCGCTACCTCGGCGTAGCGGGCCTCGCGGTCGGCGGAGAGGGTCAGGTCATTGAAGGCTTCGGCCATGGGTGGCGATATAGGCCGCCCGGCGCGGCGCTGCTAGCGTCAGCGAAAATCCCCGATACGGAGCGCGCGCATGGCCTTCTGGCTGCTGAAATCGGAACCCGACGTCTTCGGCTGGGACGACCTGATCGCCACGGGCGCGCGGGGCGAGCCCTGGACCGGGGTGCGCAACCACAGCGCCAAGCTGAATCTGATGGCCATGAAGGCCGGCGACCACTGCTTCTTCTACCACTCCCAGGCCGGCAAGGAGATCGTCGGGATCGCCGAAGTGATCCGCGAGCACTATCCCGACCCGACCGACGAGAGCGCCCGCTTCGTCTGCGTGGACATCAGGGCGGTGGAAGCCCTGCCCCGGCCTTTCTCCCTCGCTCAGGCCAAGGCGGACCCGGCTTTGGCCGCCATGTCGCTGGTCACCTCGTTCCGCCTGTCGGTGCAACCGGTGACGGAGGCGGAATGGGCGCATGTGTGCGAGGCGGCTGGGGTTTAGGGGGCGAGCACGGAGCCGCCTTGCGTCCTTCGACACGCCGCTGCGCGGCTGCTCAGGATGACGTATCTGGAAAGCTGCCCACCCACGTCATGCTGAGCAGCGCTCAACGAGCGCGTGTCGAAGCACGCAGGGCGCTCAATCCACAGCCTTGGAATCCGTCCACCACAGGATGGCCAAGGCCTTGCCGTCCTTTGACGTCGAGCAGGCGTAGCGGGTTGAGCGCCAGTCGCGGCAGGCCTCGACGATCACGCCGATGAAGGCGATGCGTCCGACGCTGTCGCCATAGCGTGCGAACAGCCGCTCCAGACGATCGTCCTTGACCAGGGTGTAGACGCAGGCCTCCGGCGCGTCGCAGTCGACGACCAGGTAGTCGCCCAGCTCGTTCATGTATTCGCCGACGAAGGCGCGCGGGTCCTCGCGGGCCTGGCCTTGCGACGGCGTGGCGGCCAGCGCGGCGCAGAAGAGCGCCACCGCTATGGTGTTTCGCATGCCGGCCTCCCCCTTCGGTCGCGCTCCGAGCCGGAATTACACCCGCGCCGGACCGTCCGGGTCAAGACCCGCAACGGCGGACAGGGCCTCCCCCGCGCGCGCGGAAGAGGCCCCGCCGAAGGCTATTTCACCAGTTCGAAGGTGGCCGAGACGTCGATGCGCACCCTCAGCTCGCCGGCCTCGACCGGGGTCGACTCGGCCTTGTCCATCCGGGCCATGGCGAGCATCGGCATCGGCTGCGGCGGGCTGTAGCCGCCGCCCTCGCTGAACGTCACGAGGCGGGCGACGCGATAGCCCATGACCTTGGCATAGAGTTCGGCGCGGCCCTGCAGCGCCTTGGCCGCCTCGATCCGCGCCGCGTCCTCGGCCGCCGAGCTGTCCTGAAGCCCGAAGCTGATGCCGCCGACGTTGGTGGCGCCGGCATTGACCGTGGCGTCGACAGCCTGGCCGAGCTTCGTCAGGTCGCGGACGACCACGGTGACCGAGTTGGACGCCTGGTAGCCGGACAGGCGCGGGGGCTGGTTCTCGACATAGACGTACTGCGGATTGAGGCTCAGCCCGCTGGTCTGGATGTCGCGGTCGGCGATGCCGCCCTTCTTCAGGGCCGCGATGACCTGGTTCATCTTCACCGCATTCAGGCGCATGGCCTCGGCCGCCGTCGGGGCCTCGGTAGTCACGCCCAGGCTGATGGTCGCCTGGTCAGGACGCTGGCGGACCTCGCCATAGGCGGAGAGGCTGATGATGGTGGCGCGGAAGACCGTGTCGGCGGTGCTGGCCGGCGCGGTCTGGGCCGAGGCGGCCCCGGCGAATCCGACGGTTCCGGCGACGATCAGGGCCGAGACGGCGGCGGCGCGGAAGAGGGCTTTCATCACGTGTTTCTCCAGTGCGGGGCGCGAACGTCCCCGTCGCGATCTGTGTGGCGCATCCAACATGAACCGCAGCTTTAAGGCGTGTTGGGGGCGAGAAAGGGAAAGCTTGAACAGGAGTGGTAGGCCCGGAGGGACTCGAACCCCCAACCAGACCGTTATGAGCGGTCGGCTCTAACCATTGAGCTACGGGCCCCCGAAGCACACCCGCCGGTTAGCACGGGGCGGGGCTGACCAAAAGGCTGGGCCCCTACATCCCGCCCTTGACCAGGGCCGCTTCCAGCCGGATGGCGATCTCGCGGCCGGGGAGGACGCCGGGGCCCTCCATCAGGGCGGCGTAGGCGAGGTCGCCGGCTTTGGACTCGGGGGTCTTCGGGACCGGGCCGGTCGCCCAGGCGACACGGTTCTCGCCGTTCGGACCGCTGTCGCAGCTGATGGTGCGGACATCGCCCGCGGCGGCCAGTTTGGCCAGGGCATCGGCGGTCAGGGTCGCGGCCGGATCGGCGCAGGCCGGCAGCACGCGGCTGCAGTTGGCGAAGGTGCCATAGCGATAGACGACCTTGCCCGAGGGCTTCTCGACCAGCAGGACGCAGGTGTTGGGATCGCCGACGGCGGCGCTGACGGCGGCGTCGAGCTGGTTGACGTCGGTTCCCGCAGGGGCCTGGTTGCAGGCGGCGAGAAGGGCCAGGGCGGGAAGGCTGATCAGGAGGGCGCGGGTCATGGGGCGAGCATGCCCCTCATGCCGGCCGCGCTCAACCTTGCATCACCGCAATGTCAGGCCGCGCGCCCGGGCAGGTCGGCGAATGCGGCGGGGTGCGGGTGAGACGCCCCCCTACTCTTCCAGACGCCAGGGCGGAAAGCGGCGGGTCTTCGGAGCGTTGTAGAGGCAGACGGCGTTGCCGGTCGGATCGCGGAGCCAGGCCTCGCGCCAGAGCCAGGACTGGTCGACCGGATCGCTGTTGAAGGTCAGGCCCGCCGCCTTCAGCCGCGCCACCGTGGCGTCCAGGTCGTCCTCCTCGAAGTAGACGCTGGTCTGGCGAACGCCGGCCGCCTCGGGATCATGGTACACCGAGAAGGTGGCCGGCTCGCCGCCGTCGGCGTCCGGGCACTCGAAGCGGACATAGTGGTCGGAGCGGACGATCAGCTTCAGGCCGAGGGCCTGGTAGAAGGCCGTCGAGGCGGCGAGATCGCGGGCGGAGGCAGTGACCTGGTTCAGACGCATGACCCTAGGTAGGCGCCGCCCGCCCGGTCGCTAGAGGGCGGTCTTCAGGAAATCGGTCATCTCGGCAAGCAGGGGCGCCTTGCCGCGCAGGGGGCGGGACAGGGCCAGAACCGTGTCGGCGTGATTGAGGCCGGCGTAGTGGCGCTCCTCGACCCGCCCGCCCGCCTGGCGCAGGGCCGCGGCCAGTCTGCGGGTGTTGCGCGGGAAGACGGTGGTGTCTGCGTCGCCGGTGGCCAGGAAGGCGGCCGGGGCGCCGGCGGCGGCGAACCGGGTCGGCTGGGTGCTGTCGAGGTCCTGCGCCTCGCCGAAGGTGCGGCGGGTGACCGGGCCGTCCAGCGGCAGGAAGTCATAGGGCCCCGACAGGCCGGCGAAGGCGCGGACGGGACTGCCCGTCACGCCGGCCCGGCCCAGCCAGGACCGGTCCAGCGCCAGCATGGCGGCGTTGTAGGCGCCGGCCGAATGGCCGACCAGCACCAGCCGCGAGGGGTCGCCGCCATGCCGGGCGATGTTGTCGACGGTCCAGCGGGCCGCCGCGGCGCAGTCCTCGACGAAGTCGGGAAAGCGCACCTGCGGGAACAGCCGGTAGTCCGGCACCACGGTCACGAACCCCTGGGCGGCCAGGGCCCGGCCGACCCAGCCGTAGTCCTCGCGCCGGCCGGAGTCCCAGGAGCCGCCGTAGAAGAACATAGCCACCGGGGCCGTGCCGCTGACCGGCGGAGCGTAGACGTCGAGCCGGCGCCGCTCGCCCTCGCCATAGGCCACGCCGCGCGCTTCGCGGCGCGCGGCGTCCTTGGGCGTAAGGGTGGCGAACAGGCTCAGCGGCGAGCAGGCCGAAGCCAGGCTCGCCGCCAGCGTGGTCAGTCCGATCCGTCGGGTCATCATGCCCGGCAAGCTAGGGCGGCCGGCGGCGGACGCAACCCCGCCCCGCTTCCCGGTCAGGCCTCACCGTCCCTCGACCAGCTTACCGATGGCGTCCAGGTAGGCGGCGAAGGCCGTCCGTCCGGCGTCGGTCAGGGTCAGGGTGGTCAGCGGCTTGCGGTTGACGAAGGCCTTCTCGGCCCGGACAAAACCGGCGTCCTCCAGCTTGCGCAGATGGGCCGAGAGGTTGCCGTCGGTGGCCTGAAGCCGGGTCTTGAGGGTGTTGAAGTCGGCCGATCCGGCCCCGGAGAGGTAGGCCATGACGCCCAGCCGGACCCGCCCGTGGATCACCTCGTCGATGTGGTCGATGTCGAAGCCTTCCATGACGCGGCTTCCTCTCAGACGATGTCCGTCGGTTCCTGACGCATCAGGATCAGGCCGGGCAGCACGGCCAGCAGCACCAGGCAGGCGGCGTAGCCGAGCATCTGTTCGCTCACCCCGCTCAGGAAGCCCATCCCGACCGCGGCGACGAATGAGCCGAGCGCCGTAAGCTTGATCCACAGCTTCCCAGTCATGTCGCCGGCCACCATCCAGGCCGAGCCGTAGAGGGCGAAGATCAGGGTCGGGAAGATGTTCATCACCTCCCAGTGCCCGGTGCGGTAGCCGTAGGCCATCATGCCCATCCACATGGCGAAGATGGCGAAGCCGACGCCCGACCAGGCCGAGCCGGTCGCCTTGTTGACCCCGGCGCTGTAGCCCGGTCGCTTCGAGGCGCGGCGCACCAGCAGGGTGCAGACCACGCCGAACACCAGCGCCGCGCCCAGCCAGTTGATCAGGTAGGCCCAGTTCGAGACGACCAGGACGTCCGTCGCGATCATCCAGTGGCCGACCGAGCCGGCGCCGAAGATCAGGCCGGCGGCGACCATGTTGCCGCCGAACAGCAGCGGGGTCGTGCTGCCCTCGCTGGCCAGGGCCTTCATGAAGGCGATGTCGTCCTTCAGGGTCTGCATCTTGTCGTCGGTCATGGCTGGCCCTCCCGGCCGTCTGATTGCGATGAGCCACCTTTACGCAGTTCACTTTGCGCTGTAAAGTGCTTTTTCGTAGACGTCCCCAGCGGCGCCGGGGCCCCGATGAAGCCATCAAGGAGCCCCGCCATGTCCGACACGCCGATTCTGCACCACTTCGACGCCTCGCCCTTCTCCGAGAAGGTGCGTCTGCTGTTCGGGCTCAAGGGCCTCGGCTGGAACTCGGTCGAGATCCCCAGCCTGATGCCCAAGCCCGACTATCTGCCCCTGACCGGCGGCTATCGCCGCACGCCGTCGCTGCAGATCGGGGCCGACGTCTATTGCGACACCCAGGTGATCCTGGCCGAGGTCGAGCGCCGCTGGCCGGCGCCGGCGGCGGTGCGCGGGGGCCTCGACTGGGCGATAAACCTCTGGGCAGACCGGCTGTTCTTCCAGGCCACGGTGCCGATCATCTTCGGCGTGCTGGGCGACCACGTCCCGGCCGACTTCATCAAGGACCGCGAGGCGATGTCCGGCCGGCCGTTCGACGTTGCCGCCATGAAGGCCGCCGGCGGTCCGCTGAAGGGTCAGTGGCGCGCCCACGCCGGCTGGATCGAGGACCAGCTGGCCGCCTCAGGCACGGGCTGGCTGAACGGCGAGGCCGCCGGCCTGGCCGACATCGCCGCCTGGATGAACGTCTGGTTCCTGGACAACGCCCTGCCCGGCGCCTCGGCCCCGCTGACCGCCGGCTTCCAGCACTTCGGCGACTGGTCGGCCCGCGTCCGCGCCATCGGCCACGGAACCCGGACCGAGATGCCGGCCGCCGAGGCCCTGGCCCTGGCCAGGGCTTCGACCCCCGCCGCCGCCCCGCCTCACGACGCCGCCGATCCCCTGGGCCTCAGCCCCGGCGCGGCGGTGGTGGTCATGGCCGACGACTACGGCCGTGACCCGGTCACCGGAACCCTGGTCGCCGCCAACCGCGAGCGCGTGGTCCTGGCCCGCGACCACGAGGCGGTCGGAACCGTGCACGTTCACTTCCCGAGGGCCGGGTACATCGTCGTGCCGGGGTAGTGCGGCGACTTCGACCTGCCGACCGAGGTCGGTGCAAGACCCGCCGTCAATCCTCTGTCGCTCGCGCGGTCTATCCCTTGATGCAGATCAGGAGGAAATCAGACATGCGAGCGGTTCTGCCGGCTTTTGCCCTCATGGGCGCTCTAATCTGTGGACCGGCCGCGGCCCAGGTCGCCCCCGTTGGCGAGCCCAAGGTCGTTCTGGTGACCTTCGACGGTATTCGCTGGGAGGACGTGTTCCGGGGCGCAGACCCGGCGCTGGCGGCGGACAAGGCCTTTGTCGAACCCGACCTCTATGAGTCCTGGGTCAAGCCGGCCTATCTGGATCCCGCGGACCGAAAGGCCGCGCTCCTGCCATTCGTTCACGGCGTGATGGCCCGGGACGGCGTAGTCATCGGCGACAGGGACCGCGGTGAATGCGCCAGGGTGGCGAACGACATGTGGTTCTCCTATCCGGGGTACAACGAGATCCTGACTGGCCGGCCAGATCCCCGCATCGTTGAGAACGACGACAAGTGGAACGAGAACGTCACCGTTCTGGAGTGGCTCAACAGCCGGGCGGCCTTTCGTGACCGGGTCGAGATGGTCGGGACCTGGACGCTGTTCCCGAAGATCGTCAACACGCAGCGCAGCGGCGTCCCGGTAAACGCGCGGTTTGAGGGCCGCTATCCCACCGACGTGCTGACCGCGCGGTTCGCCCGCGAGGCTTTGCGCTCGGACAAGCCGCGCCTGCTCTACATCGCCTTTGGCGACACGGACGAACTGGCCCACCAGGGCGACTATGACCAGTATCTGGCGGCGATCGAGCGGGGGGACGATTTCCTTCGCGAAATCTGGGACATGTTGCAGGCCGACCCCTACTACCGCGGTCAAACCACCCTGATCGTGAGCACTGACCATGGCCGGGGTCATACGCCCCTGGCGTCCTGGAAGGACCATTCGGCGATCCGCTATCATCAACTCAACCCCGACTATGACCCGCAGTTCAACCAGACCGGTGTCATCGGATCAGGGGATGTCTGGTTCGCCGCCATGGGGCCAGGACTCAAGTCCGAGGAGCGACGAGCCTACCGCGGCGGGCCCTGCGCCGAGAGCCGCCAGGTCGCTGCCAGCATCCTGACCCTGCTGGGCGAGGACTGGAAAACCTTCGACGCCGGAGCCGGTCCGCCCTTCGCCTTCATCGCCGCCGGGCGCTGATCCACGCGCGCAGCGTTCACAAGCCGAACCCTCGGACGAAGAGGACCGGCCGCGTCTGGAGAAGACCTGGTCCGGTCCGAATTCCCCGTCGCGCCTTCGGGCGGCGGAACCTCGTACACGTGCGCCTGATGCGATCTAGAACGCCTTGCGAAGCGAAACAAAGGCGGTGCGCGGTGCGCCGGTCAACAGGACCTGCTGGTCGCCGTCCGGGTCACGTTCAACCAAACCGGCATAGGATGCGATGTAGCGTTTGTCCGTGATATTGCTGATGTTCAGCGAGACCTCGAGGTCCTTGGCCCAGCCTGCGGCGAAACGGTAGCCGACGTTAAGGTCGATCAGGCCATAGCCCTTGACGGGGTTATCGTTCTCGTAAGTGTAGTACCACTCGCCGTTGTAGGCGTAAGAGACGCCGCCAAACAGCGCCCCGTCGTCGTAGGACAGGTCCAGCTTGAGCAGGTCGCGCGGCGCGCCAGCCACCCGCTTGCCCCGTGTGGCGATCTCCAGAACACCCGCGTCGGTCATGACGTCGTCCTGATACTCCGAGCGATTGTAGGTATAGCTGGCCATTGCGCTCAGGACCGGTGTGATCTCGGCGCGCAGCGTTGCTTCAAGACCCAGGGTGTCGACAGACCCGACGTTACGATAGATGGTCTCGGACACTAGAATCGGCGAGTCCGAGGCCGAGAAGTAGGCCAGCCGGTTATCGAACCGGACAGAATAGGCGGCGACGAGGGCCTCAAGCCCGTCGCCGCGCCAACGCCATCCCAGTTCCAGGGTACGCGAGCGCTCGGGTTCGAGGTTGGCTATCGCGTCGTCGACAGCAGCCTGACCGCCGTTGGCGTTGACCCCGCCCGTCTGGGAAGCAAATGCGGCGACGCTTTCGCCATAGGAGCCGAAGATCTCGTTGGCTTCATCGACGCGCCAGGCAAACCCGGCCTGAGGCAGGAACGCGTCCTCGACCTTGATACGTCCGTACGTATAGTCCGCGTCCCCGGGGCCGACCGCGGTGTTGTCCTCGATTTCCTTCGCCGCCTTGCTGACGACAGACAGGGCCTTGAAGCCAAACTGCAGAGTGAGGTTTTCGAACGGACGCCAGGTATCCTGCAGATACGCCTTCACTGTCTCTGTTTCGAATGCGTAGTAATCGTCGACGTAAAAGGGATTCTCCTGGAACGACAGCGAACTGCGGCGCGAGACGTCCCGGTCAAGGCCGTAGTAGCGATAGCCTTCACGGGAATGGTTGCTCTCGTACCAGACGCCGGCGGAGACACTGTGACTTCCCAGAAGCAACTCGACTGAGGTGAGCCCTCCCCAACGCGTGAAATCATAGCTGAATCCACGGAAGGACAAGGGGGAGTTGTCACGGGTCGCGAGCGGGTCCAGCGCGTCAGGCGATGGCACGTACGGGGTGAACCAGGGGCCCTGGCCCTTGTTGGTATGGCTGTAGAGGGTGCCGCTGAACTTGATCCGTTCGCCGAACGGAAGGTCGAGCGTTGCGGCGCCGATCACATCGTCCCGCAGGCCCGCGCCCTGGTAATAGGCGTCGTCAGGGGTTTCAAACCCCTCCGGGTAGTCGGTTCCGGCGGCCGCGTTGGTGACGATGCCAAGTTCCGTGTCATCGCGGTTGTTGGCCACGTCGGCGATCAGGACGGCCAGAGCGTAGTCGGGCTGCAGGTAGTTCCCGAAATAGCCGCGCCGTTCCATCTGCTGGCGAGACTGTTCCAGGTAGTCGTTCTCACGTCGCTGGGAGCCACTGACCCAGAAGGTCAGCCGCCCGTCGGCGACGGGCTGTTCAACCCGAAAATTGACCTGACGTGAGGTCTGTTCGCCCTCGCCCTTCCACAGGTCGGTAGAGCTGTCGGCGATGGCGAGCGAAGCCCGCAGGCCGGTCGGCCCGGCCTCACCCGTATCGAGCCGAACAAAGAGCCGCCTGTAGCTGTCGCTGCCGCCGGCGACGGAGGCGTCCATGCCGAAGGTCTCCGCCGGGCGCCGGCCGATAAAGCGAAGGGTGCCGCCAAGATTGCTGGTGGAGGCGGCGTCGAGATCGCTCGCGCCCTGCGCCAGCTGGGCCGTGTCGATGTTCTCGCCGATGATGGCCCGGCTGATGTGCAGGCCATTATGGTTGGAATAGTTCATGTCACCCAGCGGTACGCCGTCCAGGGTGAAGCCGAGCGAAGTCTGGTTGAATCCCCGCAGGAAGAGGGTGGCGGCATACTCGTAGTTCCCGAAGGGATCAGAGCCGCTGAAATAGATACCCGGCAGTTGCTCAAGGGCCTTGATCGGACTGGCCCCGGGGACCAGCGCCTCAAGCGCCGAGCCGTCCACGGTCTGCACCTGGCGCGGCTGGCCGCGCCCCAGCACGACCAGCGTCTCGACCTCGGTTTGCGGCGCCCCAGGGTCAACGCGATCCTGGGCCAGGCCGCTGCCCGGCGACGTCGCCAGCACCAGAGGCGCGGCCATAGCCGCCAACGTCAGCTGTTTGATCTCGAACACTGCAAAGCCCCCCGGACACTAGCCACGCAAACTAGCCACCGCCCGTGACGGTTTATTGCGGGGCGCCATCGCGCGGGGACCGGGGATGCAGCCGAAGGACGCGCATCCCCTCCCCTGTACCCGCCCGACTCAGAGCCGGAAAGCGCCCTCGTTGATCTTCGCGAAGCTCGCCTTCGTCACCTTGGTCCAGGTCTTTTTCACTGGATTGCGGAAGTAGACCGGGTCCTTGATCTTCGTCGGGTCATAGCCTTCGGACACCTGGTCGACCTTGCGGTACTTGAAGGTGCCGGTGGTCTCGATCTGGCGCTGCAGGCGGATGAACAGCGGCTGGGCGTAGGAGGGCAGGCAGGCCTCGACGAAGGCGCGGAAGTCGGCCAGCACGAAGGCGTCGTCAACGGTCAGCGAGGCCATGCCCGCGCGCCCGTCATGGCCGGGGACCGCAACGCCGTAAACGTTGGCCTCCAGCACGCCGGGGGCCTCGGCCAGACGGTCGGCGACCTCGCCGGTGGAGACATTCTCGCCCTTCCAGCGGAAGGTGTCGCCGATGCGGTCGATGAAATAGAAATAGCCCTCGGCGTCCTGGCGCATCAGATCGCCGGTGCGGAACCAGGCGTCGCCCTTCTCGAACACGTCGCGCAGGATCTTCTTCTCGGTGGCCGACTTGTCGGCATAGCCGGTGAAGCTGGTGCGGGAGTCGCTGGCGTCGATGCGGCCCAGGCACTCGCCGATCTGGTCGGGGCCGCACTCGATGCAGAGCCCGTTCGGGCCGCGGATCGGCTGTTCGGTCTCGATGTCGAACTGGACGAGGCGGGCGTTGATGCGCTTCTTCAGCCACTTGGGCACCCGGCCGATGGCCCCGGCCCGGCCGTCGAAGTTGAACATCGAGACGTTGCCTTCGGTCGCGCCGTAGAACTCGAGGACATTGGGGATGGCGAAGCGCTCGACCATGTCTTCCCAGACGTCGCCGCGCAGCCCGTTGCCGAAGGCCTGGCGCAGCTTGTGGGAGCGCTCCAGCGGGTCGGCCGGGCCGTTGACCAGGTAGCGGCACAGCTCGCCGATGTAGACGAACATGGTGCAGTTCTCGGCGTGGATGTCCTGCCAGAAGTGGGTGGTCGAGAACTTCTTGCGCAGCACGATCGAGCCGCCGGTCAACAGGCCTGCGCCCATGGCGCAGAGGCCGCCGGTGGCGTGGTAGAGCGGCAGGACCTGGTAGATGCGGTCGGACGCCAGCGCCCCGGTCGAGCCGGCGAAGCCCCGCATGTAGAGCTGGGCGCGCATGTGGTTGATGCGCGCCGCCTTCGGCAGACCCGTCGTGCCGCTGGTGTAGATCCAAAGGGCGGTGTCGCTGGCCCGCAGGTCGTCGCGGGCGGTCAGGCGATCGGGGCGAAGGTTGCTGCAGCTCTTGAGCGCGGCGGTCAGGTCGCGGCGGTCGCCGGCGACGGGACCCAGCGTCCACTGGGCGACATGCTTGGTCAGCTGGCCGCGGACGGCCTCGAAGGCCGGCGACGTCTCGGCGTCGACCAGGCAGTGCAGCGCGCCGGAAATGTTCAGGCAATGCGCCAGCGGCGCGCCGGTCAGGTTGTTGTTGATCAGGGCGGTGGCCACCCCGACCTTGGTCAGGCCGTACCAGATCGGCAGGTAGTCCATGCGGTTGGGCATGAATAGCGCCACGGTCTGGCCGCGGGTGATGCCCTGTTCCTTGGCCCAGTGGGCGTAGCGGTTGGCCAGGGCGTCCATCTCGCCATAGGTGATGGTCTTGCCCTCGAAGGTGATGGCGGGGCGCTCGCGATGCTTGTCGACCGAGGCCTCGAGGTCATCGCAGATCAGGTTGCGACTATCCGGGCTGATCGACTTGACCCACTTCAACGTCCGTTGAAGCCCCTTGAATAACCGGACCTCCCGCGTGATCCGCGTCCTGATATTCATTTTCCACCTTTCAACGCCGCCGGACCGACGTTCGCCCGCAAGGCGAATCCCGGTCAAGGCGAGGCTGGGGCCCAGGCGTTGCGACGTGGTGAATGTTGCTCAAACGCCGCACTTTTGCAGCGCCGCCCCGGCGCGTCAGGCCCGGCGCACCAGGATGACGCCGGCGAACACCAGCCCGACGCCCAGGATCCTGGTCAGATTGATCGGCCGGGGGGCGATGCCGAAACCGCCGAAGTGGTCAACGAGCATTCCGGCCACCAGCTGCCCGGCGATCATCAGGGTGATGGTCGAGGCCACCCCCAGACGGGGCGCGGCGAAGGCCGCGGCGACCACGAAGACCGCGCCATACGCGCCGCCCAGCCAGGCGTACCAGGGCAGCGCCTGCACGCCGCCCCAGTCCGGCCGCACCCGCAGCGCCAGCACCGCGACCAGCAGCACCAGGGTCCCGACGGCGAACGACACGAAGGCCGCGTTGACTGGCGAGTTGAACGGCCTGGCCAGCATGGCGTTGGTCGGGGCCTGCAGGGCGGTGAACATGCCCCCGACCACGCAGGCGCAGAGGGCGATCAGCAGGACGGAGGCGGCGGAAGGCGGCGTGCTCATGCCGTTTCCCATAGCCGCCGACGCGCGCCCATGCTCGTGAAATCAGGCGACGGCCGCGGCGAGCTGCTCGCGCCAGGCGGCGGCGGCGTCCTTGAGCGCCTGATCGAGCGACCAGGCCGACAACCCCTCCCCGTCGATGACCTGCAGCTCCTCATAGACGAACGCCGCCTCGCCGTGATCACGCCAGGCCTGCTGCATGGTCCGGTTGAGACTGCTGCCCAGGCGCAGGGAGAACCAGATGCCGTTCTGGCGGTTGAGCAGTTCGCGGCTGGACCCGACCCAGACCTGTCGGCCGGCGGCGCAGCGCACGGCGAACACGCCGGGCCGGGCCTTGCGCTCCCTGTAGGCCGCGGTCAGCTCCCGTTTGCGGTCGCGGTTCACACCAGCCTCGCCAGGGTGAGGGCGTGATCGCGGACATCGGCCGGCCAGTCGCCGATTCGCGCCCGAAAGGCATCGGCGTCGCCGGCGAACAGCGCGCGGGCAGCCTCCTCGTAGCCGGGACGGTCTCCCGCCATCGTGGTCAGGAAGCGGTAAGCCGCGTCGCGGCCCAGGCGGGCCTGTTCGGCCGGATCGCGTTGAGCGGCCTCGACCAGCTTGCGCAGGGCGACGGAGGCGCCGCCCGGCTGGCGCGAGAGCCAGTCCCAGTGCCGGGGCAGCAGGGTCACCTCACGGGCGGTGACGCCCAGCTTCGGACGGCCGGGTCCGCGCGGCGGCGCCTCCGGCGGCGCGACCAGGCGGCCGACGACCTGATCGGGCGTTCCGCGAAGGTCGAGGTCCAGCGTGCGGCCGTCGTCGTCGCGGAAGATCAGCACGCGCGCCGGCTGGGCAAGGCCGGCGATCGCGCGCGCGACCTCCGCCAGCGGACCCCGGGCGAGGCGGTGGTCGCCATCGAAGGCGGTTACAGGGGTCGAGGCGTCGTGCACGCCGGGCTCCGGAATGGAAGCCTCTTTTTACCCGGACAATTCCCGCTGTCAATATTACCCGGGCAAATCAGGCCCCGGGTAACCCACGGTAGGGAATGTAGCCGCGCTCGACGATCCGGCGCAGCCCTTCGTAGGCCTCGGCCAGCTCCTCGAACGTGGCCCGAAGGTGAGCCAGGCGCGCGACATCCTCGGGCGTTACCCGGCCACCGGTTTCGGCGACCTTCATGGCCTGGGCGACCCAGACGGCGCGGGCATGGGCCGCGGCGACCGCCAGCTTCTGGAACTGCAGGGCGTCGGAGGTCCCCAGCACCTGTCCAATGACCTCCTTGTTGGAGGCGAAGGCGGTGTAGTCGATCTGCTCGAGCTGGCCGCGGATGCGGCGGGCTGCGTTCGGGTCGCTGTCGTCCTGCGGCTCGAAGTGATCGTGCTGACGGCGGAAGCTTCCGGTGCGGGTCACGGACATGGCGGCCTCCCTTAAGGCGCTCTCGTTAAGGCGAGCATGCCGGGCATGGGCTTAAGGGAGGCTGAAGAGACTCAACCAAGGTCCAGGGCGAAGAGCGCGTCGTCGGCGTACAAGCCGTCGGGGAGCTTCAGGGCGCGGGGCTCGGTCGCGTAGCGCCGAAAGCCGGCCGACTCATAGAGCCGGATGGCGCGATGGTTGACGGCGTTGCAGGCCAGCAGGAGCCGCTCGCAGCCCTCCGCCCGGGCGTGATCGCCAACGGCGGCCACCAGTCGCGCGGCCAGCCCTGACCGGCGATGCGACGACCGCAGGTACATGCCGAACAGCGTCGCCTTGTGCGCCTGCTTGGGATTGGGATGCCGGGTGTATCCGGCCATTCCGACCAGCTCGCCGCTGACGAAGGCGCCGAGCACGCCTTCGGCGACCCGCTCGTCGAACCAGCTCGTCGGCTTAGCCGCCTCGACCCCCGCATCGGAGGCGAAGGTCGCCGCCTCCACGGTCAGCGCCTCCAGGCGCACGGCGCGGAAGATCGGCCCTTCGTCGCCGTGCAGGAGGCGAATGACCGCGTCCGCCGCGATCACGCCGCCCCGCTCATCGCCATCAGCACGGCGCCCATCTTCTGATGCAGCAGGTTGATGGCCTTGAGCGGCCGCACCATGACCTTGAAGCGGGTGATCTTCCCCGCCGCGTTCCACCAGATCATGTCGACGCCGTTGATCCTGATGCCGTCGATCTCGGTGGCGAATTCCAGCACGGCCGAACCCTCCGCCTCCCAGCGGCCCAGGTAGTGGAAGCTGTCGTTGTTGAGCGTCGCGAAGGCGGCCATCAGGTATTTGGCGGTGATGTCGCGTCCGACCTGGGGCGTGTGAACGACCGGCGACTCGAACACGGCCTCCGGGTCCAGAAGGTCGCGCAGGAGCGCCTCGTCCCTTGCCTCCACGACCTCGTGCCAGAGGCTCATCACATCGCGGGTCATGTCCGGCCTCCTGTTGCCCGTCGATCCTAACCCAACAAAAGCGCGGTCGAAACGCATCGAACGCGACAGCAATTTACCTGGCTAACTGCGACATTATGCCGCAGATTTGGGTCCTTCAGCCACCGATTTCCGGAATCCCGCGTCGGCCCCGAGAATTACACCACTCCTGGGCGAGCATGACCCCGGGCTCGCCCACTTAAGGCCCAAGCGGGTAAATACCGCGTTGAGTCCCGGGCGCGCGTAACTGGCCAGCGGTAAGGTTTCAGGGTTATCCGAATGCGTGTGCGACTGTCCGGTGCGATAAGCCTCTTTGGCGCCTTTCTTGGGGCCGGATTCCTAATGCTGGCCATCGGAACCTGGCTGACGGTCTCGCAGGTCAGGATCAACGGGCCGCACTACGAGCGCATCCACGCCAACGAGGTCCTGATCGCCGATATCCTGCCTCCGCCCATGTTCCTGGTGGAGTTCTTCCTGGCCAACACCCAGTTCCACGAGGCCAGCGATCCGACCAGTGTTCGCGACCTGAAGGAAAGCGCGGAAGCTCTGGAGGAGATGCCGCCGCTCGTGAGTAGCTACCAGCAGCGCGTGGATCACTGGCGGAAGAACGGCGAGGCGTCCCCTGCGCTCAAACTGCTGCTCGTTGATTCAGACGAGAAGGCCCGGGAGATCTTCCAGCTCAGCGATGCGATGGTCGCGGCGCGGCGGGCCGGCGACCCGGCGGCCGAGGCGGCTGCCTTCAATCGCATGCACGACGCCTATCACGAGCATCTCGGGATCATCCAGAAGGCGGTCCCGATGCTCAACGCCGAGCGCGAGGCCGCCGAGGCTGTGTCTGACCGGATCCAGGTCCTTGGCATCAGTGCGATGATCGCGCTTGGCGCCCTGATGATGCTGATCATCGGGGGCGGCGTGTTCATTCTTCGCCGGCGTATCGTTCGGCCGATCGAGGGCATCACCCGCTACATGGGCGACCTCGCCGAGGGCCACTACGAGCAGCCGGTGCCGTTCATGGGCCGCAGCGACGAGCTGGGCGACATGGCCAAGTCGGTGGCGACTTTCCGTGAAGGCGTCCTGGAGCGGCGCACCCTGCGCGAGCAGGGCGAAGAGGAACGCTCCCGCACCGAAACCGCCCGCCGCGCGGACGAAGCCGCCCGCAAGGCCGACAGCGATCGCCGTGACCAGGCCATGGATCGTCTCGCCGGTGGTATGGACCGCCTGTCGGCGGGAGATGTCGCGCACCGCATCAACGAGGCGTTCGCGCCTGAGTACGAGCGGCTTCGCAACGACTTCAACGCCGCGGCCAGCCGCCTTTCCCAGACCCTGCGCACAATCCGCGAGTCGGCGGACGGCGTGGGAAGCGGCGCCGACGAGATCGCCCGCGCCTCCGACGACCTGTCGCGGCGCACCGAGCAGCAGGCCGCCGCCCTGGAAGAGACCGCCGCCGCCCTCGACGAGATCACCGCCACCGTCCGCCAGACGGCGGAGGGCGCGGCGACCGCCGACCGCATCGTCGGCGACACCCGCCGCGAGGCCCAGTCGACCGAGGCCACCGTCGCCGAAACCATCCGCGCCGTCTCAGACATCGAGACCGCTTCGGCCCAGATCACCCAGATCATCGGGGTGATCGACGAGATCGCCTTCCAGACCAACCTGCTGGCCCTGAACGCCGGTGTGGAAGCCGCCCGCGCCGGCGACGCCGGCAAGGGCTTCGCCGTCGTCGCCCAGGAAGTGCGCGGCCTTGCCCAGCGCTCGGCCGAAGCCGCCAAGGAGATCAAGGGTCTGATCTCGGCCAGCTCGACCAAGGTCGCCGAGGGCGTCAGCCTGGTCGGCCAGACCGGCAAGTCGCTGAACGCGATCCTCGTGAGAGTTGGCGATATCGCCAAGGTGGTCTCGGAGATCTCCGCCTCGGCCAAGGAACAGGCCATGGGCCTGGCCGAGGTCAACAACGCGGTCAACCACATGGACCAGACCACCCAGCGCAACGCCGCCATGGTCGAACAGACTACGGCCGCGGCCCATACGCTGCGTCTGGAGGCCTCCCGGCTCAACGAGGCCGCGGCCAGTTCCAGCTGCACAGCGGTGCGGGCGGGCGGAGTGTACGGGGCCAAGCCGCGGCCTGATCGGTCGTCAGCCTGGGCGGCGCTTCACCGGCGAAGCCGGCTTTCCGCGTCGCCCGTGCCGATCACAGGAAGACGCATGACGTTCCGGCCCACATGACCTCGATCTTCCCGGCGGCGCCCGGGCCGTCGAGGACGCCGTACAGGCCGCCGGCGCTGAACTCCTGGCCCAGACTCGTTTCGGACACCTCGACACCGCTGTAGGCGGCGACCAGGTCGGAACGGGTCGAGCCGACGCCCACGCCGCTCATCGTCGACGGCTTGCCGGAGCCGCCCGGACCCACGCTCCAGCCGGCCAGCCTGTCGTCCTGGAACAGCAGGGTCAGGCCGCCCGGAAACTCGGCGAACTGCATCGGTCCGGCACCGCACTCGGAATTGGTGGTCACCGGCTCCGGGGCGCCGGCCACCCTGGTGATGATCTCGATCACCTGTGCCTGGGGCAATCCGAAATCGAGCATCCGCGTCGACCCGGTGTCGGCGATCACGATCATCAGCCCGCCGGGATCCAGGGCCACGGCGGCCTTGCCGGTCGCGGCAGGCGCGGGCCCGGACGGCTGCGGTGCGGCCGGCCCGGCGGGAGTAGCGGGAGCATCGGATGCCGGCGGGCTACAGGCGACGAGGCCGAGCACCAGGGCGGCGGCGAGGGTGTTGCGCAGCGTGATCATCCCCTAGGCGTATCGCGGTTCATCAGGGCCGTCATCCTCGCCCTTGCCGCCCGACTGTCCGGCGCTTTGAGGCTCGGCGCTTGCGGGCATGCGGCCCCGCGCTTTCCGTCAGGCGGAGAAGCCGCTCGTCAGGCCGTGGCGATCCAGTACCGCGTTACCTTGTCCTGATCGTCGAAACAGATGACCAGCCATTCGAAGTCGACCGGCATGTAGGCGCGCTCCAGACCCAGGCGGTAGGCAAGCGCGCCCGGCTGGAACCGCCCGGGATCGCTGGGCTCGCCGAGCATCCGTCGAACCCTGGCGCGGGTCAGGCCATTGAGCTTCCCGTTCTCGATCAGATCATCGGCCATGGTCAGGCGGTCGTCGTCCTCCTGGCCGACCAGCTTCCACAGCCGGCCATCGAACCGCCCGGGCTTCACCCGTCGTGCGTCCAGCACGATGGCGCCCACCACCAAGCCGGCGGCGACCACAGCCGCCGCGCCGATGATCCGGTCTCTGGATGAACTCATCTGCACTACGCCGCGGCTCCTCGCGCCTCACCGTCGGGATCATAACTGAGAATGGGGGCCAGCCAGCGTTCCGCAACCGCCAGATCCCAACCTTTACGCCGAGCGTAGTCCGCCACCTGGTCGCGGTCGATGCGACCGACGCCAAAATAGTGGCTGTCCGGGTGGCTGAAATAAAGGCCGCTGACAGCCGCGGGCGGGGTCATGGCGAAGCTCTCCGTCAGTTCGATGCCGGTCTGGGCCGTGGCGTCGAGCAGCCTGAACAGCGTCGCCTTCTCGGTGTGATCCGGCTGGGCCGGATAGCCCGGCGCCGGGCGGATGCCCTGGTACTTTTCTCCGATCAGCCGGTCGATATCGTCATCCTCCCGCGGGGCGTAACCCCACAGTTCGGTGCGCACCCGGTGGTGCAACGCCTCGGCGAAGGCTTCGGCCAGCCGGTCGGCGAGCGCGGCGGCCAGGATGGCAGAGTAGTCGTCGCCCGCGGCCTTGAAGCGTTCGGCGATTTCCAGCTCGCCGTGGCCGGCGGTGACCGCGAAGCCGCCGATCCAGTCGGCCGGACCGCCGATCGGGGCCACGAAGTCGGCGAGAGCGAGGTTGGCCTTGTCGGTGCTCTTGGCCATCTGCTGGCGCAGGGTGTGCAGCCGGGCGATCTCTTCGCGGCGATCCTCATCGGTATAGACCACGATGTCGTCGCCGTCGGACTGGGCAGGCCAGAAGCCGACAACGCCGCGCGCCTCGAACCACTTCTCCTCGAGGATCCGCTTGAGCATGGCCTCGGCGTCGCGCCAGAGGTCCCGCGCCGCCTCGCCCACGACCTCATCCTCCAGAATGTCCGGGAACCGCCCCGCCAGCTCCCAGGTCGAGAAGAAGGGCGTCCAGTCGATGAAGGTCGCGAGGTTTTCCAGGTCGTAGGGTCCGAAGGCCCGCGTTCCGGTGAAGGTCGGACGGGGCGGCGGGGCGGCCTCCCAGTCGATCCTGAACCGGTTGGCGCGGGCCGTCTCGACCGGCGTGCGGGTCTTCTGCGACTGGCCGCGCGCGAACTGTTCGCGCACGCGGACATAGTCGTCCCGGGTGGCCGCCTCGAAGCGGTCCCGGTCATCCCTGGACAGCAGCTGGGAGACAACGCCCACCGCCCGGCTGGCGTCCAGCACATAGGTGGTCGAGCCGCCGCGATAGGCCGGGGCGATCTTCACCGCCGTATGGGTCTTGCTGGTCGTGGCCCCGCCGATCAGCAGCGGGATAGTCAAGCCCTGGCGCTCCATCTCCGAGGCCAGGAAGACCATCTCGTCCAGCGAGGGCGTGATAAGCCCGGACAGGCCGATGATGTCGACGTTGTGCGCCTTCGCCTCGGCCAGGATGCGGTCGGCCGGGACCATGACGCCCAGGTCGACGACCTCGTAGTTGTTACACTGCAGGACCACGCCGACGATGTTCTTGCCGATGTCGTGGACGTCGCCCTTCACCGTGGCCATCAGGATGCGCCCGGCCTGCTCGCGCGGCTTGCCTTCCTTCTCAGCCTCCATGAACGGCATAAGCCAGGCCACGGCCTGCTTCATGACGCGGGCCGACTTGACCACCTGGGGCAGGAACATCTTCCCGGCCCCGAACAGGTCGCCGACGACGTTCATGCCGTCCATCAGCGGACCTTCGATGACGTGCAGCGGCCGCTCGACGGCCAGCCGCGCCTCCTCGGTGTCGGCGTCGATGAACTCGGTGATGCCGTTGACCAGCGCGTGGCTGAGCCGCTGCGCGACCGGCAGCGACCGCCAGGCCTGGTCGGCGACCGCGACCTTGCTGCCGTCGCCCTTGTACTTGGGGGCGAGGTCGACCAGCCGCTCGGTCTGGCTGCCGCCATCCTTCGGGCGGCGGTTCAGGATCACATCCTCGACCGCCTCGCGCAGCTCGGCCGGGATGTCATCGTAGACCGGCAGGTCGCCGGCGTTGACGATACCCATGTCCATGCCGGCGTTGATGGCGTGGTAGAGGAAGACGCTGTGGATCGCCCGGCGCACCGGCTCGTTGCCGCGGAAGCTGAACGAGACGTTCGACACACCGCCCGAAACCCGGGCGTACGGGAGCAGCGCCTTGATACGCCGCGTCGCCTCGATGAAGTCGACGGCATAGTTGTCGTGTTCCTCGATCCCCGTCGCCACGGCGAAGATGTTGGGGTCGAAGATGATATCCTCGGGCGGGAAGCCGACCTGGTCGACGAGGATGCGGTAGGCCCGCTCGCAGATCTCGACCTTGCGATCGGCGGTGTCGGCCTGGCCGACCTCGTCGAAGGCCATGACCACCACGGCCGCGCCATAGCGCAGGCAGAGCTTCGCCTGGGCGATGAACTCCGCCTTGCCGGCCTTCATGCTGATCGAGTTGACGATGGCCTTGCCCTGGACGCACTTCAGGCCGGCCTCGATGACCTCCCACTTGGAGCTGTCGACCATGATCGGCACGCGGGCGATGTCCGGCTCGGCGGCGATCAGGTTGAGGAAGGTCTTCATCGCCGCGACGGAGTCGAGCAGGCCCTCGTCCATGTTGATGTCGATGATCTGCGCCCCGGCCTCGACCTGCTGGCGGGCGACGGACAGGGCGGCGGTGTAGTCACCCTCGGCCACGAGCTTGCGGAATTTCGCCGAGCCCGTGACGTTGGTGCGCTCACCGATGTTGACGAAGACGGGACGCATCAGCTGGCCTTGATGTTGCGGACGAGGCCCGTAAGGCCGTCGATGGAGGTTGCGTTGCCGTCGTAGCGCCGCTCGCGCCACTCGGCCTCGGGACGATGGTCCAAATGGCGGCGAAGCTGGTCGCGTTCGCCCTTGAAGTCCATGAACGGCACGCCCCAGCCGCAGCTGTCGGCGATGCGCTCGATGTGAAGGGTTATGACCGACCGGGCACGCTCGAAGGTCGGGAACAGCGCCATCTTCCCGGCGAAGCCCGGCTCGTCGAAATTCACGGCCTCGCCCCGACCGTAGAGGCGCAGGATGCTGGCCGGGCCCTCGAAGGCGCAGAACATCAGGGTCAGGCGGCCGTTCTCGCGGACGTGGGCCAGGGTCTCGATCCCGGACCCACCGAGGTCGACATAGGCCACGGTGTTTTCGTCGATGACCGCCAGGCTGTCGTAGCCCTTGGGCGAGACGTTCACCGCGCCCTCGGCCGACAGCGGCGCGGTGGCCACGAAGAACAGCTTCTGGGCCTTGATGAAGGCGATAAGGCGCTCATCGAGGGCGTCATAGGTCTTGGCCACTACGACGCCTCCGCCGGAGGTTCGCGGCCGCCGAGAATCATGCGGCGGGTCAGGACGGCCTGCAGAACCCCGTGATTGAACAGGGTGCGCCAGATCTTGAAGTCCTGAGCCTGCAGGCCTTGCAGCCTGCCGACGATCTGCTTGAGCCGGATCAGGTCGGCCTCGGCAATGGCTGTCTTCAGTTCGGCCACCGAGGCGAAGCCCTCACCGCCGGTCTGTGGCTCAAGCCCGACCCGACCGCAGACGACGAAAAAGCCCTTGCTCAACGGGCCCACGGACTTGTCGCCCAGCGATCCGGCAGGAACGCGGTTCAGCCGCGCGCGCAGATCCCGGATCTGTTCAGCCTCGATGGGGGAGAGTGCAAGCGCCATCTCAGGCGAGCTCGAACGGTTCCAGCCCGGCCAGCCGCATGGCCTTGGGCCGCTCCGGAATCTGGCGCGGGGTCACGCCCGCGACCTCGTCGGCGACGTGGCGGATGTGGTCCGGCGTCGTGCCGCAGCAGCCGCCCAGGATGTTGACGATGCCGTCCTTCGCCCACTCATGCAGTTCATGGGCCGTCTGGTGCGGTTCCTCGTCGTACTGGCCCATGGCGTTGGGCAGGCCCGCGTTGGGATAGGCCGCGACCAGGGTGTCGGCGATGCGCGACAGCTCGGCGATATGCGGCCGCATCAGGTCGGCGCCGAGCGCGCAGTTGAGGCCGATGGCGAACGGCTTCACATGCTTGACGCTGTTCCAGAAGGCCTCGACCGTCTGGCCCGACAGGGTGCGGCCGGAACGGTCGGTGATGGTGCCGCTGATCCAGATCGGCAGTTCCTCGTGGCCCTCCTCGTCATGCAGGTCGAGGATGGCCTTCAGGGCGGCCTTGCAGTTCAGGGTGTCGGTGATGGTCTCGATCAGGAACAGGTCGACCCCGCCCTCGTAGAGCCCCCTCACCTGCTCGCGGTAGGCGTCGTAGACCTGGTCGAAGGTCACGGTGCGGGCGCCTGGATCGTTCACGTCCGAGGACATCGACAGCATGACGTTCAGCGGGCCGAGCGCCCCGGCGGCGAAGCGCGGCTTGTGGGGCTCCTTCGCCGTCCAGCGGTCGGCGGCCTCGCGGGCAAGCCTGGCGCCCTGGAGGTTGATGTCATAGGCCGCGCCCTCGGCGTGATAGTCGCGCTGGGCGATGGTCGTGGCGCTGAAGGTGTTGGTCTCGCTGATGTCGGCCCCGGCGCCGTAGTAGGCGTCGTGCAGGTCCGTCACGATGTCCGGCCGGGTCAGGCAGAGGATGTCGTTGTTGCCCTTCATCTGCACCGCATGATCGGCGAAGCGCTCGCCCCGGAAGTCCTCTTCCGTCAGGCCGCGCCGCTGGATCATCACGCCCCAGGAGCCGTCGAGGATCAGGATCCGCTCGCGGGCGATCTGCTTCAGGCGTTCAATTCGGTCCAGACGGCTCATGCCGCGGCCTCCTTTGGCGACAGCGGAGCCTCGCGGACGCCCAGCACCCGGCAGATGGCGTAGACGAGGTCGGCGCGGTTCAGGGTGTAGAAGTGGAAGTCGCTGAAGCCCTCCTCCGCCAGCCTGGCGCAGGTTTCGGCCGCGATGGAGCAGGCGATAAGGCGACGGGTTTCGGGATCGTTGTCCAGCCCCTCGAACAGGTTGCCCAGCCAGCCCGGCAACGGGATGCCGCATGGGTCGGCCATCCGCTGCAGCCCCTTGAAGTTGGACACCGGCATGATCCCCGGCGAGATCGGGATGGTCACGCCCGCCTTGCGCACCCGCTCCATGAACCGCAGGAAGGTGTCGGTATCGAAGAAGAACTGGGTGATGGCCCGCGTCGCGCCGGCGTCGATCTTGGCCTTGAGCACATCGATGTCGTGGTCGATGCCCGGGCTCTCGGGATGGACCTGCGGGTAGAGGCCCACGGAGACCTCGAAGGGGGCCACGGCGCGAATGCCGCGCGTCAGCTCGGTCGCGTTGGCGTATCCGTCCGCATGCGGAACATAGGCGCCGCCGATCGCGCCGGGCGGGTCACCGCGCAGGGCCACGATGTGGCGGATGCCGCTTTCCCAGTAGTCGCGCACCACCTCGTCGACCTCTTCGCGGGAGGCGCCGACGCAGGTCAGGTGAGCGGCCGGCTTCAACGTGGTCTCGTCCAGCATGCGCTTGACGGTCCGGTGGGTGCGCTCACGCGTCGACCCGCCCGCGCCGTAGGTCACGGACACGAACGACGGGTTCAGCGGTTCAAGCCGGCGGATACAGGTCCACAGGCTCTCCTCGGCCTCGGGAGTCTTGGGCGGGGAGAACTCGAAGGAGACGCTGACGCCGCCGGTACGGCCGCCGGCGCGGGCCACGGGTCCAAGGGCGGTCGGCGGACTCATGCGTCATTCCTTTCAGCAACGGCCGGACGGCGCGCCGTCCAGATCTTCACGGTCAGGCCCCGCTCGACAGTCGAGGGCAGGGTCAGGGTTTGATCGGAGACCAGCCCGCCGGTGCTTAACCAGCGGCCTATCTCATCGTCGGAGAAGCCTAGCCGCCGGTGCTGGTGCTGTTCGCGCAGGAACTCCAGCGTATGCGGCGCGAAATCGACGATTAGCAGACGGCCGGCGGGCGCCACTAGGCGGCAGGCCTCGGCTACCGCCGCGGCCGGGTCGCCCAGGTAGTGTAACACCTGATGGACCGTGACCAGATCGGCGCTGCCGGACGGCAAGCCGGTGGCGAAGATGTCCCCGTGCCGCAGTTCGCAGGCTGAAAGCCCAGCCTCGCCGACATTGAGGCGGGCGATGTTGAGCATCTGCTGTGACAGGTCCAGCCCGACCGCACGGGTCGTACGACCGCCCAGCAGCGTCAACATCCGTCCCGTACCGGCGCCGAGATCGACCAGTCGGCCCAGAGGGCCGGAGCCGGCGGCCTGTTCGATGGCGGACTCGACCTGGGATTCGGCAACGTAGAGGGAGCGGATCTCGTCCCAGCGCGCGGCGTTGCGGGCGAAGTAGGCGGCGGCTTCAGAGGACCGTTCCGTTGCGACCTGCGACATCCGCTCGGCGTCGCGGCGCAGGATCGGGTCGGCGAGGTCGGTCAGCGCCAGGGCCTGATCGGCCAGCACCTGGCCGGGCCCCGAGGCAGCCAGCCGATAGAAGACCCAGGCGCCGTCCGGGAAGCGCTCCACCAGCCCTGCGTCGGCGAGCAGCTTGAGGTGGCGCGAGACACGCGGCTGGCTCTGGTCGAGGATACGGCACAGTTCCAGCACCGACAGTTCCTCGCGGGCCAGCAGGGACAGCATGCGCAGCCGCGTCGGCTCGCCAGCGGCGCGCAGAATCTCAACCGTCTGACCGGAACTCAGCAGCATGGATGATATAAAGATATCTTTATGTGATTATGTAAAGCGCGAATTGCCTGTTCGCGGCTGAAGGCCGGCGGGCCGCCGGTCCCGGTCCCGGTCCCGGTCCCGGCTCAGGCCTGAACCGGCGACAGAAGCGGTTCCTTGTTGAAGTACAGACGCAGGTTCTCAAGCGTCTGGCCGACCATCCTGGGGATGCTCTCCAGCGTTCCCCCCGCCGAGTGAGGAGTCAACACCGTGTTGGGCACATCTACCCAGCGCGCGGCCGGCGTCGGCTCCTCCTCGAACACATCAAGCGCGGCCATGCCCAGATCGCCGGCCTTCAGGGCCTGGATCAAGGCGTCTTCATCCACCACCGAGCCGCGCGCCACATTGACGATACAGCCGCGCGGACCGACGGCCTCGATCACCGCCTTGCTGATCAGGTTCTTGTTGGCCGCGTCGCCCCGGCAGGCCACGAAGAGAACGTCGCTGTCGCGGGCAAGGGCCAGCAGGCTCTGTGCCTTGGGCCAGTTGCTCTCCTTGTCGTTCGGCCCCCACCAGGACACCGACAGGCCGAACGGCTCGACCCGGCGGGCGATGGCCTGGCCGATATGGCCTAGGCCGACGATCCCTGCCTTTCGACCGTTCAATCCAGGCCTGGGGCGCATCCGGTCGGCATGGGTCCAGCGCCCCTCGCGCACGGTGCGGTCGCCGACCACGATGCTGCGCCAGACGGCCAGAAAGGCGCCGACCGCATGGTCGGCAACGTCATCGGCGTTGAGGCCCTGGGAATGGGTCACGGCGATTCCGCGCGACCGGCAACAGGGGACGTCGACGCCGTCGTAGCCGACACTGACGCAGGCGATCAGCCCGAGGCGCGGCATCTCTGACAGGAAGTCGACGCCCAGCCTGATCTCGCCGGCGTGGACGATGGCCTGCACCTCGCGGCCCGGTCCCTCAAGGAACACCAGGCGGTCGGCATGCTCCCAGAGCCGCAGCACGCGATAGGTCGGCTCAAGCGCCGCCTGGAGGGGCGCCAGCATTTCGTGGGACAGCAGAAGGACGGGACGTGTCGCGGTGTCGGTCATGCCGGGGACATTGCGCCCCGGCGGCCGCGCGTCAACCAATGACGCGCGGCGCTGCCGACCCTAGAGCATGCCCGGGTCAGATGGAATCATCTGACCCGGATCAGCATGCTCTAGATTCAAACACTTAGAGCGCGTTCGGGCGGCGGAACCGCGTACACTTCCGCCTAACGCGCTCTAGCGGGTGAACTTCTGGAACTTGATGCGGTGCGGGATCAGGCTGTCGGTGCCCAGGCGGCGCTTCTTGTCTTCCTCGTACATCTCGAAGTTGCCTTCGAACCATTCGACGTGGCTGTCGCCCTCGAAGGCGAGGATGTGGGTGGCCAGGCGGTCGAGGAACCAGCGATCGTGGCTGATGACCACGGCGCAGCCGGCGAAATCCTCCAGCGCCTCTTCCAGGTTCTGCAGCGTCTCGATGTCCAGGTCGTTGGTCGGTTCGTCGAGCAGGATGACGTTGCCGCCGGTGGCCAGGGTCTTGGCCAGGTGGACGCGGTTGCGCTCCCCGCCCGACAGCAGTCCGACCTTCTTCTGCTGGTCGCCGCCCTTGAAGTTGAAACTGCCGACGTAGGCGCGGCTGTTGATCTCGCGCTTGCCGACCATCATCACGTCGGTGCCGCCGCTGATCGCCTGCCAGACCGTGTCGTTGGGATTGAGGTCGTCACGGCTCTGGTCGACATAGGCCAGCTTGACCGTTTCGCCGAGGCGGATCGTGCCCGCGTCGGGCGTCTCCTGGCCGGTGATCATGCGGAACAGCGTCGACTTGCCGGCGCCGTTCGGGCCGATGACGCCGACGATGCCGTTGGGCGGCAGCTTGAAGCTGAGCTGGTTGAACAGCACCTTGTCGCCGTATTCCTTCTCAAGGTCGGTCACTTCCAGCACCAGATTGCCGAGGCGCGGGCCGGGCGGGATCTGGATGACGGCGTGGGTCTGGGCCTGCCGGCTGTTCTCCTGCTCGCGAACCATGTCCTCGTAGGCGGCCAGGCGCGCCTTGGACTTGGCCTGGCGGGCCTTGGCGCCGGAGCGGACCCAGTCCAGCTCGCGGGTCAGGGCGCGTTGACGGGCCTCGGACTCCGACTGTTCCTGGATCACGCGCTTGGTCTTGGCCTCCAGCCAGCTGGAGTAGTTGCCCTCATGCGGGTGGCCCTTGCCGCGGTCCAGTTCCAGCGTCCACTTGGTGACCTGGTCGAGGAAGTAGCGGTCGTGTGTGACCAGGATGACGCAGCCGGGGAAGGCTTCCAGGTGATGCTGCAGCCAGGCCACCGACTCGGCATCCAGGTGGTTGGTCGGTTCGTCGAGCAGCAGCATGTCCGGCTTGCTGAGCAGCAGACGGGCCAGCGCCACGCGACGCTTCTCACCGCCCGACAGCTTGGTCACGCCGCTGTCGTTGGGCGGGCAGCGCAGGGCGTCCATGGCCATCTCGACGCGGCTGTCGATGTCCCACAGGTCGCCGGCGTCGATCTTCTCCTGGAGGGCGGTCATCTCCTCCATCAGCTCGTCGGTGTATTCCTCCGCCATCTCCGCCGCGATGGCGTTGTAGCGGTCGAAGATCTGCTTTTCCTCGCACCAGGCGATGACGTTTTCCCAGACGGTCTTGGTCTCGTCCAGGTGCGGCTCCTGCTCCAGATAGCCGCGCTTGACGCCATCGGCCGCCTTGGCCTCGCCGCTGAACTCGCCGTCAATGCCGGCCATGATCTTCAGCAGCGTCGACTTGCCCGAGCCGTTGACCCCGACCACGCCGATCTTGGCGTCCTGGTAGAAGGACAGCCAGATGTTCTCGAACACCTTCTTGCCGCCGGGATAGGCCTTGGTCAGGCCCTGCATCTGGAAAATGTACTGGGCGGCCATAGGGGGTCGCTCGCTCTCGCTTAATCGAAATCGGGGGTTGGCGGGGATGTAGCGACCGGGGGGCCATCGCGCAATGCGTCTGGCGGCGAACACCGTCGCTCAAGCATCATCGATTCATCGCGGAGATGCCAAGGTCCTGTCTCCGCAGGTTCACAACCACCCAGTACCCGCTTGGCCGAACAAGCCGCCACAAGGCGGCAGGTCGAGGGGAATATCATCATGAAACGTCATCTTGTCGCTGGCTCGGGCCTGGCGGCCCTTCTGCTCGTCTCCGCACCCGGCGCCTTCGCCGCCGAAGCCGGCGCCACCGACGTCGAGGCCCTTGTCGTCTACGGACAGGGCCAGAGCCGTCAGGTCCAGACGGTGAACGACACCCAGATCGCCGAGGCGGTCGCGGGCGTGAGCCCGCTGAAGGTCGTCGACCGTCTGCCGGGCGTCACCTTCCAGTCCGCCGACGCCTTCGGCGCCTACGAATGGTCGACCCGGATCTCGATCCGCGGCTTCAACCAGAACCAGCTCGGCTTCACGCTGGACGGCATTCCGCTCGGCGACATGAGCTACGGCAACCACAACGGCCTGCACATCAGCCGCGCGCTCGCCAGCGAAGACATCGGCCGGATCGAGCTGTCGCAAGGCGCCGGCGCGGTTTCCAACGCCTCCAGCTCCAATCTCGGCGGCACCCTGCAGTTCTTCTCGCGCGACCCGGCCGCCGAGTTCGGCGGTCAAGCCAATCTGACGCTGGGCAGCGACAACATGCACCGCGTTTTCGTGCGCGTCGAAAGCGGCGAAGTGGCGGCCCTCGGCGGTCTGCGCGGATACTTCTCCGTCGCCGACCAGTCGACCGACAAGTGGAAGGGCGGCAGCGAGCAGCGCCAGCGTCAGTACGACCTGAAGGCCGTGCTGCCGGTCGGCGAAGGCTCCCTGACGGCCTTCTACAATCGCTCGGAACGCCGCGAGCAGGACTACCAGGACATGTCGTTCGAGATGATCGGCCGCCTCGGCCGCGACTGGGACAACACCCAGCCCAACTGGGCGCTCGCGGTCGCCGCGGGCCAAGCCTACAACACCGGCGCGCCGCTGCCGGCTCCGTTCGCCACGGTGGACGACGCCTACTACGCCGGAGCCGGCGTGCGGGACGACGATCTGTTCGGCGCCACGCTCGAAGTGCCGGTCGGCGAGACCTTCAGCTTCTTCCTCACCGGCTACGGGCACCAGAACGAAGGTCAGGGCCTGTGGTACACGCCCTACCTGCCGAGCCCCACCTGGAACACGCCGGGTTCGACTGCGGCGCCGTTGTCGATCCGCACCACCGAGTACGCTATCGACCGCAAGGGCCTGATCGGCGGCGCTTCGCTGGAACTGGGCGCCCACACGCTGACGGCCGGCCTCTGGGTCGAGACCAACAACTTCGAGCAGGCGCGTCGCTTCTACGCCGAGACCGCGGCCAGCCCGTCGCGCGATCCGCTGGGCTTCCAGTCCAACCCGTTCTTCACCCAGTGGGCCTACGGCTTCGAAACCCGCACCACTCAGTTCTACCTGCAGGACGTGTGGGCGGTGACAGAGGCGCTGAAGGTCAACTTCGGCTTCAAGGCCCTGTCGGTCGAGAACGAGGTCAGCACCATCGTTGTGGCCGACCCGACGCGCACCATGGCGGGCAAGATCGAGTCCGACGACAGTTTCCTGCCGCAGGTCGGCGCGGTCTACACGATCAACGACCAGGTCGAACTGTTCGGCGGCTACACCGAGAACATGGCGGCCTTCGTTTCGGCCGCCACCGCCGGACCATTCGCCTCGCAGCGTCAGTCGGTCGTCGACTATGTCGCCGCCAACCTCGACCCCGAGACCTCCAAGACCCTCGAGGGCGGTCTGCGCTTCCGCAATGATCGCTTCCAGGGCGTCATCGCCGCCTACCACGTCACGTTCGACAACCGCCTCCTCAGCGCCAGCACGGCGGCCCCGATCCTGGGCCTCCCGGCGGTGCTGTCGAACGTCGGTTCGGTCGAAACCGTGGGCCTGGAGATGGCCGGCGAGCTGGAGCTCAGCGACGCGTTCTCGCTCTACGCCTCCTACGCCTTCAACCAGTCCGAATATCAGGACGACGTTGTCTCGGCCCTCGGCGTTGTGGAAATGGCCACGGCCGGCAAGACGGTCGTCGGCGCTCCGGAAAACCTGTTCAAGCTCGAACTGGCCTACGACCAGGACGGCCTCTACTCGCGCCTGGGCGTCGCCTACACCGGCGAGCGCTTCTACAGCTACGAGAACGTCGGCGGCGTTGACGCCTATACGGTGGTCGACCTGACGCTGGGCTACCGCTTCAGCGGCACGCCGCTGCTGGAAGGGCTCGAGGTTCAGGCCAACGTCACCAACCTGCTGGACGAGGACTACATCTCGACCATCGGTTCGGGCGGCTTCGTCAAGGCCGATCCGACCGGCACGGCCATGACCATCCTGCCCGCTCCGCCGCGTCAGTTCTTCGTCAGCCTGAAGAAGGCGTTCTGATCCTCAACCTCCCTGTTGAAGCCTTGGCCGGGGGGAAACTCCCGGCCATTTTTTTCCGATCGAAGCATTGCCCATGACCGACCTGAGCCGCCGTTCCGCCCTCGGCCTCGCCGCCGCTTTGGCCGTCGCGCCGACCGCGCGGGCAGCCTCCGCCGTGGATGTCTCCCACCCGGCCCTTGAGCGGTCGCTCACCCGTATCGCCTTTGGAGCATGCGCCAAGCAGGACAAGGATCAGCCGATCTGGGACGCGGTCCTGGCCGCGAAGCCTGATCTGTTCATCTTCCTCGGTGACAACATCTATGCCGATACCCGCGATCCGGCGGTGATGGCCGCCAAGTACGCGATGCTGGCCGCCAAGCCGGGGTTCCGCAAACTTCGGGAGACCACCCCGGTTCTCGCGATCTGGGACGACCATGACTTCGGCGAGGACGACGCCGGGGCCGACTATCCGATGAAGGCCGAATCCCGCCGTCAGTTCTGCGACTTCTGGGGCGAGGCGGCGACCAGCCCGCGCCGGGTGCGCGAGGGCATTCACGCGGCCTATGTCTTCGGACCGGCAGGCCGTCGAGTGCAGGTGATCCTGCCCGACCTGCGCTGGAACCGTACGCCGATCCAGAAGCTGGACGGCGTGGAATACAAGGCCTGGTCTGACGCCAAGGCGGCGGCCGGCGCCCCGGTGCCCGGGCCGTACGCGCGCAATCCCGACCTGCGCGCGACCATGCTCGGCGAGGCGCAATGGTCCTGGCTGGACGCCCAGCTGCGCCAGCCGGCCGACCTGCGCATCCTGGGCAGCAGCCTGCAGGTGCTGGCCGACTTCGCCGGCTGGGAGGGGTGGATCAACTACGCGCATGATCACCAGCGCCTGCTGGAAACCATCCGCGACGCCCGCGCTGATCGCCTTATCTGCGTCAGCGGCGACACCCATTACGGTGAGATCTCCCGCCTGGACGTCAACACCCCCTATCCGATCTGGGACATCACCTCCTCGGGTCTCACCGAGGTCTGGCCGGTGACGCCGCCCAACGCCCTGCGTCTGGGCGAGGTCTGGCGCGACCGCAATTTCGGCCTGATCGAGATCGACTGGTCGCCCCCCGCCCCGAAGCTGCGGGTCGAGGTGCGCGACGAGCGCGGCGCCGCCCGGCTCGGGGTGGACATCGACACTTCGGCCCTGACCGTCTGATCCGGCCGCACCGGGCCGAGGCAAAGGCCTGGAGCGACGGCCTGCTGCTCGGCTACGGCTACGCCTTCGAACAGGCGGCCGGAGCCCGCAAGGCTCCGGCCTTTCCCGCCAGCGTGAACTGAGCCCTACTTCCGGGCCGGACGCGAGCGCCAGCGCTTCGGCGGCGCCACGGCCGCCGGCGGGGGGACCGGAGCCAGGAAACCGGGCGTGCCGTCGCGGCTGTAGCCGCGATCGTAGGCGTCAGCTTCCCACCAAGGCCGGCTGGAACTGCTGAACTGGCTCTCGTCCCTCAGGGTCGCCGGCAGGCTGGAGGCGCGGACACAGTAGGTGCCGCGGTCCCACTGCTGAACCCAGCAGTCGCCGCCGTAGTAGACCCAGTTGTGCTCCACATCGGCCGTGGCGCCCTGTTCCACCCAGATCGCGCGACGGCTCCAGTCGTGGATGCGGTTGCGATGGATGAAGGCGCTGCCGCCGGCGACGTAGATGCCGACGTCGCGCGAGCCGATGGCCGATTCGATGAAGCGCAGTTGACCGTCGGAGACCACGCCGACCGTCGTACGCAGGAACCGGCTGCGGCTCACGTCGACCTGCGCGCCGCGGTCGAGGTGCAGGCCGTTGCGCCAGCCGCTGATTGCGGTGTTCCGGATCGATAGCGTGCCGGACCCGCTGCGCAGGCCCCGCACCAGGATGCCGTTGCCGGCCGAACCGGAGGTCGCACGGGCCATGATCCCGGCCTGGTCGATGCGGCTCTCTCCCGCCGCCGGCGTGATATCCAGGCCAGTTTCCTCGCCGGTGATCCGGGTGCGGGAGATATCGACGACCGAAGACTCAGCGATCACGGCCGCGTTCCAGGTGTAGGCGTCGATGCTGCTTTCGCGCAGGATCAGCTTGCCGCCCGAGGCGTAGACCGCCGCGGCGTCGCCCCAGTAGGTCACCGAGGTGCGGACCAGCGCCACGTCGCCGCCCCAGGACTCGATACAGGCGGAGCGGCCGCCCTTTTCGCTGGTCAGGACCAGGTCGCGCAGCTCGACACCCCTCACGCCCCCGGCGATGCGGATGCAGGGCGCGCCCTCGGGGGCGGAGATGGTCGCCGGCGCCGTGGCCGGCGCCGGGTCGAAGATCGAAGCGCCCTCGGCGGCGATGATTACCGGATACTCGACGATCACCGTCTCGCGGCAGACGCCGCCGCGCGAGCGGATGTAGAGGATGCCGTTGTCCACCAGGCTGCGCAGGGCGTCGGAGATCGGCGTCGGGCCCGCGTAGGGATCTCCGCAGTCGACGGTGATCGACTTGCGGTCGCGCCGCCATTCACCGTTGGGCGGGTAGTCGTCGGTCCAGCCCGGCTGCCGCCGGCCCCAGCGGTAGCGATCCGGCGTCCAGCGGTCCGGACGCCAGCGCGGCTTGAGCGGCGGCGTGACAAGCCCGCCGAAGTTGGGACGCACCTGCTGGTCTACCCGGGCGGCCGCATCCGGGAACGCCTGGGCGGCCGTGGCGGTGATGGCGACGGCGACGGCCGCCGCGACGGCGGGAAGGAAGCGCTTCAGCGTCTTCATGGCAGATAATCCCTGTCGCGAGGCGTGGGCCGCGGACGCGACACCTGGGCCAGCACTTGCTGGAGACGGTTGGCCGACGGCTTGAAGCCCGAAAGCGCGGCGTCGATCTGGTAGACGACGGCGCCGGCCTTGTCCTGGTCGGCGACGCCGGAAACGCCCAGCGAGAAGAAGGTCGACATCGCGTACTTGGCCTCGGCCGACCCTTGCTTGTCGGCCTCGGCGTACCAGTAGAAGGCGCGGGCATAGTCACGCGGCACCCCGACGCCCTCGGAGTACATGACCGCCAGCACCAGCTGGGCCTTTGGCGAGCCGTTGACGGCCGCGTACTGGATGGCGCGGACCTTTTCGATCGGCTGGAACGTGCCGGTCTGGGGCCGGCCGATCATGGCCTGGAGGCTCTGGATGTCGCCGGGGTAGAGCATGTCCTCGGTGGCCACGGGCCGCGGGGTGACCCGCAGGTAGCTCAGGGCCTCGGCGATGTGGATGAAGGGCAGCTCGCGCAGCCGCTGAAGCGCGGCCTGCTGCCCATCGTTGTACTGGTCGCTCTCATCGGAGTGCGGAACGCCCGACTCAGGCGCCTCGGGCGGGTAGAATTCGTAGGGCGGCGTCCAGCGGCGGGCCTTCTGCTCGACATAGGCGCCGTCGGCGGCGCGCTTGGGCGAGGACCGCTCGAAATCCTTCAGCATCACATAGGCGCCGACATCGCCGGTCTGAACGGCGAGGTAGTTGTAGAGATAGGCGTCGATGTCGTTGCGCGGGAACAGGCTCAGGGCGGCCGGCGAGCCCGGCCTGTTGGGACGACCGCGCGCCTCCGCCGCCTGCCGGTTGTCGGTCGGCTCGCCGAAAGGCCCAAAGTAGCCGTCATGCATCCGCGCCAGGGTCCGGTAGCCTTCGGCCCCCTGGGTCGAGAGGATGTAGATGACGCGGTTGCGGACCTTTTCCTGCTCCTCGGAGGTCATGCGCGACAGCACCCGGTCAAGGGCGCGGTAGGCCATGCTGCGCTCGACGGCGCGGCAGTCGTCGAATCGCGAGATCTTGTTCTCGCCCTGCGGCGCGCGCCGGCTGTTGGCGGCGATGGGCGTAAAGCCCTCGGAGTTGGTCAGGGCCAGGGCGTACCAGACCGCCGCCTCGACATCGTCCTCGAGGTTCTTGTCGGCCGCGCGTTCGCCCTGGTAGCGGCGGGCCAGCTCCAGCTGGGCGAAGAAGTCGCCGGTGAAGCCCCGGCGGCGAAGGGTGCGGATCTCGATCTGCTGGCCGTTGAACTGCGGCTGCGAGCCGGCCGGCATCTGGGGACGCGGGCAGGCGACCTCGCCCTTGCTGCCGAACCAGCTGTTGGGCCCGGTGTCGCAGCCGACCAGAGGCAGGATGACAGCCGTCACGAGGACAGCGATCGACACGCCACGGATCAGCGGCCCTTTGCCGGAGCCCTCTGGCCCGGCCGGGGTGTCGCTGCTCTCGTGCATACTCATCACCCCCAACGCCACCCCGCCGTTAACCCTTCGGCGAACGTGACTCTTCGCGGGCCCCCGCAACGAGTCAAGCGTGCGAGCGGCCAGCCTTAACCATATTTCGGGCTCCGAGGCCCCATAGTGAACACGGTTCTCGCCAGAGGCGAAAACGGCGCCGGAATAAACGCGCCGCCGCGCCCTCGCCCGCGTTGCGCCCTGCTTTCGCCGCAGGCCGCGCGCGAACCATGGTCTCGGGACGAACGAATTCAGGGGAATCACATGGATGACAAGAGGCGTTTTCGATCCATCGTCAGCCTGACGGCCGTCGCGGCGCTGATCGCGGCCTCCGCGCCGCCGACCACCTTCGCAAAGGTGGCGTCGCCGGCTGATCGCGAACCGTCGGCCGCGGACTGCGAGGCGCTCGGCTTCGCCGGCGTACAGAACATGGAGGAGCCTTCCGCCGGCGGCAGCATCGTGGTCACGGGGCAGAAGCGGTCGTTTTTCTCCTTGCCGAGGGTCGGAGCGCCCCCGCCGCCCCCGCCGCCGCCGCCAGCACCACCCCCGCCTCCGGTCATGATGTACGCGCCCGCCCCCGCGATGGTCGCCCAGGGCTCCGTCATGCCCCCGCCACCGATGGCCGCCCAGGACACCGAGCGATACCCCGGCGGCGTCTCCAACCCGATCAAGCAGGTGGCCCAGGAGCCGGTCTCGACCTTCTCGATCGACGTCGACACCGCCGCCTACGCCAACACCCGCCGCTTCCTGGCCGACGGCCGCCTGCCGCCGCGCGATGCGGTGCGGGTCGAGGAGCTGATCAACTACTTCGACTACGCCTACCCCCTGCCCGCCACGAAGGCCGAACCGTTCAGGCCGTTCGTCGCCGTCGCCCCCTCCCCCTGGTCGAAGGACCGCCAGATCGTCCACATCGGCCTGCAGGGCTATGACATTCCGCGCGATGAGCAGCCGCCGCTGAACCTGGTCTTCCTGGTCGACACCTCCGGCTCGATGTGGAGCGAGGACCGCCTGCCGCTGGCCAAGAAGGCGCTGGGCACGCTGATCGACCAGCTGGGCGACCGGGACCGGGTCGCGATGGTCGCCTACGCCGGCTCGGCGGGCGCCGTGCTGGCCCCGACCAGCGGCAAGGAGAAGCTGAAGATGCGCTGCGCCCTGGGCGCGCTGCAGTCGGGCGGTTCCACCGCCGGCGGCCAGGGGCTGGCCCTCGCCTACGCCCTGGCCCAGCAGAACTTCGACCCCAAGGCGGTCAACCGCGTCATCCTGCTGACCGACGGCGACTTCAACGTCGGGGTCTCGGACCCGAGCAAGCTGAAGGACTTCGTGGCCGACAAGCGCAAGACCGGCGTCTATCTGTCGGTCTACGGCTTCGGGCGCGGCAACTACAACGACACGATGATGCAGGCGCTGGCCCAGAACGGGAACGGCACGGCGGCCTATATCGACAGCTTCGACGAGGCCCGGAAGTTGTTCCGCGACGACTTCTCCGGCTCGCTGTTCCCCATCGCCGACGACGTGAAGATCCAGGTCGAGTTCAATCCCGCCCAGGTCAGCGAGTACCGGCTGATCGGCTACGAGACCCGGATGCTTGCCCGCGAGGACTTCAACAACGACCAGGTCGATGCTGGCGAGGTGGGATCGGGCGCCTCGGTCACCGCCCTCTACGAGATCACCCGTGTGGGGGCAACAGCCTCTTCCGACCCGCTGCGCTACACCTCGGCCCGACCGGAGGCGGCCCCCTCGGCCGAGCTGGCCTTCCTGAAGGTGCGCTACAAGCTGCCGGGCAAGACGGAGTCGGTGCTGATGCAGCGGCCGATCACCCGCGCCGACGTCAGCGACAGCCTGGCCGCCGCCCCGGAGTCGACCCGCTGGGCCCTGGCCGTCGCCGCCTTCGGCCAGAAGCTGCGCGGCGATCCCTGGATCTCCGCCGAATTCGGCTGGCCCCAGGTCGTCGACCTGGCCCAGGGCGCCCGGGGAACGGACGAGTTCGGCCTGCGGGCGGAGTTCGTGAAGCTGGCCCGCGGCGCCGGCGAGGGGAAGCGGGTCAACGAGTAGGCGTACGGGGGGCATGTTCCGGCGCAGCCGTTACGTGTCCCCGCCCGGCTGCGGCTCCGCCCTGCGTGCTTCGACACGCGCTCTGCGAGCGCTGCTCAGCATGACGTGTAAGAATGGCCTACCAACTACGTCATCCTAAGCAGGCGCGCAGCGCCGTGTCGAAGGACGCACCGCGCCAAATCCCGCGAAATATCCCCGATGTCTCCCATCTCCCTTCACCGACACTGAAGCGCGCGCTTCACCATCGGAGGCAGGGGGATAGACATCGCCCCGACACCCCACACGGGCGCGAACAGGCCACCGCCCACCCCGCCGGGCGTTCGGCAAACCCCTTGCGGCGGAAGGGTTCAGACAGGACGTCGACCGGCTCATCCCCCATTTTGCGCCCGTTCCAGGACCGGGGGATCGATTGTCAGCCAAAGGAGCGGGCGGCAGGGGCCGACTGTCCCGCAATGTCTCCATTTGTCTCGGGAGTATAGGCCTCGAGAGTCTTCATTCGCGCCAGTCGCTGCGATGGGCCGCCGCCAGGGGAGAAGCAAGAGCGCCTCCACTCCCCGTCTCCCCGGCGACCCGGACGGCCGCGCGATGCGCCAACGCCCGGATCCACGACCCCGCTCCAGTCCCTGCACCCGTCCCCGTGGTGAACAAGTTTATGTCCCCGTTCGCTGGCTCCGCTTCCGTGCCAGTGATCCAGTTGCGGCTCTGGAGACGTAATCCAACATAGTGAGATCTACAAAAAATGCCTGATTGGTCGAGAATCATCTTTCGATAGACCGTTATCTTTCCATCGCGTCACGATGTCAGGCCTAATTTCAAGGATATTCAAAGATGCAACGAACAATATTATTTGCCTGGAAATACATCTTTGACCATCGGGTAAGCCCCCTTCGCAACATCCCTGACGTCGCTATTCGTCAGTATGTTCTACAGGCATTGGGGTTCATGTGGGCAGTCAGCTTCTCGGTCGCCATTGGCAGCTACACATTCATGGCGGCAAGTATTATTGGACACGCGGTTCTGATTGCCGCGCTCGCCATCACCGTCGCAACCTACACCACCGCGAAACTGAAGCCTGGCGTATTCAAGGTCATGTCCGGCCGTCGTGGTGATGGCGAACACGAGTGATCGTGCTCTTGAGGCTTGTTGACACCGGAAACCGGGACACAAACTGATTTCAGGACACCGAAACGGATCCTTCCCGGCTTCCCGAGACGTACCGCCCCCGTGTCCGCCCGCGACCTACCGAGGCTCCCCGGCGTCCGCCTCGACATGCCACCAGCGCGGCCGCGCCGAGCGGAAGGAGTGGGCGGTCGGCGCCAGCGCCTTTGCGTTCGGTTTGTCAAAGACGCCAAGCACAAGCGCCACGACGGGTAGGTCGTCGATGGCGCCAAGGGTGCTGCCGCATCGCGGGCAGAAGGCCCGGCTGGAATAGTCTGATGACCGGAAGGTCGCCGGGCGCCCGCCTTCGCCGGACCAGGTCACGGCCTCGCTCGGAAATTCGACCCAGCTGACCGTCAGGGCGCCGCTGTGCCGCTGGCACATCCTGCATGAACAGGTGTGTGGCTTCAGCGCGGGGCCGACCGCCGTGAAGCGAACGTGATCACAGAGACATCCGCCTTCGTAGGTTGCTGCTTTTCCCATCGGGCGACACTCCCAACATCCGCCATGACCCTGAACCGGCACATGAGCGCGGCGACACGGTGCTTTTCAAGCCCCCTGACCGCCCGGGCAGACGAGAGGCCCGGCGGAGCGGCGGGGTGTGGCGATGGCCGCCCTCAGCCGAAGCGCAGCTTGCAGTAGAGGATCGAGCCGGAGAGCAGCAGCGTCAGGCCGTTGCCGACGATCAGCGGCCAGTCGCCGAGGAGCAGCCCGTAGACCATCCACAGCGCGACCCCGAAGGTCATCAGCAGGAACATCGGCAGTGACAGGTCAGCGGTCGAGCGCGTCCGCCACGTCTTGATGGCCTGGGGCAGGAAGGCGAGCGTGGTGCAGGCCGCCGCGATGAGGCCGATGATGGTGACGGGCAAGCGGGGCCCTCCCGAAAAAGCGAACGGAGGCGGCCGTGAGGCCGCCTCCGCGCCAGGTCTGCCGTCCAGGCCTAGCGCCCCGACGGAACGTCCTTGAAGGCGACATCCTTGTCGACGCGCACGTCGCCGGGCAGGCCCAGGACGCGTTCGGCGATGATGTTCTTCAGGATCTCGTCAGTGCCGCCGGCGATGCGCAGGCCGGGGGCCCAGAGCAGGCTTTGCTGAAAGGCGGCCTGCATCGGGGCTTCGGCAGGATCGGCCAGGATGCCGTACTGGTCTTCCATCTCGACGCCGTAGTTGCTCATCTCCTGCATCTGGTTGGCGGCGATGATCTTGCCGATCGAGCTCTCCGCGCCCGGCGTCTGGCCGCGCGACAGGGCCGTCATGGTGCGGAAGCGGGTCATCTTCAGACCCTCGGCCGCCACGTACCAGTCGGCCAGCTTCTCGCGGAAGCCGCCATCCTTCATGGCCGAGCCGCCGACGGTGTCGGTCTGGCGGGCCAGTTCCATGATGGTCTTGTAGTCCGGGCCCGAGGAGCCGCCGACGGCGAGACGCTCGTTCATCAGGGTGACCAGGGCCACCTTCCAGCCGTCGCCGACATTGCCCAGACGCTGGCTGTCCTTCACGCGCAGATCGGTGAAGTAGACCTCGTTGAATTCGCTGCCGCCGCTGGCCTGGTGGATCGGGCGGACGTCCACGGCCGGATCGTGCATGTCGATCCAGAACATGGTCATGCCCTTGTGCTTGGGCACGTCGGGGTCGGTGCGGACCAGGAGGATGCCGTAGTCGCAGTACTGGGCGCCGGTGGTCCAGACCTTCTGGCCGTTGATCACCCAGTCGCCGTCATCCTGCTGGATGGCGCGGGTGCGCGAGGCGGCGACGTCGGAGCCGCCGGCCGGTTCGGAGAACAGCTGGCACCAGATTTCCTCGCCGCGCATCGCCGGCTTGACGAAGCGGGTCTTGGTATCGGCGTCGGCGAAGGCCATCACGGTCGGGACGCACATGCCCAGGCCGATGGTGAAGTAGCCGTAGTTGACGCCGACCTTGGCCTCTTCCTGGCCGAAAATGACCGACTGGATCGGCGTGCCGCCGGCCCCGCCCCATTCCTTGGGCCAGGTGATGCAGGCGTAGCCGGCGTCGGCCTTCTTGGCCTGCCAGGACTTGGCGAGCGCCATGTGCTCGGGGCTGTTAGGCCGGCGGCCGTTGGCGCTGGCGCCGCCCTTGTGCTCGGCGGCGTTCTTTTCCAGCCAGACGCGAGCGGCGTCGCGGTAGGCGGCTTCTTCGGGGCTGTCGTTAAAGTCCATCTCGTCTCTCCAGGGCGGTCATCCCGGTCGGGGCTGGGGCCAAGCCGGGACCCGGGAGCGCGAGGCTCCGTTACAGGGTCCCGGCTCTACGGCCGGAATGACAATGGGTGTTGTGTCAGGCGGCGTTGCGGCGTTCCAGTTGCGAGACCAGCCGCTCCTTCCAGACCTTCGGCGCGTGGGCCACGAGGGCCAGCTGGCGTGAGCGGCGGTAGTAGAGGTGGCAGTCCACCTCCCAGGTGAAGCCCATGCCGCCGTGCGTCTGGATGTTTTCCTTGGAGGCGAACCAGTAGGCTTCGCTGGCCGCGATCCGGGCCGCCGAAGCCGCCACCGGCAGCTCCGCGGCGTTCGTGTTGAGGGCCCAGGCGCCGTAGTAGGCGTTGGAGCGGGCGACCTCGTTCTTGACGTACATGTCGGCCAGCTTGTGCTTGATGGCCTGGTAGCCGCCGATCACCCGCCCGAAGGCGTACCGCTCGAGCGAGTATTGCCTGGCCATCTCCAGGCACTTGTCGGCGCCGCCGGTCTGTTCGAAGGCCAGCAGCACGGCGGCGCGGTCGAAGACCTGCTCGCTGATGCTCAGGCCCTCGCCCGCCGCGCCGACGCGCCTGGCCGGGGCGCCGCTGAAGGTCAGCTTGGCCACGCCGCGGGTCGGGTCGAGGCTCTTGAGGGTTTCGCGGGCGACACCCTCGCCGTTCAGGTCAACCAGGAACAGCGACGGCTTGCCGCCTTCGCTGGCCAGCACCAGGGCGACATCGGCGATGTCGCCGTCGGTCACCGGGATCTTCACGCCGGTCAGCTTGTCGCCCTCGACCTTGCAGGTCAGCGACTTGGCGTCGACAACGCCCGGACCTTCGGAAGTGGCATAGCAGCCGATGATCTCGCCGGCGGCGATCTTGGGCAGCAGGTCGGCCTTCTGCGCGTCGTTGCCGGCCAGCATGAGCGCCTCGGCGACGAAGTAGACGGTCGAGGCGAAGGGGATCGGGGCCACCGAGCGGCCCAGCTCCTCGGCGATGGCGCACAGCTCGACGTGGCCGAGGCCAAGACCGCCGAACTCCTCGGGGATCGCGGCGCCGAGCCAGCCCTGTTCGGCGACGCCCTTCCACAGAGCCTTGTCGTAGGACACGGCGTCATCGTTGAGCACGACGCGGACGGCCGCGCTGGTGCTGTGGGCGTCGAGGAACTTGCGTGCCTCGTTCTTCAGGAATTTCTGGTCGTCGGAATAGTCGAAGTTCACGGCATCCTCCCGCCGCGCTGTGATCGCGCGCGTGCTTGTCGAGGAGCAATGTAGACGGGTTTGCGCCGGGGGAAAGATTGACCTCGCGTCAATGAATTCAGGTTCTTATGCATCGTTGGAATGATTGATGGCGCGGGCGCATGGCGAAGGCCGTTTTCCAGAAGAACCAGAAGGTCTGGGTCGACAGCGTCGGCGCCTGGGCGACCATCGACAAGATCGTGCCGATCTGGGCCAAGGGCTTCGACGAACCCGTGCGCGTCACTTACGACGTGGGCCTGGGCCGCGAGTTCCACGCCCATGAGCTGAAGCCCGAGGACAGGGTCGAGGACGCCGACGGCGGAACCGGCGGCGCCGGCTGGCGGCTGATGCGCGCCAAGAACAAATGGCAGCAGGAAGGCGACTGCACCCATCATCCCTTCCCGGGCACCTACCCCGTCGTGGTCACCGATCCCGCCGACTGGGGCGGCTGGCGCACGCCGGGGGCCGAGTACGACCGCGACCCGTGCAGGATCGAGCGCCAGGCCCGGCTGATCGCCAGCGCCCCGCGCCTGCAGGCCATCGCCCGCGACCTGATCGCCCTGGTCGCCGAGGCCCCCGACGACGCCCCGCCCGCCGTGCTGGACATGGCCCGGCGCGCCGCCGCGATCGAGCGCTACGTGCAGGAAGTGCCGTCCGCGGCCGAGACGCCATCTGGTCGCGCGGCCGACGCGGCGGCATAGGAGGCCGGTCGGGCCAGCGTAGAGATCGCGAGTCCTGAGGCAGGTTCCCTGGTCAATCCGGCAACCGAAAACTCAGCTTCACCCGCGTGGTCCGTCCGGCGGCGACGCGGCCGTCCGCGGCCTTTGGCGTTGTGCGGATACTGCGGGCGATCCGCGTGGACGCCAGGCCGAAAGAATAGTCGGCAGGCGTCTCCGAAATGACGAGGCACGGACGCAGCTGGCCGCTGATGTCGATCAGGCACAGCAGCTCGGCGCTGCCTTCGAGGTCTTCGCGCAGCGCCCGCTCCGGATAGTAGCGCGCCACGTCGTCAAGGGTCGGGCGGCGCTCCAGCCTGACCATGGCGTTCGGGATCTCTTCCAGGGTCGCCAGACCGCCGGCCGCGACCGTCGCCAGCGCCGTCTCGAACGAGGGATGTCGCCATTCAAGGGTGACCCGCGCAAGCTGGTCGGGCGCATCGGCGCGGTACCGGTCGACCAGCCCCAGCGCTGCGGCGGCGAAGCCCTGATCAAGCGGACGTTCCGATACGATGCTGCAGCCCTTCAGCCCGCCACTCTGCAGCCCGCAGTCAAGGACGACGCGCCCGCTCATCCCCTCATCGAACGCCGCCCTGGGGAAGCTGGCGGACATCTCTGCCGCGGTCGGGGCAACGGTCCAGGTCACCGGCGCCGCCAACGGTGGCGGCGGCGTCGGGGTCGGGGTCGGCAGCATCTGCGGTATCGGCTGGCTACGCCCCGGGCCCGCGACGCCGGCCGCGAGCAGGGCGATGGCGGCGAGCGCGAGGATCGTCGGGCGGGGCATCGGCCTAGTTCAGCTTCCACACCATCGGCAGGCGCACCATGGCGCCTTCGGTCGGCTGGCCGCTCTGGCTGACCGGGGCCATGCGGAAGTACTGCGCCAGCTGCACCGTCGCGGCGCCGAAGCCGTAGTCGCCGCCGCGCTCGGTGATGACGTAGCAGCCGTCCAGCGCGCCGCCGGTGGCGATGTGGCACTCGATCAGCGCCTCTCCCGAGGCGCCCTTTTCAATGGCGGCGACGGGGAAGGCCGAGATCAGTTCCTCGACAGTCGGGGTGCGGACCCACTCAGGGTCGGCGACCACGGACGGCGGGGTCGCGGCGGCCAGCATGACCGGCTCGGCCGGAGCGGCGTCCGGAGTGGCGGCGAGGGCGACGGCGATCAGGGACAGAAACAAGCTTCAGAACTCCGGACGGGTCAGTGAGCCGAGGGCTGGCGGGCGCGAAGCCGCTCCATTGCCTGGGAGGCAAGGTCGGTGAGCGAACGGTGGCCATGCTCGGCGAAGACGTCGAAGGCGGTGGCCAGGGCGACGGCGGCGGCGGCCAGACCCTCATCATCGCGGCGGGTGATTTCGGCGCGGATCTCGTAGAGCCGGGCCAGGTTCAGCTGCGCCACCGCCCAGCCGACCGGGTCGGCTGCAGGACGCAGCGCGCAGAGCTCGGTCTTCTGGGCCGCGACGGCGGCGTCGAGCACCGCCAGGTCGCCGGTGAACTCGGCGAGCCGGCCCAGGGACTGGGCCTTGCCGGCCGCGACGCGGGCGCGCAGCGACAGGGCGGCCTGGTCCTTCAGCACCAGGGCGGCGCGGTCGAAACAGGTGGTGGCCTGCTCGAAGGCGCGGGGGCTGTCGGTGACCTCGCCCAGCACGATCAGCGCCTGACCCAGAGCCGCCTGGATACGGGCCCAGTCCATCGGGCTGTGCTCGCGGGTGACCAGGTCCAGGGCGGCGGTCAGGGCGTCGACTGCATCGGCGGCCGGGTCGACCTCGGCGGTCAGTTCCGCCTTCAGCGACAGGGCCGAGCCCCGGGCGGCGGTGACCCGGGCGAAGGTCAGGGGCTCGTAGTCGGGATCGAGGCCGACGAGCGCGGCGTCGGCTTCGCGCAGGCCGTGTTCGATCATGTCGATGTCGCGCAGGCGCAGTCCGGCGAGGGCCAGAAGGTCAGCGCGGTCGGCGCGGAACTCGGCGACGGCCAGCCGGGCGCAGACGCTGACCCGGCCGGAGGCGGCCAGGGCGGCGAGCGGCGCTTCCTGGTCGACGACGGCGACAAACACCTCGGCGGCGTTCCCGGCGGCCAGGGCGACCCGGCCACGCATGCCCGCCAGGGCGACGCCGGCGATCGCGGCGCCCATGCCGGACGCCTTGGCGGCTTCGGTCAGGACATGTTGCGCGGCGGCGGACAGGCCGTCGTCGCCGAACAGGTCGGCCCCGAGCAGGGCATTGAGCCCCTGTTCGGCCTGGGCGCGGGCGACGCCGGACGGGCGATGCTGGGCGCGGCAGGCGTCGGCGGCGGCTTCAGCGGCGGCGGCGGCCTTGCGCAGGGCGGTGGCGTCGCCAGTGCGACGGGTGACTTCGCGCCAGCAGGCGGCGGCATGCAGCAGGCGGGCGGGACGATCCTTCGCGCCGATGCGTCCGGCGGCGATGTCGGCGCCCCGCGCCTCATTGGTCAGCAGATGGAGGTCCAGCAGTTCCAGAAGCGTGGCGTCGCCGCCGGTCAGTCCGTCCTGGGGCGCGGCCAGCGGCTCTCCGGACAGCAGTCGTCGCAACTCGCGGCCAAACTCGAACATGCGACGCTGCTCCCAACAAGACCGTCCCAAGCCGGAACACCCGGCGGTCGGTCAGCGGGAACAGAGCAAAGCCCGGTCCGAAGGGCTTAACAAGTGGTTAACGTGAGCAACATGGTTAATAGACCCATAATTTCCGGGCCTTAGATGCAGGACCGACAAGCCGGTGCGAACGGGCCCCTCACCGGATCGGCGGGACCTGCTTCACGCAGGCCGCCAGCACCACCTCGGTCGCGGAGTCCCTGGCGGCGAGCAACGGCTTGATCCTCGCCCGTTCGGCCTTCTGGGCGGCCTCCGCCACGGCGGCCGAGTCCACCTTGTCCCGCCTGGCCGCCTCCATGGCCGCCATCGACCAGAAGATGGCCGCGTCGAAAGATTTGTCCTCCGGCATGCCGCCGTTGGCGTCCTTCGCGAGTTCGGCCCAGGCCTGCACATGGGCGGCGCACTTCAGGCTCTCTGGCCAGGGCGGCGGACCGACGGCGGGGCCGGCTGCGGCGGCCCAGACAAAGACCTGTGTCAGGATTGCGAGCATGACATTCCCTCCGGAAGCTGCCGACAGCATGGTCTTCAGCGCGGGGTCGGCCGACGCCTGAAAAGGGGGCCTCCAACAGGCCTCGAAGGGCTCTGATCACTGCCTCGCGCGACATGACCCGGTGCGGCCGGGACCCGTTCGCCCGAAGCGATCGTTTGCCGATTCCGGCCTTTTTCGTTGATCGGACAGGTGGCCAGCCCGCGTTCGCGTACGGATCGGGCCCGATTCACCCTTCGGATTTTGCTCCGTGTACCCTCTATCCACAGGAGATTGGCAGAAAGTTATCCACAGGTCGTCAAAAAAGCTTCACATACCTGTCAAACGGCGCCTACCGTGCCTCCACAGCCCGACAATCAGCCGGGCCAGGGAGGAAAAACAAACCATGTCCATTGTTCTTGCCGGCGTCGTCGTCGCCATCAGCCTGTTCGCCAGCGAACCCGCCGCCATCGGTGATCTGGTCGACGCCAACGACACCCAGACGACCGCCACCAAACCCCTCGTGGTCTGCGATCGGGACGAGGCCTCCCGCCGGGCCTTCAAGCGCCAGTACGGCAGCGTCTCCTACGTGACCGCCAAGGACGTGATCGACAGCCGCGGCGACGGCCAGGCGTGGGCGACGCCCCGCTGCATCACCCCGTCCGAATTCGTGAAGCTGCGCAAGATGACCGACCTCGGCTACGCCCAGGTCGCCAGCCGGTAGGGTCTCAGGCGTCCTTCGACACGGCCCTGCGGGCCAGCTCAGCAAGACGTAGATGGGTAGCCTTTTCACGTCATCCTGAGCAGCCCGCGCAGCGGGCGTGTCGAAGGACGCAACACCCGGGGCCCGGGGCCCGGGGCCCTAGCCCCGTTCCTTCGTCCGCTGGAACTGGACGTTGGGATAGCGCTCGCTGACGTAGCCGACTTCCCAGGACGACTTGGCCATGAACACCGGGGCGGCATCGATGTCCTCGGCGATGGCGGTGCGGTGCTTCGAGGTGAAGTCCTCGACGTCGGCCGGTTTGCCCACCAGCCAGCGGGCCTCGGCGTAGGGCGAGGCCTCGAAGATCACGTCCAGCTGGTATTCGCCCGCCAGGCGGTCGGCCATGACCTCGAACTGCAGCTGGCCGACGGCGCCGACCACGAAGTCCGAGCCGATGGTCGGCCGGAAAAGCTGGGTGACCCCCTCCTCCGCCAGACCTTCCAGCGCCTTCTTCAGATGCTTGGCCTTGAGCGGATCCTTGACCCGCACGCGCTGCAGGATTTCCGGCGCGAAGTTGGGCAGGCCCGCGAAGCGCACGATGCCCGTCTCCGACAGGCTCTCGCCGACCCGCAGCACGCCGTGGTTGGGAATGCCGATAACATCGCCGGCGTAGGCCTCTTCCGCCAGCTCGCGGTCGGAGGCAAAGAACATGATCGGGGCGTTGACGCTCATCTGCTTGCCCGGCGCCTCGCCGCGCACGCCGGTCGAGAAGGTCTTGAGCTTCATGCCGCGGGTGAACTTGCCGGAGGTGAGCTTGAAGAAGGCGATGCGGTCGCGGTGGTTGGGGTCCATGTTCGCCTGGACCTTGAACACGAAGCCGGTGACCTCCGGATCGCCCGGGGCGACATGGGTGTCGGACCCGGCCTTCTGGGCCGCCCGCGCGCGCGGCGGCGGGGCGTAGGCGGCCAGGCCCGCCAGCAGCTGGTCGACGCCGAAGTGGCGCAGGGCGCTGCCGTAGATCACCGGCGTCATGTGGCCTTCGAGGAAGGCCTGCGGGTCGAAGGGCTTTGACGCCTCCTGGACCAGCATCGAGGCCTCCTCCAGCTCGCCCTGTTCGTCCGGGTCGAGGAGGGTCGTGATGGCGTTGGAGTTGAAGGCGACCTGCGCGGGGTGGCCCTCGTCGCGGTTCTTGCTGAACGGGATGAACTTCCGGGTCCGGAGGTCGAGCATGCCCTTGAACCGTCCGCCCGAGCCGGCCGGCCAGTAGAGCGGCGCCACGTCCAGCTGCAGCTTGCTGGAAATCTCGTCCAGCAGCGCGAAGGGGTCCAGCGCCTCGCGATCCATCTTGTTGATGAAGGTGATGATCGGGATGTCGCGCAGGCGGCAGACCTCGAACAGCTTCAGGGTCTGCGGCTCGATGCCCTTTGCGGCGTCCAGCACCATGACGGCGGCGTCGGCGGCGGTCAGGGTGCGATAGGTGTCTTCCGAGAAGTCCTCGTGGCCCGGGGTGTCGAGCAGGTTGAACATCAGGCCGTCGTGGTCGAACGTCATGACGCTGGCGCTGACGGAGATGCCGCGCTCGCGCTCGATCTTCATCCAGTCCGACCGGGTGCGGCGGTTCTCGCCCCGCGCCCGCACCGCGCCGGCCGCCCGGATCGCCCCGCCGGCCAGCAGCAGGTTCTCGGTCAGGGTCGTCTTGCCGGCGTCAGGGTGACTGATGATGGCGAAGGTGCGCCGACGGGCGGCTTCGAGGACAGTGTTGGAAGACATGGCGGCGGGTTACCGGTCCCGCCGCCGTTTGTCACGCGGCGGCTGGGCAATCAGGCCGCGAGGCGACGCCAGACCTGGCGGTCGGCCTCGAGCGTGGTCAGGGCGCCCTGGCGTTGACGCTCGTAGAGCAGGCCCATGACCTCGAACCCGATCGCGCAGAATCGCGACTGGACCTGTTCAACGGCGCAGCCCCGACCCGGCGCGATGAACAGGGCGGCGTTGATGTCCGGCTGTTTGGCGATGATCAGGGCCGCCAGCCGCCTCGCGCGGTCCGGCGCGACGCGATGCAGCAGCGGCTCCTCGGAAAACATCTCCGCGCCGAGCTGGTTGACGAACGGCAGGGTCAGCCTGGCGAACCGGCGCGCCGCGACGGGCGGAGTGAGGTCGATCGCATCGAGGTTGAGAACAACCTCGTTCATAAGAAAGAGCATGGGCGTACTGCCACCGGGGAAAACTTCGATCGCCACAGTGGCGCCGAGCGCTTTCGGTTCGGTGTAGGAACGCGGTTAACGCCCAGGCCGCGCGCCTCAGGAGGTCTCGACCGCCTCGACGAGGAAGTGCCGGCCTTCGGCGTCCTCGATCTCGACGACCCACAGATCGGGGTCGATGCGCACCGCCCGGGCGATATAGGCGTCCAGGTCAGACTCCGCGTCGGACTTCACCGGCTGCATCCAGACGCGCTCGCCGTCGCCGCGGGTCGCCTCGCTGTAGAGGGCGGCCGTACCGGCGCGCCGGTTGACCGCCTTGACCAGCACGGCGCCGGCCCGGGGGTCGCCCTTGCGCGCCACCGCCGCGAAGGCCCCGCCCAGTTCGGCCCGACGGATCAGAGCCCCGACCCAGATGTCGCTCGAAAGAAGCATGGGCGGACTTCTAGCCTTCCCTGGCGCTCGCGGGAACGGACAAGGCGTCGTGCTAACCGAACCGCAACCGGTGTGACCTAGGGTCCGCCTCCCAGGTCCTGGCCAGCGAGAACCACCTTGATGACGAGCCCGCGTTTGCGAGCGACCGCCGGGAGGGGTCGATGGACGGCCTGCGCCGTCGGAGCGGCGACGCTGCTGATCGCCGGTTCGGCCCTCGCGGCGAGCGCGGCGGACCTCTACTACGAGCGCACCCTGATGGCGGCCGTCGACACCCGCTGCCGGCTGTTCGAGCCGGCGATCGGCGCGGCGCTGAACTCGGCGGCGGCGCAGGCGCGTGGCGCGGCGCTGCGATCCGGCATGGCGCAGGACGGCCTGGCGTCGGTCGAGCGGCGGGCCCGCGGTCGCGCCGCCGCCGCCGACTGCGCCTCGGCGGACATCGCCACCGCCGCGACCCGGGTGCGGACCGCCTTCAAGGGCTACGCCCAGCTGACCCGCATGACCTGGCCGGGGGATGTCGCCGACTGGCGCGGGGACCGCACCGTCACCCGACTGGGGCCGATGTGGCGACTGTCGCAGACTTCCGCCTTCGGGGCCGACCGCCTGACCTTCGGCTTCGGCGGAGAGGGCACGCCCGGCGCGCTGCTCGCCGCGGCCAGCTTCGCCGACGGCAAGACGCCCTACGCGGCGCGGCTGGTCATGCGCGATCCGGCCAGGGCCGCCCAACCCTACCTCGACCGGCGGCAATCCGGCGCGAAGGGCCCCATCCCCCTGTCCAACCGGACGCCGCCGCCGCAGGCCACGCGGGCGTTCGCCGCCGAGGCGCGCAGCACCGCGTCGGAGCGTCTTCGCCCCACAGGCGCCAAGTCGGCGATGCTGTTTCGCTTTCCCATGCGGGCGGCGGACGCTCTGGCCGGGCTGGATCCCCGCGAGGCGGTGGCCGTCGAGTTCCTCTTCGCGGGTTCGACCGGCGATCAGGTGCGGCGGTCCTATATCGAGGTCGGCGACTTCGCGGCCGGGCGTGCCTTCCTGCAGGTTGGCCCGCGCTGATCAGCGCAGCGGGTTGAACGCGATGACATTGTCGCCGACCGGCGGACCCGCTGCGCGGCCCGGCGTCGCGATGACGGGCAGCCGCACGGTCACCGTCGTGCCCTCGCCCAGCATGCTTTCGATGATCATCTCGCCGCCATGCAGTTCGGCGAACGAGCGCACCAGCGACAGGCCAAGGCCGGTGCCCATCTGGCGGCGCGAGTTGTCGCCCGCCTGTTCGTAGGGCCGCCCCAGTCGATCGAGATCCTCGCGCGAGATCCCCACGCCGGTATCGGCCACCACCAGTTCGAAGTCGCGGTCGAAGTCCTGGGCCGTCACGGTCACCGACCCGCCCTTCGGCGTGAACTTGAGGGCGTTGGAGACCAGGTTCAGCACGATCTGTTTGATCGCCCGGCGGTCGGCGTCGACCTCCAGCCCCTCGACCGGCAGGACGCCCCGCAGCTTCACGCCCGCGCCATCGGCCTGCAGCCGCATCAGTCTCATCGAGGCCGAGACGGCCTCACGGGCGTCGAACCGCTCGATCGACAGCTGGTAGCGCTCGGCCTCGATCTTGGAGATGTCCAGCACGTCGTTGATCAGGTCCAGCAGATGCTGGCCCGACTCATGGATCATCTCGCCGTATTCGCCGTACTTCTCCGGCAGCGGACCGAACATCCGGACCCGCATGATGTCGGAAAAGCCCATGATGGCGTTGAGCGGCGTCCGCAGTTCATGGCTCATGTTGGCCAGGAAGCGCGACTTGCCGGCCGCCAACGCCTCGGCGTCCTGGCGGGCCTGATCGAGCGCTGACTCGCGGGCGCGATCGGCCGTGGCGTCGCGCATCACCGCCAGAAGCAGATTCTCCTCCACGCGGCGGATGGCGACCGAGGCCCAGCGGTCCATGGCGCCGGCGGGCGCGAACCCGACCTCCGCCCAGCCCTCGGAAGCCGCCGTGCGAAGGGCTTCGGCGACCGCGAGCCGGTCCGGTCCGGTCTGGGCCGCCGTCGCAAGTCCGCCCGCCGCCACCGCATCGGCGGAGACGCCTTCCGGCGCGGTCCCGTGCAGGGCGCGGACGCGACCGTGGGGATACAGCGAGAGGATCAGCCAGGGTTGTTCGTCGAGCACAGCGCGCAGACGTTCGACGTCGTCGTCGCGCCGGGCTTCCCGTCGCGCCCGGCGACGTTCGGTCATGACCAGACCGGCGCCCAGGCCCAGTCCCGTGGTCGCCAGCGCGAGCAGCCCGCCCCAGAACGCCGTCGGCCCGACCGGCGGCGCGGCGGCGACTCCGGACAGTCCGGCCAGGGCCGCGACCGTGGCCGCGATGAATGACAGCGCCGCCCCTTCGGCCAGACGCCGACCGCCCCCGAAGGCCGCGGCCGCCGCGACCGGCGCGAGGCACCAGACCGCCAGCGGGCCGGCCACGCCGCCGGTTAGGACGCAGGCCACGCCGCCCATCAGGCCCCACAGGACGAGCATCAGCCCGCGCCTGGACTCGGTGTCAATGAAGCCGGGCGCCAGGCCGGCGGCCGCGGGAACAGCAGCCGCTATAAGGGCGGGAAGCACGGGCCACAGCTGATCCGGATAGGCGACGCCCAGTCCCGCCGCCGCCGTCACGGTCGCCGCCAGCCAGCCACCCGACCACAGACGAATGGCGCGCACGGCTTCCGGAAGCGCCGCCTGGGCGACGTCGCCGGCAGCGGCTGCATGGGTCGCGCTGTCGGCCACTGGTTTTTACCGCCCCCTCGCTCACGTTCCGGAGCTCTCGCAAACCTTAGACGCGACCTTGGGCCGGCTCCAGACCTCTCGCGCCCCGGGCGACGCGAGGCTGTGCAGTTCGCCACCCGGCCTGTGGACGGACAAAACCTTGCAGGAAAAAGAATCATAAGCGCGGGCGACGGCGACGGGAACGATCCGGAGGAGATTCCGCGGCTGTTGAATTCCGTCGCGCAGGAAGACAAGGGCGTGGCCCAAAGGACGAAGGGCGCCAGTCCAGGCCTGCCGATCAGCTACCCCACGGCGGAGGCGATGGGCGGATACTGACGCTTTCGGCCGCGTCCGGCGGGGGGCTGATCGCCACGGTGACCTTGCCCGCGGCATGGACCCCGCCTAAGTCCCGGCCATGCCCGAGACCATCACAGCCGCCCTGGACGACCTGTCCGCCGAGTTCGAACTGCTCGGCGACTGGGAAGAGCGCTACCGCTATGTCATCGACCTGGGCCGGGAGCTGGACCCGCTGAGCGACGCCGAGCGGTGCGAGGCCAACAAGGTGCGGGGCTGCGCCAGCCAGGTCTGGCTGGTCACCGAACCGCGGGCGGACGGCACGATCCGGTTCCGCGGCGACTCCGACGCCCATATCGTCCGGGGCCTGGTCGCGGTGCTGCTGCGCCTGTTCTCAGGCCGCAAGGCGTCGGACATCGCCGCCTGCGACATCAAGGCCGCCTTCGACCGCCTTGGTCTGGCCGAGGCGCTTTCGACGCAAAGGTCCAATGGTCTGGCCTCGATGGCGGCCAGGATCGAGCGCGACGCGCGGGCGCTGACGGCCTGACCCCTCAGCCGATGCCGTAGTGGGCGGCCAGGCGCTGCAGCGCCAGCTTGAGCACCGTCTTGCCCGACCGCCGGGGCAAGCCCAGCCCCCGCTCGGCCGCCTCGAGCGCGCTGCCGGCGAAGCACACATGCTCCAGGATCTCTCGCAGGCCGGGGCCGACCGCCTCCAGCGCCCGTGCAATCCGGTCCTTGGCCGCCCGGGCCCGTTCCGCCGGCTCCTGTCCGGCCCCCCTGCCCCCGCGCGCCCTGGGCCCGGCGTCCCAGGCCATGGTCAGCCGACCTACCGTCCCGGCGAGGACGAAATCCTCTCGCAGCTTCTCGGCGGCGGCGATTTCAGCGAGCGTCAACCAGGACCGACCCGCGCCGTCGCGCCGTCGCGCCAGCCAGGCGATCGGCGACTCGCCGAGATTAGCGGACCGCACCACGCGACGGCCGTCCGGACCGATCACCTCGCGCCGCCCCTCGATGATGCTGGGCCGACCGGCCGGGGACGCCGCCGGGGCCGAGGGCGCCGACCGCGCCAGACGCCAGCCTCCGCCCGGCAGCGGACGCAACCCCGGCTCCGCGGCGAGCCGGGCGAAGGCCGCCTCGTCGAGACGCATCGCCGGGCGTCGTCGCAGGTCTTGCGAGGTGCGAAGCGCATACTGGCCCCCGGCATCCGGATGGAGCGCCGCGCCGGCCCTCGCCAGCAGGCCGACCGCACGGGCGGCGAGACGATCAAGGTCGCTCATGCGGCGACGCCCGGCTCGACCGCCTGACGCAGGCAGGCCTCCATGGTCGACAGTCGCGCATCGAAGACGGCGTCGTCCCGAAGGTCCTCGATCAGCTGGACGGCATGGCTGCCGGTCGTGCGGTCACGGCCGAAGGCCGCCGCCGCGCGTCTCAGGGGCCAGCCCAGGACGATGTGGACCAGATAGATCGCCGTCTGCCGCGCCCGGGCGACCGTCGCGTTGGTGCGCCGTCGCGACAGGAGCTCACGCTCCGACACATCCATGATCATGGCCACCAGACTGGCGACGAAAGCGACCGTCAGGCAGTCGCGGCGAAAGGTGCTGGCCTCCTCCCGGGAGGCGTCCTCGAAATGACGGTTCATCCTGTCCTCGTCGGCGCCGTCGTCGGGACGACGCGCTATGCCGATGAGTGTGAAGCCATCGGCCAAAGAGAGGATAAATTTCCTATACTGAATTGATCAATAGGAAAATTGTCTTGTATCGCAGTGCGTCTCGCCCGCGAACGCCGGAGCGAAAGGGGGGATAGATCGTAAACAGGGAGAGAGGGTCAGGCCGCGCGGATGCCGCTCTGGTCGCTCTGGATGCCGACCACGGCGTCGTAGCCCAGGATCATGTCCACGTCCGCCCCGTTGCTCGCCAGCGGCAGGCGCAGCCAAAGCAGGGACAGATGCCCGGCGCCCCGCCAGGACAGGCTGTGGCAACCGACGCCGGGGCGGCGATCCTCAACGATCCGGTCCAGTTCCTCGAGCCAGTAGTCCGCGGCGCGCGGGCCATAGACGTCGCCCAGGCTGCGGCCGGTGATTTCGCGACCGTAGACGGCATAGAGGCCCGTGCCGGCCAGGCGCAGGCGATAGTCCCGCCGCGCCGAACCGGGCACGACGTCAATAAGGCTGACGGTGGGCAGGAGCCGCTTGAAGCCTTCCGGGTTGATGTCCGCCCGTCCGGGCAGGCGGCCGGACTGGCGCAACGAGGCCCAGTAAGCAAACAGCTCTTCATGGGCACGGGCGGCTGTCGCCGAAGCGCCCAGTTGCGCGGCCATCTACAGAATCCTTAACAACCCCTTGGAATCACCCACGATTCACTATCGCTTAACCGCCGAATCGGTGGAAGCGAAAAATCGCGTCTCGCAGCAAACTTTCGCATTGAGAGTCAAGCAGCAGGCGAAATCCGGGGGCGGGCATGAAAAAGGGGCGGCCGCTGATCGCGATCGCCCCTTCCGCATCCAGCCGGTGAATCCGGTCTAGCGCTTCTTCTTGGCGGCCTGGCGGCCACCCTGGCCCAGACCCATCTGCTTGGCCAGGTCCGAACGCGCCTTGGCGTAGTTCGGCGCAACCATCGGATAGTCCTTCGGCAGGCCCCACTTGGCCCGGTACTCTTCGGGGCTCATGTTGTACTTGGTGCGCAGGTGCCGCTTGAGAGACTTGAACTTGCGACCGTCTTCCAGACACACGAGGTGATCGGGGGTGATCGAGCGGCGAACCGGAACCGCCGGTTCCTTCGGCGCGACCTCGACGGTCACGGAGCCCGAAGCGACGTCGGTCAGGGCGCGGTGGACGTTCTGGATCAGGCTCGGAAGATCGTTCGCCGCGACGGAGTTGTTTCCGACATAGGCGGACACGATGTCCGTCGTCATTTCAATGATAGCTGACTTGTCTTCCATCTGGCCTTGTTCCACCACATGAATGATTGAGAGAGACCGGAATCGGTGGCCTCGATTGAATGCTCGTGTGCATATAGGCCACGTCTGCCCGGCACAAGCACTTCGATGATTGCCCTTCGAATTTCCAATAGAGATTAGTGGTAATCACTGCGACGCCCGATCAGTGAAGCGCGGCGATTGCACTGGCCTGATCTCGTGCGTTTCAGATTTCAGCGTCGTCCGAAATCGCTCGACAATGCCAGCATCGCGGCTCTTTGCGGCCGTGAGAATTCATCCAGGGCCTCATCGTCTCCGGCCCGGATCGCCTTGATCAGCGCTGGCGTAAGGGCCGAGGACAGCGACCAGTTCCAGTAGCGGAGCACGGTCTGGGCCCGGTCCACTGCGATGGTGTCGAACAAGGTCAGTATCCGCTCGAGCGCCGGCGCGAGGTTGCCCGCCGCATCGGTCTCCGGTCGCCGCAGACCGCGCCAGAGCGACCGGACGGCGGCCCTCGGCAGGCCGGTGGCCTTGCACAGGATCGCCAGCGGCTCTCCGCCCGGATCCGTGAAGATCTTCGCGCCGGTCATCGGCTTGAGGCCGGACAGGTAGGCGATCTCCTCGGCGACCTCACGGGTCATGCTCCCGGCGGCCACCTCGACCGCCTCGTCCAGGCTTTCGAAGGGACTGCGATCAAGCGCCGCGCGGTTGCGCTGACGCCGCTCGATGAACTGGAGGGCCTTGCGGGTCAGTGGGTCCTGCCACTTCTCCTGCGCCGCCATGGCGAAGACGTCGCTGACGGCGTCCTGAAGCACCTCTCGCGACACCGCGAACCGCTGCAGGATCACCCGGCGGCACTCCTCGTCGGACCACCAGAACATCACATAGGCGTGGCTGGGCCGAAGCTCCGACCGCCGCAGCATCAAAGGGATGAGGCGTGGATTGTCGCGGGTGACGGCGACCACGGTCTCCACGGTGGCATGACCGAGCCGGGCCAGGTCGTTGCGCAACAGGGTTTCCAGGACCGCCGGCTCGCCGAACTCGACAAGGGCGTCGGCCACAACCTCGTTGAGGCCGCGCCGGGCGGCGATCAGGCGCCGATGCTCCGGCGTCGCCGCGCGCGCGCAGTCCATCAGGTCGGCGTCGCCCAGGCCGGCGTTGTTCTCGAGCAGGGCGCGGGCGACCTCGATCTCATCGCGCAGCAGCATCCTGGCCAGTCCGGGCGGGATTTCGGTCACGGTGGCCAGCCGCCGGGCGATGCGGGCTCGCTCGTCGACGGCGGCCTCCCGCAGCAGTTCGATGATCAGGTCGGCGGTCATCGCCCGTTCGAACGTGTTGACCCGGCTCCCGGGGAGACAGACCACATCGGCGAGGCGTTTCAGCAGCGCGCCCCGGGACCGGAAGACCGGCGCGGCGCGCAGGGGCTCGCCGGCCGCACCATCGGCGGCGACGTCGAGCACGGGTCTCTGCGCGGGTTCGCTCATCACCGATCGCGATCAGGCATGCCAGAGGCGCGCACGGACGCGTCGCCGATCTTCGATCAGATCAGACGCGCGTTAACCGCTCATGACCGCGACGGGCGCCGTCGCGGTCATCCACAGGATTGTTCTGGCCGCAGCCGGCCGAGGCTCGACGCGGACTACTTGAACTCGCGCTTGTCCCAGTAGGGCCAGATGTCCGGCAGATCGGCGGAGACCTTGTCCGGATAGGCGGGCGCGCGCTTTTCGAGGAAGGACATGACCCCCTCCTTGGCGTCGCCCTGGGCGCCGCGGGCCATGATGGCGCGGCTGTCGGACATGTGGGCGTCCATCGGGTGCGGCGCGCCGGCGTTGCGGTAGAGCAGCTGGCGGGTCAGGGCGACGGACACCGGGGCGGTGTTGTCGGCGATCTCGCGGGCCAGGGCGTAGGCGGCGGGCAGCAGGTCTTCCGGCGCATGCAGCGAGCGGACCAGGCCGCCGTCCCGGGCTTCCTGGGCCGGGAAGACACGCCCGGTGTAGCACCACTCGAGCGCCTGCTGCAGGCCGACGATGCGCGGCAGGAACCAGGACGAGGCCGCTTCCGGCGTGATGCCGCGACGGGCGAACACGAAGCCGAACTTGGCCTCTGTCGAGGCCATCCGGATGTCCATGGCCAGCTGCATGGTCACCCCGATGCCGACCGCGGCGCCGTTCACGGCGGCGATCACCGGCTTGAGGCTTTCATAGATGCGCAGGGTCAGCAGGCCGCCGCCATCACGGTAGACGCCATTGACCTTGTTGGCCTCGCGCGGATCGCTCTCCAGCTTGGCGTAGTCGAAGGTCTTCTCGCCGCCGCCCAGGTCGGCGCCGGCGCAGAAGGCGCGGCCCGCGCCAGTGACCACCACCACCTTCACCGTGTCGTCGGCGTCGGTGATGTCGAACGCCTTGATCATCTCGGCCATCATCTGGGAGGTGAAGGCGTTCATGCGGTCGGGCCGGTTCAGGGTCAGCGTCGCGATGCCGTCCTTGATGTCCAGGATGATGGTCTCGAAGGTCGGGCTGGCCATACGGGGGCTCCTCGGAAGGCTGGGGCGTTCAAACGGGTGTATGAAGACGGCCGGACGCCGGGGAAGGCAAGACCTTGTCGAAGGACGGTCGCGCGCTTAATATCCAAGTCGATATCGAGAGCGGCCATGCAGATCCTTCTCCACATCGACGACGCTCTCGCCAGGCGATTCAAGGAAGCGGTCCCCGCCCGCCAGCGCAGCGCCTATGTCCAGAAGCTCCTCGAAGCGGCCCTGCCGCCCGAGGACAAGGACGCGCGCCTCGAGCGGATCGCCCGCGAGGTCGAGGCCGAGCTGGATGCCAACCCCGGCTTGCGGGAAGAGCAAAAGGCATGGGTCGAGGCCGACCTCGACAGCTGGGATAACCTGCCGCCCTTCGAGTGGGAAGGCACTGGACTTGAGCCACCGCCGGAATGAAACGTGGCGAAATCTGGTGGGCAGACCTCGAACCGGCGCGAGGCCGCGAAATTCGCAAGGTTAGGCCCGTGGTCATCATGTCCGCGGCCGGACTGGTCGCAGCCCGACACACGATAGTCGCCATTCCATTGTCCACGGGACCAGCGCCGCGCCCCCCGGTCGTGGTTTCTGTCGTTTCCGCCGGAGAACGGTCGGTGGCCGTCTGCGACCAGATCCGTTCGTTGGATCGCTCACGCTTCCTCAAGCAGGCCGGCGTGATGTCAGCGAGCGACCTCCTCCTCGTGTCGGAGGCCCTCTCCGCCGCCCTTGACCTCTAGGCCGCCGTCCGCTCCGGCGTGAAGCTGACGTCCAGCTTGCGGATTGCATGCACGAAGTTGTTGGGCGCGATGTCGATCTCGCCGGTCCAGCGCATGTCCGGGAAGCGGGCCAGGATCTGGCGATAGGCCTCTTCCAGCTGAATCTGCGCCACCCGCTTGCCGATGCAGGTGTGCGGTCCGTAGCCGAAGGCGATGTGCTTGTCGGCGTTGGCGCGGGAGACGTCGAGCCGGTCAGGGTCGGCGAACACCGCCGCGTCCCGGTTGGCGGCACCGTAGTACATGATGACCTTCTCGCCCTCGGCGATCTTCTGGCCATTGATCTCGGTATCCACCGTCGCCGTGCGGCGCATGTAGATCACCGGACTGACCATGCGGATGAACTCGTTGACCGCGCCGGGCATCAGCGCCGGGTTGGCGATCAGCTTGGCCCGTTCTTCCGGGAACTCGGTCAGCAGCTTCATCGAGCCGGACAGGGTGTTGCGCGTGGTGTCGTTGCCGGCGAACACGATCAGAAGCCAGGAGCCGTCCAGGTACTCGTCGCTGAGCAGGTCGCCGTCGACCTGGGCGCGGGCGATGGCGGTCAGCAGGTCCTGCTGCGGGTCGGCCCTGCGCTTGTGCAGCATGTGGCGGCCGTACTCGAACATCTCTTCGACGTTGCTGTTGAAGTCGGCGATGAACTGCATGAGCTCCAGCGTCGGGGTCATGCCCTCGGTCGCCGAGCGCATGGCCATGTTCTGGGCCTCTTCAAGATAGTGCATCCAGGTCAGGAACTTCGGACGGTCGGCCTCCGGCACACCGAGGATCTCGCACAGGGTGAAGAGCGGCAGGATGGAGGAGAAATCCTCGACCAGATCGGTCTCGCCCTTGGGCGCCATGGCGTCGAGCAGGCGCGTCACCTCGCCCTTCACCCGTTCGGAGACACCGCGCAGATAGCTGGGCGTGAAGTAGGGCATGTGCTCGCGACGCAGCTGCAGGTGATGCGGAGCGTCCAGGTTGATCATCGCGTCCATCGAGGCGCGATAGAGCAGCGCATGCCGCGCCTCGGGCCGGCCGGCCGCCATCAGGATGCCGCCCCGCTGGCTGGAGAAGGTCGCCGGATCGCCGTTCACGGCCATCACGTCCTCATGGCGCGTGACCGCCCAGAAGCCGGGCCCGTCCATGCGGGTCTCGGGGTGCCACATCACCGGCGCCTCGGCCCGAAGGCGGGCGAATCCGTCGTAGGGCTGGCCGTTGGTGAACGAGGCGATGTCGGTGAGGTCGACTCCCTCCAGCGTCGGATAGCGGGTCCCGAACGTCGGCCCCGCGCGGCCCTCGACCGCAGTCTGGCTGATCAGTTCCATCGCCGCTCGCTCCTGAGATTGCTGATTTGCGTGCAAGCCTAGTGCGTCCGGGCGCGGCGGCAATAATGACGTTGCGGCAGCTTCCGCAACGTCGCCCTTCCCTTCGCCCCTTCCGCGCCCGTAAGGTAATCGTCGATCAGGCGCGCTACAGACGCTGCCGGTCGGCGAGGAACAGGGAAGCGGCATGACCGGTACCATCGAGGCGGACTACATCATCGTCGGCGCGGGCAGCGCCGGATGCGTGCTGGCCAACAGACTGAGCGCAGACGGCAAGTCGAAGGTTTTGCTGCTGGAGGCCGGCGGCGACGACCGGCCGACGAAGAACCCCGGGCAGTTCATGTCCAACCTCATGATCCATGTCCCGGTCGGCTATTCGCAGACCCTGAAGGATCCGAAGGTCAACTGGTTGTATTCGACGGAGCCGGACCCCGGCACCGGCGGCCGCACCCATGTCTGGCCGCGCGGCAAGGTCCTGGGCGGCTCGTCCTCGATCAACGGCCTGCTCTACATCCGCGGCCAGGACGCCGACTATGACAACTGGCGCCAGATGGGCTGCGAGGGCTGGGCCTGGGACGACGTCCTGCCCTACTTCCTGCGGTCGCAGCACCAGGAGCGCGGCGCCGGCGACCTGCACGGCAAGGGCGGGCCGCTGAACGTCTCGGACGTCACCACCACCCACCCGGTGTCCGACGCCGTGGTCGACGCCTGCGAACAGGCCGGCATCCCGCGCCGCACCGACCTCAACGGCGGCGACCAGGAGGGCGTTAGCTACTACCAGCTGACGGTGAAGAACGGACAGCGTTGCTCGGCCGCCGTCGCCTATCTGCATCCGGCCATGGGCCGCGCCAACCTGCGGGTCGAGACCAACGCCCTGGCCTCGAAGGTGCTGTTCGAGGGCAAGCGGGCCGTCGGCGTCGAATTCTCCCAGAATGGCGTCAAGCGAATCGCCAGGGCGAAAGCCGAGGTCATCCTCGCCGGCGGGGCGGTGAACTCGCCCCAGCTGCTGCAGCTGTCGGGCGTGGGCCCCGGGGCCCTGCTGCGCGAGCACGGCATCGAGGTCGTGGCCGACCTGCCCGGCGTCGGCGAGAACCTGCAGGACCATTATGTGATGAGCGTCCGCTACCGGCTGAAGCCCGGCGTGGTCTCCGTCAACGAACTGACCCGCGGCCCCCGCTTCATCGGCGAGGCGATGAAGTTCCTGTTCCAGCGCAAGGGTCTCCTGACCCTGTCGGCGGCGCATATCGCGGTGTTCTGCAAGTCGCGGCCCGACCTGGCGCACCCGGATATCCAGTACCACATCCTGCCGGCGACGATGGACGCGGAGAAACTGGCCAACGAGCAGAAGATGGAGCTGGAAGGCGCGCCCGGCCTGACCATCGCGCCCTGCCAGCTGCGTCCTGAAAGCCGCGGCCACATTCGCATCAAGTCGGCCGATCCGACCGTGCATCCGGCCATCTTCGCCAACTACCTGGCCGACAGCCTCGACCAGGAAGTCGCCGTCGCCTCGCTGAAGATCGGCCGCCAGATCGCCGAGCAGCCGGCGCTGGCGCCCTACATCGACCACGAGATGAACCCGGGGCCGGACTTCCAGAGCGACGAGATGCTGCTGGCGTACGCCCGAGGCGCCGGGACGACGATCTATCACCCGGTGGGCACCTGCCAGATGGGACATGGCCCGCAGGCGGTGGTCGACCCGCAGCTTCGCGTTCACGGCGTCGAGGGGCTGCGCGTCGTTGACGCCTCGGTCATGCCGCGCCTGATCAGCGGCAACACCAACGCGCCGACGATCATGATCGCCGAGAAGGCCTCGGACATGATCCTGGGCAAGGCGGCCGCCTCCGCACTCGCCGCCTGAACCCCGTCCAAGTCACTCCAGTCGAAGCGACCGCCATGCATCCGTTCCACCACGCCCAGAACCACCCCGACCGCGCCGCATACATCATGGCCGGCACCGGCGAGACGGTGACCTACAAGCAGCTCGAGGAGCGGTCGAACCAGGGCGCGCATCTGTTCCGCTCCCTTGGCCTGAAGGCCGGCGACGTCATCGCCATCTTCATGGACAACAATCCCCGCTACTTCGAGATCACCTGGGCCGCCCAGCGCTCGGGTCTCTACTACACCTGCATTTCGTCCAAGCTGACGGCCAGCGAGGTCGAGTACATCGTCAAGGACTGCGAGGCGAAGGTGTTCATCACCTCAGCCTCGATGGGGGCCATTGCCGACGAGATGCCGGCGCTTGTCCCGGGCCTGAAGCTCTACATGTGCGGCGGCGCCTGCGGACCCTACGAGAGCTTCGAGACGGCGCGCGACGCCATGCCGACCAGCCGGATCGCCGACGAGACCGCCGGCTCCGACATGCTCTACTCCTCGGGCACCACCGGCCGTCCCAAGGGCGTCAAGCCGATCCTGACCGGCGCCGCGATCGATGAGCCCAACGCCCTGTTCATGATGACCCAGGGCCTGTTCGGCTTCACCCCCGACAGCGTCTACATCTCGCCGGCCCCACTCTATCACGCAGCTCCGCTGCGCTGGTGCATGAGCATCCACAAGCTCGGCGGTACCGTCATCGTCATGGAGCGCTTCGACCCGGAAGCGATGCTGGCGCTGATCGAGAAGTACAGGGTCGACTGCGGCCAGTTCGTCCCGACCCACTTCGTGCGGCTTCTGAAGCTGCCGGAAGAGGTGCGCGCGAAGTATGACGTCTCGTCGCTACGCTCGGCGGTGCACGCCGCCGCCCCCTGCCCGGTCCCGGTCAAGGAGCAGATGATCGCCTGGTGGGGCCCGATCATCCACGAGTACTACGCCGGTACCGAGGGCAACGGCTTCTGCTACATCGGCTCGGCCGACTGGCTGGCGCACAAGGGCTCGGTCGGCAAGGCCGTGCTGGGCGAGCTGCGCATCTGCGACGAGGAAGGCGATCCGCTGCCGCCCCGCCAGGAGGGTCAGGTCTATTTCGAGAACGGCCCGCCCATCAACTACCACAACGACCCGGCCAAGACGGCCGAGAGCTACAACAAGCACGGCTGGACCAGCCTTGGCGACGTGGGCTGGGTGGACGAGGACGGCTTCCTGTACCTGACCGACCGCAAGAGCTTCATGATCATCTCCGGCGGGGTGAACATCTATCCGCAGGAGATCGAGAACCTGCTGATCGGTCACCCCAGGGTCGCCGACGTCGCCGTGGTGGGTGGTCCGCACGAAGAGATGGGCGAGCAGGTCATCGCGGTGATCCAGCCGGCCAACTGGGCCGACGCGGGCGATGATCTTCGCGCCGAGCTTCTGGCCTTCGCCAAGGCCAACCTCAGCCACGTCAAGTCCCCGCGCCAGCTGGACTTCATGGAGGAGCTGCCGCGTCACGCGACCGGCAAGCTCTACAAGCGCCTGATCCGCGATGCCTACTGGGGCAAGGCCGACGCCAAGATCGTCTGATGACGAAGATCGTTCGGATCGGCGGCGCCGGCGGGTTCCTGGGGGACTCGTCGGTGGCCGCGCCCCAGCTGCTGCGCGGCGGGAACCTCGACTACATGATCCTCGACTACCTGGCCGAGGCGACGATGAGCTCGCTCGGCCAGCTGCGCGCGGCGCGCCCGGACCAGGGCTACGCCCGCGACTTCACCGACTGGGTCTGGAAGGACAACCTGCGTGAGCTGAAGGCGCAGGGGGTGAAGATCGTCACCAACGCCGGCGGCCTGAACCCGCGCGCCTGTCGCGAGCGGATGGAGAAGATCGCCGCCGAGGCGGGCCTCTCTTTCAGGATCGCCATCGTCGAGGGCGACGATCTGGCCGGGCGGCTGGACGAGCTCAAGGCCCGCGGCCTGACCGAGATGTTCACCGACGCGCCCTTCCCCGACCCGGGCAAGGTGTTCAGCGCCAACGCCTATTTCGGCGCCACGCCGATCGCCGCCGCCCTGGCCGCCGGGGCGGACATGGTCATCACCGGCCGCGTCGTCGACAGCGCCCTGGCGCTCGGCCCGCTGATGCATGAGTTCGGCTGGACGGCCGACGACCACGACCTGCTGTCGGCGGGCTCGCTGGCCGGGCACGTCATCGAATGCGGCGCCCAGGCGACCGGCGGTCTGTTCACCGACTGGGAGGACGTCCCCGACTGGGCGCATATCGGCTATCCGGTCATCGAATGCCACGCCGACGGATCGTTCGTCGTAACCAAGCCCGAGGGCACGGGCGGCCTCGTATCCCCCGCCGCCGTGGCCGAGCAGATCCTCTATGAGGTCGGCGATCCGCAGGGCTACGCCCTGCCGGACGTGGTCTGTGATTTCACCGAGGTGAAGGTCGAGGCCGTCGGCGAGCATCGCGTTCGCGTCACGGGCGCCAGGGGCTATCCGCCGTCGGACCGCTACAAGGTCTGCGTGACCTGGGGCGACGGCTTCCGCTTCATCGGGGCCAGTCCGATCGTCGGACGCGACGCCGCCGCCAAGGGCCGTCGGCAGTCCGAGGCGATGCTCGAGCGGATCGGCGAGATGCTGCGCGACCGCAATCTGCCGCCGCTGCGCGACAGCCGTATCGAGATCCTCGGCGCCGAGGCCAGCTACGGCGCCAACGCCAGCGACGCGGCGCGATCCGTCCGTGAGGTCGTCTGCCGCATCGGGGCCGAGCACGAGAGCGCCGAGGCCCTGGGCCTGATGATGCGGGAGTTCGCCTCCCCCACCACCTCGATGAGCGTCGGCACCACCGGCTGGTTCGGCGGCGCCCCTACCATTACGCCGGTGTCGCGGGTGTTCTCGATCCTGCTGCCCCGGCAGGAGGTCGTCGCGACCGTGTCGCTGGGCGACCAGACGCTGACGATCACCCCGGCCTCGCCCGCCCGCGCCTTCGATCCCGCCGACGTGATCGCGCCGCTGGTCCCGACCGACCCCGCGCCGGAAGACGACATGGTCGCCGTGCCGCTGATCGACGTCGCCTGGGCCCGCTCCGGGGACAAGGGCGACGCCTTCAACATCGGCGTTATCGCCCGGCGGCCGGAGCTGCTGCCCTGGATCCGCGCAGGGCTCACCGAGGATCGGGTGAAGGCCTGGTTAGCGCACGAGTTCGAGGGCGCGACCGCGCCCAGGGTCATCCGCTACGAGCTGCCCGGCATGAACGCCATCAACCTGCACTGCATCCAGGCGCTGGGCGGCGGCCAGTTCTCCAGCCTGCGTCTGGACCCGCTGGCAAAGGGCAAGGCGCAGCAGCTGCTGGATATCCGCATCGACGTTCCGAGGGCGCTCGCGTCGGGACACTGAGCCAGGGCGACGGCCGCTTGCCTGCCGTGGCGGCGCCGCGTTCAACTGCCGCCCCACGACCAACCACGACCGATTCAAGGGAAGTATTCGATGTCGAAGCCGCTGCGCGCCCACACCGCCGTCGGAGAAGAGTATCTGGCCAAGGGTACGGTCGAGGTCCGGCACGCCTTCCCCTTCCCGCCCTCGGCGGTCTGGGCGGCGCTGCTCGACGGCGAGGCCTGGACCCAATGGCTGCCGATCACCAAGGTCACTTGGACCAGCGCAAAACCCTTCGCCGTCGGCACGACGCGGACGGTCGAGGTCGGGCCGCAGGTCATCGAGGAGACCTTCTTCGCCTGGGACGAGGGCAAGCGCATGGCCTTCCGCTTCGAGCGTTCGTCGCTGCCGCTGTCGGCGGCCGTCGAGGACTACCGTGTCGTGCCGACTGACAGCGGCTGTGAGCTGGTCTGGCTCGGCAGGGCCAGCGCGCCCTTTCCCCTCGGCTGGCTCATCTCGCGCCAGCTGGCCGGGGGCCTGCGGGCGGGAATGCCGAAGCTCCAGGCCCTGATCGCCTCGGATCCCAAGCGGTTCGGTCTGTAGCGCTGTCGGCGGTTGAATGCCTTGCGCGCTCGGGGCATTGAAGACGCCGAACAACTGTTTGAGGGAAATGCGCCATGACCAAGGAAGTCGACTACAAGGACCTTGCCAGCCTCGTGGGCCAGGAGATCGGGGTCTCGGACTGGCTGGAAGTCAGCCAGGAGCGGGTCAACCAGTTCGCTGAAGCGACCGGCGACCACCAGTGGATTCACGTCGACGTCGAGCGGGCCAACCGCGAAATGGGCGGCCCGATCGCCCACGGCTACCTGACCCTGTCGCTGATTCCGTTCCTCGGCGCCAAGCTGCTCAAGGTCAACGGCGTGACCCGGGGCATCAACTACGGCAGCGACAAGGTCCGCTTCACCAACATGGTTCGCGTCGGCAAGAAGGTGCGCATGCGCCAGAAGCTGCTGAGCGTCGAGGCCAAGTCCGGCGGCCTGCAGATGAAGAACGAATGCACCATCGAGATCGAGGGCGAGGAACGTCCGGCCTGCGTGGCCGAGACCATCTCGGTGATCTACGGCGCCTAGATTGCGACCCGTCCCGGCCGCACGCGCGGTCGGGGCGGGACAGTCGCCGTCAGGCCGCCCGCTCCGCCGCCCGCATGGGCGGGGGGCGAAGACAGAAGCTGTAGTCACCGTCGAACGGCGTTGCGAACCAGGCCTCGCGCATGGCCGCGGGCGCGTCCTCGTTCCAGCGCAGGTGACAGTGATCATGACCATAGGCCCGGCGGGCCGTGGGGAAGGCGCCCAGCAGGGCGTCGAGGCTGGGACTGACGAACGGCAGCCGAACCCGCGCGGCGCCCAGGTCGCGGGCTGACCCCAGAAGCGTCCGCACCAGCGCCGGTATGGCCACGGCCTCCGTCTCGGCCGTCGCGATCAGGTCGATGATCTCCAGGGCCGGCCGCTCGACCTCCGAGCCTTTCGAGAAGAACGCCAGCAGATAGCCGGCCAGCACGCCGTCCTGCTCGTAGCCGAGCATGACGGGGAGGCGTGTCAGGTCCGGGTCCGAGCACCGCCAGCGCAGGGTCTCCGCGTCGCGCCAGGCCAGCAGCCGGCCGTCATGGCGGAGCCGCGCCCAGAGCATGTCGAACCGGTCGTCGATCTCCCCGACCGGAAGCGGGGTCACGCCGGGCTCGCATCGTGTGATCGCGCCGGTCCAGACGCGCGGATCGGTGAAGTGTTCAACGGCGGCGCGACCGCCGGAAAGCCCATGGAACCAGCGCACCGCCCGTTCACTCGCCACCGCCGACCAGTCCGCCTTCCAGGCGTACTTCACGTGGCTCAGGCTCTCCGGCCAGGGCTGCATGTCGAAGTGCTTGTAGATCGGGGCGGAGCGGTCGTTGGCGTTGAAGGTGTACCGGACGAACGCGGAATCCTGAGCGGCGAACCGTCGGAGCAGGTCGCGGCTGGCGCCCCGCGCGCGCGGGTCTACCAGCAGGGTATGCAGGCTCGCGCCGACGAGCGTCTCGCCCTGGTAGTCGAACCGCTGCCGGAAGTTTCCGAGGAAGGCCAGGACCCCGTCGGACGCCGTCTCGTAAACCCAGCCGGCCGGGGCGGCGTCGCTGTAGCCCGCGCCCGGCGAGCCCGCCGACAGCCAGCGCCAGCCCTCGCTGGAGCGCGGATACCACCACGCCCAGTCGCAAAGGCGCTGCACGGCGTCGCTGTCGCCAAGCTCAAAGGGTCTTACGCCGGGTTTCATTTCGGGTCACTCCACGACTGGAAAGTCGGGAAATGCAACGTCGAGGCCACCAAACCCTTGTGGCAAAAGGGCGGATAGCCCGAAATGGGGAGAGCGACCGCACCGGGTGCGGCCGCTCCGTCCATCAGCTCTTGAAGGAGCGCGGCTCGTCCATACGCCGCTCGAAGTCGTGGATCTCCGCTTCGGCCTTGTCCCTGGCGTAGCCGTAGCGTTCCTGGATCTTCCCGGCGAGCTGGTCACGCTTGCCCGCGATCACGGTCAGGTCGTCGTCAGTGAGCTTGCCCCACTGCTCCTTCACCTTGCCCGAAAACTGCTTCCATTCGCCTTCGACACGATTCCACATGATGGGTCTCCCTTCACTGCTGAGTGTGAAGAGAGAACCCCCGGGGCCGCTCAGGGTTCCGCGTGAACGCCGATGGAAGCCGCCGCGGACCCGGCCAGCGGCGGTTCGGCCGGCGGGGCCGGCGGCGGGGCGATCCCGTCTATCAGCGCCACGGTTTCGCGCACGAAGCGGGCGTGGGTGACGATCCCGATCTCCAGCCGCTCGCCGGAGAGCTCGACCTGCTGGGTCAGGATGCCAGCGACGAACTGGACTTCCTGGGTCTCGGTGGCGCCGGGCCGGCGCCGGGCGCCGTCGGCCATGAAGACCGGGCCGCCGGAGTTGCCGGGAAAGACCCTGAAGTCGAGCAGGAAGGTGGGAAAGGCGCTTGACGGAGCTAGGGGATAGGACGCGACCCGTCCCGAACGAAGGATCGGAAAGCCTGCCTGGTTCGCCGACAGGCCACGGGGGAAGCCGAGCGCCATCATCTCGTCGCCCGGCCCCAGGCCGTAACGGGTAAAGGTCTCATCCTGGGCCAGCCAGGACAGCGGAATGGCGGCGCGGGCGAACTCGTCCGGCGCCTTGATGACGATGGCGGCGATGTCGCGGGTCGGATGACGCGTCCACTTCGGGTCCCGGTCGTCGTCCCGGATCGACAGCGGCTGGGGGTCGTAGCGCCAGGCGCCGTCGCTGCCCTGGACCCGGTAGCCGATCCTGGCCTCGAGGGCGGGCATGCGATCCAGGACATGGGCGGCGGTGACCAGCACGGTCCGCGAGCGGCCGTCCGGAGTCGGGGCCTCGATCAGGAAGCCGGTCCCCACCGTGCGCTTGCCGTTCCCGAGCGGCTGCTCCAGTTGCACCGTCGCCTTGATCAGATCGACGGAGAGATCCCAGGCCATCGACGTCCCCAGATGCAAACGGTACTTCTGGACCTACGACGGCCCGTCACGATGATGCGGCCTCATTTGACCGCAACACGGCGGACGCACAAGCTGATCGTCTGCCGCACAGGAGAGTTGATTCATGAACCGGCGCCAGATGATGGCCGCGACCGCCGCGACCGCCCTTTCATCCAGCCTCGTCCTCCCAGGGAGCGCCATGTCCGCTACGCCCAAGCCTGTACCTCCTGTCGCCCGCAAGATCCCCAAGCGCATCGAGCAACTGGGCCGGGTGCGTGTCGACGACTACGCCTGGATGAAGGATGACAACTGGCAGAAGGTCCTGCGCGATCCGACCCTGATCAAGGCGGACGTGAAGGAACACCTCACGGCGGAGAACGCCTACACCAAGGCGATGCTGGCGCCGACCGAGGCCCTTCAGACGGCCATGTTCGAGGAGATGAAGGGGCGCATCAAGGAAGACGACGCCTCTGTCCCCGACACCGACGGCGCCTGGGAATACTACAGCCGCTACGAGAAGGGCGCGCAGCATCCGATCCACGCGCGTCGGCCGGTCGGCAAGACCTCGGGCGAGGTGATCCTCCTGGACGAGGAAGCCGAGGCGAAGGGCAAGGCCTTCTATCAGGTCGGAGCCGCCAGCCACACGGCCGACCATCGCTACTACGGCTGGGCCGTGGACGAGCAGGGATCGGAAGTCCTGCGGATCTTCGTCAGGGAGATCGCCTCCGGCAAGTCGGTCGGAGAACCGGTCGAGAGCGTATACGACTTCGTCTTCTCGCCGGACAGCAAGTGGATCTTCTGGACCCTGCGCGACGAAAACGGCCGACCGGCGAAGATCTACCGTCGCCCGATCGGCGGGGCCGCGAAGGACGACGTGCTGGTCTATGCCGAGCCCGACGAGGGCTTCTTCATCGGCGCGGGGGTTTCGCAGTCCCGCAAGTGGATCGTCATCGGGTGCGGTAACCAGGACAGCAGCGAGGCCTGGCTGATCCCGGCCGCCGATCCGACCGCCGCGCCGGTGCTCGTCGAGAAGCGCCAGGAGGGCGTTCGCTACGATGTCGAGCACTGGAACGACCGGTTCGTGATCCGCACCAACGCCGACGGCGCGGTGGACTTCAAGCTGGTCACCGCCCCGGAAGACAAGCCCGGCAAGGCGAACTGGAAGGACTGGATCGCCCACAAGAGCGGCAACCTGATCCTCGGCACGACGGCCTTCAAGGACTGGTTCGTGCGGCTAGAGAAGGTCGACGCCGTCAATCGCCTCGTCATCACCCGGGCGGGCGGCGACGAGCACGTGATCGACTTCGACGAAGAGGTCTACGCCCTCGGCCTCGACGGCGGCTATGAGTACGACACCGCCTCGCTGCGCTTCACCTACACCTCGATGACCACGCCCCGGCAGTGGTTCGACTACGACATGGCCACCCGCAAACGGACCCTGCGCAAGACCCAGGAAATCCCGTCCGGCCACGATCCGGCGAAGTACGAGACCCGCCGCCTGAACGCGAAAGCGAGCGATGGCGCCGAGGTGCCGATCTTCGTTCTGATGAAGAAGGGCACGAAGCTCGACGGCTCGGCCCCGCTGCTCCTCTACGGCTACGGCAGCTACGGCATCTCGCAGGAGCCCAACTTCTCCATCCGCAATCTCAGCCTCGTCGACCGCGGCTGGATCTGGGCCACGGCCTGCCCGCGCGGCGGGGCGGAAAAGGGCTGGGGCTGGTTCCTGGACGGCAAGAAGTTCAAGAAGAAGAACACCTTCACCGACTTCATCGCCTGCGCCGAGCACCTGCACGCCGCCGGCTACGGCAAGCCGGACCGGACGGTCGCCTACGGCGGCTCGGCCGGCGGTCTGCTGATGGGAGCGATCACCAACATGCGGCCCGAGCTCTGGGCCGGGATCATCGCGGCGGTGCCGTTCGTCGACGTCATCAACACCATGAGCGACACCACCCTGCCGCTGACGCCGCCGGAATGGCCAGAGTGGGGCAACCCGATCGAGGATCCGGAAGCCTACGACTACATGATGAGCTACAGCCCCTATGACCAGGTGGCGAAGTTGCCATACCCGGCGGTGCTGGCCACCGGCGGCCTGTCCGATCCGCGCGTCACCTACTGGGAGCCGCAGAAGTGGGCCGCCAGGCTGCGGGATCACACGACCAGCGGCGACCCGATCCTGCTGAAGATCAACATGGAGGCCGGCCACAGCGGCTCCTCCGGCCGGTTCGACTTCCTCAAGGAGATCGCGCTGGATTACGCCTTCGCCATCTGGGCGGTGGAGCGGGGATGGGAAAAGGCGTGATCCTCGCCGCCGAGCGGAGCGAAGCGTAGATGGGCGGCTCTCCCCTGCGGGTACGGCCGGCGACGGCCGCCGACGCTCCAGCGCTGGCGGCGATCTACGGCGACGCCTGCCTCCATGGCGTGGGGACCTTCGAGGAGGTCCCCCCGAGCGTCGAAGAGATGACCGGACGGCTTGTGGCCGTGCTCGGGCGGGGACTGCCCTATGTCGTGGCCGAGACCGGCGATATGGTCGCCGGCTTCGCCTATGCGGCGCCCTTCCGTCTGCGCGCCGCCTACCGCTTCACGGTCGAGGACAGCGTCTACATCCATCCGGACTTCAAGGGCCGCGGCGTCGGCCGCGCCCTGCTGTCGCGTGTGCTCGCCGACTGCGAGGCGCTGGGCCTGCGCCAGGTGATCGCGGTGATCGGCGGCTCGGACAATGCCGGCTCGATCGGCCTGCATCGCGCGCTGGGTTTCGAACCGCAGGGCGTGATGCCGGGCCTGGGTTACAAGTTCGGGCAGTGGCGAGACATCGTCCTGATGCAGAGGGCTCTGAACGGCGGCCTGGAGACCGAGCCGGACGCGCCGGGCCTGTCGCTCTACGGCGTGTAGGTCATTGCGTGGTTCGCGACGCTCGCCCAGGAGCTCGCTCCTCACCATGACGAGCATTGTTGCAACCCACTCCCCTTCGTCATCCTGAGGAGCTGCGAAGCGGCGTCGCGAAGGACGCACGTCGGCATTGCAGCACGCCCCCTCACTCCCTAGGCTCCGCGCCATGCAGGCCCTGCGCATGCTTCTGCTGATCCTGATCACGGCGACATTCGCCGTGGGTGGAACGGCGCGCGCCATGCCGATGCCGGACGCCGATCCGCCCTGCCACGAGGCCCCGGCCAGTCCCGACAAGCCCAAACCGGCCCAACTGGCCGTGAACTGTTGCCTCGGCTGCATGCCCGCGCCAGGCGACGCGCCCGTCGTCCTGGCGGTGGTCGCCGCCGAACCTCCGGCCTACAGCGTCGTCCAGCCCGTGATCGACGGCCGGCTCACCGCGCCGGATCCCCATCCGCCCCGCTCCGGCGTCTGACGTCCGAAACCCGCTATCCTTTCGACTGCAGATGAGGAGGGTCACATGACCTTCAATACCCGCGCGCGCCTGCTGGCGTCCGCAGCCTTCGCCGCGAGCCTGGCGCTTGCCGGTCCCGCTTTCGCGCAGGACCACGACCACCACGACATGACCCCGCCCGCCGAGGAGTCCATGGCCATGGACGACCACGGCATGACCAGCCCGTTGGGTGACTACCCGATGAGCCGCGACGCCAGCGGTACGAGCTGGCAGCCTCAGGCGGCCCCACATGGCGGCCTGCACCTCATGGCCGACGGCTGGATGGTCATGGGCCACGCCCTGATCAACGGCGTCTACGTCAGCCAGGACGGCCCGCGCGGCGACGACAAGGCCTTTCTGGCCGGCATGATCATGGCCATGGCCAGCCGGGACCTCGGGCCGGGAACGCTGCAGCTGCGCGGCATGATCAGCCCTGACCCGCTGATGGGCGAGGAGGGCTATCCGCTGCTGCTGGCCGCCGGAGAGACCGCCGACGGCGTCGATCCGCTGGTCGACCGGCAACACCCGCATGACCTGTTCATGGAACTGGCCGCCAGCTTCAGCCTGCCGCTAGGCGAGGGGCGCAGCGTCTTTCTGTACGGGGGTCTGCCCGGCGAGCCGGCGTTCGGCCCGCCGGCCTTCATGCACCGGCCGGCGGCGATCAACAGCCCCGAGGCGCCGATCACCCATCACTGGCTGGACAGCACCCACATCACCTTCGGCGTGGTCACCGCCGGCTTCGTCGCCGGCCCGTGGAAGGTGGAGGCCTCGGCCTTTCGCGGACGCGAACCGGACGAGAAGCGCTGGGACATCGAGACCGGCGAACTGGACTCCCGCAGCGTCCGCCTGAGCTTCAATCCCACGGAGACCTGGGCGCTGCAGGCCAGCTGGGCCGACGTTGTCAGTCCGGAGGCGCTGGAGCCGCACGATGACGAGGAGTGCGTCTCGCTGAGCGCCCTCTACGCCCGGCGGATCGGATCGGCGGGCCTGGCCTCGGCGACCTTCGCCTGGGCCCGCAAGGCGAAGAAACCTGATGACCTGCAGCTGGACGCCTGGCTGGTCGAGGCCGCCTGGCAGCCGGACGACCGCTGGACGATCTTCACCCGCGCCGAACAGATCGACACCGACGAGCTGACCCTCGGCCATGGCCACGGCCCGGTCTACACGGTGCGCAAGCTGTCGGTCGGCGCGATCCACGACTGGCGCCTGTCGGAGGACATCAAGCTGGGCGTCGGCGTGCTGGTGAACGGCTTCGACATCCCTGCCCCGCTGTCGACCGGCTATGGCGACGCCGGCGGCGGCATGGCGTTCGTGCGGCTGAAGGTGGGATAGGCGACACCGCGGCGCCCGCCGGAGCGGGGCGGCGCCGCGGGGCAAGCCCTTGATCGCCGGGTATCGGGAGGAATTGGCTGGGGAACTAGGACTCGAACCTAGAATGACGGTACCAAAAACCGCAGTGTTACCATTACACCATTCCCCAGCAGGAACGGCGGAGCCCGGACGAACCGGGTCGCGAGAGGCGGGTGAGATAGCGCAGGCGACGGCAGGATGCAACGCCGGTGTGAAAGCCAATTTCCGAGCCCCGATATGGTTCTTGCAGGCCCGTCGACTCGTCTCTATAAGGCCCGTCCTCTAGTCGGAGTGTAGCTCAGCCTGGTAGAGCACCGTCTTCGGGAGGCGGGGGTCGGAGGTTCGAATCCTCTCACTCCGACCAATTCTTCTGGTCCCCGACCAGATCGCTCGGAGCGCGTGCGAAACACGCGCTCCCGAGGGACCTCCCCCGGCCCCGCCCGGGCAAAAATCCCGATATCGACAACGAAACAATCGCCAGTGTTGCCGCGTGTTCATTTGACCGCAGCGCGCCACCCTGTAGCGTGAGCGCGACTTTCAACTCGGGTGCCCGATGAAGCAGTTCCTCCTGACCATGGCCGGCGTGTTCGCCGGTCTGCTGGTGTTTTTCGTTGTCGTTCCGTTCCTGCTGATCATGTCGATCGTGGCGAGCGCGCAACCCAAGGACACGACGCCGTCGGCCGCCGTGCTGCAGCTGGACCTGCGTGACGGCCTGACCGACCAGGACTCCCGGAACCCGTTCGCCGTGTTCGGCGGCTCGGGCATGTCGGTGATCTCGGTCATCGAGGCCCTCAAACACGCCCAGACCGATGACAAGGTGAAGGGCGTCTTCGTGCGCCTACCGGAAGGCGGCATGGCCCCGGCGGCGGCCGACGAGCTTCGCCAGGCCTTCCTCAGCTTCCGTCAGGCCGGCAAGCCGATCTGGGCCCACAGCCAGGGCCTCTACCCGTCCGGCGTGGTCTCCTCGACCTACATGCTCGGCGCGGCGACCGACCAGCTGTGGATGCAGCCCGACAGCGCCTTCCAGGCCACGGGCTTCGCGGTCGAAGACATGTTCTTCAAGCGCCTGTTCGAGAAGTACGGCGTCAAGGCCGAGTTCGAGCAGCGGCGGGAATACAAGAACGCGGTCAATCCCTACCTGTTCGACAACTACACGGCCGCCCACAAGGAGTCGGAGCTGTCGTGGATGACGTCCATCTACCGGACGGCGGTCCTGACCGCGGCCATCGACCGCAAGAAGGAGCCGATCGCCTTCGCCCGCGTGTTCGAGGCGGGGCCCTATTCGGCTGAAGACGCCAGGGCCAAGGGCCTGATCGATGGCGTCGGCCAGGTGCGCGAAACCTCCGACGCCCTGCTGGCCAAGGTCGGCAAGAAGGCGAAGCTGACCGACTTCGCCGACTACATGGCCACGGTGCGCCGCGAGGCGACGACTGGCTCGGTGATGGGCGGCAAGCCGGCCATCGCGGTGATCGGCGCCGAAGGCCCGATCATGACCGGGACCAGCGGCGGCGGAAATCCGTTCGGCGGCGAAGAAACCGTCTGGTCCGACGACGTGGCCGAGGCCTTCTACACCGCCATCGAGGACAAGGACGTGAAGGCGATCGTCTTCCGCGTTTCCTCGCCGGGCGGCTCGGACACCGCGTCCGAACAGATCCTGGCCGCCGTCCGCGCGGCCAAGAAGGCCGGCAAGCCGGTTGTGGTCAGCATGGGCACCTATGCGGCCTCGGGCGGCTACTGGATCTCCTCGGACGCCAGCAGCATCGTCGCCCAGCCGACGACCCTGACCGGCTCCATCGGCGTCTATGGCGGCAAGTTCGTGCTGGGTGACGCCCTTGGCCGGTTCGGCGTCGATGTGCGCCAGACGGCGGTGGGCGGCGAGTACGCCAGCGCCTTCGGGACCGGCGAGACCTTCAACCCGGCCCAGCGGGCGGCCTTCGCCGGCTGGATGGACCAGATCTACGAGGGCTTCGTGAAGCGCGTGTCGGAGGGGCGCAAGATCCCCGCCATCCAGGTGCGCGAACTGGCCAAGGGCCGCGTCTGGACCGGCGTGCAGGCCCGCCAGCTGAAGCTGGTCGACCAGATCGGCGGCTACTACGACGCCATCGATCGGGCCAAGGCGCTGGCCAATCTGAAGGGCGAAGTCCGCATCAAGCACATCGGCGGCGCCGGTTCGCCGTTCGAGGCCTTCGAGCAGATGTTCGGCGTCAGCTCGACCTCGCTGCGGACCGTGGCCGCCGCCGGCTGGGTGCTGGGCGATCCCCGGGCCGAGGCGATCCTGGACGAAATGGCCACCGCTCGCCTGCGCGAGCGGGGGGCGACGGTGCTGGCGCCGACCCCGCTCCAGTAGGGCCAGACTGCAAGAACCGACCTGCGAAGGCCCCGGCGAGCGATCGCCGGGGCCTTTTGCTTGCGCCCGCCGCGTAGCCGGCGCACCCTGGAGTGTCACCACTGTCCCACGGCGCGCAGCAGACGCGCCTCTGGCGGCGGTAGCCCGTGGGCTATGGGGGGATAGCGCCGCGCAGGCGGCAGCTGTCAGGCCCGCAGACTGAGGGACGCGGCCCCGCCGCAGGTGGGCTGCAGCGGCGGCCGGCCAGGGGCTGTCGCGGTGATCACGGCCTCTCATGCGGAGAGTATGGGCCCGCGCGGCGGAGGGGAGATCGAATCCGGACCGGCGGGACGGCGCGGCTGTCCCGGAAAGGGCCGAATGTCCCGCCTTGTCTCCCGAGTATAGGTCTCCAGAGTCTCGCACCGACATGGGGCAAAGAGCGTGCGTCCTTCGACGCGCCGCTTCGCGGCTGCTCAGGATGACGTGCTGTTGGGGCTGTCCACCCAAGTCATGCTTTGCAGCGCCCCCCGGGTCCGCCGAATGGCGGCCCGAGGGCGCGTGTCGAAGCACGCACGGCGGGAGCGGGACAACGACTGGACCGCCAGCCGCCCTCACCCCAAAAAGGAAAACGCGGCGGGGTTTCCCCTGCCGCGTTCCCGATAGTTCAGGTTGGAGCCGAAGCCTACCAGCGCTTGGTGACGTTGACGAAGCCGCGACGGCCGACCATGTCGTAGAGGTTCAGGGCGGCGGTGCCGATCCGGAACTGGGCCGCCGACTGGGCCGGCGGACGCTCGTCGAACACGTTCTGGACGCCGGCCGAGAAGGTCCAGTCATCCATACGGCGACGAACCGACAGGTCGTGGTAGGCCATGAACTCCGCCCACTGCTTGTAGTAAACGTTCTGGCCGTAACGGCTGCTGGAGAAGACATCGCCGCCGAACTCTTCGGTGTCGGAGGTCTTGCCGATCATGTCGATACCCCAGAAGAACGTCCAGTCACCACGGTCGAAGCGGGTGTTCACCTGGCCGGTGAAGTCCGGCTCGGTCGTTTCACCGTTGTCGTCGATCTCAGCAGCGGTCGCCAGCAGCTTGACGGTGTCCTGCAACTGCCAGGTGAACTGGGTGTCGACGGTCAGGGTGCCGAAGTCGAACTCATGACGGTAGCGCGTCGTGAGGTCGATACCGCGGTTCACCTGCTCGGCGACGTTCACGTAGGCGTTGTCAATCGTCGTGATGTCCTTGGTGATCGCGTCACGCTGGAACAGGCCGCAGTACGCGTTGACCGGGTAGGTCGGCGAACGGAAGCACTGGTTCAGGATGTTCGCCGCGCCGAACTGGCGGACTTCGTCTTCGACGTTGAACTCGAAGTAGTCGACAGCGACCGACAGGTCGATGAAGTCCGGGGTCCAGATCACGCCGATGGTGCGGGCCAGGGCCGTTTCCGGACCGACCACGCCGGCGCCGCCGATGCTGGACACCGCGATGCTCGGGCCGGTGGTCTTGTTGTTCGGAACGCCGGCCGTGATGCAGTTGGCGATGACGACCGGGTTGGTCTGGGTCACGCCCCAGTTGAAGCAGGGGTCGATCGACTGGCCCGAGTAGCCGATCTGGGCGCCGAGGAACTGCTCATACAGCGCCGGAGCGCGGAACGATGAGCCCTGGGTCGCGCGGATCCGCCAGGACGGCGTGATCTGCCAGTTCGCACCGAACTTGTAGGTGCTGCTGTTGCCGTAGGACTCGTAGTCCGAGTAGCGGCCCGAGAGGCTGATATCGAAGCTCTCCATACCCGGCAGACCCTTGGCGACCGGGATGCTGAACTCGGCGAAGGCTTCCTTCACCGAATCCGAACCCTTGGTCTGACCGGCCGAGGAGAACAGCGCCATGTTGCGATTGCGGGCCTGGAAGCCGGGAAGGTCATCCAGTTCCTCTTCGCGCACCTGGAAGCCGAAGGCGGCGCCCACCGGGCCGGCCGGCAGGGTGAACAGGTTACCCGTGATCGTACCTTCGATGTACTTGTGCTCGTAGGTGGTGGTGCCCTCTTCCGTGAAGAAGAGGAAGTCCTCTTCCTGCTGCGAGAACTGGCCGTTCAGGATACGGGTCGAGGCCCAGGGGATGCCGCCCAGCGGGGCTTCGGCGCGCGGACCGATGTCGGCGCAGTTGAAGTTCGAGAAGTTGCCGCCGTTCGGCACGCCGGCCGCGAGCGGATAGGCCGCCAGCGGGGTGTTGGTGCAGGTGGTGCCGGGTTGGAAAGTCGCCACCAGGCGGTCCAGGTAGGCGCGCTTGCCGTTGTTATAGACGGCTTCCGACTTCGACCATTGGCCATAGACGTCCCAGTCCCAGCCGCCCAGAACGTCGAGCGTGCCGCGCAGGCCGCCGACGAAGCGGGTGTAGTCGACTTCCTGGTAGGACGGCGACTTGTAGGACGCCACCGGCGTGGCCGCGGCGCCGAACGGGTTGTTCGGGTTGGTGGCCGGCAGGTTGTTGGGCACGCCGTACAGGGTGTTCAGCTGCGCGAAATTCGGGAAGAACTGGCCAAGGCCGATCTGCTCGGACTCGCGGCGGTTGAACAGGAATTCGCTGTAGAATTCGATGCCCGGCGTCAGGTCGTAGCCGAAGTTGGCCGAGAAGGTCGTCCGCTTCACCGGGCTGAGAACGGTGGAGTCATCGTAAAGCTTGTTTTCGGTCGGAGCGTAGGGGAACGTCAGCGGGAAACCGGCGCGGTTCCAGCGAACCCATCCGGCGTAGGGCGAGTCGTTGCCCTGGGCCGCGGTGGGAACGACGAACCCGGCAGGCAGGTTGTCCAGCGGCATCAACGCGCGATTGCCGACGGAAACGTAGGCGCTCTGCAGGTTGTGGCATTTGACCGTGCCGTCGAGGCCCATGTAGTCCACGCGGGCGCCGGTGGTCGCGCTCGTCAGGTAGTCGGCCGTACAGCCTGTGTCATCGCGCTCGCCGCGGGTCAGTTCCTTGAGCTCATAGTAGTCGAGCGCTGCGTTGAAATAGCCGCGGTCGAAGGTGGTGCCCCAGGCGCCGCTGACGCGGAACTGTTCGCCGCCGCCTTCGAACGACTGGTTGCCATAAACGTTCAGCTCGAAGCCATCGAGATTGGTCTTCGTGATCAGGTTCACGACGCCGGCCACGGCGTCCGAACCGTAGATCGACGAGGCGCCGTCCTTCAGGATTTCAACGCGCTCGATCAGCGACGAGGGGATGACGTTCAGGTCGAACGGGCCGACGCGGCCGCTGACGCCGGCCGGACCGGCGCGACGGCCGTTCAGCAGGACCAGGGTGCGTTGTTCGCCGAGGCCGCGCAGGGAGACGCTGTTGCCGCCCGGGCCGCCGCTGGTGATGTAGCCGGTCAGCTGGTTGTTCCACTGGAACGAGCCGCTGGCGAGCGTCGACTGCTGCAGGATCTCGGTCGTGTCGACCAGGCCTTCGAGCGAGGACTGCTCGGAGGTGATGACCTGCACCGGAGCGGCGCTGGTGAATTCATTGCGCTTGATGCGCGAGCCGGTGACCACGAGGGCTTCGACTTCGGTGTCATCGTCGTCTTCGGTCTGCGTCGACGCCGGCGGCGTCGTCTGCGCGAACGAGACGGAAGGCGTGGCGATGGCGAGCGCGGCGGCGAAGCCGGCGATCACGGTCGTGCCAAGCAGTAACTTGCGATCGAGCATGTCTTTAAAGGTCCCCAGTAACCCGTTGAATGCGGCCCGCCGGAACGGTCTGCGTACAGGATGCGATCCTGTGCACTGGACCGAACCTAGCAGCTTCCCGGGAGCCGACAACAATCATGACCGTTTTTTGTCGCCTGTGGGCCGATGCGTAACAATCTCGCCACAGTTTCAAGCGGCACGGGCAAACTTGCCCCCGGCGCACGCACCAGGGTGTGTGGCAAGGATTCGCTTGGCGAAAGCGCCGGGACGGTTAGATTGACCATGACCGCCGATCGTCGGCGGCGCTTTAGCCCCGGTAGCCACGCCCAGCAGGCGAGGGATTCCCGTCCAGGCAGAGCGATATCCACGTTGTGAGGCCTCTGTGAAGTCCATTATCCGCCCTATTTGCCTGGCCGTCGCCGCCGCCGCGCTGCTTGCCGGCGGCATGATGGCCCCGGCCGCCGCCCGCCAGGCGTCCGGGCCGCCCAGCGCCCAGGATTTCAGCCGGGAGGCTGCGGTTCGCGGCGTGAACATCTCGCCGGACGGCAAGAGAATCGCCGCGATCGCTTCCGCGGACGGCGTGATGCCGTACATCGCCATCTGGAACACCGCCAATCTGTCCGCGACTCCGGTCCGCCTGAACTGCGGCGAGCGGCGGACCTGCATGTCGGCCAGCTTCGTGAAGAGCAACCAGCTCGCGGTTCAGGTCCGGCAGACCCTGACCGTGGGCTCGACCAAGACCCACGTCTTCCAGCTCTTCTTCTATGACCTGGACAAGAACACCTGGCGCAACGCGCTGGGCACGACCGACCAGAACGGCCCCAACGCCGGCGTCGTCTCCACCCTGCCCAAGGATCCGAGGCGGATCCTGATCACCACGGGCGGCGACTTCTACAAGCTCGACTTGACCACCGGCGCCCGGGAGAAGGTCTTCAACGGCTCTGACAAGTTCGGCGGCGAGCAGGTCGACCTGAACGGCGAAATCCGCACCCGCCAGTCGGTCGATTTCGAGGACGGCAAGGTCTACATCGCCACCTGGATTCGCAACCCGGCGAACAACCAGTGGGAAGAGCACTTCCGCTACTTCGCCGCCGACCGCGAGCCGGTGGACATCGTCGGCTTCACCGAAGATCCCAACATCATCTACATCTCGACCAACCGGGGTCGCGACAAGACCGCGATCTACGAATACGACATCGCCGCCCGCAAGACGCTGGAAGTCCTGTTCGAGATCAAGCTGTTCGACGCCTCGGGCGTCATCCAGTCCCAGGCCGCCGGCGACTACGGCCGCCTGCTGGGCTTCAGCTACGACGGCGAGAACGGCCGCGATTACTGGGTCGACGAGAAGCTGGGCTCGATCACCAAGGGCCTGCGCAAGGCGCTCGGCGTCACCACCGTCCCGGTGCAGTGGACCGACATCGCCAGCGGCGAAAAGTCCCGCTACAGCACCGCCGACGGCGCGGACGTCGACCTGACCGACTGGTCCGACGACCTCAAGTACATGATCGTGGCCAAGTCCGGTCCGAGCCAGCCGCCGGAGTACTACCTGCTGACCGACGGCGGCACGCTGACCCTGCTGGGCAAGTCCCGCCCGTGGATGAACACCGCCGCGCTGGGCGACACCCGCCTGGTGCAGTACCCGGCGCGCGACGGCCTGATCATTCCGGCTTTCCTGACCACGCCCAAGAAGGAACTCCACGGCCCCGGCCCCTACCCGACCATCATCCTGCCGCACGGCGGACCCTGGGCGCGGGACAGCATGGGCTGGGACGGCTCGGGCTGGGTGCAGTACTTCGCCGCCCGCGGCTATGTCGTGCTGCAACCGCAGTTCCGCGGTTCGCAGGGCTGGGGCCAGAAGCTCTGGCGCGCCGGCGACGCCGAGTGGGGCCAGAAGATGCAGGACGACAAGGACGACGGCGCCAAGTGGCTGATCAGCCAGGGCATCGCCGCCCCGGACCGCATCGCCATGCACGGTTATTCCTACGGCGGCTACTCGGCCATGGCGGCGGCGGTGCGGCCCAACGGCCTCTACCAGTGCTCGGTCGCCGGCGCCGGCGTGGCCTCGATCGAGAAGTTCCGCGAGATCGTCAACCAGAGCCGGATCCTGCGCGAGCTGCAGCGGCCGACGATCAACGGTCTGTCGCCGTTCGAGAAGGCGTCGACGGTCTCGATCCCGATCTTCCTCTACCACGGGGACCGGGACGTGACGGTGCCGATCAGCGAGTCCGAGCGTTTTGTCGCGGTCCTGAAGGCGACGGGCAAGCCCTACCGCTACCTGGAGATCAAGGACATGGGTCACCAGTCCAACCGCTGGGAAGCCGGCCAGGTCGCCGAGGTTCTGACGGCGATCGACTCCTACCTGACCACCGAGTGCGGACCGGGCGGCCTCTAGGCCCCACCCGCTTCAACGCCTACGAGGAGGGCGCGGAACCGCAGGGTTCCGCGCCCTTTCCCGTTCAGCCGGCGGTGTTGATGGTCCGGCCGAACTGGCCCGACCGGAACTTCACGAGGCGCTCGCGGAAGTTCAGCTCGATCGAGTCGAAGTGGCGCATCACGTCCACCCCGATCAGCAGGGCCGGCCGCGTGTCGAGGTCCCAGATGCGGAAGGTGTGCAGGTCGGCGAAGACGCAGGTCAGATTGCCCAGGCGCACGCCGCCGAGCCTTAGCGGCGGGACCGTCGCGATCTGCCCCGACACCAGCTGACCGGTGGCGCTGACCAGCTCCACCTGCGCCAGCCTGTCGGCCATGGCGCCCCTGCCCAGCAGCGCGTCGCGCAGCGCCGGGTTGCCCACCGTGTTCTCCGCCCCGGAGTCGAGGAAGGCCGTGAGCTTCACGCCGCCGATCTCCGCATCGACGATGGTCAGCTGGCCGAAGCGATGGCGGGCCTTGACGGTGATGGCGTCCGTCGCGTCACGGCCGATCTGCGGCACGACGGCGAAGTTGCGCGGGTCTTCGCCGGCGAGGAGCGAGAATGTCTGCCCCCTGAAGTCCAGGATCGCCCGCCGGCCCGGCATGACATCGACGCCCAGCAGGCCGTCGGCGCCGAGGAACCGCCTGTCCAGAACCGGCATCGAGACGCGACGCGAGACCAGGCCGGCGATCGCCAGGGTCTCGACCCGCACCGTCGGCGACGGCAGGACGCCGGCGATGCCGTGGACCATGGCCCGGCCCGTGGACTGAAGACCAAGCGCCGTCGCGACCTCGGTCGACAGCACCGAGCGGTTGGCGCCGGTGTCGACCACGAAACGGTAAGGCCCCGAGCCGTTGATCATGACGGCGATCGTCATCCGGCTGACCGCGTCGAAGCTGGTGCGAACCGCGGCGTCGCCCTCGGCGGCCGTCATGGCGCCGGGCGGCAGGGCGCTGGTCAGATTGACCTGGACGATGTCGCGCTCGCGCACTGCCGCTGTCGCGCATCCGGCCAGGGGCAGGGCCGCGATGCCGGCCAGGATCGCGCGCCTTGTGGCCAGATCGTTCATGAGGCGCTCCCCCGGGCCGGACGCCTCGCGCTTCCGGTCCCGCAGGGTGAAGGTTAGCCGCGCCGGTCCCGGTCTGCCCAGGCCGGGTCGCCGGATCTTCGACGACGGCCCCGGACAACGAAAAAGGGCGGCGGAGCTTTCGCTCCGCCGCCCAATTCTCTCAAACGTCGCCTGGTTTAGAAGCGCAGCTTGATCTGGCCGAAGGCGCGACGGCCGATGACGTCGTAGGTGGACGGATCGGTGCCGGACTGCACGTTCGGGCCGTACAGACGGGGCTGCTGGTCAGCGAGGTTGTTGATGCCAAGCTTGACTTCGACGTTGTCCGTCACGCCCCAGGTCACGTCGATGTCCGTGTACCAGGTCGCCGGCACGTTCGGGTTCACACCCGCCAGGCCGAGGTAGGTTTCGCCCGGGAACTGGGCGAACTGGCGGTTGATCATGCCGTCGATGTAGCGGACGCGGGCGCCGATGGCGAGGTCGCCGAACGGCAGGTCGCTCATGGCCCAGCGGGTGTTGAACACGCCCTTCCATTCCGGGAAGCTCGTGCCGAGACCGGCGCCGAAGTAGGAGATGGTGCCCGTGTAGTCGATTTCCGGCAGGAAGTCCTTATCGGCTTGGGCGTACTCAAGCACGTTCGTCAGGATAAGGTTGGCCTGAACCGTGCCCATCCAGGACGGAAGGCCGAGCCATTCCCAGTCGAAGCCGTAGTCGATCTGGTAGTCGATGCCCGAGGTGGTGATGCCGCCGCCGTTTTCACCGGGGAAGCGCCGGTTGGCATCCGGACCGTTGATCACCGAGCCCGAACCGAGGCTGCCACCGCGCACCATAGCGGCGCAGCTGGCGTAGGTTTTGCTGTAGGTCGGGTTGGTGCCGTAGTAGTTGTAGCAGTCGGCGATCAGGCTGTTGGTGTCGATGCCCAGGATCGGGTCGGTGACCTCGATCTGGTAGTAGTCAACCGTACCGCGCAGGCGGCTCAGCCACTGGTTCTCGAACGGCGAGCTGACGACGAGGCCCAGGGTCAGGGTGTTGGCTTTTTCCGGCGCCAGGTTGGTGTTGCCCGACACGTTGATGCTCAGCTGAGCGGCCGGCGGGGTCGTCGCACCGGTCGGCGCAACGCCCTGCGCGATGCACAGGTTCCGGAAGGTGTTGGCGCCCGTGCCAGCGTTCGTCTGCCACGCTTGCGAGTAGGACACGCAGGGGTCGAAGATCTGCGGGGCGCTGCCGCCGGAGGCGAACAGTTCACCGAAGTTCGGCTCACGAACCGCGCGCTGGAACGAGGCGCGGACGCGGGCGTAGTCGACCGGAGCCCAGGTCATTTCGGCCTTGTAGGCAGCCGAACCGCGCGAGTCGCGGCCGACCTGCTTCAGCTTGTCCTCGAATTCCGACCAGCTGTAGCGGGCGCCGAGCGACAGTTCCAGGGTCTGGGCCCAGGGCAGGTCCTTGGCCAGCGGGATGAGCGCTTCACCGAAGATGTCGTAGAAGGCGTTGGTGCCGGCGTCGGGGTTACCGACGTTGAAGCCGGAGAACGGACCCGGGCTGGACAGGAAGCGCGAGCTGTACTCGAAGCCGCGGTATTCGCCGCCGAAGACGACCTGCAGGTCGCCGGCCGGCAGTTCCATGACCGTGCCGCTGACGAAGGCCTGGGCGATCGATTGCTCCAGCGCCGTCTTCTGCGAAACGGGCGATTCCAGGAAGGCGCGGCAGGCGGCCGAGGTGTCGCGGTCACCGAAGAAGTTGTTGGTCGCGCAGGCGGTGTTGCCGCCCGGCGACTGGGTCGGCGAGGCGAGAACATCCTGCAGACGCTGGGTGTCGATGTTGCCGAACTGGGTCAGGTCAATCTCGGTCCGACCCTGCGAGGCATAGGCCTCGAAGGCGAAGTTGTCGCCGAGCGGCACCTTGATGCCCGCCATGTATTGCACGACGGTGTTCTGGTACTGCGACAGGCGCGGGCCGAATCCGAGCGGGCGGAAGCCGAACAGGAAGGGCTCGGTCGCACCCGTGCCGTCGATGCGGGTATCGTCGCCGGTACGCTGGGCCAGCAGGAAGGCCAGATCCGCCGAGATGAACGGGTTGGTCGTCGGCACCAGTAGATTGGTGCCGACGTCCTGGCCCGCCACGACGAGCGGCGTCTTGACCTGGAAGTTGTTGGTCGAGGTCAGCGACGCGATCGTGACGGTCGGCAGCGGAGTCGGGGCCAGGGCGCTGGAGGCCGTGTATTCGGTCCATCCGGCGCTGGCGAAGAATTCGACGCCGTTGTCCAGCTCGTAGTTGACCTTCGACATGAACGAGTAACGGTCCAGCGGGAGCGTCAGCAGGTTCAGGGCGTCGAAGTTATAGCTGTAGAAGTCCGGGAAGAAGCGCGTGTTGACCGACACGTCGACCGGATACTTGTAGTTCTGCACCTGCAGGGTCGGGTTACCCGCGACGCCGCCGTAGAACAGCGTGCCGTCGAGGTTGATGCCCAGCGTCCCCGAAGCCGAGCTGACGGCCGTGCCCGCCACGCCGTAGCCGGCGAACAGGGTCTGGATGGCGGCCAGCGGAATCGGGTTGGCGCTGTCCGGAGTGGTGGACCAGCGGATGTTGCCTTCCGGCGGGGTGCCGGTCGTCGAGGTGGCGATGGCCGAGAACGGACGCTGGCCCTTGTAGACGAACTGACGGAACGAACGGTCGAACGCGATGACCGCGTTGCCCTTGCCGTCGGCGAAGTTGCCGCCGAGAACCATCGAGACCTGGTACTCGCGGGCGTCCTGGTACTCGAGCGAGTCCTGGTAGCTGGCGCGGAAGTCGACGCCTTCGAAGTTGTCCTTCAGCTTGAAGTTCACGACGCCGGCGATGGCGTCGGCGCCGTAGGTCGCGCCGGCGCCGCCGGTGATGACTTCGATGTTGGCGATAAGGGCCTGCGGGATCGTGTTCACGTCCACCGTCAGGGCGTTCGAGGACACCATCGGGCGACGGCCGTCGATCAGGACCAGGTTGCGGTTGGCGCCCAGACCGCGAAGGTCGATGTTGGCGCGACCGGCGTTGCCCGGGTTGTTCGAGGTCGTGGTGCCCGCCGGGTTAATCTGCGGCAGGGTGTTGAGGTAGGTTTCGAGCGTGATGTCGGCGTTGGCGACGATCTGCTCGCCGGTCACGGTCGTGATCGGGCTGTTGGCAACGTAGTCCTGACGGGCGATGCGCGACCCGGTGACGACGACGGCTTCGACTTCCGCCACGTCTTCCTGCGCGAGTGCGGGACTGGCGGTGGAAATGGCGGCGACAGCCGCGCCGCAGATGATGGTGGACGCCAGCAGGCGGCCGCGCGTGGTTTGGAGCCTCAAGATATTTCCCTCCGGATCAGCGCCGCCCGGGTCTCGGACGCGCCCCCTCAAGTCTGGACAAATTGCTTCCGACGCACACGGCGCACGGCTGATGCTGATCCTTGCCTCCTGCCAGAATAGCGGTCAACGAACATTGCAGGCCGGTAATGCGAACGACGTAAGATTGTCGCACTTTGGCAACAGCGTGTTCAACCGAAGGCAATTACGGCGCGGATTGCCCCGTGAAAACGCACCGGCGAGGCATGGCACCTCACCGATTCGCTTCCGGCGGGAAGATCGCCGCGCCCCCGCGCCCTACTTTACGCAGAGCCAGCGCGTGCGGTGGTGATCAGACAGATTCTCGACCCAGCCGGTGATCTTCGGGCTGACCAGGTTCTTGTTGATCAAATAGTAGACCGGCGCGATCGGGGCGTCCTCGAGCATCAGTTGCTCGGCCTGTGCCATGAAGTCGGCGCGCTTGGCGGGATCGGGCTCGTTGTCTGCCCGTTCCATCAGGGCGTCGAACGCGGGACTGTTGTAGTCTCCGTAGTTCTGGGGGCCATACCAGGATCGCTGAAGGTCCAGGAAGCTGGTGGCGTCGTTGTAGTCGGCGACCCACCCCGCGTCGGCCACCTGGAAGGCGCGGGCGCGGTAGTCGGCGTAGGCGATCTGGGTTTCCTGTTGCGCCAGGGTGACCTCCACCCCGATCATCTTCCAGTCGGCCTGGACGGCGGGCATGTAGAGCATGGGATCGGGCGAGTTGCGGTGCTTGATCTCGACCTTCAACGGCTTGTCCGGTCCATAGCCCGCCGCGGCCAGCAGCTTGCGCGCCTCAGCCTGGCGGCGCTCCAGCGGCCAGTCGAACCAGTAGGGCGGCCTGGCGGCGCGATAGTTGGCGACCCCCGGCGGCACCATGGTCAGGGCCGGAGACTGGCCGCCCCGGAACAGTTTCTCGGTGATGAAGTCGCGATCGATCGACATGGCCAGCGCCTGGCGCACGCGACGGTCGCGGAACGGGGGATAGCCGCTCTTGGGTCCGTTGTTGAAGGCGAGGTAGGTGACGCCCAGGTAGGTGTTGGTCCGAACGTAGCCGGGCATCTTTTCCCGCAGGAAGGCGATGCGGTTCGACTGCATGTCGGTGTTCAGGTCCAGTTCGCCGCTGGCGACCCGGCGCTCGGCGGAGATGGCGTCGCTGGTCGGATAGAAGCGAACCTCGTCGACGCAGACCTTGTCCGCTTCGAAGAAGCGCGGGTTCTTCACCGTCTTCAGGTGGTCGCCCAGCTTCCAGTCGACCAGCATGTAGGGTCCGTTGCTGACCATCTTGCCGGGCCGGACCCAGGAAGGCCCTTCCCGCTCCACCACATGTTTGGGCACAGGATAGAGGATGTGGTGCTTGGTCAGCTCCGGCAGGAAGGCGGCCGGATTGTTGAGCTCGATCTGCAGCGTCCGCGGATGGAGGGCGCGCACGCCGAGCGATTCGAGCGGCGCCTTGCCCTCGTTGATCGCCTGACCGCCCTTGATGATGAAGATCAGCGAGGCGTACTCGGACGCCGTTTTCGGATCGAGCACCCGCCGCAGCGAAAAGACGAAGTCGTCGGCCGTGACGGGAACGCCGTCCGACCAGTAGGATTCGCGCAGATAGAAGGTCCAGGTCAGACCGTCGGCGCTGACCTCCCAGCGCTCCGCCACGCCCGGCATCGTCGAGCCGTCGGCGGCAGACTGGGTCAGCCCCATGAACAGGTCGCTCTGGATGCGGTCTTCCCACACGCCGGTCGAGGTATGGGGGTCCAGCGTCGCCGGCTCGGTGCCGTTGCCGTACATCAGGCAGACCTTGCCCTCTGGACAGGGCGGTCGGGACGGGCCCGACTGCCCGCACCCGGCAAGCGCCAGAACAGCCAGCCCCGCAAGGAAGACATTGCGCAGAGTCGCCGGCGGCTCTTGAATGGAGGTCTGTCGGTTCAAGGAGTCACCCATGTCAACGCTCGCACGTGATCTGAAGTCGCCTGCCCTGCTGGCGGCTGTCGTCGCGACGGCGCTGTCCGCGGCCGCCGGCTCCGGCGCCATGGCGGCCGATTCGCCCAAGGCGCGCGCCGCGGCGCTGCAGGCGCTGGTGGATTGCCGGACCATCGCCGACCCGACCCGGCGCCTGGGCTGCTACGACGCGGCCGCCGGCCGTCTCGAGGCGGCCGAGGCCTCCGGCGACGTGGTCGTGGTCGACCGGGCGCAGGTGCAGGAAGCCCAGCGCGCCGCCTTCGGCTTCAATTTCCGAATGCCCAGCTTCCTGACCGGCGGCGGAAGCGCCGAGGCGGCCAAGGCTCCCGACGGCGAGGCCCGCGCGCCGGCGGTCATCGACACGCTCGAGTCGACGATCGCCACGGCGCGCAAGCTCAATGGCCGCTGGATCATCCGCCTGCCCGACGGCGCGGTCTGGGTGCAGACCGATGAAACGATCCTGGTCCGCGATCCGAAGCCCGGCGCCAAGATCAGCATCAAGCGCGGCGCGATGGGCGGCTACTTCCTGAGCGTCGACGGCCAGCGGTCCATGCGGGCCAAGCGCGAGAACTGACCGGTCGACGGTCATCGATCAGCGGTCCTTCGGGTCGAGCGCGTCCCGAAGGCCGTCGCCGATGAAGTTGAACGCCATCAGGGTGATGATCATCGTCAGCGACGGGAAGATCAGCAGCCAGGGGGCGATCTCCATGTCCTGGGCGCCGGCCGAGATCAGGGTGCCGAGCGAGGCCATCGGCGGCTGGACGCCCAGGCCGAGGAAGGACAGGAAGCTTTCGGCGATGATGATCGCCGGGATGGTCAGGGTCACATAGACCACCACCGGGCCCAGCAGGTTGGGCACGATGTGCTTGAGGATGATCTGGCTGCTCGACAGGCCGGCGGCGCGGGCGGCCTCGACGAATTCCTTCTGCTTCAGCGACAGGGTCTGGCCGCGCACGATCCGTGACATGGTCAGCCACTCGACCGCCCCGATGGCCAGGAAGATCAGGAAGATGTTCCGACCGAAGGTGACCATCAGCAGAATCACGAAGAAGATGAACGGCAGCGAGTAGAGGGTGTCGACGATGCGCATCATCACCTCGTCCACCCGTCCCCCGACATAGCCGGCGATCGCGCCCCAGAGGACACCGATCACCAGCGAAACGCTGGTCGCCACCAAGCCGATGGCCAGGGACACGCCCAGCCCCGCGATCAGGCGCGCGAGCAGGTCGCGGCCCAAGGAGTCGGCGCCCATCAGATGTCCGCCCACGCCCGGGGCCGCCCAGACGTCGGGCTTGGTGACCGTGTCGTAGTGGAAGGGGACCAGGAACGGTCCGATCACGGCGACCAGCACCATCAGGGCCAGCACGATCATGCCGGCGACCGCGGCCTTGTTCGACAGCAGGCGGCGGCGGGCGTCGTCCCACAGGGAGCGGCCCTTGACCGCTTTCTGCAGGAGCTCGGCGCGCTGCGGCGAGCCGGGGATCATCTCGGCGATGCTCACGACAGCCTCACGCGGGGATCGAGCGCCGCATAGATCATGTCGGCGATCAGGTTCAGGACGAGGATCAGCAAGGCGTAGACGATGACCATGCCCATCACGACGGTGTAGTCGCGCTGCAGGGCGCTGATCACGAAGAACTTTCCAAGACCCGGCAGGTTGAAGATCTTCTCCACCACCAGCGAACCGGTCAGCAGGCCGGCGGCGGCCGGGCCGAGGTAGCTGACCAGCGGCAGGATAGCGGCGCGCAGCGCGTGCTTGCGGACAATCAGGCTCTCGGGAAGGCCCTTGGACCGGGCCGTGCGGATGTAGTTGGAGCGCAGCACCTCGATCATCCCCGCCCGGGTCAGGCGGGAGATGATGGCGATCTGCGGCAGGGCCAGCACGGTGATCGGCAGGATCAGGTTGGCGAGCGCCCCGCCGTTCCAGCCGGCGGTCGGCAGCCAGCCGAGCTTCGAGGCGAACACCATCACCAGCAGCGGCGCGGTCACGAAGGTGGGGATGCAGACCCCCAGGATGGCCACGCCCATGGTGAAGTAGTCGGCGATCCGGTTCTGCCGCAGGGCGGCGATGACGCCCAGACTCATCCCGATCATGGCCGCAAGCAGGATCGAAACCCCGCCGAGGATCAGGCTGACCTTGTAGTTCTCGTTCAGGATGTCGAGCACGCTCTTGTCGCGGTATTTCAGCGACGGCCCGAAGTCGCCCTTCACCACGCCGGACAGGTAGTCGACGTACTGTTCGTGCAGCGGCTTATCCATGCCGAACTTGGCCATGACGACCGCTTCGATCTGCGGGCTGAGCTGGCGTTCGTTGACGAACGGGCTCCCCGGCGCGGCGCGCATCATGAAGAAGGCGACGGTGATCACCAGGAACAGCGTCGGGATCGCCACCAGCAGTCGGCGGAAGAGGAATCGCAGCATGGGCGGCTCACTTGCGCGGACGTGGCCGCAAAGTCGGTTGCGAACCTTTCATCGGGTCCCGATGATGTCAACGAACCCCAAGCTGGATGAACGTGCGATGACCGACTTCCGACGCGTAACCGATGACTTTTCGGTCAGCCCGCAGATCGAACTGGCCGATGTGACCGCCGCTGCGGCGCAGGGCTTTACGCTGGTGATCAACAACCGGCCGGACGGCGAACAGCCGGCGCAACCGTCGTCGGCGGAGGTCGAGGCCGCCGCGAAGGCCGCTGGCCTGGACTATGTGCATATCCCGGTGGTCGGCTCGCCGACGCCGGACCAGGTCGAGGCCAACCGCGTGGCGATCGCCGGCGCCGAGGGCCCGGTCCTGGCCTTCTGCCGCTCCGGCACCCGCTCGATCGTCACCTGGTCCATCGGCCAGGCGATCAGCGGCGAGCGCGGGCGGGGAGAGCTGGCGGCGCTGGGCCGCCAGGCGGGGTACGACCTGTCGGGCGTGCTGGGAGCCTGATGAACGCGCGCGGGTTTGCGAGACGCGTTGGACCCGAAGCGCACCCACCAGTTTGCATGCATTGCTAGCAACGACTACAATGACAGCATGGCCACCCTGACGATCCGAAACCTCTCCGACCGCGCACACGACGCCTTGCGCCGCCGCGCGGCGAATAATCGAAGGTCCATGGAAGCCGAGGCGCGCCTGCTGATCGAGACGCTGGACGCCCCCGAGTCCACACCGTCGCACCGGGACGCTATTCGCGCCCTTCAGGAGCACGCCCTCGCCGCCGCCGGCGGCCGGGAGAGGGGCAGCGGGATCACCGACGCTTTCCTGGCCGGTCGTGACAGCGAGTGGGACGAGGCGTGATTGTTCTGGACGCGTCCGCGGTCCTCGCCGTCGTCTACGACGAGCCCGGAGCCGCGGCCGTCGCGGAGCGGCTCGACGGCGGCCTGATGTCGGTCGTCAACCTGGCCGAGACCCTCAGCACGATCGCGAAGAACGGGGGCGATCCCGGGTTCTCCGCCAGGCAGCTTGAACTTGCCGGCGTTCAGTTCGCAGCAGTCAGCAAGGAGCAGGCCGTCGATGCGGCCGTCCTGCGCCCCCTGACCTTGCATCTGGGACTGTCACTCGGGGATCGTCTTTGTCTGGCGCTCGCGCGAGAACGGCGGCTGCCGGTTCTCACCAACGAACGGCGGTGGCTGGAGTTCGACTTCGGGGTTCGGGTGGAGCTCGGCCGCTAGGCCCCTAGTCCCCGCCCAGGGTCGTTTGCGCCTGCACCCGCGCCGCGCCCATGGCGACAGGCTCCGGCTCGCAGCTGGCCAGGACGAGTTGCGCGGTCATCAGACAGAGGAAGGCGAAGGCCATCCGCTGGAACCGTTTTGAGACAAAGATCGCGACGTCTTCGGCCATTCTGAGCCCCTCGAACCTGTTTGAGGGTCCGGAGCGCAAGAAGCGCGCCGCGCGAGACCGGCAGCCGATCACGCGCCGCTCACGGGCAAGTCGTTTGTCCGTGATCCAAATCGGTCTAGATCAACCACCCACTCGGCTGCGGGGGCGGCACAGGGACCATCTATGGCCGGCGCGTTCTGGACGTCCGATTTCGAGTTCGAGGGCGGCCGCGTGAAGGTCCGGACGACCGGCGCGGACGTGGCGCTGGACCGCGCCCTGATCCTCGACGTCCTGATCTGGCTGACCTACTACATCCCCGTACGGCTGAAGGGCTTCGCGGCCTCGCTGACGGGATCCGGGCCCTCGATCTGGTTCGCGCCGGACCGCCCCCGCCCATGGTACCTGCTCTGGCTGGCCGCCTGCTGGTCGGGGGTGCGCTTCGCCCGCTCGGCGGCCGAAGCCGACGCGGCCTTCTATTTCGAGGACTCGACCTTCGGCCAGCCGCCGGCCTGCGACCATGCCGTCCGCCTCAACTTCGACTGCGCCGACGTCTCCAAGACCCGCGTCGCCCAGGTGTTCGAGGAGGTCTTCGGCTATTCGCTGGCGATCGATCCCACCGTCCACGCCGGTCCCGCCGTCGAGAAGGGCGAGGTCAACGGCGCGCATGACGGCCGTATCGTCCAGTGTCCGACCGCCGCCCTGCCCGGCCGCGTCTACCAGCGGGTGATCGACAACAGCGACGGCGACCAGGTGGTCGATCTGCGCACGCCCTGCGTCGGCGGCGCGCCGGCCCTGACCTTCGTCAAGCGGCGCCCGCTGCGAGACCGGTTCGCCAACTACAACACCACCGTCGCCCTGACCGGGCCGCAGGCGCATTTCAGCGCCGAGGAGCTGGCCGTGATCGGCCGCTTCTGCGCGGCGATGAAGCTGGACTGGGGCGGGCTGGATATCCTGCGCGACCGGACCGACGGACGGCTCTACATCGTCGACGTCAACAAGACCGACATGCCGCCGCTGCGGCTGCCCTGGACCCAGAAGATGCGGGCTGTCGCAATCCTGTCGAGAGCGCTGGGCGATATGGTCAGAATAGAATCGGCAAGGGGGCGCGGATGATTCCGTTCGTCAGGGACCTGAAGTTCGAATACGGCGTCTGCGAGCAGGTGACCCCGCTGATCCGGCGCGTCGTCGCCAGGAACCCGGGACCGTTCACCTTCCTGGGCACCGGCACCTACATCATCGGCGCCGGGGACTCGGTGGCCGTGATCGATCCCGGTCCCGACATGGACGAGCATCTGCAGGCGATCATGGCCGCCACGCAGGGCGAGCGGATCACCCACATCTTCATCACGCACAATCACCTCGACCACTCACCCCTGGCCAGGCCCCTGCAGGCGCTGACCGGCGCCACGACCTACGGCTGCCCGCTGACAGGACCGCTCGGCGAGGACAGCGACTTGCGGATGGAGGCGGGCGATGACCGCGGCTTCGTCGCCGATGTCGGGGTCTGCGACGGCGGGACGTTCCAGGGCGACGGCTGGACCATCGAGGCCATCGCCACGCCGGGCCACACCAGCAACCACATCTGCTACGCGCTGCATGAGGAGAACACCCTGTTCTCCGGCGACCACATCATGGGCTGGTCAACGACGGTGATCAGCCCGCCGGACGGCGACATGGGCGACTATTTCGCCAGTCTCGACCGCATCAAGGCGAGGAATTTCGCGACGCTCTGGCCGACCCACGGCCCCGCCATCACCGAACCGGGTCCGTTCGTGCAGGCCTATATCGACCACCGCCGCAATCGCGAGGCGCAGATCCTGGCGGCGATCGGCCAGGGCCTGACGCGCATCAAGGCGATGGTTCCGGTGCTCTACAAGGACGTGGACCCACGCCTGCACCCCGCGGCGGCCCATTCGGTGCTGGCCCACACCCTGCATCTGGTCAGGGAAGGCCGGCTCAGCGCCGACGGCGCTCCCGGCCTCGACAGCGAGTATGCGCTGAAGGGCTAGAGCGCGTTAGGCGGAAGTGTACGCGGTTCCGCCGCCCGAACGCGCTCTAAGTGTTTGAATCTAGAGCATGCTGATCCGGGTCAGATGATTCCATCTGACCCGGGCATGCTCTAGCCGGACAGGCCCGACAGCAGCGTTCCGATCTGGCGGCAGTTGGCCCCCAGGTCACGGCTTTCGCTGCGGCTGACCGAACGGACGTCGACGCGGGCGCCGGCGCCCTCCGGCTTCACCCGCACCACGACGTCGCGCTTCAGGCCGTAGAGAAGGTCCGCGCCCGTGGCCTCCAGTCGCCCGGCGGCAGGATCCTCATGGACCAGCGCAAGGCCGGCGGCCTGCACCGCGGCTCTGGCCGCGGCATAGGCCTGCTGCGGCGCAACGCCCAGAACGGCGGGTCGGGCGTGTGGACAGGTCTCGGCGTTGACCTCGCCCACCGGTCGCCCGGCATAGAAGCGCGAGCCGATCGGCAGGACGGGCTGGGCTTCGACATAGTTGGCCGCCGGACCGCGCTTCGCCAGCATCGCCGGCGAGAACATCAGCGGCTCGGACCAGTCCGTGGCCACATCGGCCAGCGGCGGCATCCTCGCCGCGTAGGACTGCAGGGCGATCAGCGCGGCCCAGGTCGCGGCGGTGATGGCCAGCGCCAGCAGCGCCTTGCCCCACAGCCTGGAAAAGCCGCCGAACGTGGCCACGAGCAGCCCCAGCACGCTGGTCAGGGCGCTGACCAGCGCCGCGGCCGGGGCCCAGCCCAGCGACGGCGTGGCGCCGTTCTGCAGCATGGCGACGATGCCGATCTGCTGATCCCAGAGGTTCAGTTGCATCCCGGCTGCGCCGGCGAGCACCAGGGCGGTCGGAGCCAGCGCCGCCAGCAGCGCGAGGTTGAGATAGCCGTTGGCCCAGCCGGCGGGCTTCTTCTTCTCGTCCTTCCCGGCCTTGTGCTTGCCCTTGCCTCGGCTGTCCGCCGTGGGCGAGGCCAGCCACAGGGGCGACTCCTCGTAGGACGCCGGCGCCTCGGCATCCTTGGACGCCTTGGCGGGTTGTTCCTTCAGGGACTTCGGAAATGTGAGGGACGCGGCCTCCGCGGCCGCGGCGGCGGCCAGGGCCGCGCCCACCGGGGTCATGTCCGGCATGCTGGGCAGCGGCGGCGGCACGTCACCCTCGGCCTCGTCGGACGGCGACCAGGCGGTCGGGTCAGCCGGCTCGCCGTCGGCCAGCGGCGCGGGTTCGATCGGTTCGAATTCGGCGTCGATCACGCCGTCGGCAGGCGCACGCGCCGTCGGCTCGGCGACCGGCTCGGCCGCCTTTGTGTCAGACAGGGTCTCGGCTTGAGGGTGCTCTTCGGCCCCGACGGCTGCCGTGCTCGTCGGGGCCTCAGATTTTCCCGAAGGATCCTCGACCTCCACCGGCTCTGGAGCATGCAGCACCGGGTCCGGCGCGGCGCGTTCGGCGATGGTCGCCGCCCCGGCCGCCGCGGCGACCAGCACCGGCGTGGCCGGCAGGACATAGTCCTTCATCCGCTCACGGATCAGCTTCTTGTCGATCTTGCCGGTGGCGCCCAGCGGGATGTCGTCCACGAAGGCGACATCATCCGGCATCCACCATTTGGCGATCTTGCCGACCAGGAACTGCAGCATCTCTTCCTTGGTCGCCGTCTCGCCGGGCTTCAGCTTGATCAGCAGCAGCGGACGCTCGTCCCACTTGGGATGCAGAACGCCGATCACCGCCGCCAGCTCGACCTTGGGGTAACCCATGGCGATGTTCTCGATGTCGATCGTGCTGATCCACTCGCCGCCAGACTTGATGACGTCCTTGGCGCGGTCGGTGATCTGCATGAAGCCTTCGGGATCGATCGTGGCGACGTCGCCCGTATCGAAGTAGCCCTCGTCGTCGAGGATCTTGCCGCCGGCGCCCTTGAAGTACTCCCGGACCACGAACGGACCCTTGACCAGCAGGTGGCCAAAGGTGCTGCCGTCATGCGGCAGCTCGGCCCCGGCGTCGTCGGTCAGCTTCAGGTCGATGCCGAGCGGCGGCCGGCCCTGCTTGAGCTTGTAGGCCATGCGCTCGTCGTAGGAGAGGCCAGCGACCCGGGCGTTGGGCGAACCCAGCGTGCCCAGGGGCGAGGTCTCGGTCATGCCCCAGGCGTGCAGCACGTCGACGCCGTAGCGGTCGTGGAAACCGCGGATGATGCTCTCGGGACAGGCCGAGCCGCCGATGACCACCTTCTTGAGCGTGCTCAGCTTGCCGTTCGTGGCGTCCAGATGCTGCAGGAGCATCTGCCAGACGGTCGGCACCGCGGCGGAGAAGGTGACGCTCTCGGTTTCGAGGAGCTCATGGATGGAGGCGCCGTCCATCTTCGCGCCCGGCATGACCAGCTTGGCGCCGGTGCCGGGACCCGCGAAGGCGATCCCCCAGGCGTTGGCGTGGAACATCGGCACCACGGGCAGGACCGTGTCCGTCGCCGAGACGCCAAGCACGTCGGCCTGCAGACCGACCAGGGTATGGATGTAGTTGGAGCGGTGCGAGTAGAGCACGCCCTTGGGATCGCCGGTGGTGCCGGAGGTGTAGCAGAGGCCGGCGGCGGTGTTCTCGTCGAAGCCGCCCCAGGCGCAGTCGGCCGAGTTGCCGTCGATCAGGGTCTCGAAGGTGTGCGCGCCCTGCCACTTCATGGTCGGCACGCCCTTGATCTGGAAGGGCGGCATGTGGGTCTTGTCGGTCATGATCACGACATGCTCGACCGACGGGCAGTGGGCCAGGATCGCCTCGAGGATCGGGACGAAGGTCAGGTCGACGAAGATGATGCGGTCTTCGGCGTGATTGATGATCCAGGCGATCTGTTCGGGATGCAGGCGCGGATTGAGGGTGTGGCAGACCGCGCCGATCCCCATGATCGCGTACCAGGCTTCCATGTGCCGGCCGCTGTTCCACGCCAGGGTGGCGACCCGGTCCCCGACCCGCACGCCCATGCCGATGAGCGCGTTCGAAAGCCGCTTGGCGCGGTCATGAATCTGGCCGTAGGTGGTGCGGACGATCGGTCCCTCGACCGAGCGGGTGACGACCTCGCGGTCTCCGTGCCAGCGTTTGGCGTGATCCAGGATCGTGTCGACCGTAAGCGCCGAATGCTGCATCAGGCCTTGCATGGACGTGGTCTCTCCCTCGTTTTCGTTGCTGCAGCGACCCTAGCAGCCTCCCGCGGCGATGCACAATGTGGCGCGCGCGAAGCGGGAAAAGGCCGTTACGGCCTTGCCGGGCGCGTGTCGACGCCCGTCACCAACTCCGGCATAAGCCGACGGCATGACTGAAGCCCGACACGCTGAAGCCCTCCCGCCCCTGCTCATCGCCGTCGCCGGCGGCTCCGGCTCGGGCAAGAGCACCCTGGCCGCCGCGTTGCAGGCGCGCCTGCCGGAAGGCGTTGTGCGGATGGTGATCGAGGACGCCTACTACGGGGACTGGGGCGGCCGGCCGGGCTTTGACGCCGCAACCTTCGACTTCGACGACCTCTCGGCCAAGGACCATGATCTGCTGGCCGAGCACCTGCGGGCGCTGAAAGCCGGCCGGGGCGTCGAGGGACCGATCTACTGCTTCTCGACCCATCGCCGGAAGGCCCAGACCGAGCGGCTGGAACCCGGCGCCGTGATCGTCGTCGAGGGGGCGCATCTGCTCTGCACCCCCGCCCTGGCCGCCCTGTTCGATCTGAGGGTGTTCGTCGACACCCCGGCCGATGTCCGGTTCATCCGTCGCCTGATCCGCGACCAGCGGGAACGCGACCGGACGGCGGACTCCGTGATCCGTCAGTATCTCGCGACGGTCCGGCCGGCGCACGAAAGCCTTATAGAGCCCTCGCGGCGACTGGCCGATATCGTGATCGCAGACGAGCGGGGGGCTGTCGTTCCGGACGATCCCGCAGAGATGGACCGGCTGCTGGCCCCCCTGCTCGGCCACCCTCGCCTGCGAGGGCTGTTCGGCAACCTCTAGGGATACAGCCGCCGGGAGCCCCATCCGGCGCCCTGGCGCTCGAAGACCAGTCGCTCGTGCAGGCGGAACGGGCGGTCGCGCCAGAACTCGAAGCTCGCCGGCGCGATGCGAAAGCCCGACCAGTGCGGCGGCCGGGTCACCTTGCCGAGGCCGAAGCGCAGTCCGACCTCGGCGACCCGCTTTTCCAGCGCGAAGCGGTCAGGCAGCGTCCGGGACTGTTCCGAGGCCCATGCGCCGAGCTGGCTGGACCGCGCCCGGGTCGCGAAATAGGCGTCGGCCTCGGCGTCGCTGACCGCGGTGACCTCGCCCCGGATCCGCACCTGCCGACGCAGCGACTTCCAGTGGAACAGCAGCGCCGCCTTCGGGTGACGGGCCAGTTCCAGGCCCTTGGCGCTTTGCAGGTTGGTGAAGAACACGAACCCGTCGGTGTCGAAACCCTTGAGCAGGACCATCCGGACGTCGGGCATACCGTCGTCGTCGACCGTCGCCAGGGCCATGGCGTTGCCGTCGTTGATCTCGGCGGCGTTGGCGGCCTGCAGCCAGGTCCCGAACAGCTCGAACGGGTCGGCTTCCGGCAACAGCGGCAGCGGCTCGGCCTCCGACACCTGCCGCACATAGTCGTCCGCGCTGGGTGAGGCCGGGATCAGGTCATCATGGTCGCTCATGGCGCCCCATATAGCGCGAAGACACCGATGCAGCAGGCTTAACTGGCCGTTGACCCTGTTTCGTCACCTTCAGGGCATGACCGCCGGGGCGATGATCGATGTGAAGGGGGCGCGACGTCTGCTCGGCGTCGGGCCGGGCGTCGATGCGACCGCCCTGACCGCCGCCTTTCGCGAGGCGGCGCTGCGCACGCATCCCGACCGGGAGGGGGGCGACGCCCGGGCCTTTCGCGAGGTGCTGGAGGCCTATCGCCTGCTGCGCGAGGCTCCCCCGGAACCGATCGCCTTCATTCCGGCCCCGGCCGCCGCGTCGCGGGCGCGCGAGCTGGAGGTGTCGCCGGCCGTCGCCCTTAACGGAGGGGAAGCCTTCGTCGAGACGCTGGACGGTCGACGCCTGAAACTGAAGCTGGAAGCGGGCCTGAGATCGGGCCAGCAGGTCAGGGCCGGCGGCGAACTGTTCACGGTCTCGATCCGGGGAGCCGGCGCGACGGTGCGCGGCGACGACATCTGGGTTACGGCGGATGTGTCGAGCGAGGTCCTGACCGACGGCGGGCGCGTCACCGTCGAGACGCCCGTCGGACCGCGCACCCTCTGGATCAGCCGAAAGGCCGCCGACCGCAAGCTGGTCCGCCTGCCCGGCGAAGGCCTGCCCGCCACGGCGACCCGGCGGCGCGGCGACCTGTTCGTCCGCCTGGCCGCCGGGCCCGACCGGGCGGAGAGCGCGGCCAAGGTGCTTCTGCGCCGCTTCGCCGCCGCCTGGGCGGCATGACTTTGTGACCCGCGACGCTTTGGTCTAGAAGCCCCGGGTCATGTCTCACAACAGCTTCGGCCACCTTTTCCGCGTCACCACCTGGGGCGAAAGCCACGGGCCCGCCCTGGGCTGCGTGATCGACGGCTGCCCGTCGGGCCTGGCCCTGTCCGCCGAGGACATCCAGGTCTGGCTTGACCAGCGCCGGCCCGGCCGGGGCAAATTCGTCACCCAGCGCCAGGAGCCGGACGCGGTGCGCATCCTGTCGGGCGTGTTCGAAGACGACCGCACCGGCGGCCAGGTGACCACCGGGACGCCGATCTCGCTGATGATCGAGAACGTCGACCAGCGGTCCAAGGACTACTCCGAGATCGCGCGGGCCTTCCGCCCCGGCCATGCGGACTGGCCGTATTTCGCCAAGTACGGCGTTCGGGACTATCGCGGCGGCGGCCGGTCCTCGGCGCGGGAAACCGCCGCGCGGGTCGCGGCCGGCGCGGTGGCGCGCAAGGTCATCCCGGGCGTGACCGTTCGCGCCGCCCTGGTCCAGATCGGCCCGCACAGGATCGACCGGGACCGCTGGGACTGGGACCAGGTCGGCCAGAACGCCTTCTGGTGCCCGGACGGCGACATGGTTCCCGTCTGGGAAGAGCATCTGGAAAAGATCCGCAAGGCCGGCTCCTCGACCGGGGCCGTCGTCGAGGTCGAGGCGACCGGCGTCCCCGCCGGCTGGGGCGCGCCACTCTACGCGAAGCTCGACGCCGAGCTGGCCGCCGCCCTGATGTCGATCAACGCCGCCAAGGGCGTGGAGATCGGGGCCGGGTTCGACTCGGCCGCCCTGACCGGCGAGGAGAACGCCGACCAGATGCGGATGGGCAACGACGGGCCGATCTTTCAGTCCAACAAGGCCGGCGGAGTCCTGGGCGGCCTGTCCTCGGGCCAGCCGGTCGTGGCGCGGGTCGCCTTCAAGCCGACCTCCTCGATCCTGACGCCGCGCGAGACCGTCAACGAAGACGGCCAGGAGGTCGAACTGCGCACAAAGGGCCGCCATGACCCCTGCGTCGGCATTCGGGCCGTGCCGGTGGTCGAGGCGATGACCGCCTGCGTGCTGGCCGACGCCTTCCTGCGGCACCGGGCCCAGACGGGCGGCGGAGCGTTCCTGCCGGGCGCGTCCGGCAGGACCTAGGTCCCGCCCGGCGTTGGCGAACTGGAACCCGCCCTTCTCTCATCGCCATCCGGCCAGGAGGGGTATTGCGCAGCGAACGGCTCGGGATTCTGATCGCCGCCTTTCCCTGGAGCCGTCGGCGCGGTAGCCAGTCCCGGGATCACAGGAGTCGCCCATGCCCGCTCGCCGCCTCGTCCCCCTGGCCGTTCTGATGACCGCGGCGCTCGGCCTCCAGGGTTGCCTGGCTGTCGCCGCGGGGGGCGCCGCGGTCGGCGTCGCCGGCGCCGTCGTCGGAACCACGGCCAAGGTCGGCGGCGCGGTCGTCGGCGCCGCCATCCCCGACGGGGACGTCGACTGTCGCAAGAAGAAGAACCGCAAGAAGAAGGCCTGCCGCGAGTAGCGGCGCCGTCACAGGCTCAGCGCACAGCTTTCGTTGATCGTGGGGCGAGACACCACGATACGCGACAGGCCCGGAAACCCGGGGCGCAGCTTTTCGACGAAGTAGAGGCAGAGCCGCTCCAGCGTCGGCGTCTCCAGACCGGACCGGTCGTTGAGGAGGCCGTGATCGAGTTCCTCGGCGACAGACTTCAGCGCCTTGTCCAGCCGGTCGAGATCCACCACCCAGCCGGCCGCCTGGGCCGGCCCGCGCACGCTGGCCTCAACACGGAACGAATGCCCGTGAAGGCGGCGATAGCGATGATCGGACGCGCCCTGCTCGATGTAATGGGCGGCGTCGAAGGTGGCGGCCTTCGTGATCTCGAAGATGGGCTCGGTCATGGTCTCTGGAACTTGCGGGGCCTGGGAGGCTTTCGAACCGTCCGGCGAGCCGGAACGGTCCGTATCCATCAGGGCAGGCCCAGATACTTGTGCGTCTGGACGCTTAAACGCCAACGGGGGTGTGAAAGGCAATAGGCGACGGCCGCGGCCGTGTTCGCCTGCTGGTCGGCGGAGTCCATCGGCTGGAGAAAGAAGCGTTCGAAATCCAGCCCCTCGAAACGCGCCGGATCGACCCCCGGCTGGGGATATACGAGCTTGAGCTCCTGCCCCCGGGTCTGGACGATGGCCGACCGGGCCTTGGGACTGACGCAGATCCAGTCGATGCCCTCCGGCGCCGCAAGGGTGCCGTTGGTCTCCACGGCGATCATGAAGCCGCGGGCATGCAAGGCCTCGATCAGCGGCGGATCCAGCTGCAGCAGCGGCTCGCCGCCCGTGCAGACGACCAGCTTGTCGGACTGCGGTCCGGTCCAGGCGGCGTCGACCGCCGCCGCCAGGGCCTCGGGGGTGTTGAACTTGCCGCCCCCCTCGCCGTCGACGCCGACGAAGTCCGTGTCGCAGAAGGTGCAGACCGCGGTCGCCCGGTCCTGCTCGCGCCCGCTCCAGAGGTTGCAGCCGGCGAAGCGGCAGAACACCGCCGCCTTGCCCGCCTGGCCGCCCTCGCCCTGCAGGGTCAGGAAGATTTCCTTGACGCTGTAGGTCACGCGGCCAGCTCCGGACGGCCGTCGGCGTTCCAGGCGGCGTAGCCGGCGGCGCGGAGCTCGCAGGCCGGACAGGTCCCGCAGCCGTAGCCCCAGGGGCGTCGCTCGCCCCGCTCGCCGCGATAGCAGGTGTGGCTGTCCTCGATCGTGATCCCGACCAGCGCCTCGCCGCCCAGCCGGCGCGCCAGAGCCCAGGTCTGCGCCTTGGTCAGCGTCATCAGAGGCGTTTCGATGCGAAAATCGCGGTCCATGCCGAGATTGAGCGCCGCTTCCAGGGCGTCGAGCGTGTCGCGCCGGCAATCGGGATAGCCGGAAAAATCGGTCTCACACATGCCGCCGACCAGGGCCTTCAGGCCGCGTCGGTCCGCCAGGGCCGCCGCGTAGGTCAGGAATACCAGATTGCGGCCGGGCACGAAGGTGGACGGCAGCCCGCGTTCGGTCATCTCGATCGCGCGGTCGGCGGTCAGGGCCGACTCGGCCACCGCGCCGAAGCCGCGGATGTCGAGCACATGGTCCTCGCCGAGCCGCCCGGCCCAGAGCGGGAATCCGGCCACGATCGCCGACCGCACGGTCTGCCGGGCCTCCATCTCGATGACGTGGCGCTGGGCATAGTCGAAACCGACCGTCTCGACCCGTCCGTACCGGTCGAGCGCCCAGGCGAGGCAGGCGGTCGAATCCTGGCCGCCCGAGAACAGGACGAGGGCGCCGTCGGCGGACGGTTCTGCGGGGATCATGCGGGCGGCGTCCGGATGCGCTTCGAAAGAGGGGCGGAAGGCCTTTCTACTACACGAGGCGTTGACGTAGCGAAACGCGAACGACTCGCCGCAACCCCTTGAGGCGCCAGTATTTGCGGCGCCGGCTCCCCTGCCGCGCGAAGAAGTCGTTTCCGATGCGTAAGCAAGCGACGCAGACCGGCAACACAAGGTGAAAAGGCTTAACCTATCAGCGATCATATAGTGGCGGGCGGTTGACAGCCTCCCACAGCGCGTATGCAATCCAAGGAAGCTGCGGGGGGATGTGTCACGCACCCCGGCGGCAGATATTGCGTGACACTGAGGAAACACAGAGACGCCGCCAAACCCCGATACGGGGAGGCGCCGTCCGGGGAGGGTTACAGATGACAGGATCTCTGCGCCTGCGGAGCCTACTCGCCGCGAGCGTTTCACTGGCCGCTGTTGCGGCTATTGCAGCGCCCGCTTTCGCCCAGGATACCACTGTCGGCGAGATCGTCGTCACCGCCCAGAAGCGGGAAGAGGCGATCCAGGACGTGCCGATCGCGGTTTCGGCGTTCAGCCAGGACTCGCTTGAAAAGGCCAAGATCGACGGCGGACCGAACCTGGTCCTCGCGATCCCGAACGTGAACTTCTCCAAGGGGAACTTCACCGGCTACAACTTCCAGATCCGCGGCGTCGGCGCCAAGCTGGTCGCGGGCTCCGGCGACGCCGGCACCGGCATCCACCTGAACAACGCGCCGCTGACGGCCAACAACCTGTTCGAAGCCGAATTCTTCGACGTCGAGCGGGTCGAAGTGCTGCGCGGCCCGCAGGGCACGCTGTACGGCCGCAACGCCACCGGCGGCGTGGTCAACCTGATCACCGCCAAGCCGGTCGACGACTTCGAAGCGCTCATCCGCGGTGAAGTCGGCAACTACAACGCCCGCAAGCTGCGCGGCATGATCAACATCCCGCTGGGCGACATGTTCGCGGTGCGGGCCGCCGGCGCCATGCTGACGCGTGACGGCTACGGCAAGAACCTGACCACCGGCAACGACGTCGACGACCGCGACCTGTGGAACAGCCGCATCACCGCGGCCTTCCGCCCGAGCGACACCTTCGAGGCGTCGTTCATGTGGGACCACTTCGAGGAAGACGACACCCGTTCGCGGATCGGCAAGCAGCTCTGCACCAAGGACCCCGGTCCGGCCAACATCGGCGGCGCGGCCTTCTTCGCCTTCAACCCGGGTGTCGCGCAGATCCAGCGCAACCTTTTCAGCCAGGGCTGCAAGCCGACGCCGCTGAACGACCCGGGCATCCTGGGCACCCCCAACAGCTCCGCCACGCTCGGCGGCCTGTTCGGCACCCTGTTCGGCTTCACGACCGGTGACGCGTTCGCCGGCCAGATGCAGGACCCGGACATCCGCAACATCCAGTCGAGCTTCGACCCGATCTATCAGGCCGAAACCGACATCTACCAGTTCAACATCCAGTGGGACCTCAGCGACGAGCTGCAGGTCACGGCCCTGACTGGTCTCAGCAAGAACTCGCTGCTCACCCGTCAGGACTACAACCGGATCATTCCGAACTCGAACTTCAACGTGGCTCCGAACCCGGTCAACGCGGTCGCGGCCTTCCCGGGCTACGGCGCCCTCTATGCGGCCCTGTTCCCCGGCGGCGTGGTCAACGACCCGCAGCTCGGCGCGCTGAACAAGTTCTCGACCGCCGACATCTCGCGCGGCACGAGCGAACAGTGGAGCCAGGAGCTCCGGCTGCAGTCGAACTTCGATGGTCCGTTCAACTTCAACATCGGCGCCATCTACCTCGACTTCCAGTCCGAGGGTGACTACTACGTCATGGGCAACACCCTGACGGCGTCTGCGCAGGTCCAGAACTCCCTGCCGTTCGCCACCGTGACGGGCTGCACCAGCATCACCCCCTGCTTCATCGACCCGAACCAGACTCCGAACCGTTCGGGCCGCAACTACTATGACAACACGGGCGACTATCACCTGAAGTCCCGCGCGGCCTTCGGTGAACTCTACTGGCAGCTGACCGATACGGTCCGCGTGACCGCCGGCCTGCGCTACACCCACGACAAGAAGAAGACCGAGAACCGCAACGTCGTTCTGGCGGCGCCGGGTCAGGGCATTCCGCTCAACGCGACCACGCCCTACCTGTTCGCCGAGTTCAAGGAGACGACCGGTCGCTTCAACATCGACTGGAAGCCGGACTTCTCGTTCACCGACGACAGCCTGCTCTACTTCTCCTACGCGCGCGGCTACAAGGCCGGCGGCATGAACCCGGCGTGCTCGGCGAGCGTTTTTGCCTCCTGCCCGGCGCCGACCTTCGCGCCGGAGTTCGTGGACTCGTTTGAAGTCGGCTCGAAGAACACGCTGATGGGCGGGGCCATGGTCCTGAACGTCACGGGCTTCCAGTACGACTACATCGGGTACCAGGTGTCGAAGATCGTGAACCGCACGTCGGTCAACGAGAACATCGACGCCAAGATCAAGGGCCTCGAACTGGAAACCGTCTGGTCGCCGATGGACGGCCTGCGCCTGAACGCCAACATCGGTTACCTCAAGACCGAGATCGCCGACGGCGTGAAGTCGATCGACGTGTTCAACCGCACCCAGGGCGATCCCAACCTGACGCTGGTCAAGAGCAGCTCGGCGGCCAACTGCGTGGTCACGACGGCGGCGGCGCAGACCGCCCTGTTCGTGTCCAACGGCTCCGGCAACCCGGCGAACGTCAACCCGTTCGCGCTTCTGGGCGTCTGCACGCCCAGCGCGGCCTTCGTGACGCCGGGTGTTGACATCGGCGCCGCCCTGACGCCGGGCGGCCCGCTGTCGGTCGGTCGGAACGCCTTCGGCGGTCTGATCAGCGATGGCTACGAAGTCGATATCGGCGGCAACAGCCTGCCGAACTCGCCGGACTGGACCATCTCGCTCGGCGCCCAGTACGTCTGGACCATGGGCGACTGGGACGCGACGGTGCGCGCTGACTACTACGCTCAGACGGACTCGTTCTCGCGGATCTACAACGCCAATACGGACAAGCTGGAGGGCTGGAACAACGTCAACGCTACGGTGACGGTGGCAAACTCCAGCATGGGTCTGTCCGTCGAGGCTTACGTGAAGAACCTGACGGATGAGGAAGTCCTCACCGACACCTACCTCACGGATGACTCTTCGGGTCTGTTCCGCAACGGCTTCTACGGCGAACCGCGCACCTACGGCGTGGCGATCACCAAGACCTTCTAGTCCACAAGGCTAGACAAGACCTGGGCGGCGGGGATGCAAATCCCCGCCGTTTTTCTTTGTCCGCCCGATGCTTAACCTATCCGCAAGCGCGCGTGATGCATGGTGATGAACCATACGACAATCGCACCCGGCTCATGGATACGCTTTCCAGTCTGATCGAACGTCGCGCCCCGGTATCGCCGCAGAGCTCCTGCGCCGATGTCGCCGCCCGCTTCATGGCCGAACCCGACGCTCTGCTGCTGGCGGTGACGGAAGGCAGCGCGCCGGTCGGCCTGATCGCCCGCGACGTCGCCCTGGCGCTGGCCGCCGATCCCCGCCCGGTGCGCGAGGTCATGGACAGGCGCCCGCTGGTCGCGCCCGCCGAGATGACGGCCCAGGCTCTGCGGGACCACTCGCTCGCCACCCGACCCGAGGCCCTGGCGCGCGGCTTCATCGCCGTGGAGGACGGCCTCTATCTCGGCGTGGGTCATCCGCTGATGCTGCTCGGCGCCCGCAGGAACGGGCCCCGGACGCCCCGCGGCTCCGAGGCCGAGCTGATCAGCCGGATGTGCAACGAGGTTCTCCAGCGCCTCGAAGGCGTGACCGACTTCACCACCCGGCTGCTGCGGCAGCCGCTCGCGCCGGACTCCGAAGCCTGCGTGCGCGCCATCGCCTCAACGGGCGAGGACTTGACGGGCCTGATGCGCCGGGCGGTCGACCTTCACGACGCCGAGCGGGGCGCGCTGGTCTTCAATCCGCACCCCTGCCGGCTGCAGGACGTGATGGACACGCTCGACCAGCGCTGGAAGACGCGCGCCGCCTCGACCGGCCTGACCCTGCTGACCGCCTACGACGGCGATCCGGACCATGCGGCGGAACTGGACGAGGTCCGGTTGCTGCAGGTGTTCGACGCCCTCGTCTTCAGGGCTCTGAGCGAGACCCGTCGTGGCGCGGTCGAGGTGTCCCTCAAGGCCCGTCCCACCGCCGAAGGCCTGCTGATGGAAGGGCGGGTACGCGACGCGGGCGTCGAGCTGACCACCGAAAGCCTGGCCCACATCTTCTCCCCGCTCGGCCAGTCCGGCGACGATCACCCCGAGGGCCTTTCGGCGGGCCTCGGCATGGCGCTCGCCAGCCGGATCGTCAGCGCGGCGGGCGGCATGATCCGCGCCGAGCCCAATCCGGGGGCCGGCGTCACCGTGATCTTCGAGTTCATCGCCGCGCCCGCGTCGATGGAGGCTCCGGCCGACCTGGCGGTCAGCGGCGAGCCGGCCAGCCGGGCGGCCCATGTGCTGATCGTCGATGACAACGCCACCAACCGCATGGTCGCCGAAGCGCTGTGCGAGATGTTCGACTGCACCTCCGAACAGGCCGTCGACGGGGTCGAGGCCCTGGAAGCCGTCCAGGCGCGGTCGTTCGACCTGATCCTGATGGACATCAAGATGCCGCGCATGGACGGCGTCGCCGCCACCCGCGCCATCCGCGCACTCGGCGGCCCCGTTTCGCGCACGCCGATCATCGCCCTGACCGCCAATGCCGATCCGGAGGACGTGCGGTCCTACCTCGAGGCGGGCATGAACGACGTGGTCGAAAAGCCGATCAAGGCCGAGCGGATGCTCGAGGCTTTGCAGGCGGCGCTGGAAGGCGTGGACGCCGCATCGGCGGCGGCGTGATCTTCGCGCCGGGTGGTGGCGGGGGGCGGGATCGAACCGCCGACCTGTGGGTTATGAATCCACCGCTCTAACCATCTGAGCTACCCAGCCATTGCTTGGCGCACCCGAGCGAAGGGGGGCCTTATAGGGGTCCTGACGTTCCGCATCAAGCGCCAGATCATCCTCTTGGGAAACCGCCCGCGGACAGCTAGGGTCGCGGCCGCATGAGCGTGCTTCATCTTCTCGGTTCGCGTGGCGACGGCGGCGCCGAAACCTACTTCGTCGACCTCGTGCGCGCCCTGCACGCGGCGGGGATGCCGCAGGCCTGCGCGCTGCGGCCGCACGCCGGGCGGACGCGCGCCCTGACGCAGGCCGGGGTAGCGACGGGCGGCTTCGGGTTCGGCGGCCCGCTGGACATCCTCAGCAGGCCCCGCATCGCCGCCTTCGCCCGCCAGACCGGCGCCACCGCCCTTGTCGCCTGGATGAACCGCGCCGCCCGCCATACGCCCGCCGGACCCTGGAAGCGGGTCGGGCGGCTGGGCGGCTACTACAGCCTCAAATACTACAGGGGCTTCGACCACCTGGTCGGCAACACCCGAGACATCGCCGACTGGATCGTCGGCCAGGGCTGGCCGGCCGGACAGGTCAGCTACATCCCCAACTTCGCCGCCGCCGCCGAGGACGCCCAGCCGGTCGACCGGGCGAGCCTGAACACGCCGGAGGGCGTCCCCCTGCTGCTGGGCATGGGCCGGCTGCACGAGTCAAAGGCCCATGACGTCAGCCTCAAGGCCCTGGCGATGATCCCGGACGCCCACCTTTGGATCGCCGGCGACGGGCCGCTGGAGGACAAGCTGAAGGCCATGGCCGCCGCCCTGGGCGTGGCCGACCGCGTGCGGTTCCTCGGCTGGCGAAACGACGCGGGCGCGCTGTACCGGACCGCCGACGTCTGCGTCTTCCCCTCGCGGTTCGAGCCGCTGGGCAATGTCGTCATCCAGAGTTGGGCGCACGGCCTGCCGGTCGTGGCCGCCGACAGCCAGGGCCCGGGCGCGCTTATCCGGCACGGCGAAGACGGGATCCTTGTTCCGCTGGACGAGCCGCAGCCGCTGGCCGATGCAGTGAAGGCCATCCTCGCCGATCCGATGATGAAGATCCGCCTTGTGCAGAACGGTCACGCCCGCGTCGAGGGCGAGTTCAGCGAGGCGGCCGTGGTCGAGGAGTGGCGCAGCCTGTTCTCCCGGCTTGGGGCGCTCTGAATGGGCGCCCTCTGATGTGCGGCATCGCCGGAATCCTGGGCGTCACTGATCCGCAGGCCGCCGAGCGCGAGGTCCGCGCCATGATCGAGCGGATCGCCCATCGCGGTCCGAACGGCATCCGCGTCGAGAGCGGCCCCGGCTGGTGCGTCGCCCACGCCCGCCTGTCGATCATCGACCTGGAGGGCGGCTGGCAGCCGCTGCACGCCGCCGGCTCGACGATTATCGGCAACGGCGAGATCTACAACTACGTCGAACTGGCCGAGGAATTCGGGCTCGGCGACAAGCTGGCCACCGGCTCGGACTTCGAACCGCTGCTGCACCTCTATGCCCTGGAAGGCGAGAAGGCTTTCGAGCGCCTGCGGGGGATGTACGCCTTCTGCCTGATCGGCGGGGATGGACGGACGTGGCTGGTCCGCGACGGGTTCGGGATCAAGCCGTTGTGGACCAACGCACGCCATACCGGCTTCGCCTTCGCTTCCGAACCGAATGCCTTCGCAAACACACACAACTCGCAGTTCGGAGCCGAAGAGTTGCTAGCTCTCGGCTATAGTGCTCAGCGGCACGGGGGTCGGGTCGAGCCCGGAGAGGTCATCCCCTTTTCTTCCGCTCATCCTCGCGGAAGCGAGGACCCAGGCTTTCTGCGGACAGCCGGTGAGTCAGAAGGCAGCGTCAAAAACACCTGGGTCCTCGCTTCCGCGAGGATGAGCGGGAATGAAGGGGAGATACTCGATCAACTCGACGCCATCCTCGAAGACAGTGTCAAGGTCCACCAGCGTTCGGACGTACCCTACGGCCTGTTCCTGTCCGGCGGCATCGACAGCAGCGCCATCGCCACCTTGATGAGCCGGTTGAACGAACGGCCAGTCACGGCCTTCACCTGCGGCTTCGACGTACCCGAGGCGCGCGACGAGCGCGGGGCGGCGGAAAAGGTGGCCCGCGCCATGAACCTCGACTGGCGCGAGACGACCTTCGGAGAAGAAGACTTCTGGCGGATTGCACCGCAAGTCGCGAAGTACCTCGACGAGCCGACCACCGACTACGCCTGCCTGCCGACCTACAAGCTGGCCGAGGCCGCGAAGGGTACGATGACCGTCGTGCTCAGCGGCGAGGGCGGCGATGAGCTGTTCGGCGGCTACGGGCGCTACCGGCGAGCGCTCCGCCCCTCTTGGCTGGGCGGACGACGAGCCGAGCCGCAGATCGACGCGCCGTTCCTCAAGGACAAGGGTGCGGGCGCTCTCGCAACCTGGCGGCAGGCGGCGGAGGCGCCGCAAGACTGGTCGCCCCTCCAACAGGCCCAGTACGCCGACATCGTCACCTGGCTGCCCAACGATCTGCTGCTCAAGCTCGATCGGATGCTGATGGCGCACGGGCTCGAGGGGCGGACGCCGTTCCTCGACAAGGAGGTCGCGGCCTTCGCCTTCAACCTGCCCGACCGCATGAAGGTGCGGGGCAAGTACGGCAAGTACATCCTGCGCAAATGGCTGGAGCGGCACTGCCCGGCCGCCGAGCCCTGGGCCAAGAAGAAGGGCTTCACCGTGCCGGTGGCCAGCTGGATCGCGCCGCGCGCCGGCGACCTCGGCCCCCGCATCGCCGATGTACGCGGCGTGGCGGAAGTCTGCGACGTCGATGCCGTCCGCGCCGTCTTCACCGACGAGAAACAGGCCCACAACCGCTGGCCGCTGCTGTTCTTCGCGCTGTGGTCGCTGATTCACATCGAGGGCGCGGAACCGAACGCCGCGCTCAGGTCCTTGCTCGGCGAGGCCTGAACACCATCTAGACCTGTAGCTGTCGCCTGAGTTTATCCGTCTTCCCGACGAAGGCCGGGACCCATCTGTCCATCCCCGGCGTTCGCAACAAGGAGTCTTCCATGCGCCCCCTCCCCGTGATCGCCGCTGCCTTCGTACTCGCCGCCTGTGGCGGCGAGGCCAGCGTCGCCCAGACCCCCGGCCAGCCGCTGGAGACCCGGCCCGCCGACGGCGTCGGCCAGACGCCGGCCTTCCCCGGCCAGACCCGCGCGCCCTACGCCACCGCCAATGTCGCGTTCGACGTGGTGACCGTCGCCGAGGGGCTGGAGAAGCCCTGGGGCCTGGCCTTCCTGCCCTCGGGCGAGATGCTGGTCACCGAGAAGGCCGGCCGCCTGCGCATCGTCGGCCAGGACGGCAAGCTGTCGGCCCCGGTGACGGGTCTGCCCGAGGTCTATCCGGCCCGGCAGGGCGGCCTGCTGGACGTGGTCGTCGGCCCCGACGGCCTGATCTACTGGAGCTATGCCGAGAAGCGCGAGGGCGGCGACGGCACGGCCGTGGCCCGCGGCAAGCTGGTCCCCGGCGCCGCGCCGCGCATGGAGGACGTGCAGGTCGTCTGGCGCATGACCCCGACCATCGAGTCCGCCATGCACTACGGAAGCCGCCTGGCCTTCTCGCCCGACGGCTTCCTCTTCATCACCACCGGCGAGCGCTCGATCCTGCCCGGCCGCGCCCAGGCCCAGGACCTGACGTCCGCGTTCGGCAAGGTGATCCGCATCTATCCGGACGGCGCCATTCCCAAGGACAACCCCTTCGCGGCGGTCAGCACGGCGAACAAGGGCATCTGGTCGACCGGCCACCGCAACATCCAGTCGGCGGCCTTCAACCCGGCCACCGGCCAGCTCTGGACCGTCGAGCACGGCGCCAAGGGCGGCGACGAGCTGAACATCCCGCTGGCCGGCAAGGACTACGGCTGGCCGACCACCACCTATGGCGTCGAGTACAGCGGCAAGCCGATCGGCGAGGGTCTGACCGCCAAGGCCGGGCTGGAGCAGCCGGCCTACTACTGGGATCCGGTCATCGCGCCTTCGGGCATGGCCTTCTACGACGCCGCCCTGTTCCCGGCCTGGAAGGGCAGCCTGTTCATCGGCGGCCTGTCGAGCAAGACGCTGGTCCGCCTGACTCTGGACGGCGACAAGGTCGCCGGCGAGGAGTGGCTGCTGCAGGACCTGGGCGAACGCCTCCGCGACGTGCGGGTCGGCCCTGACGGCGCGGTCTATGTGCTGACCGACAACGCCAAGGGCCGGGTGCTGAAGATAGTGCCGAAGGGGTAGGCCTCGACTCCCTGCGTGCTTCGACACGCGCCTTCGGCGCTGCTCAGCATGACGTGGAAAGATAGCCTTCCAGATACGTCATCCTGAGCAGCCGCGAAGCGGCGTGTCGAAGGACGCAATGCCTCAGAGCCCCAGCCTATCCGCCACCGCCTCCCCCACCGCCAGGGACGAGGTCAGGCCGGGGCTTTCGATGCCGAACAGGGCGACCAGGCCCTCGACGCCGTGCACTTCGGCGCCGTCGATGCGGAAGTCCGGCTGCGGCTCACCGGGGCCGTGCAGCTTGGGGCGGATGCCGGCGTAGTCGGGGGACAGCAGGGTCTCGTCCAGCGCCGGCCAGAAGCGGCGGATGTAGGCGGCGAACTCGGCCCGGCGGGCGGGGTCGACCGAGTAGTCCTCGGTCTCGACGAACTGCAGGTCCGGGCCGAACACCGCCTGGCCGCCAAGGTCCCTGCGGTAGTGGGTGCCGAGCGCGCCGTGGATCGGCGGCGGATAGACCAGCCGCTCGAACGGCGCCTTCGCCTGCAGCCGGAAATAGACGCCCTTGCCGTGGTGGCCGGCCGGGATCCGGTCCGCCGGGTAGCCCTCAATGTCGCCCGCCACCGCCTGGGCCGACAGGCCGGGCGCGGTGACCAGCAGCCGGCAGGTCAGGTCGGTCGCCGCCGCGCCGCCGGCCCGGACGCGGAAGCCGCCGCCCGCCAGCCGTGACGCGCCCTCGAACGGGGTGGCGGTCACCACCGCACCGCCCGCGGCCTCGATCTCGCCGACCAGGGCCAGCATGTAGCCGTGGCTGTCGAAGACGCCGCTCTCGGGCGACAGCAGCGCGCCGTGGCAGGCCAGGCCCGGCTCCAGCGCCATGGCCTGGGCGGCGGTCAGGACCTCCATGCCCTCGACGTCGTTGGTGCGGGCCTGCTCGAGGATGACGTCCAGACGCGCGACCTCCTCCGGGGCCGTGGCCACCACCAGCTTGCCGCACCTGCGGTAGTCGACGTGGTGGCTGTCGAGGAAGGCGTAGAGCCGCCGCCGGCCCTGAACGCAGAGTCGCGCCTTCAGCGATCCGGTGGGATAGTAGAGGCCGGCGTGGATGACCTCGGAGTTGCGTGAGGAGACGCCCTGGCCGAACGCAGGCTCCTTCTCCAGCACCGCCACCGTCAGGCCGCGCTGCGACAGGGCGTAGCCCGTGGCCAGGCCCACGGCCCCCGCCCCGACCACGACGGCGTCGAAATCGAACTCGCTCATGTTCATGGCGTAGACCACGGGGCCGTGTCAGGCCAAGCTGAATACGCCCTTTGACGACGAGCGACCCGCCCATGGCCTTCGACATCGCCCTCCCCACCCGCCCGACCGGCGCCAGCGACACGGCGCGGGACCTGTATGACGCGGTGCTGGCCGACCATCAGCGCTTCATCGGCGATCCGGTGCGCCGGCTGCGCGCGGCGACCGCCGACAGCCCGGCCTTCGTCATGGCGCAGGTCTTCCTGGGCTACCTGCATGCCGCCGGGACGGACGCGGCGACCCTGCCCGCCGCGCGCGCCTATCACGCCGCAGCCGCCGCCCTGCCCGCCAACGACCGCGAGGCCGGTCATGTGGCGGCGCTGGGCGCCATGGTCGAGGGGCGGTTCTCCGAAGCGGCCGCCCTGCTGGCGAAGGTCTCCGAGCAGTATCCGCGCGACGCGCTGGCGCTGCAGATCGGCCAACTTCTGGACTTCCTGACCGGCGACGCGGTGATGCTGCGCGACCGGATCGGCCGGGCGCGGCCGCACTGGACCGCCGACATGCCGGGCTACCACGCCGTCCTCGGCCTGCACGCCTTCGGGCTGGAGGAGACCGGTGACTACGCCGCCGCCGAGGCCACCGGCCGGGCAGCCATCGACCTGGAGCCGCGCAACAGCTGGGCACAGCATGCGGTGGCCCATGTGCTGGAGATGCAGGACCGCCGCGAGGAAGGGATCGCCTGGATGCGCCAGGACGTCGACCGCTGGACGGCCGACAGCTACTTCGCGGTCCATAACTGGTGGCATCTGGCGCTGTTCCACTGGGGCCTGGGCGACGCCGCCGGGGCGCTGGAGCTGCTCGACGGACCGATCTGGGGCGACCGGTCGGCGCTGGCCTATGACATGGTCGACGCCAGCGCCCTGCTCTGGCGGCTGCATCTGGACGGCGTCGAGGTCGGCGACCGCTGGACGCCGCTGGCCGACAGCTGGACGACGGCGGTGGGCGAGAGCACCTACGCCTTCAACGACGCCCATGCGGCCATGGCCTTCGCCGCCGCGGGCCGCCGGGACGCGCTGGCCGGCCTTCGCGAGGCCCAGGATCGGGCCATGGCCACGCCGGGCGACAACGCCGACATGGTGCGGCTGGTCGGGAGGCCCCTGGTCGACGGCATCGCGGCCTATGCCGACGGCGACTGGCGCGGCGCCATCGCAGCGCTGGAGCGGACACGCGGCGTCGACAACCGCTTCGGCGGCAGCCACGCCCAGCGGGACGTCATCGACCTGACCCTGATTGCGGCGGCGGAGCGGGCGGGCGACAGTGCACTAGCGGCCCGGTTCCGCGCCGAGCGGGCCGCGAAGCGGTAAGGGCAGGTCACAAGGTCATCGCGCCTGATGATCCTCCCCTCTGGGGGAGGTGGCTCGGCGAAGCCGAGACGGAGGGGGTCGATCAACACACCCCCTCAGTCACCGCTTCGCGGCGACAGCTCCCCCAGAGGGGAGCATCTATACAAGCCGCCCCTGTCGCCTAGCCCCATTCCGCCCAGAGCGCCTTCTCGTCCGCCCTGGCGACGGTCACCGAGGCCTCCTTGATGTGGCCATAGCCGCGGATCTGCTGCGGGATGGCCGCGATGCGGGCGGCCAGCGGCAGCCGCTCGGGCGAAAGGGCGCCGAGGATGCGGTCAAGCTGCGCCTCGTACGAGACGATCAGGCCGCGCTCCATCCTGCGCTCCTCGGTCATGCCGAAGATGTCCAGCGGCCCGCCGCGCAGGCCCTTCATCCGGGTCAGCACCGGGAAGACCAGATCGATCATCCAGCCACCGAGCGCGATCTTCTTCGGCTTGCCGTCGGGCCCCTTGGGCGCGATCAGCGGCGGGGACATCCAGACCTTGGCCTTGCCGCCCTTGAACGTACCCGCCAGCTCGGCCGCGAACCGGCCGTCGGTGTAGAGACGCGCGACCTCGTACTCGTCCTTGTAGGCCATCAGCTTGTAGAGGTTGATGGCCACGGCGCGGGTCAGGGCGTCGCCGGCGTCGAGGGCGGCCTCGGCCGTCTGGACCTGGTCCAGCCGCTTGCGGTAGCGGGCCGCGTAGCCGCCGTCCTGGTAGGCGGTGAGTTCGGCCGTGCGCTTGGCGATCAGGTCAGCGAGCGGCATGGTCTCCGGCGTCGGGACCGAGTCCTCGGGCATGCCCTTGAACTCGGGATCCATCGCTGCCTTTCGGCCGACCTCGAAGGCCTGAAGGTTGGACTCGTAGTCGACGCCGTTCAGCTTGATGGCGCGGTAGAGGGCGCGGCTGGAGACCGGGATCACGCCCTTCTGCCAGGTGAAGCCCAGCATGATCATGTTGGCGTAGATGCCGTCGCCCAGCTTGTGCTCGGCCAGGGCCTGCGAGGGGCAGGCCTCGTAGGACTTGGTCGCCGCCGTGATCCGGCGGGCCATCCGGGCGGTGTCGAAGCGGACGTCGCGATTGGTGACGAAGTCGGCGGTAGGCGAGAAGTCGGCGTTGCCGAAGGCCCGCGTCACCTTCTTGGAGAACAGCGCCAGGCCGTCCGGGCTGGCCGCCACCAGCAGGTCGCAGGCGATCAGCACGTCCGTCGTCGCCGCCGGCACCCGGCCGCCGACGACAGTATCCTCGGTCTCGCCGATCTTGACGTGGCTGAACACCGAGCCGCCCTTCTGGGCCAGGCCGGTCATGTCCACGACGCTGGCGGCGCGGCCGTCGATGTGGGCGGCCATGGCCAGGATCGAGGCGACCGTGGTCACGCCGGTGCCGCCGATGCCGGTGAAGACGATGCGGCGCACCCCCTCCAGCGGCTCGAACTCCGGCAGCGGCGTGGCGTCGGCGGTCAGGGCCGCCATCTTCGTCGTGGTGGCGTTCTCCGCCCCCTCCAGGGTGATGAAGGAGGGGCAGAAGCCGTCGACGCAGCTGTAGTCCTGATTACAGGTCGACTGGTTGATCTTCCGCTTGCGGCCGAACTCGGTGTTCAGCGGCTCGACCGAGACGCAATTGCTTTTCTTGCTGCAGTCGCCGCAGCCTTCGCAGACCAGCGGGTTGATGAAGACGCGCTGCGGGGCCTTGGCCATCAGCCCGCGCTTGCGGCGGCGGCGCTTCTCGGTAGCGCAGGTCTGGTCATAGAGCAGGACGGTGACGCCCTCGGTCTCGCGCAGGTCGCGCTGAACCTTCATCAGCTCGCCGCGGGGGTGGACCTCCACGCCGGGCGCCAGATCCCTCACGCCTTCGTAGCGGGCCACGTCGTCGACGACGATGACGGTCTTCTTCACCCCCTCCGCCGCCAGCTGGCGAGTGATCTGGGCCGGGGTGAAGCCGCTCTCGGCCGCCTGGCCGCCGGTCATGGCCACCGCGTCGTTGAACAGCAGCTTGTAGGTGATGTTGGCCTTGGCCGCGATTGCGCCCCGGATCGCCAGCGAGCCGGAGTGGTTGTAGGTGCCGTCGCCCAGGTTCTGGAAGACGTGCTTTTCAGTGGTGAACGGCGCCGCCCCGACCCAGGTCAGCCCCTCGCCGCCCATGTGGGTGTTCAGGTCAGTAGAGGGGTCGTTGAAGCTGGCCATGTAGTGGCAGCCAATGCCGGCCAGGGCGCGGGAGCCGTCCGGCACCCGCGTCGAGGTGTTGTGCGGGCAGCCGGAGCAGAAGAAGGGCTTGCGCTGCTGGTCGGCGGCCAGGCTGACGGCGGCGACGCCCGAGGCGGACACGCGGTCGATGTAGCTCTGGGCCCGTTCCTTGTGCGGCCCGGCCGGCAGGCGGTCGTAGAGGTCAAGCGCGATGGCGGCGACCGACAGCGAACCGGTGTCCTCCATCAACGGCAGGCCGTGCTCATCCTTCTTGCCGATGACGACGGGACGGGCGTGGGCGGGCAGGTCGTAGAGGGCGGCGCGGGCCTGGGGCTCGATCAGGGCCCGCTTGTGCTCGATGACCATCAGGGTTTCGAGGCCGGCGGCGAAGGCGCGGAGGCCCTGCGGCTCCAGCGGCCAGGGCATGCCGACCTTGTAGATGGAGACACCGAGGGCGGCGGCCTCGTCCAGGGTGATGCCCATGGCCTGGAAGGCTTCCAGCACATCCTTGTAGGCCTGGCCCTGGCAGACGATGCCCAGGCGCGGGCGCGGCGAGGCCAGCACGACCCGGTCGATGCCGTTGGCCCGGGCGAAGGCGAGAGCGGCCGGGAGCTTGTGATTGCGGAGACGGGTCTCCTTCTCAAGCGGCTGGTCCTTGGTGCGGATGTGCAGACCACCCGGGGGCATCGGGAAGTTGTCGGGGATGACGACCTTGTGGCGATCCAGCGACACGTCGATGGTCACGCCGCTGTCCATGGTGTCGGCCAGGGCGATGAGCCCGACCCACAGGCCGCTGAAGCGCGACATGGACAGGCCCAGGATGCCGTAGTCCAGCACCTCCTGCACGTCGGCCGGCGACAGCACCGGCATCTCGAAGTCCTGGAAGGCGAACTCCGACTGGCTGGGCAGGGTCGAGGACTTGCAGTTGTGGTCGTCGCCGGCCACCGCCAGAACCCCGCCCCTGGGCATCACGCCAGCGAAGTTGGCGTGTTTGAAGACGTCGCCGGTGCGGTCGACGCCCGGCGCCTTGCCGTACCACATGGCGCTGACGCCGTCGTACTTCGCGCCCGGGAATAGGTTCGCCTGCTGGCTGCCCCAGACGGCGGTGGCGGCCAGGTCCTCGTTGAGGCCTTCCTGGAAGACCACCTCGTGCGTCTTCAGCAGCTTGCCGGCCCGCGCCGCCTGCTGGTCGAGCCCGCCGAGGGGCGAACCGCGATAGCCCGAAATGTAGCCGGCCGTGTTCAGCCCGTCGCGTTCGTCGAGGCGTCGGCGATCAAGCATCACCCGGATCAGAGCCTGCACGCCGGTTATGAACGCGCGGCCGTCTTCGAGAAGATATTTGTCGTCTAGCGCCACTTCCTGGTGCCGCATTGAAAAATCTTTCCCTTGGCGGTCGTTCTTCAGCTTGCAAGATCATACAAGCACAGCGAAATTGCTTGCCAAAGCCGTGCCCCTTTCACAGGGGCCTTCGGCATGATCGGGGCGCGTAATGGCCAATTGGGGGAAAAAGGTTTGTCCGAGCAGCTAGACGCGGTTGACGCAAAGATTCTCGATCTCATCCAGCATGACGCCAGCCTGTCCGTCGCCGAAATCGCCGAACGCGTCGGCCTGTCGTCCAGCCCCTGCTGGCGCCGGATCAAGCGTCTCGAGGACGCCGGCATCATCCAGCGCCGGGTGACGATCCTGGATCGCGAACAGCTGGGCCTGCGCTTCGAGGTCTACTGCACCGTGAAGCTGTCGCTGCCGACCAAGGAAAACCTCGAGCTGTTCGAGTCCAACGTCGTGAAATGGGCCGAGGTCACCCAGTGCGCCACGGTGACCGGCGCCGCCGACTACGAGCTGCGTATCGTGACCCGCGACATGCACGCCTTCGACGACTTCCTGCGCGACAAGATCCTGTCGCTGGGCCTGGTCTCCAACATCGAGAGCCGGATTGTCATCCGGGGCGTCAAGAACACCACCGCCGTCCCTCTCGGCATGGTCAGCCCCTATGTCAGCCCGCACGGCTAGGCTCCTGACGGCCCGAAGCCTGCCACGCCATACTCCTTGATTGCCGCCGCCCGGAGCCCCTCCCATGATCGACCTCGTCATCGACCAGCGGCGCAAGGATCTGGGCGGGTTCGAGGTCGGGCGGGTTCTGCCCTGGCCCGCGCGGCGGACGGTGGGGCCGTTCATCTTCTTCGACCACATGGGCCCGGCGCAGTTCCAGCCCGGCTTCGGCCGCGAGGTGGACGTGCGGCCCCATCCGCATATCGGCCTGTCGACGCTGAGCTACCTGTTCGAGGGGGCGATGACCCACCGCGACAGCGTCGGCTCCGAGATCGTGATCCGCCCCGGCGAGGTGAACTGGATGACCGCCGGCAGTGGTATCACCCACTCCGAACGGTTCGAGGACCTGCGGCGCGACGGCGGACCTATGGACGGCATCCAGACCTGGCTGGCCCTGCCCGTCGAGCATGAGGAGACCGCGCCGGCCTTCTCGCACCACGAAGGCCCTGACGACCTGCCATTCTACGAAGGCGGCGGCATGGCCGCGCGGCTGATCGCCGGCAAGGCGTTCGGCGCGAAGGCGACGGTGCCGGTCTTCTCGCCCTGCTTCTATGTGCATTGGGAGCTGGCCGCCGGCGCCAGGGCCGCCCTTCCCGCCGAGTATCCCGAACGGGCGGCCTATGTGGCGAAGGGCAGCGTCGAGGTCGACGGCCGGACCCTGCACACCGGCCAGATGGCCGTCTTCGCGGCGGGCGAGACCATCGCCTTCACCGCGCTGGAGGCCGCGACCGTCATGCTGCTGGGCGGCGAGCCGATCGGCCCGCGCTTCATCGACTGGAACTTCGTCTCCTCCAGCAAGGACCGCATCGAACAGGCCAAGGCCGACTGGCGGGCCGGCCGCATGAAGCTGCCGGACCTGGACCACGACGAGTTCATTCCCCTGCCCTAGAATCCGGTACTGGTTCGGAACGCCGGGCCGGCTTGAGGAAGAGCATGAAGCGCGCCAGCGGCCGCTTGAACAGCAGCAGGTAGGCCACATGGCCGCCGACGAGGAACATCAGGAGGTTGCCGAGAACCTCGTGAACCTCTTCGATCACTTCGCCGCCTTCCTCGTCTTCGCCCCCGCCGCCGCGACGCTCGCCGTCCTCGTGATCGTCGCCGCGGATGATCGGAAGCTCCGGCGTCGCGGGCCGCACCTGCTGGCGCATCTCCGTGCGGCCAAGGCCGAAGGTTCGCCCCTGGTCGAGCGCGATGCCGGTCCCGGTGACCCCGATGAGGCATACGGCGATGGCCAGCAGGAGCGCGCCGCTGATGGCCGGGTGGGTGAAGACCGTGCCCAGCTTGAGGCCGTGAAAGTGCGGATAGAAGCGCATCAGGCCCAGTTGCGGCGCGCCGGTCAGGGCCATGACCAGCCGCGCCAGGATCATCACGGCCACGCCATAACCCAGCCAGCTGTGCACATGCCCCCACTCGGGGCTCAGGAAGGCGAACACGACGAGAAGCGCCAGGAACGCATGATAGACCCGCAGTCGCTGCATCGCGGCCATGGAGGAAGTCCTCCGACAAGACTTGTCATAGGCTGGAGTGGGCGCCGATCGGGAAAGCCAGGGGCCCGATGGCGGAGAAGGGGGCAGCAGATCACGGGAGCCGGCCTCCCGCATTGCGATGGGTCAATCGACGGCTGATCCGGCGATGGCTGCGGCGGCGTCTTGCATCGGCCATATTTGCGATCCATTCTCAACTGGTGCATTGAGTCCCGGAGATGATCATGGTTCTGCGAAGCATTGGCCCCGCGCTCATCGCCATCCTGATGCGTGGTGATCGCGCGGAGGGGCCCGGATCGGACTGGTTGCTGCACGGTCCGTCCGACCCTGAAGTCGTCGAGTCCCGGGATCCGGCCGAGGGAGAGATCGTCCTGCTGGCCGCAGAATAGTGCTCGCGGATCCGCCTTGAGCGGCGCGGAATACACGTCTGGCGGCTGGAATTCGCCTGATGGGTGAACCTCGAACCCTTAGGGTTAACGAGAGCTTGCCAGTCTCCCGGCGCTGGACTAACCATGTTCGATGAGTGCTCTGGGGGCACTTTTCAGGTTCTTTTGTGGACCATTCGGAGGCGGGGATATGCGCAAGTTCATGGTGGCGGTTTAGACCGCCTTGCTGGCCAGCGCCGGCGCAAGTGGTGCGATCGCTGGAGGCCCGCCGCCAGGACCGCTTCCCGGACCGCCCGCCCCGTGGCACGGCTGCGACGAAGACCCTCACCCTGGCGACGCCGACTGCCCTTGCCGCGTGCACCGTCCGTTCTAGACGCCCGGCACGCCCTGGAACGTCAGCGCCGCCGGCGGCCCCGGCATCTACATCACCTCGCCGGCCGTCACCGTTCCGTCGGGCCGCATCGACATCAAGGGTCCGCCGATCTACGTCGAAGCGCCGCCGATCCGCGTCGAGCCGGTTCAGATCTACATCCGGGCGCCGGACGTTCGCGTGAAGCCGTCGCGCGTGACGGTCGAGCCGCCGCAGGTCCACTTCGAAGGCTGCCCCGACGGCAGCACGGACTGCAAATAGGCTGACCGGGCCCTGCGGGGCCCGGCGACCAGACGAAACAGGCCCGCGTCGGTTCACACCGGCGCGGGCCTTGTCGTTTCCGATGGCGGCGGAGGGCCGGGGCGAGCGGCGTGACGCGGGCGCTATTTCTTCTCGGCAGGCGTTTCGGCGAGCTTCCCGGCCGGCTTTTCGGCGGGTTTCCCAGCCGTCTTTTCCGGCGCCGTGTCCGCCGCGCAGAACTCGCGGATCTCCCGGGCCAGGGCCAGATCGCCGCCCTGCAGGGCCGCGCTGACCGCGTCAGGGCAGCGGCCTTCGGCGACCAGGGTGGTCACCTTGAGGCGCAGCATGGTCCGCGCCTCGGCCGCCGCCTTGAGTTCCCTGGCCTCCTTGCGATCGCCCGGTGTGCATAGCGACACCCATGACGCATCGGCGCAGCGACGGATGAGCTTTGCCTGGCGGGCCTCTTCCCTTGTGAGGACGGCGTCAGGCTTCGACCGGGGGTCGGGCAGCCGCCTCGCCACCGTCGGCGGGACCAGCTCGACAGCGCTCTCCTCGGCGCGGTAGCGGCACACCCAGCCGGTATTCTCGAACACGCAGGACTGCAGCGTGGCCGGGCTGTCCTGGGCGAGCAGCGCCAGAGTCATGGCGAGTGAGGTCAGCACCGGTTCCACCGCGTTTTGCAGGGCCTGATCATGGCACGATCAGACCCGGCGCGTAACCCTGACCCGCGTTCTGCAAGGAGAGTCAGGCCTTCAGCGCCCGGCGCGCCGCCAGGGCGTACTCGACGCCGGTCCAGACCGTCACCACAGTGGCCATCGCCAGCACGCCATGGGCCGTGAGGAAGGCCCGGCCGATCAGGTCCGGGTCCTCCGGCAGGCCCCAGGCCCGCCAGCCGAACACGAACAGCTCCGCCGCCAGCGCCACCAGCTGCAGCGTTGTCTTCCATTTGGCCAGCGTGGTGACCGGCAGCTTCAGCCCCTTCGGCGCCAGGGTCTCGCGCAGGGCGCTGACCGAGAACTCGCGGAACAGGATCAGGCCGCCGGCCAGGGCGACGATCCAGTTGCCCAGCGCCGCGATGCCCACCACCATCCCGGCGACCAGCACCTTGTCGGCGATGGGATCCAGGATCGCGCCCAGGGTGGTGGTCGCGTCGAACTTCCGGGCCAGCCAGCCGTCGAGGAAGTCGGTGACCGCCGCGACGAGGAATCCCCAGAAGGCGAAGAAGTACAGCGCCTGCTGGATGGCCGCCGGCTCCTGCGCCGCGACCATGGCCCAGCGGTAGACCGGCGACACCGGCATCAGCCCGATCAGGGCCAGGAACACGAACAGCGTCAGCACCAGCCGCGCGCCGGTCAGGATATTGGGGATCGATTTCATGGGCGCACCATAGCGTCTGAACGCGTCACTTGCGGAAAAAGTCGTGGATGCGCTGCGCCAGCGGTCCGCTGACGCCGTCGACCTTCATCAGATCATCGACCGAGGCCTTGCCCACCTCGCGGGCAGAGCCGAAGGCATGCAGCAGCGCCTTCTTGCGACCGGGGCCGACGCCGTCGATCTCGTCGAGCGGATTGCGCTTCATCTCGGCGGTGCGCTTGGCCCGGTGGGTGCCGATGGCGAAGCGGTGGGCCTCGTCGCGCAGCCGCTGCAGGTAGTAGAGCACCGGCGACTTGGGCTCGAGCATGAAGGGCGTCCTGTCCGGCATGAAGAACCGCTCCAGCCCCGCGTCGCGGTCCGGTCCCTTGGCCACGCCGACCACGGCGATGTCGTCGACGCCCAGGTCGGCCATCACCTCCAGCACCGCGTCCAGCTGGCCCTTGCCGCCGTCGATCAGCACAAGGTCGGGGCGGGCGCTGTCGTCGCCGCCTTCCTCCTCCTTGACCAGGCGGGCGAAGCGGCGGCGCAGCACCTCCTTCATCATGCCGTAGTCGTCGCCGGGGGTGAGCTCGGTCCCCTTGATGTTGAACTTCCGGTACTGGTTCTTCTGGAAGCCCTCGGGCCCGGCCACGACCATGCCGCCGACGGCGTTGGTCCCCATGATGTGGCTGTTGTCGTAGACCTCGATGCGCTCCGGCGGCGCCTCCAGCCCGAAGGCCTCGGCCACCCCGGCCAGCAGCTTGCCCTGGGCCGAGCCCTCGGCCATGCGCCGGCCCAGCGCCTCGCGGGCGTTCAGCGTCGCCTGTTCGACCAGCCCCTTCTTCTCGCCGCGCTGCGGCCGGGCGATCTCGACCTTGCGGCCGGCCTTCATGCCGAAGGCCTCGCTGAGCAGTTCATGCTCGTGCGGCTGGACGTTGACCAGGATCTGCCTCGGGATCGGCCGGTCATCGTAGAACTGACCAAGGAAGGCGCTCATAACCTCGGCGTCGGAGTCCGACTTGTCGACCCGCGGGAAGTAGGCGCGGTTGCCCCAGTTCTGGCCGGCCCGGAAGAAGAACACCTGGACGCAGGCCTGACCGCCCTCTGCGAACAGCGCGAAGACATCGGCCTCGTCGACCGTCTCGGGATTGACCTGGGTCTCCTGGCTGACCGCCGACAGGGCGCGGATGCGGTCGCGCAGCCGGGCGGCGCGCTCGAACTCCAGGTCGTCGGAGGCGGCCTGCATCTGCTCCGACATCCGCGCCATGACCGCCCGGCTCTTGCCGCGAAGGAAGGCCTCGGCCTCCTCGACCAGCTTCGCGTAGTCATCCAGCGCGATCAGCCCGGTGCAGGGCGCGGCGCAGCGACGTATCTGGTGCAGCATGCAGGGCCGGGTCCGGCTCTCGTAGACGCTGTCGGAACAGGACCGCAGCAGGAAGGCCTTCTGCAGGGTGTTCAGCGTGCGATTCACCGCCCCGGCGCTGGCGAACGGGCCGAAGTAGTCGCCCTTGATGGTGTGCGCCCCGCGATGCTTGCGCAGCTGGGCGGCCGGATGCTCGCGGCGGATGACGATCTCGGGGAAGCTTTTGTCGTCGCGCAGCAGCACGTTGAAGCGCGGCTTCATCTGCTTGATCAGATTGATCTCGAGCAGCAGGGCGTCGGTCTCGGTCCGCACCGAGACGAACTCCATGGCCCGGGTCAGGTCGACCATGTGGGCGATGCGGTTGGTGTGGAAGCGGCCCTGGGCGTACTGGATCACCCGCTTCTTCAGCGACCGCGCCTTGCCGACATAGAGCACCTCCCCGCCCTCGCCGATCATCCGGTACACGCCCGGCGCGTCCGGCAGCCGGCGGGCATGGTCGGCGATCAGGGCGGCGCCGGTCAGGGCTGGGGCGGGGGGCGTGTCGGTCACGGGGACAGATATAGGGGAGTCGGGCGGGGGTAGTGAGGGGGCGCTGCCCTCCCTCCCCTTTATGGGGAGGGACAGGCCGCGAAGCGGCCAGGGTGGGGCGAGAGGTGGCCGCCTTCAGAGTCTGGTGAGGATCGCTGCTTGCCCCACCCGTCTCGTCTCGGCTTCGCCTCGCCGATCCACCCTCCCCACAAGGGGGAGGGAGACTGGAGACACGGCTTCGCCGCCTCAACGGGCTCGCGCCTGCGAAGGGCGGGGAGGTGGTGCGGAGCGCTCCGGTCTTGCCCGGATGTCTGTTTGGGTAGGCTTTGCCAGCGGTGGACAGGATAGAACGCTCCGCGAAGCTCGTTGGACAGGAGCGAGAACCCGGGCGCCGCTTGCGACGTCTGATCCTTAAGCCCCTGGCGGGCGAGCGGCGTGGTGACTTGGCGCCGTCCCGGACCGGATGAGTAACCCCCTCACCCCTGTCCCCGCTCGAACTCCATCCCGCCGCCGCAAGGTCGCTGGCCATGCGCCCTCCCCGTGCGACGGGACGAGGGGAAGCATACGGGCGCTGGATCGGAGGGGGATAAGTCCAATCCATCCCCCCATCTCCGTCTCCCCGGCGCAGGCCGGGGTCCATACCGGGCAAGGGCTGGAGCGGCGTCGTGGATCCCGGCCTTCGCCGGGAAGACGGTGGATAGAGGCTACCGCCCCTTCCACTCAGGCTTCCGCTTCTCGCCCCAGGCCGCGACGCCCTCGCGGCGGTCATCCGTCGGGGTGAGTTCGTCGTAGGCGGCCAGTTCGACGGCGATGGAGGCCTCGCCGGTCAGCACGGCCGTGTCCCGCACCACGCGGCGGATGTTGCGCACCGACAGCGGGGCGTTGGCGGCGATTTTTCCGGCGGTCTCGACGGCGGCGGCGACCAGCGCGTCGGCGGCGCAGACGCGGTTGACCACGCCCCAGGCCAGACCCTCGGCGGCGGTGAAGGGATCGCCGGTCAGCAGCACCTCGCGGGCCCGGCGCTCGCCGGTGGCGCGGACCAGGTTGGGCGCCCCGCCGAGCCCCGGCATGATGCCCAGCTTGACCTCCGGCAGCGCCAGCCGCGCGCTCTCGGCGGCGTAGATGAAGTCGCAGTTCAGCGCGATCTCCGCCCCGCCGCCGTAGGCCGCGCCGTTCACCGCGCAGATCACCGGGACCGGCAGGGCGACCAGCGCGTCGCGCATGGCCTCGAACAGCCGGTGCTGGCCGACCCACTGGGCGTCGGTCATGCCGTCGCGCTCCTTCAGGTCCGCCCCGGCGCAGAAGATCTTGCCGCCCGCGCCGGTCAGGACCACGGCCCGGACGGCGCCGGGATCGGCGCCCAGGCCGGTGAACAGGGCCAGCAGCTCCTCCGCCATGCGGGTCGACAGCGAATTGCCGGCGTCCGGGCGGTTCAGGGTGACGAGCAGCACGCCCTCGGCGGGCGCGGCGGTGAGAAGGGTTGCGTAGGTCATCGGCGGGAAGCTAGCGCCGCCCGGGCCGCGCTCCAAGCGCCGTCCTGAGCGATCCGCGCCGGACGTCAGGCGGCCCTTCGCCGCCGGCCAGCCCCTTCGGAGCGCTTGACCGGCCGCCCTCCCCGCCGTGAGATAGGGCCATGAGCACCGATCTGGCGACCTTCATCCGCGGCCTGCCCAAGGCCGAACTCCACCTGCACATCGAGGGCAGCCTCGAGCCCGAGCTGATGTTCGAGCTGGCGCAGCGCAACCGCATCAGCCTGCCCTTCGAGAGCGTCGAGGCGATCCGCGCCGCCTATGCCTTTTCCAACCTGCAGGACTTCCTGGACATCTACTACCAGGGCGCCGGCGTGCTGCAGACGGAGCAGGACTTCCAGGACCTGACCATGGCCTACTTCCGGCGGCTGCACGCCGACGGCGGGGTCCATGCCGAGATCTTCTACGATCCCCAGACCCACACCGACCGCGGCCTGCCCTTCAGCGTCGCCGCCGACGGCATCCTGGCCGGGATGAAGCAGGCTCAGGACGAACTGGGCGTCAGCAGCAAGCTGATCATGAGCTTCCTGCGACACCTGTCCGAAGAGGCGGCGTTCGAGACGCTGAAGGCCGCCGAGCCCTACCTGGACCGTTTCGTCGGCGTCGGCCTCGACAGCGGCGAGGTCGGCCATCCGCCGTCGAAGTTCGCCAATGTCATGAAGGCCTGCCGCGAGCGCGGCCTGCTGATCAACGCCCACGCCGGGGAGGAGGGCCCGCCGGCCTATGTGTACGAGGCGCTGGACATCCTCGGCGTCGACCGCATCGATCACGGCAACCGGGCGCTCGAGGATCCGGCGCTGACGCAGCGGCTGGTGGACATGGGCATCACCCTGACCGTCTGTCCGCTGTCGAACCTGAGCCTGTGCGTGGTCAAGGACCTGAAGGACCATCCGATGAAGCGGATGCTGGACCTGGGCCTCAAGGCCACCTGCAACAGCGACGACCCGGCCTATTTCGGCGGCTATCTGGCCGAGAACTACCTGCGGACGGCCGAAGCGGTCGGGCTGACGCGGGCGGAGCTGGTGACGCTGGCGAAGAACAGCTTCAGCGGCTCGTTCCTGAGCGAGGCGGAGAAGGCGAAGCACATCGCGGCGGTGGACGCCTACGCGGCTTCGGGGACAGTTTAAGGTGTCCCTGGGGACACCTTAAACTGTCCCCTATCCTCAGATCAGCGCGTCGCGCGTCGGCTGGCCGAGCAGGACGCGGCCGGCCAGTTCGAAGATCGGCGCGGCGACCATGATGTGGTGGGTGATGACGTTGGCGTCGCGGAAGCGGCGTTGCAGGTCGTTGTCCAGATAGACCGCCGAGCCGCCCAGCATGTCGTAGGCCACCTTGCAGACATCGGCCGAAACCTGCGCGGCGTGGGCGCAGGCGAGGCGCAGGCGGGCCCGCTGCTCCAGCGTGACGTCCTGCCCGGCGTTCAGCGCCGCCCAGATCACCCCGATGCATTCGTAGTAGTGGGCGCGGGCCGCCGACAGCATGGCGACGGCGCGGGCGTAATCGTTCTGGATGACGCCGCGCTCGGCCAGCGCGCGCTGCGAGCCCTGCTGCTTCTTCTGCAGCGCCATGTTTCCCGCCGTCAGCAACGCGCCGCGGGCGTTGCCCAGGGCCACGGCCGTGACGCCCAGCGCCAGCATGCCGAACACCGGATACCTGGCCAGCGGCGTCTCGACCCGGGTACGGTCGCTGTGCAGGGCGACCGAGCGGTCTTTGGGCACGCGCACGTCCTTGACCGCGAAGTCGAGGCTGCCGGTGCCGCACAGGCCGGAGGTGCGCCAGGTGTCGATCAGCTCCACCTCGTCGGCGCGGAAGATCATCATCCGGTGGATCGGCTGCCCTTCGGCGTCGAGCATCGGGCCGTCGGGGCCCATGATCATGGCGCCGCCGGCGATCCAGTTGGCGTTCTGCGCGCCGCTGCCCCACTGCCAGCGGCCGGTCACGCGCCAGTGGTCGACCTCGTCGACCGCCTTGCCCATCGGGGCGAAGACGCCGGCGGTGATGACCTCCGGCGCGCCGAACACCTCGCGGGCCATCTCCGGGTCGAGGCGGTTGGCCATCGAGGCGGTGGTGGCGGCGATCATCAGGCACCAGCCGGCGGAGGCGTCGTTCTGGGCGATGATCTCGATGGCCTGGGCGACGTCGGTCGGGATGGTCTCATGACCGTCCAGGCTCGCCGGCAGCAGCATGCGGAACAGGCCCGCGTCGGCGAACTTGCGGGCCAGGTCGGCCGGCATGCGGCGTCCGGCCTCGATCTCGTTGGCGCGGCGGGCGACTTCCAGCGCCAGCGAAGTGGCGGCGGCGACGGCGTTGTAGGTCATCCGGGTAACTTCCAGAGTGCCGCAAGGTTGTTGCGCTGCATGTTCGAGGAGCCGCCGACGATGGGCATGCCCAGCAGGTCGCGGACGTTGCGCTCGATGTCGTAGTCGGCGGACATGGCGTAGGCGCCCATCACGCGCTGGCAGGTCAGGGCGATCTCCACCCCGGCCTCGGCGATGAACAGCTTGGCCATGCTGGTCTCGACCGCGCAGGGCTTGCCCTCGTCGGCGAGGCGCGCGGCGTTCCACAGCATCAGGCGACAGGCCTCCAGCCTGGTGCGGGCGTCGACCAGCGCATGGCGCACGGCCTGGTGGGCGGCGATCGGCTTGCCGAACTGCACCCGCTCCTGGCTGTAGGCCCAGGCCTCCTCCATCGCCGCCTGGGCGATGCCGAAGGCGCAGGCGCTGATCTCCAGCTTCTCGATGTCCAGCGCCCGGCCGGCCAGCATCTTCCAGCCCTGGTTCCACTTCTCCGGCCCGCCGACGATGGCCGACAGCGGCAGGCGGACCTCGTCGAAATGGACGTCGGACGACAGGGTGTAGCGCAGGTTCACATGGTCGATGGGGGTGATGGTCACGCCCGGGGCGTTGGTCGGGATCAGCAGGAAGGACAGGCCGCTGCGGGCCGGCGCCTCCGGGTCCGAGCGGACCAGGCAGTAGATGTAGTCGGAGAAGTCGGCGCCCGTGCACCAGCGCTTGGCCCCGGTGACGACGATCTCGTCGCCCTCGCGCCGGGCGCGGGTGGAGACCTGCGACAGGTCGCCGCCGACGTCGGGCTCGGACAGGCCATAGGCGAACATCAGCTCGCCCTTCGCCAGCTTCGGCAGCAGGTCCGCCTTCTGCTCGGCCGAGCCGTTCTCGAGGATGTTCATGCCGCCGTAGAAGGCGCACTGGATGAATGGTCCGGCGAGGAAGGATCCCGCCCGGCACAGCTCCTCGATGGCCGCCACGGCGCCCAGGATGTCCGGGCCCGTGCCGCCGTATTCCTCCGGCACGGTCAGCCCGCAGAGGCCCAGGTCCGCCAGCTGTTTGAAGAGATCACGCGGGAAGGTGTGGGTGCGGTCCCACTCCCGCCGCTTCTCGCGCGGGGCCTTCTCGGCGATGAACCGCTGCAGGATCGAGCGCAGCTCGCTAACGTGGGCGGGTTCGGGGGGGAGGCTCATGCGCTGGCAGGCCTTGCGTGCTTCGCGACGCGCTCCGCGCTCCTCAGCATGACGAGCATTTTTGCTTTCCACCTACCTTCGTCATCCTGAGGAGCGAGCCTCAGGCGAGCGTCGCGAAGGACGCAATGAATGCGTGCCAACCTCTATTCCCCCGTCAAATTCATCGGCCGGCGCTCTCGGAAGGCCGCGACGGCCTCCTTGCGGTCGGCGGTCATGTTGCTCAACGTCTCATAGGCCACGGCCGCGTCGGACGTGCTGACCATGATCTGCTTGAGGGTGATGTTGGCGGTCATCTTGGTCCAGCGCACCGCCCAGCGGGGGTTGCCCAGGATCTTGCCGGCGATCTCGGCCACCTTGGCGTCCAGCTGATCGGTCGGCACCGCGTAGTTTATCAGGCCCATGCGCGCGGCCTCGGTCGCGGACAGCAGGTCGCCGGTCATCAGCAGTTCCTTGGCGCGGGCGAAGCCGATCAGCTGAGGCCAGATGATCGCCCCGCCGTCGCCGGCCACCAGCCCGACCTTCACGTGCGGATCGCCGATCTTTGCCGCCTCGTCGGCGATGATGACGTCGCACAGCAGGGCGATGGTGGCGCCCAGGCCCGCCGCCGCGCCGTTCAGCCGAGCGATGATCGGCTTCTCCAGGTCCAGCAGGCCGCTGACGATCCGCTTGGCGTCATAGGCGATGGCGCGGAACTTCCGGGGATCATTGATCTGCTCGTCGAACCAGTCGAAGTCGCCGCCGGCGCAGAAGGCCCGGTTCTCGCCGGTCAGCACGATGAGGTCGCTGTCCTCGTCATGCTGCAGATCGACGAACAGCTCGGCCAGCTCGTCGTGCATGCGGGCGTCGACGGCGTTCACGGCGTTGCCGCTGAAGCTGCAGACCAGGATCCGCCCATCGCGGCGGAAGGTGAAGCGCTGGTAGTCCTCGAACTTCATCAGGCGGGATCCTCGCTGACACGGACCAGACGGCGTCCGAAGTTCTCGCCCCGGAACAGACCGCAGAAGGCCTCGGCGGCGGACTCCAGGCCGTCGAACTCCTCGATGGCGAACTTCAGCGAGCCGTCGGCGATCCAGTCGGCCATCTGGCTCTGGGCGGCGGCGAACTGGCGGATGTCGTCGAACACGACGAGACCCTCCATGCGGACGCGGTGGGTGATGAAGACGTCGGTGTGCTTCAGGCCGTACCGCTGCTCGACCGGCACATTGTAGTCCGCCACCTGGCCCGAGACGACGACCCGGCCGCGCAGCTTCATCAGCAGCAGGACGCGGTCGACCATCTCGTTGCCGACGTTGTCGAACAGCACGTCGACGCCCTCGGGGCAGGCCGCCTTCATCGCGGCGGTCAGGTCGGGCTCGGCCTTGTAGTCGATGACCGCGTCGAAGCCGGCCTCGTCCTTCAGCCAGGCGCACTTCTTCGGTCCGCCGGCGATGCCGACCACCGTCATGCCCAGCTTCTTGCCTATCTGACCCGCAGTGGCGCCGACCGGGCCGGCGGCGGACGTGACCAGCAGGGTCTCGCCTTCCTTCGCCTGTCCCACGCGGTGCATGCCGAACCAGGCGGTCAGGCCGGGCACGCCCAGGATGCCGATCCAGCAGCCCAGTGGCACGCGGCGGTCGGTGATCTTCTGGATGAAGCCCCGGCCGTCGGACACGAAATGCTCGCGCCAGCCGCCGCCCGCCGCGATCAGGTCGCCAGCCGCGTAGTTAGGGTTCCTGCTCTCGACCACCTGCGCCACGCAGAATCCGTCGATGCCCTCGCCGATCTTCATGGCCCCGGCATAGCTGTCGCCGCCCGACAGGCGCGAGCGCGTGCCGGGATCGACCGAACCGAGAATCACCCGGGCGATGAACTTGCCGTCCTCGAGCGCGGGAAGCGGCAGCGTTTCGAGCCGGAAGTCCTCCGGCGACGGCGCGCCCTCGACATGGCGCGCGAGCACCCAGCGGCGGGTTGTCGTGGTCACTGTTCCTCCTGGGCCGGGTGAGTTCCGGTCTGATACCAGTAAAGCCTGTCAGGCGAAGCGGGTCGCCCCAAAAAGTCGCTCTCCCACAGGGAGAGGGACTGGGCAGAGCCACAATTCCGCCGACGGGCGGGATCGTCTATGGAACCGTATGCACCGCCTGAGCCTTTCCATCGCCCTTCTCGTGCTCGCCGCCGGGCCCGTCCTGGCGCAGGATCGCGGTTCGACGCAGACCCGGCCGAATCTGCGCGACGCCGTCACCGCGCCGCTCGACGACCTGAACCTCAAGCATGTCGACATTCCCGACGTGCTGAAGCGCGCGGTCGCCAGCCCCTACGCGATGGACGGCATGACGCGCTGCGAGCCGATCGCCGCCGAGGTCGGGCGGCTGGACGCGGCGCTCGGGCCGGATCTCGACGAGCCGCCGGCGCCCGACACCCGCACCCGGACCGAGAAGCTCAAACAGGCGGCCGGCGACGCGGTCGTCGGCGCCGTCGAGGACGAAACCCGCAGCGTCCTGCCGTTCCGGGGCTGGGTGCGCAAGCTGTCGGGCGCGGAACGCCGCGACAAGCGTGTGGCCGAGGCCATCACCGCCGGCAAGCTGCGCCGGGCCTATCTGAAGGGCGCCGGCATGCAGAAGAACTGCGCCCCGCCGGCCGCGCCCAGCTGGTTCATGCCGGAGCCGGACGCGAAGGGCGGCGGACTGCTGGCCTGGCTTGCGGGGATCTGGACCGGGATCGTGGGCTGGCTCAGCGGCCTGTTCGGCTGAGTCCCAACGCCGTCGACTTACTCTTCCACGTCATCCTGAGCAGGCCCGAAGGGCCGTGTCGAAGGACGCACGGCCTCACTGCGTCCTTCGACACGCGCCTGCGGCGCTGCTCAGGATGGCGTGGAGGGTTAGGCCCGGGGACATGTACCGTCTTCGGTACGAGTCCCCATCAGCTTGCAAAGCCCTCCTCCTCGATGGAGGAGGGTTGGGTGGTGGTGTATCCGCCGAGCCGAAGCGAAGATCTCAACGGGGCTCAGAGCCCAGTATCGCCCGACCAGCCGCCTCAGTGCCCGCACCACCATCCCCGGCCCTTCCTCCATCGAGGAGGAAGGGAGCAGTGGTCACAGTCCCAGGACGGCCTTGGCCATGATGTTGCGCTGGATCTCGTTGGAGCCGCCGAAGATCGAGGTCTTGCGCATGTTGAAGTAGGTCGGCCCCGACTTGGCGGCCCAGCTGGGGATCGACAGGCTGTTGTCGCCCGAGAGGCCCTTGGCGTGCGGCGCGCCGTAGTGGGCGGCGGCCTCCAGGGTCAGCTCGGTCAGGCGCTGGCCGACCTCGGTGCCCTTGACCTTCAGCAGGCTGGCCTCCGGCCCGGGACCCTTGCCGGAGGCTTCACCGGCCAGGGTGCGCAGCTCGGTGTACTCGAGCGCGGCCAGGTCGATCTCCAGCTCGGCGATCTTGCGGCGGAAGTCGGCGTCCTTCAGCAGCGCCCGGGCGTCGTCGCCGGGCTCGGACGCGGCGAGCTCGCGCAGCTTTTCGATGCCGCGCTTGGAGCGGGCGACGCCGGCGATGCCGGTGCGCTCGTGGCCGAGCAGGTACTTGGCCACCGTCCAGCCCTTGTTCTCCTGGCCGATCAGGTTCTCGACGGGGACCTTCACGTTGTCCAGGAAAACGTCGTTGACCTCGTGGCCGCCCTCGATGGTGATGATCGGGCGCACGGTGATGCCGGGGCTGGTCATGTCGATCAGCAAGAAGGAGATGCCCTCCTGCTTCTTGGCCGTGGCGTCGGTGCGGACCAGGAAGAAGCCCCAGTCAGCGAAGTGGCCTTGCGTGGTCCAGGTCTTCTGGCCGGTGACGACGTAGTAGTCCTTGCCGTCTTCGGTGATCCGCTCGGCCCTGGTCGAGAGGCCGGCGAGGTCGGAACCGGCGCCCGGCTCGCTGTAGCCCTGGCACCACCAGATGTCGCCGTTCATGGTCCCGGGCAGGAACTTCGCCTTCTGCTCAGGCGTGCCGAAGGTGTAGAGCACCGGCCCGATCATGCCGATGCCGAAGCTGGTCTGACTGGTCTGCGCCCGGGCCAGCTCTTCAGAGAAGATGTACTTGCGCACCGAATCCCAGCCGGTGCCGCCGTACTCGACTGGCCAGGACGGCGTCAGCCAGCCCTTGGTGTTGAGGATACGGTGCCAGGAGAGGATATCTTCCTTGGTCAGATGCTCGCCGGCGTCCATCTTGCGGCGGTTCTCGGCCGGGAAGTTGGCCTCGATCCAGTCGCGGACGTCCTTACGGAACTCGGCGTGCTCCGGCAGAAAATCGAGGTCCATCGTGCTTCTCCCATGGCTGCGTACTGGACTCTGACGGCCCGGCTCGGCAGTTTGCGCTCAAACAAGTGTTTCAACGAACATAAGGGGCGACGCGCCATGGCCGCAATCAATTCCGTCACCGACCTGACCAACGAGGGCGATGTCGCCGTCATCACCCTCAACAGCCCGCCGGTGAACGCGCTGTCGGCCAATGTGCGCGACGGCCTGTACGAAGGCTTCAAGGCCGCCATCGCCGATGACTCGGTGAAATCGATCGTCCTGATCTGCGACGGCCGCACCTTCATCGCCGGCGCCGACATCAGCGAGTTCGGCGGCGCTTCCAAGGGCGCCAGCCTGTTCGACGTCCAGAACATTATGGAGAACTCGCCCAAGGCCGTCATCGCCGCGATCCATGGCACGGCCCTGGGCGGCGGTCTGGAAGTGGCGCTGACCGCCCACTACCGCGTGGCGGTTCCGTCGGCCAAGGTCGGCCTGCCGGAAGTGAACCTGGGCCTGCTGCCCGGCGCCGGCGGCACCCAGCGCCTGCCCCGCATCGTCGGCGCCCAGAAGGCGCTGGAGATGATGACCAGCGGCAGCCACGTGCCCGCCAAGGCCGCCAACGCCATGGGCCTGGTCGACGAGATGGTCGAGGAGGGCGCCCTCAAGGCCGGCGCCATCGCCTTCGCGAAGAAGGTCGTCGCCGAGAACTGGCCGCTGAAGAAGGTCCGCGATCGCGAAGTGGCCGGCGGCACGCCGGAGGTCTTCGCCGAATTCCGCAAGGCCAACGCCCGCAAGTTCCGCGGCTTCAAGGCCCCCGAGTCGAACATCCAGTGCATCGAGGCGGCCGCCACCCTGCCCTTCGAGGACGGCCTGAAGGTCGAGCGCACCCTGTTCATGGAGCTGATGACCGGCCCGCAGTCGGCCGCCCAGCGCTATGTCTTCTTCGCTGAACGCGCCGCCAACAAGATCCCCGACGTCGCCGATGACACCGAGATCCTGCCCGTCAAGAAAGTCGGCGTGATCGGCGCCGGCACCATGGGCGGCGGCATCTCGATGAACTTCCTCAACGCCGGCATCCCGGTGAAGATCGTCGAGATGAAGCAGGAGGCCCTCGACCGGGGCCTGGGCGTCATCCGCAAGAACTACGAGAACACCGCCGCCAAGGGCCGCCTGACGACGGACGACGTCGAAAAGCGCATGAGCGCGCTGTCGGGCTCGCTCGACCTCTCCGATCTGGCCGACTGCGACCTGATCATCGAGGCCGTGTTCGAGAACATGGAGATCAAGAAGGACATCTTCGCCAAGCTGGACGCCATCGCCAAGCCGGGCGCCATCCTGGCCACCAACACCAGCTACCTGGACGTCAACGAGATCGCCTCGGCCACCAGCCGTCCCGAGAGCGTGATCGGCCTGCACTTCTTCTCGCCGGCCAACGTCATGCGCCTGCTGGAAATCGTGCGCGGCGACGCCACGTCCAAGCCGGTCATCGCCACCTCGATGAAGCTGGCCAAGACCATCGGCAAGGTCGGCGTCCTCGTCGGCGTCTGCCCGGGCTTCGTCGGCAACCGCATGCTGTCGTCCCGCCAGCAGCAGGCCCAGGCGCTGGTCGCCGAGGGCGCCATGCCCTGGGACGTCGACCGCGTCCTCTACGACTTCGGCTTCCCGATGGGTCCGTTCGCGATGAGCGACCTCGCCGGCCTCGACATCGGCTGGAGCAAGGAGACCAACAAGAGCGAGACCATCCGCGACAAGCTCTGCGAACTGGATCGCCGCGGCCAGAAGACCGGCGCCGGTTATTACGACTACGACGAGAAGCGCAACGCCAAGCCCTCGCCGGTCACCGAGCAGATCATCAAGGACTTCGCCGCCAAATCGGGCGTCAACGCCCGCACGGTCGACGACCAGGAGATCCTCGAGCGCACCATCCTGCCGATGATCAACGAGGGCGCGAAGATCCTCGAAGAGGGCAAGGCGATCCGCGCGTCGGACGTCGATACCGTCTGGATCAACGGCTACGGCTGGCCCGTCTACCGCGGCGGCCCGATGCACTACGGCGACAGCCTCGGCCTGGCCCACGTCGTGGCGCGGCTGAAGGAGTACCAGGACAAGCACGGCGACTTCTTCAAGCCGTCCGCCCTGCTCGAAAAGCTCGCCGCCGAAGGCAAGGGCTTCAAGGACCTGTAGTGAGTCACTGCGTGCTTCGACACGCGCTCTTCGAGCGCTGCTCAGCATGACTAGCGATAGTCATCCTGAGCAGCCGCGGAGCGGCGTGTCGAAGGACGCAATGCGCCAACGGAGTGACCTGGCGTGAACCTCTCCCTCGACCAGATGATCGCCGGGGACTTCGGGACTGTTCCCGACCTCATCCGGCTGTACGCCCGGGAGAAGCCGACGCACCCGGCGCTGGTCCAGGACGGCCGGTCGCTGAGCTACGCCGAGCTCGACGCGCTGATGGACCGCATCGCCGCCGGCCTGCAGCGGGACGGTCTGACGCAGGGCCAGGCGGTCTCGGTCTGCGCCACGACCTCCATCGAATACGCCGCCCTCTTCCTCGGCGGCCTGCGCGCAGGGGCCGCTGTCGCGCCGATCGCGCCCTCGTCCACGCCCGACCAGATCGTGGCCATGGTCAACGACAGCGGCGCGGGCCTGTTCTTCCTCGACAAGGGCGTCGCCGCGGAGATGGGCGACAAGCTCAGCGACGTCGTCACCCGGCAGATCGCGCTCGACGGCTCCGACGTCGGCCTGCCCTTCGCGCAGTGGCTGCCGGCGGAGGGCATTGAACCGAAGCCGGTGACCATCGGCCCGAAGGACCCGTTCAACATCATCTACAGCTCGGGCACGACGGGCACGCCCAAAGGCATCGTCCAGAGCCACGGCATGCGCTGGCGCCATCTGGCCCCGCGTCCCGACGGCATCGGCTATGGCCCGGACGCGGTCGGCTTCATCTCCACGCCGCTCTACTCCAACACCACCCTGGTCTGCTTCTTCCCGACCCTGGCGGGCGGCGGGATCATGGTCATGCTGCCGAAGTTCGACGTGCTGAAGTGGCTTCAGGCCGCACAGGACAACCGCGTCACCCACGCCATGCTGGTGCCGGTGCAGTACCGCCGCCTGCTCGAGCACCCCGACTTCGACAAGTACGACCTCTGCAGCTTCCAGATGAAGTTCGCCACCAGCGCGCCCTTCCCGGCCGAGCTGAAGAAGCAGGCCATCGAGCGCTGGCCGGGCGGGCTGACCGAATACTACGGCATGACCGAGGGCGGCGGCGGCTTCATGCTGCAGGCCCACCTCTACCCGGACAAGCTGCACACCGTGGGCCTGCCCAGCCCGGGCGCGGTCATCAAGCTGATCGACGAGGAGGGCAACGAGGTCGGCCCCGGCGAGGTTGGCGAGATCATCGGCCGCTCGCCCGCGACCATGAGCGGCTACCACAACCAGCCGGGCAAGACGTCCGAGGCGCAGTGGGTCTGTCCGGAGACCGGCGACCGCTACATCCGCACCGGCGACGTCGGCCGGCTGGACGAGGACGGCTTCCTGACCCTGATGGATCGCCGCAAGGACATGATCATCACCGGCGGCTTCAACGTTTATCCCAGCGACCTGGAAGCGGTGCTGATGCAGCACGAGGCCGTCGCCGAGGCCGCCGTGATCGCCGCCCCCTCCGACCAGTGGGGCGAGACGCCGGTGGCCTATGTGGCGCTGAAGGACGGCGCGACGGCGACGCCCGACGCGCTGAAGGCCTTCACCAACGGCCAGGTCGGCAAGACCCAGCGACTTGCCGACGTCGTGCTGATCGACGTCCTGCCCCGCAGCCACATCGGCAAGGTCCTGAAGCGGGAGTTGCGGGACGCCTATGTGGCGCTGGGCCGCAAGGTCTGATGCTGACGGGGACATGCACTTTAGTGCGTGTCCCCCGCCGCTTTCGAACTAGGAAGCTGCTCGGGACACGCACTGAAGTGCATGTCCCGGTTCTAAGCCGCTTCCGCCCTCGCCCGGTTCGCCTGCGCCGTGATCTCGAACGAGCGCAGGCGGGCGGCGTGGTCGTGGACCGAGGCGGTGACCATCAGCTCGTCCGCGCCCGTGTACGCCACGAAGTCGGCCAGTCCCTTGCGTACCGTCTCCGGCCCGCCGACGATCGAGCAGCGCAGGGCCTGGGCGAGGCGCGCCGAGGCCATGCCGTCGAGCCGGTCGCCAAAGCCCTCCAGCGGCGGCGGCAGCCTGCCGGGCGTGCCCATGGCCATGTTCACGAACGCCTGCTGCAACGAGGTGAACAGTAGCTTCGCCTCCTCGTCCGTATCGGCGGCGATGATGTTGATCCCCAGCATGACGTGGGGCTTGTCGAGGTATTCCGACGGCTCGAACTTCGCCCTGTAGGCGGCGACGGCGGCCTCCATCTCCTGCGGCGCGAAGTGGGAGGCGAAGGCGTAGGGCAGGCCCAGGGCGGCGGCCAGATGGGCGCCGAACTGGCTGGAGCCGAGGATCCAGACCGGCACGTTCGTCCCCTCCCCCGGCGTGGCGACCACGCCCTGGTTGGGTGCGGCGGGCTTGAGGAAATGCAGCAGCTCGACGACGTCCTGCGGGAAGCGGTCGACGTCCCCGACCATGGTCCGGCGCAGGGCGCGGGCGGTCAACTGGTCGGTCCCCGGCGCCCGGCCAAGGCCCAGGTCGATGCGCGGGCCGTAGAGCTCGGCCAGGGTGCCGAACTGCTCGGCGATCTGCAGCGGCGCGTGATTGGGCAGCATGACGCCGCCGGCGCCGACCCGGATGGTCGAGGTCCCCTCCGCCACATGGCCGATGACCACGCTGGTCGCGGCGCTGGCAATGCCGCGCATGTTGTGGTGCTCGGCCAGCCAGAACCGGTTGTAGCCCCAGCGTTCGGCATGCTGCGCCAGGTCGCGGCTGTTGTGCAGCGCCTGCCTGACGGTGGAGCCCTGGACGACAGGGGCGAGGTCGAGAACGGATAGCGTGGTCATGGGGGGCATATGGGTAGCCGGAGGTTGAGCGGGAGGGGGCGATCATCCTCTCCCCTTGGGAGAGGTGGCCCGGCGGAGCCGGGTCGGAGAGGGACGCGCTGGGCCTGACGTCTTGCGGCAGCGCCTCCCTCTCAGTCATGGCTCCGCCATGACAGCTCTCCCACAGGGAGAGCACGACCGGGTCACGGAATCAGCAGCACCCGCCCGACCGCCTGCCGGCTCTCGATATAGGCATGCGCGCCCGCAGCGTCCGACAGCGGAAACTCGCGGTCGATGACGACCTTGAACACGCCCTTGGCCGCGTCCTCGATTAGGCCCTGGATCATGTCGTGGGCGCGGTCGGTCATGATCTCGGCGCCGAGGAAGACGCCGCTGAGGCTGCGATTGCCGCCCATCAGGCTGGAGACGTCCACCGTCATCGGCTCGCGGCCGGCATTGCCGACCATCGAGCAGCGGCCGCGATAGGCGAGCGAGGCCAAGGACCCGGCCAGGGTGGCGCCGCCGACGCTGTCGACGACCAGGTTGACGCCCTTCTTGTCGGTGATCTTCATCACCGCCCGGGCGATATCCTCGGCCTTGTAGTTGATGCCGTGGTCGAGGCCGTAGGCCTTGAGCCGCTCCAGCCGCTCGTCGGTGGAGGCGGTGGCCAGCACGGTCGCGCCGGCCGCCTTGGCCAGCTGGATGGCGGCCAGGCCCACGCCCGAGGCGCCGGCCTGGACCAGCACGGTCTCGCCGGCCTTGAGGCGGCCGAACTCGAACAGGCAGTCGTGGGCGGTGCCGAAGGCGACCGGGATCACGGCGGCGAGGCGCGGATCGAGGCTGTCGGGAATCGGCCAGCAGTTGCGGGCCGGCACCGGGCGCAGCTCGGCGTGGCTGCCGTGGCTGTCGACGGTGGCGACCTTCTGGCCGACCTTCAGATGGGTGACCTCCGACCCGACCTCGACGATCTCGCCGGACGCCTGATAGCCGACGATGTGCGGTACGGTCGCCAGCGGCCCGCGCCAGCGGTTCAGCGTGTCGCCGCCCTCGATGCTGACCGCCAGCACCCGGATGATGACGCCCTTGGGGTGGCAGACGGGGTCCGGAACGTCCTCGTAACGGAGGACGTCGGGGGTTCCGTTCTCGTAGTAGACGGCGGCTTTCATGGGGGGGGATTCCTTGGGGACATGCACTTCAGTGCGTGTCCCGCGCAGCTTTGGCTGAAATCGTGGGTGTTCGAAGCGGTTGGGGACACGCACTGAAGTGCATGTCCCCGGTCGTGGTCAGCCCCACACCGGCGGCTTGCGGCCGGCCCAGGGCAGTTCCTTTTCCAGCTGGCCCGCCAGCCGGTAGAGCGTCGCCTCGTCGCCGAACTGGCCGGTGAACATCATGCCCAGCGGCAGGTTGTCCGCGCTCTGCCACAGCGGCAGGGACAGGCTCGGCTGGCCGGTGAAGTTGAACGGCGGGGTGGTGCCGTAGGTGGCGGCCTGGCGCTTGTCGAACTCCTTCACATCCACCGTCAGAGGATCGAGCCAGTCGATGCGCGGCGAGGGATGGCTCATGGTCGGGGTCAGGAAGACGTCGAAGGCCTGGAAGCGCTCGAGGATCTGGATGTTGAGCAGCCGCAGCGTCTGCCAGCCCCACAGCGCCTGCTGGCCGGAGACGCGGCGGCCGCCGTCGTAACCGCGCTGGGCGAGCGGTCCCAGTTCGCCCGGTTCCGGCTCGCGGCCGAGCAGCTCGACCCAGCGCTGCATCGAGGCGGCGAAGTTGGACGCCGAGACCAGCCCCTGGGCGCGGTAGAGCAGGCGGTAGTCGATGCCGAGGCCCATCTCGAAGACGTCGTGGCCGAGCGCCTTGAGCGTTTCGACCGTCTTCTGCGTCGCGGCGAGCATCTCCTCGCCCATGGGGCGGCCGCTGGGCGTCTCGTTGGACCAGGCGATGCGCAGCTTGCCGGGGCTGCGGCTGACCTCCTCGAGGAAGGGCCGCTCCTTCTTCGGATGGGTGAAGGGGTCGCCCGGCTGCGGGCCGTCGGTGGCGTCGAGCATGGCGGCGCTGTCCCGCACCGTGCGGCTGACCACATGGTGGACCGAGAAGCCGACGGCGCCGTCGGTGACCTCGCAGATCGGGGTGCGGTCGCGGGTGATCTTCATTCCGACCAGACCGCAGTTGGCGGCCGGAATGCGGATGGAGCCGAGGCCGTCGCTGGCATGGGCCAGCGGGACCATGCCCGAGGCCGTGGCGCTGGCCGCGCCGCCGGAGGAGCCGCCGGAGATGTGTTCCGGGTTCCAGGGATTGCCGCAGGGGCCCAGCCGCTCGGACTGGGTGACACCCGGAATGCCGAACTCCGGCGTGTTGGTCTTGCCCAGCAGCACGACGCCGCTGTTTCGGTACCGGCGAACCAGCTCGCTGTCGGCGTCGTCCGAGGGAACCTGGGCGTACATCGAGCCCGAGCTGCGCGGCCAGCCGGTGACCTTGGCCCCGAGATCCTTGATCAGGAAGGGCACGCCCTTGAAGGGTCCGTCCGGCAGCGGTCCGGCGGCGACCTTGCGGGCCTCGTCATAGGCCTTGTGGACCACGGCGTTGAGTGTGGGGTTGTGGCGCTCGATCCGCTCGATGGCCGCCTCGACCAGCTCGGCCGGCGAGACCTGGCCCGTCTTCACCAGCGCGGCCAGGCCCAGGCCGTCGTGATCCGCATATTCGGTGAACGCCATCTGTCTCTCCCGTGATGTTCTATCGCGCGGCGAGGAAGGCGAGCTTCTCCACCGGCGGCAGGTCGTGCGCCTGCGTCCTCAGACTTTGAAACGACTGTTCGGCCGCGTCGAGCGCGAAGTCGATGTCGGCGTCATTCATCGCCGCGCAGAGGAACATGTTGTGCCACGGGTGGACGTAGACGCCGCGCGCCAGCATGGCGCTGGACCAGCAGAAGCCCTTGCGCAGGTCGGGGTCGTCATCGAACAGGAACAGCGGCATGGTCGCCGGCCCGGTCTGGCGAAAGCCGAAGCCCGCCATGGCCGCGCGCTCGGCAAGGCCGGTCCGCAGCCGTTCGCCAAGCATCTGGATGCGCTCCAGATAGTCGGTCTCACGCACCAGCTTCAGCGTTTCCAGTCCCGCCGCCATGGCCGCACCGGCGTACCAGAAGGAGCCGGTGACATAGATCGAGGCGGCGCCGGCCCGGGCGCTGTCGCTGCCCAGCAAGGCCGAGATCGGGTGGCCGTTGGCGATGCACTTGCCCCAGGTCGACAGGTCCGGCCGCACGCCGATAGCCTCCCAGCTGCAGTCGCGGACGATGCGGAAACCGGCGCGAACGTCGTCGACGACCAGCATGGCCCCGCATTCGTCGGCCAGCGCCCGCGCGCGGCGGGCGTAGGCGGGGTCGGGCGCGGCCTGGTCAACAAAGGCGTCGTGGCGGAACGGCGCGGCGAAGATGGCGGCCAGATCATCGCCGGCCTTGGCCACGGCGGCCTCGAGGCTGGCGATGTCGTTGTAGACGCAGAAGACCTGGTTGGCCCTGTCCTCGGCCGTGGTGCCGCCGGGCCGGGGCGTGCACCAGGGCGCGGCGCCGTGATAGGCGCCCCGGGCCAGCACGATGGTCTTGCGGCCGGTCTGGGCGCGGGCGGCCATCATCGCCATGGTGGTGGCGTCCGTGCCGTTCTTGCAGAACATCGCCCAGTCGGCGTGGCTGACCATCGCGGTCATGGCCTCGGCCAGTTCGACCATCAGGGGCGAGGGACCGGTCAGGGCGTCGCCCTGGCCGAGGCGGCGCGCGTAGGCGGCGTCGATCTCGGGCTGGGCGTAGCCGAACAGGCTGGGCCCGTAGGCGCACATGAAATCGAGATAGCGGCGGCCGTCGACGTCGGTGATCCAGGCGCCGTCGCCGCTGGCGAAAAACTGCGGATATTCGTCGGGCAGCAGGGCGACCGACTGGTGGCCATACATGCCGCCGGGGATCACCGCCTCGGCGCGGCGGCGAAGGTCGCGGTCAACACTGTTGGAGCCGGCCATGGAATCCTCCCGCGCGGTCGTTGAGCGCCGCCTTGGACAGGGACGATATCAACGCCTCGCGGGAGGGCAACGCTTGTGGAGTCGGGATCAGGTCCCGCCGCCGTTCCAGATGTCTTCGCTGATGCCGATGAACACCGAGATGTTCATCTCGAGATTCTTCCGGGTGATGCCGTCATCGAAGATGACGTAGCGGTTGATGTCGAGCGAGTTGTCGCCACCGTTGCGCGCGCTGACCGCCATCCGGTCGATCTCCTTCACACGGCGATCGACTTCGGCATTGCTGTCCTGGGTGAAGCCGGCGCTGAGGTTCAGGCCCTTGCAGCGCTTGGGCGTGCCCGTGCAGACCGTGCCATAGGCTAGGAACTTCATGCCCTGGCGGACTTGCCGTAGACATAGAGCGCGCCCGATTCTTCGGTGCCGGAATCGGTGACGGTGACGCCAAGGTTTGCGAACGCCTGCTTCACATCATCGATCCCCCAGTCGTTCAGGAGATTGCCCTGGGCGGCGGCCGGTGTCGCGGCGGCCGCCATCAAGAATGCGCCGGCGACGGCAATAGACTTCATCATCATTTTCACCATGTGTTCCTAGATTTCTCCCCAGATGCTTTCAGCGATACCCGTGAATACCTGGACGTTGAGCCGGAGATTGTCGCGATGGACGCCGTAGTCGAAGATCAGGTACCGAGAGAGCAGCATACCCTTGGAACCGTCGTTCGAAACCGCGATCGCGGCGTACTGCGGGGCCCACTTCTTCACCGCCACGTCGACCTCGGCGTCGGAGTCCATGGTGAAACTGGTTTGCAGCAAAGCGCCCTTGCAGCGTTTTGCGCCGTCGGCGCCTTCGCAGACACGCCCGGTGATCGTGAACTTGAGGCCCTCGGCTGTCTTGGCGGCGATGTAGGGGTCCTTGGTATTGTCTTCCCGCGTCACCGTCGCGCCGGCGGCGACGACCGCCTGCCGCATGTCGGCGATACCCCAGTCGGGAATGTAGGACTGCGCCTGGGCGGCCCCGGCGAATGAGACCGCGATAACCAGCGCGCCGCCGGCCAGCATGGATTTGATCGTCACATCTACCCCCAAGAAAAGCTGCGACCTGACACCAGCCTGTACCCGGATCGTCGTTACGCCAGCAGGTCGACCCCGTCAGAATGGCGCCTGATCCAGGCGGCCGCATAACCGCAAAGGGGGGTAATCTTCAGGCCCCGGGCCCGGGCGTCGGCGACCACGCCCGCCATCAGCCGCCCGGCTGTACCGCCGCCTCGCAAGGCGGGCGGCGTGAAGACGTGGTCGATGATCAGCCGCCCGTTCTCAAGCCGATAGTCGGCGTAGGCGGTCTGGTCCGCTTCGATCAGTTCGTAGCGGCAGGCGGCGGTGTTGTCGGCAATCTCGGTCATTCCTCACTATAGGCATCTCGCGCCGACGGGCGATCCCGGATATCGTCGGACATCGGCCGTTCAGGGCGTTCACACCCTGAGCAACCTTGCCGGCGTCTGGCATGCGGAATCCACCCTGGCCGCGCCTGACCGGCCCTCAGGTGATCAGGGCGGCGTGCCGTAGGCGGTCGCTGATCAGGAAGCGGCGTCGCATGCACTGGTCCCGCCGGACCTCAAGGGCGCGCGGCCACCGGCCGGCTAGGCCAGCTCGACCGCCATGGCGGTGGCTTCGCCGCCGCCGATGCAGAGGCTGGCAAGACCCCTCTTGCCTCCCCGCGCCGTCAGCGCCGCCAGCAGGGTGGTCAGCACCCGGGCGCCGGATGCGCCGATGGGGTGGCCCAGCGCCGTGGCCCCGCCGTTGACGTTCAGCTTCTTGCGCGGGATGCCCAGTTCGCGCTGGGCGATCATGGCGACCACGGCGAAGGCCTCGTTGACCTCGAACAGGTCGACGTCCTCGACGCTCCAGCCGGCCTTCTTCAACGCCTTGCGCATGGCCGGAACCGGCGCGGTGGTGAACAGGCCCGGTTCATGGGCGTGGGCGGCGTGGGCGACGACACGCGCCACGATCGGCAGGCCGAGCTCCCGGGCCACCGACTCGCGGGTCATCACCAGGGCCGCGGCCCCGTCGCTGATCGAGGAGGCGTTGGCGGCGGTGATCGTGCCGTCCTTCGCGAAGGCCGGTTTCAGGGTCGGGATCCTGGCGGGATCAGCCTTGCCCGGCTGCTCGTCGACCGAGACGACCTCCTCGCCCTTGCGGGTCTTGACCGTCACCGGGGTGATCTCGCCTGCGAAGGCGCCGCTGTCGATGGCGGCGCGGGCGCGGGTCAGGCTCTCGATGGCGTAGGCGTCCTGGTCCTCGCGGGTGAACTGGTAGGCGCGGGCCGAGTCCTCGGCGAACGAGCCCATCAGCCGGCCCGGCTCATAGGCGTCCTCGAGGCCATCCAGGTACATGCTGTCGCTGATCGTGTCGTGGCCGATACGGGCCCCGCCGCGATGCTTGGTCATCAGGTAAGGGGCGCCCGACATACTCTCCATGCCGCCCGCGACGATGATGTCGGCGGAACCGGCGGCCAGGGCGTCATGGGCCATGATCGCGGCCTGCATGCCGCTGCCGCACATCTTGTTGACGGTGGTGGCTTCGACCGACAGGGGCAGGCCGGCGGCCAGCGCCGCCTGGCGGGCGGGCGCCTGGCCCAGGCCCGCGGGCAGGACGCAGCCCATGAAGATCTGTTCGACCTTGTCGCCGGCGACTCCGGCACGCTCCAGCGCGGCGCGCACGGCGGCGGCGCCCAGATCGGTGGCCTTCACGCCGGACAACGCGCCCTGGAACCCTCCCATCGGGGTGCGGGCGTAGGAGGCGATCACGACAGCATCATGGGACATGGCGGGGCTCCTTGTTGTTCGAGGGGTCATGTGCGCCGTCCGGATTGATCGGGCAAGTCCGCCGACCCGCCGGCCTCGAACAGTTGACGGCCGTGGAAAGCTGGACGGGTACGTCCAGAATAACAACCCGGTTGCTTTCCCTTCAGGGAAACCACATTCTGCGGCCATGGGCAGAACAGCAAACTATTCCCGGCAAACCTGCGGCATCGCCGGGACGCTGGAGATCGTCGGCGATCCCTGGACGATCCTGATCCTGCGCGACGCCTTTCTCGGCGTGCGCCGCTTCGAGCAATGGCAGGAGCGACTGGGCGTCGCGCGCAACGTGCTGGCCGCCCGGCTCAAGACGCTCGTGGCGCACGGGGTGATGGAGACCCGCCCCTATTCGACCCGCCCGCCCCGCAACGAATATGTGCTGACCGCCAAGGGCCAGGACCTGCGTGGCGTGCTGCTGACCCTGGCCGACTGGGGCAACCGCCACGTCTATGACGGCGCGGGTCCTGTCCAGTTCATCCATGACCATTGCGGCCAGCCCTTCACGCCGAAGATCGCCTGCCAGGCCTGTGGCGAGGCCCTGATCCCGGGCGACCTGCGGCATGTGCACATGAACGCGGACGCGCCGACCGTGGGCGAGGCTCTGGCCGGAGCCGACGCGGACAGGGGTTCGTAACCGCTTCCACCGTGGCCCGACGCGGTCGGGCCGGTCATGGATGGTGAATCCGCTGGCATCCTGCGGGCTTCGACACGCACCCGTCGGGTGCTGCTCAGCATGACTGTGTTGGGTAGCGTTCCAGCCTAGTCATCCTGAGCAGCCGCGCAGCGGCGTGTCGAAGGACGCAAGGCATGGACAGCGTTCACGGCCGACCCGAACATGTCGGGCGATGACGGAACCGTCGAAATCGGCGACAGTCTCGCCCGTCACGCACTCCGGGGGAGCAAATCCAATGGACGATCTGGCTTCGGCGAAGGTGATCACCTTCATCCTCACGCGGGACCGGGCAGCCTCGACGGCCTGGTACGCAGACGGCCTCGGCCTGCCGGTGGTCGCGGCGGACGACGGCTTCGCCAGCGTGCTGGACCTGAACGGAACGCTTCTGCGGATCACCCAGATCGACGGCTACCAGCCCTCGGCCCACCCCGCCCTGGGCTGGGAGGTCCCCGACATCGCCGCCACGATCAGGACCCTGGTCTCGAGGGGCGTGACCATGACCGTCTACGAGGGCTTCGGCCAGGATGCGCTGGGCGTCTGGACCTCGCCGGACGGCAAGGCCAGGGTCGCCTGGTTCAACGACCCGGACGGCAACGTCCTCAGCCTGACGCAGTGCTGACGGTCGACCGACCGCGCTTCATTTATGGTTAAAGCAACCTTGCCATGATGGCGGCTGGGTAATCCGGGGCCATCGCGTTGCGCAGTCTGATCGCCGCCGTCGAGCGTATCGAACCGCTGTCCGTGTCCGGCCGCGTGGCGGCCGTGAACGGGCTGCTGATCGAGGCGCGGGGCGGTATGTCCCACCTGCCCATCGGCGCGCGGGCCGAGATCGAGCGGCGCGGTGCGACCCCGCTGCCCGCCGAAGTGGTCGGCTTCCGCGACACCCGCGCCCTGCTCATGCCCTTCGGCCCCGTCGAGGGCGTCGCGCCGGGGGCCGAGATCCGCATCCAGCCGGACGGGGGCCTGGTCCGGCCGACGAAGGCCTGGCTCGGCAGAATCGTCGACGCCTTCGGCCAGCCCATCGACGGCAAGGGTCCCCTGCCCCAGGGCCAGGCGTCCTATCCGCTCCGCGCCGCGCCGCCGCCGGCCCATGCCCGCGGGCGGGTGGGCGAGCGGCTGGATCTGGGCGTCAAGGCGATGAACGTCTTCACCACCACCTGCCGCGGCCAGCGCCTGGGCATCTTCGCCGGCTCGGGCGTGGGCAAGTCGGTGCTGCTGTCGATGCTGGCCCGCCAGGCCGACTGCGACTCCGTCGTCGTCGGGCTGATCGGCGAACGCGGTCGCGAGGTGCGCGAGTTCATCGAGGAGACCCTCGGCGAGGAAGGCCTGCGGCGCGCCGTCGTCATCGTCGCCACCTCCGACGAGCCGGCGTTGAAGCGGCGTCAGGCCGCCTACATGACCCTGGCCGTGGCCGAGGCGCTGCGCGACCAGGACCTGGAAGTGCTCTGCCTGATGGATAGCGTGACCCGCTTCGCCATGGCCCAGCGCGAGATCGGCCTCGCCGCCGGCGAGCCGCCGACCACCAAGGGCTACACCCCGACCGTCTTCACCGAGCTGCCCAAGCTGCTGGAGCGCGCCGGGCCCGGTCCGGTGCGGCCCGACGGCACCACGGCGGGGCCGATCACAGGCCTGTTCACGGTGCTGGTCGACGGCGACGACCACAACGAACCCATCGCCGACGCCGTGCGCGGCATTCTCGATGGCCACATCGTGATGGAAAGAAGCATCGCCGAGCGCGGACGCTTCCCGGCCATTAACGTCCTCAAGTCCATAAGTCGCACCATGCCCGGCTGCCAGCTGCCCCATGAGCGTCAGATCGTGAAGTCCGCGAGGCAGGCCCTCTCGGCCTACAGCAACATGGAAGAGCTGATCCGGATCGGCGCCTATCGCGCCGGGTCGGACCCGCAGATCGACCGCGCCATTCAGCTGAACCCGGACCTGGAGGCCTTCCTGTCACAGGACAAGGACGAGACCGCCACGCTGGACGACTGCTTCAACCGCCTCGACGGCATTCTCACGGGTAGCGTTCAGTGAAGGCGATGAAGTCCCTGATCCGTATCTCGACCCACGAGGTCGAGACGCTGCAGAAGCGCCTGGCCGAGATCGTCGACCGGCGCACCACCGCCGAACTGCGCCTGGTCGTGCTCGAGGCCGAGGGCGAGGCCGAGCTGCTGCGCGCCCGCGACGACGCCGAGGCCGGCTGGTACCTCGCCGGCTTCCACGAAGGGCTCAAGCAGCGCAAGGGCGCCGTCCAGGCTGACATCGACGCCATCGGCCGCGAGGAGGCGGGCGCCCGCGACGCGCTGTCGGAGGCCTTCGAGGCCCTGAAGAAGTACGAGCACGTCAACGACGCCCACGCCACCGCCGCCCGCAAGGAACAGGACCGCCGCGACACCGCCGCCCTCGATGAGCTGGGCCTGCGGCGGATGTCGGGCCGGTGAAGACGCGCTCCATCGGGGACAGGTTAAGGTGTCCCAAGGGACACCTTAACCTGTCCCCGATGCTCTCACGCCGCGCCGCCCTCGCCTCGGGGCTCAGCCTCGCCCTGACCGCCTGTTCGCGCGAGCCCGCCGCCGCCCAGCCCGTCGACGGCACGCCCCTCAAGTCACTCGCCCCGTTCCCGGTCGGGGTCGCGGTTCAGGCCGCGCAGCTGGGCGACTCCGCATGGACCTCGCTGGCCGCCACCCACTTCACCCAGCTCACCGCCGAGTGGGAGATGAAGATGGAGTATGTGGTCCAGGCCGACGGGTCGTTCCGCTTCGACCGCGCCGACGCCATAGCCGCCTTCGCCCGCGACCGGGGCATGCGGCTCTTCGGCCATACGCTGGTCTGGTACGCCAACGAGCCGGAGGCCTTCGCCCGACTGGACGAGAGCCGTCAGAGCTTCGCCGGCGCCCTGACCAACTATATCACCGCCATGGTCGGCCGCTATCGCTGGCTGGCGTCGGGCTGGGACGTGGTCAACGAGCCGATCAAGGACGACGGCTCCGGGCCTCGCGACAGCCTGTGGAGCCGCAAGCTGGGCCAGATCGGCCACTTCCAGGTCGCGTTCGAGGCGGCCCGCGCCGCCGATCCTCAGGCGGTGCTGTTCACCAACGACTACCACCTGGAGAGCAAGCCGGCGAAACTGGCCAGCTACATGCGGCTGATCGAGCAGCTGCTGGACGCGGGCGTGCCGCTGGGCGGCATCGGCTGCCAGACGCATCTGGACGCCGACCTCCCCGCCGGGGCAATCACGCGGACGCTGAAGGCGCTCGCCGGCTTTGGCCTGCCGATCCATCTGTCGGAACTGGACATCTCGATCGTCGGCGGCGGGCTGCTGGCCGACCGGGCCGCCGCCGAGCGGCGGCAGGAAGCGCTTTACGGCGAGGCGATGGCCGCCTTCGCCGCCCTGCCGCAGCGCCAGCAGTTCGCCTTCACCGTCTGGGGTCTGCGCGACGGCGACAGCTGGCTGACCCGCGAGAACAGCCGCGACGCCCCGCTGATGTTCGACAGCGCAGGGCGACCGAAGTCAACCTACGGCGCGGTGGTGAGGGCGTTGCGCGGCCGCGGCTGATCGCGCGGCCAGCACGGCTCCCGGCGACCAAAGCTCCGTATTCTGCCTGACATACAGGCCGCCAAATTGAGCAACTTCGTTTCGACCGACAAAGATGCGGCAAATATACAGGCCGGTAACAATCTCGGTGAAAGCTTACCCGAATCATTGAGATGGGTGACTCTATGCGCGCTTCGAAGGGCTTTCAGAAATCAGTGGTTGGATTCCAGACCCTGGTGATCGGCCTGATGCTGGTCACCGCCGCCGTCAGCGTCGTGACGTTGCAAGCCCTGCGGGTCAATGGACCGGTCTACGGCGAGGTCGTCCGCGGCAAGGATCTGATCGCCGATATCCTGCCTCCTCCTGCGTACGTCATCGAAGCCTATCTCGAGACCAGCCTGCTGCGCACCGCCGGCAAGGACGAACATGAGGCCCGGTTCGCGCGATTGGGCGTACTGCACGAAGAGTTCCGGGCCCGTCAGACCTACTGGGCGGAGTCCTCGCTGAAGGCTCAGCTCAAGACCGCCATCCTGGAAGAGGTCGGCGAAACGGGCGAGCGGTTCTGGACGGCGGTCGAACAGGCCTATCTGCCCGCGGTCGAGGGCGGCGACGCCGAGGCGATTGAAGCGGGGTTTCGCACCGTTTCGGCGGCCTACGCCGAGCACCGCGGCGCCGTGGACGCCCTGGTCGCCCTGACGAACCAGGCCAATCAGGGAACCGAGCAGCTCGCCCGATGGGGAACCGCCGTCGGCGCGATCCTTCTCCTCGGCATCCTCGGCGCCACCATTGTCCTGACCCGCCGGCAGGGGCGGCGGATCATCCGCGAGGTCGCCACGCCGCTGACCGACCTCACCTCGACCATGAGCCAGCTGGCGGGCGGCGACAATACGGTCCGGATCGATCACACCGAGCGAACAGACGAGCTCGGCGAGATGGCCAGGGCCCTGAGTCATTTCCGGGAACAGGCGGAGGAGACCGGCCGGCTGCGCGCCCAGCAGCTTGAGACCGCCGAGCGCGTCCGGCGCGATCAGGCGGAGGGCGAACAGAAGCGCGCGATCGCGCTGATGGACATGGCCCAGCGCGTCGAAGAGGAAACGCGCAGCGCCGTGAGCATCGTGGCCGAGAGTTCGCGGATGATGACCAGCGAGGCCGGCGCCATGGCTCGACTGGCGAACGACGTCGACAAGCGGAGCGGCGTGCTGTCGGTCGCCGCGACAGCCACGCTGGCACGGACCCGCTCGACCGTGGCGCTCGCCGACAGCCTGGACGCCGCCATCCTGAACATCCGTCAGGAGGTGGAGGCGGCCCGGACCACTTCGGACGCGGTCACGGCCGCGGCCGGCGAGGCGGACGTCGCCATCGGCAAGCTCAACGCGGCTGTAGCCCAGATCTCGCACGTCACCGAGGTCATCGACGACATCGCCCGGCAAACCAACCTGCTGGCCCTTAACGCCGGGGTCGAGGCCGCCCGCGCCGGCGACAGCGGCAAGGGCTTCGCGGTCGTCGCGCAGGAAGTCCGGGTCCTGGCCCGTCAGACCGCCGAAGCGACCGCCAACATCCGCGGCCTGATCAACGGCGTGGACGAATCGGCCCAGGAAACGGCCGGCGCCGTCGGCGGCATCACCCGCAGGATCACGGCCATGGAACGCGCCAGCGCCGCCATCGCCGCCGCCGTGGAGCAGCAGGCGCAGGCGACGGACGCCATCGCCTCCAGCATGGCCGAGACCAGCCAGACGGCCGAGCAGATGGCTACCGACATCGCGGCGGTGACGACCGAGGCCCGGCGGGCCGGCGAGATCGCCTCATCCGTAGATCGCCTGTCCGTCGAGGTGGGAGACTCGGTCGCCTCGCTCAGCGAGACCCTGGGGCGGGTCGTCCGCACCTCGACGGACGAGGTGGAGCGCCGCAAGCACCCTCGCTTCGAAGTCGAGTTGCCGGTTCGGGTCTGGGACGGCCGTTCGGAGATCCGGGCCGTCCTGCACGACATCTCGCTTGGCGGCGCGGCAGTCCTATCGGGCGAACAGCCCTTCCAGGGCGACGTCCAGATCAGCATCGCCGGGCTGACCGCCCCGCTGATCGGGCGAACCCTGCGCTTCAACGACGGTATCGCGCACGTCGAGTTTCTGGCCGAGGGGGTCGACACCGACGCGCTCGAGGCTCTCATCGCCAACGCCGGCGGCCGACGCGCCGCCTGACGTCGCCGCCGAGACAGGCAGATCCGGTCGGACGACCGGGCCTTTGGTGGAAGAGCTCTACTGACCGTCCTGCGGCGGAACCGGTCGCTTGAGCACATGGTCGGCGTCGCTGGCCTGGCGCAGGGCGCGCAGATCGTCAGCGATGCGGAAGACGGCGACGTACAGCTCGCAGAATGACCGCCACAGCAGCGCCAGCGCCATGCAGACCAGCAGGCCGGCGACGGTCACCGGCAGGGCCAGCAGCTTGCCGATCAGATTGTCGTCGTTGAGCGCCACGCCGACCGCGGCGCCGATGGCGCCGAACGCGCCCAGCAGGATCACGCCCAGGCCCGCCCAATAGATCAGGTGGACCACCGGGCCGGTCATCAGCCGGTCGAAGGTCAGCAGATCCCAGAGGATGCCGCCAGCCGCCTTCTTCGTCCTGGATCTGGGCGCCATAGTCACTCTTTCCCCGGACGGCGCGGACGCCGCCTCTTTCGTCGCATGTCTATCGGCGCGGAGGGGCGCGGGCAACAACGACAAGCGGCCAAAAGCCCCCGGGGTTCCCTCGCGACAGGCTTGCGGAGGCGCCGCCGACGCCGTTAGCTGTGGCAAACACGACAGGGAAACGCCCGCCATGAGCGCCGAAGACCGCATCTCCGTGACCATCGAAGGCGGCGTCGCCGACGTCCGGATGATCCGCACCGACAAGATGAACGCCCTCGACGACGCCATGTTTTCGGCGCTGATCGAGACCGGCGAACGGCTCAAGACCGAGCCGGGCATCCGTGTCGTGGTGTTGTCGGGCGAAGGCCGCGCCTTCTGCGCCGGGCTGGACATGGGCAACTTCGGCAAGATGGCCTCCGGCGAGCGCAAGGGCGGGACCGAGACCCTGGTCACCGCCGATCGCACGGCGGGCGGGAGCAACCGCGCCCAGCACGCGGCCATGGTCTGGCGCGAGATCCCGGTTCCGGTGATCGCCGCCGTCCACGGCGTGGCGTTCGGCGGCGGCTTCCAGCTCTGCCTCGGCGCGGACATTCGCTTTGTGACGGCGGACACGCGCATGTCGATCATGGAGATCAAGTGGGGCCTGGTGCCCGACATGGCCGGGCTGGTGCTGATGCGCCAGATGGCCCGCGACGACGTGGTGCGCGAGCTGACCTACAGCGGCCGGCAGTTCACCGGCGAGGAAGCGGTTTCGCTGGGCTTCGCCACGCGGGTCTGCGCCGATCCCCGCGCCGACGCCCTGGCCCTGGCCGCCGAGATCGCGGGCCGGAACCCGCACGCCATCCGCGCCGACAAGCGGCTGTTTAACCTGGCCGCCTCCGGCGCCGACCAGAAGACCGTGCTGCTGGCGGAGTCCGTCGAGCAGACCGCCCTGATCGGCACGCCCAACCAGATCGAGGCGGTGATGTCGAACATGCAGAAGCGCGCGGCTGTGTACGCGGACTGAGCACTGCCGGGGACATGCACTTCAGTGCGTGTCCCCTTCGGCTTCGACGCGGCGGGGGACACGTACTGAAGTACATGTCCCCGATGGCGCGCAAAGCGGCTACTTCGCCAGCACCTTCCCGATCGCCCCGCCGATGACGCCGCCGACGGCGGAGCTGGCCGTGCCGAGCGCCAGGACCATCATCTCGACATCGCCCATGGCCCAGGACATGGCGATGCCGATCAGCGCGCAGAGTCCGCCGGCGACGGCGCCGCCGAGCAGGCTGTCTCTCCAGCCGCCCAAGGCCGCCCGCGCGTAGAGCAGGCCCGCGACCAGCGAGATCAGGATGCCGACGATGGGGAACAGGTTCGCCACGGCCGGGATGAAATGTCCGGCGAAGACCATCGCCATCTGCGCGGCCGTCCCGATGACGGTCGCGACGATCAAGGCCCGTTGGTTCATTTGGTCGTTCCCCCTGTAACCGTGGCCGAGGCGGCCGCGGCTTTCTGGCGTTCGAAGAGGGCGGCCCAGTCGATGGGGCCGGTCTCGAAGCGCTTCTTCAGTTCGTTGAGCGAGTAGGCGTTGCCCCACTCGAAGTGGCGGTAGAGGACGTCGAAACCTTCGCCCGGGCCATAGCCGACGGCGGTCAGGCTGACGCGGGAGCGGCCGGCGCCGAGATCCTCGATCTCCAGCGTGGTGACGATCTCTCCGAACAGCTCACGATGCGGCAGGGCCTTCGGCGCCTGGACATTGCGGAACGACAGAAGCCGCTGGGGCACATAGGCGACAATGCGGTTCCGGATGTTGTCCGGGCCGCCGATCTTCGCGGTCGGGTCATAGCTGGCCTCGATATCACCGCCGATGCGCAGATCGACCGCCGACACCGGGGCGACCCAGGCGCGGTAGCCCTCGGCGGTGGTGAAGGCGTCCCAGACCTGGGCGGGCGAGGCCGCCACGACGATGGACAGCTGCAGCACGCGGTCGCCATCGGCCTCGACGAACGAGCTGTTGGTCACGTCCCTGTACTGGCGCCAGTCAGGGAACCTGGCCGGCTCGGCGGCCTGGGCGACGGACAGGGACAGGGCGGCGGCCCCGGCCAGGGTGGCGAGCACGCGTTTCATGTGCCGGTTTCCTATTGTGCGACGCTCGCCTGAGCGCCGGCGGCAGCCTCAAGAAGGGTGACGTAGGACCGCAGGCCCGCGACCGAGGCGTCGAAAGCCTCCAGCGTGCGGTGGGTGCGCGACTGCATTACCCCGCCCTCCATGGTGGTCAGGACGAATACGGCCAGCGCCTTGGTGTCCGTTCCCGGCGGCAGGCGATGCTTCGCCTGGTCCAGGCAACCCTTCACATGCTTGACCCAGCCGTCGAAGTTCACCGACAGCAGCTCGCGCACCGGCGGGTCGGGCTCATGCAGTTCGAGGGCGATGGAGCCGATCGGACAGCCATACAGGCAGTCGGTCGCGCGCAGCATCTCGCGGTAGGCGCCCAGCAGCGCGAACACCCGTTCTATGGGATCGTCCACACCTTCCCAGGCCGGGGCCAGCAGCATCGGATAGATGCCGTCCCGGTACATCTCCAGCACCGCCAGCAACACGTCCTGCTTGGTCGGGTAGAAGTGGTAGAGGCTGCCGGAATTGGCCCCGGCCTCGCGCAGGATGTCGGCGACGGAAGTCGACAGATAGCCCTTCTCCGAGAAGAGCTTCAGCGCGGCGAACAGAATGCGCTCGCGGGTCGGTTCCACGGCGGGGCCCTCTTGATTGGTCAATCAAGAGACTGGCAGAACTTGAGTACGCGATCAAGTGGGGGGTTTGTGGAGGCCGCATTGAGGCGATGCGTCCTTCGCGACGCGGCTGCGCCGCTCCTCAGGATGACGAAGGGAGGGGCTGCACCACTTCGTCAGGGTGAGGAGCGCGAAGCGCGTCGCGAACCTCGCAAGGCCTCGTCGCCTCGCGGGTCTGACCTGCCATAGGTAGGGATTGCGATGCGTCCGCCCCCATCTTCTCAGCTCGCGGCAAGGCGGAAGGCCCCTACACCTGCCCGACCGTCCTCAACCGCGCCCTGGGGTGGATCTCGTTCTGGCTCATCACGACGGTCTGGCCGCGGAAGCGCTCGATGATCTGGCGGACGTAGGGGCGTGCCAGCGGGCTGGTCAGCAGCACGGGGCTGTCACCGGCGAGGGCGGCGCGTTCGAAGGCCTCACGGACGCCGCGGATGAAGTCCTGCAGCCGGCTGGGCGCCATGGCGAGTTGCTTCTCCTCGCCATTGCCGACCAGCGCTTCCGAGAAGGCCACTTCCCAGTCGGGCGACAGGGTGACGATCGGCAGGGCGCCGTCGTCGCCGCGGTTGGCCCAGCACAACTGTCGGCCGAGCTTGGCGCGGACCGACTCGACCAGCGAGGTGATCGAGGTGGTGTGCGGCGCGGCCTCGGCGACCCCCTCGAGGATGGCCTGCAGGTCACGGATGGAGACGCGCTCGCGCAGCAGCGCCTGCAGAACGCGCTGGAAGGTGGTGCCGGTGACGATGGACGGGATGACGTCGTCGGCCAGCTTCTTCTGGTCGACCACCAGGTCCTTCAGCAGCTTCTGGACCTCGGCGAAGGACAGCAGGTCGGCCATGTTGTCCTTGAGGATCTCGGTCAGGTGCGTGGTCAGCACAGTGGCCGGGTCGACGATCGTGTAGCCGCGGAAGGTCGCCTCTTCCTTCAGGCTGTCGTCGATCCAGGTGGCCGGCAGGCCGAAGGCGGGCTCCCGGACATGATCTCCGGGCAGCTCGACCTGGCCGCCGCGCGGATCCATGGCCATCAGCGAGCCGATGCGGACCTCGCCGGCGCCGCACTCCATCTCCTTGATGCGGATAGCGTAGCCCTGGGTGGCCAGGCGCATGTTGTCCAGGATGCGGACCGGCGGCATGACGAAACCGTAGTCGGCGGCCAGGGTCTTGCGCAGCGCGCGGATCTGATCGGTCAGCTTGCGGCCGTCCAGGTCGTTGATCAGGGCCAGCAGGCCGTAGCCCAGCTCGATCTTGATGTCGTCGATGGCCAGGGAGGCGCTGATGGGCTCCTCTTCCTGCTCGAGCGGCGCGGCGGCGAGGTCGAGGGCGGGCGCCAGCTCCGGGACCGGGTGGGACCGATGCCAGGCCAGCAGACCGGCGCCGACAGCCACCGCCAGGAACGGAATGATCGGCATGCCCGGGATGAAGGCCAGCACGCCGGAGGTCGCCGAGACCATACCCAGGCTCAGCGGGTTCATGGCCAGCTGCGCGACCAGGGCCTTGTCCGCGGCGCCCTCGACGCCGGCCTTCGAGACCAGCAGGCCGGCGGCGATGGAGATGATCAGGGCCGGGATCTGACTGACCAGGCCGTCGCCGACCGTCATCAGCGTGTAGGTCTCGGCGGCCGCGCTGGCTTCCATCCCATGTTGCAGGATGCCGATCAGCATCCCGCCGATGATGTTGATGCCGACGACCACCAGGCCGGCGATGGCATCGCCCTTCACGAACTTGCTGGCGCCGTCCATGGCGCCGAAGAAGGTCGACTCCTGCTCCAGCTCCTTGCGGCGAAGCTTGGCCTGTTCCTGGTCGATCAGGCCCGACGAGAGGTCGGAGTCGATGGCCATCTGCTTGCCGGGCATGGCGTCGAGGCTGAATCGGGCGGCGACTTCGGCGATCCGGCCCGAGCCCTTGGTGACGACGACGAAGTTCACCAGCACCAGGATGGCGAAGACGATCAGGCCGATGATGAAGCTGCCGCCCATCATCAGGTCGCCGAACGCCTTGATCACGTCGCCGGCGCCGTGGGCGCCCTCGTGGCCGTGGCTGAGGATCAGGCGTGTCGAGGCGAGGTTAAGGCCCAGCCGGAAGAGGGTGGTGACCAGCAGCACCGTCGGGAAGGCGGTGAACTCGAGCGGCTTCTTGATCAGCAGCGCGGTCATCAGGATCAGGATCGAACTGCCGATCGAGATTGTCAGCAGCAGATCCAGAATGAACGGCGGGATCGGCAGGATCAGCAGGACGATGATGCCGACGATGCCGATCGCCAGGCCGACCTCGCCACGCACCAGCCAACCCCAGACCTCACGGGGGCTGGGGCGGTTGGAAGCGCCGGCTATGCTGGTGTCAGCCATGGATTATCCGGAGGCGAGGGTTCAGGCGGCGTTGCCGATGCCGGCCTGCGGGGCCGGCACGGCGACGCCGGCCTCGGAGTATTCCTTCAGCTTGTTGCGCAGGGTGCGGATCGAGATGCCCAGGATGGTTGCGGCATGGGTCCGGTTGCCGATGCAGTGGCTCAGCGTGTCGAGGATCAGTTGCTGCTCGACCTGGGCGACCGTCTGGCCGACGAAGGAGCGGCTGGCGGCCTCGGCGGCCATGGATGCGTTGCGGGCGACCGCGGCGTCCGGGGCCGGCGACATCGGCGCGCCGTCCGGCAGGCGGATGGCGAACTCCTCGATCTCCGGTCCCGAGGACAGCAGCACCGCGCGGTGCATCGCGTTCTCAAGCTCGCGGACATTGCCCGGCCAGCGGTGGGTGACCAGACGGCGACGGGCCTCGCCCGACAGCGGCCGCTCAGGCATGCCGTTGGCGACGGCGTACTTCTTCACGAAGTGCTCCGACAGGGCGATTATGTCGCCCGGCCGCTCGCGAAGGGACGGCAGTCGCAGGTTCACGACGTTCAGACGGTAGAGCAGGTCCTCGCGGAACACGCCGTCCTTCACCGCCTGGGCCAGGTCGCGGTTGGAGGTGGCGATGACGCGGATGTCGACCTTCACCGGCTTGCCGCCGCCGACGCGATCAATCTCGCGTTCCTGCAGCGCGCGCAGCAGCTTGGCCTGCAGCCGGGCGTCCATCTCGCTGATTTCGTCCAGTAGCAGGGTGCCGCCGCTGGCTTCCTCGAACTTGCCGATGCGGCGGGCGACCGCGCCGGTGAAGGCGCCCTTCTCGTGACCGAACAGTTCGCTCTCAAGCAGGTTCTCGGGAATGGCCGCGCAGTTGACGCTGATGAACGGCTTGTAGGCGCGGCGCGACCGGGTGTGGACGTAGCGGGCCATCACCTCCTTGCCGACGCCGCTTTCGCCGGTGATCAGGATCGAGGCGTCGGACGGCGCGATCTGGTCGGCCAGCTTGATCACCACCTCCATGATCGGGTCGCGGGCGATCATCGGACGGTTGTCGTCGCCGATCGCCGCCAGCACAGCGGCGATCAGGTCCGCTTCCGGCGGCAGGGGGATGAACTCCTTGGCCCCGGCGCGGATAGCGTCTCCCGCCCGCTTGGGGTCGGCCGCCACGCCGCAGGCCACCACCGGCACCCGGATGCGCTCGGCCTCGTTGGTGGCGATCAGCCCGGCGATATCGAGGTCGTAGTCGACCATCAGGAGGTCCGCGCCCTGCCCGGCGCGCAGCGCCTGGGTGGCGGCCTCGACCGTCTCCACATGCGACACCTTGGCGCCGGCCTGCATCGCCATCTTCACGGCGAGGGACAGCTGTCCGTTCAAACGTCCGACGACCAGAAGCCGCATCGGTAATCTCCCTGCTACACGCTCGCCGATCAGGCGTTCGTGTCGCCGTCCTTGATGATTTCGGTCATGGTCACGCCCAGGCGGTCATCGACGACGACCACCTCGCCCCGGGCGACCAGGCGGTTGTTCACATAGATGTCGATGGCCTCGCCGACCTTCCGGTCCAGCTCCAGCACGCTGCCCTGGCCCAGGTGCAGCAGCTGCGCCACCGACAGGCTTGCCCGGCCCAGCACCGCGGAGATGTGGACGGGAACGTCGAACACCGGCGCAAGGTCGGCGGCGGTCTTGTCGCCCATGGAGACCACCATGTCGGTGGCCAGGCCCTCCTCCGGGGCGAACTCGTCGAGCGTGAGATTGGTCTCGTCAGACATCGTCGGTCTCGCTGGCGGAAAGAAGGGGTTCGGCGTGCAGACCCTCGGCGGCGAGGGCCGCGTCGAGAGCGGCCGCGACGCGGATGGCGGCGTCCTGCGGATCGAAGGCGGCCTTGCCGTCCCCCCAGTCCAGAACGAAGGCGGCGGGCAGCATGCCGGGCTCGGCGCGGGCGAGGATCTGACCTTCGAAGCCAACCGCCTCGGCGGTGTGGTCGAGGACCAGTTGAAGCCGCTCCTGCAGCTCGGGCGCGACGCGGACGATCAGCCTGGGCTGGGCTTCCAGCTCGCGGGCCAGGGCCTCGAGCGCCGCGGCCAGCGGCGCTTCGGGAAAGCGGTCCAGGGCGGCGTCGGCGATGCGGCGCGCCGCAGCGAGCGCCAGGTTGGCGGAGTCGACCCGGTGGCCATGGGCGACGCCCTGCAGCGCGCCCAGGGCGGCGCGGGCGGCGCGCGCGATGTCGGCCAGGGCGTCGGCGGCCCTGGCCTCGGCCTCGGCGACGGCCGAGCGCTCGCCTTCGGCATAGCCTGCGGAACGAGCAGCCTCGACCTCCTCGGCGGAGTAATGCTTGCGCCTGACCGGCGACTGATAGGTGATCGAGCCGGCGTCGTCGAAGACGGTGTCGAAAGCGAAGGGACGGGGGGCGGAGGAGGTCATCAGTAGATCAACTCATCATCGCCGCCGGACCCGGCCAGAATGATCTCGCCCTTGGCCGCCAGGTCCTTGGCGGCCTGAACCATGGCCATCTGGGCCTGATCGACATCGCGCAGGCGCACCGGGCCCATGCTCTCCATTTCATCGCGCATGATCTTCGACGCGCGTTCGGACATGTTGGAGAAGAACATCTCGCGCAGGGCGTCGGACGAACCCTTGAGGGCCAGGGCCAGCTTGTCCTTCTCGACCGCGCGCAGCAGCGTCTGAACGCCGCCGGGATCGAGCTTGCCCAGGTCCTCGAAGACGAACATAAGCGCCCGGATGCGCTCGGCGCTCTCGCGGTTCCGCTCTTCCAGCGCGGCGATGAAGCGTGACTCGGTCTGGCGGTCAAAGTTGTTGAAGATCTCCGCCATCATCTCGTGGCTGTCGCGCTTGGAGGTGCGCGCCAGGTTGGACATGAACTCGTTGCGCAGCGTCTGCTCGATCTTGTCGAGAATCTCGCGCTGCACGGGCTCCATGCGCAGCATCCGCTGAACGCATTCCAGGGCGAAGTCCTCGGGCAGGGCCGCCAGCACGCGTGAGGCGTGATCGCCCTTGATCTTGCTGAGCACCACCGCGACCGTCTGCGGGTACTCGTTCTTCAGGTAGTTAGCGAGCACCGCCTCGTTCACGTTGCCCAGCTTGTCCCACATGGTGCGACCCGCCGGACCGCGGATCTCCTCCATAAGGGAGTCCACCTTGTCGGGCGGCAGGAAGCTTTGCAGCAGGCGCTGGGTCTGCTCGAAGCTGCCCATGATGGCGCCGCTGGAGGACATGCCCGAAACGAACTCCACGAGCAGTTCCTCGACCGCGGACGAGGAGACGTTGCCCAGCGAGGCCATGGCCTGGGAGACCTCCTTGATCTCCTCCTCGTCGAGCGCCTCCCAGATCGCGGTGTGATCCTCGCCCAGCGCCAGCAGAACGACGGCGGCCTTCTCCGGCCCGCTCAGCTTGCTGGAATCGACGATGGCCTTGTTTTTCCGGCTCATCCCGCTTCGCTCCTGAGGCAGCTATGCAGGACAAGTCCTGTCACGGCTTGAGTCACGCGGGGGAGGCCCTGGCCTCCGAAGCCTTGGCGAAGGAGGCTCATGTCGTTTCGTGCAGCCAGGTGCGGAGGATCGAGACCGACTCGTCGGGGTGCCTGTCTACGAAGTCGGCCACCCGCTTTACCGACGACGCCCGGACCTGGCCCTCGATCCGGGCGATGTCGATCCGCTGGTCGAGGTCAGGGCCCGGCAGCGCCAGAGCATCGCCGGTGTTGGGGTCGACCGGAATCTGGTACTGGGCTCCGTCAGGCGTCGTGACAAGCCGGGTCGCCTGCACGCCACCGCCTGCGGCTCCGGCCAACGCCGGCAGGCCGGCTCGGCCGCCGCCGCCGCCGCCCAGCGCCAGGCTCTTGAGCAGCGGGCGCACGCCGAAGATCATGATCAGGACAGCGACGATGCCGAGCACGGCCAGTTCGACTGCCCGCATGATGTCGTTCTTGTCGAAGCTGGCCAGCAGGCCGGTCTCGCCGCCCGTTGTGTCGACCGCCTCCCGCGCGAACCGGACGTTTGTGACCTTCACGGTGTCGCCGCGTGCGGTGTCGTAGCCGACGGCGGCCTTCACCAGCTCGTCCAGGCGCTGGAGCTCCTCGGCGGAGCGGGGCGTATAGGCGCCCGGCTTGCCGTCGGCGCCGGGGGCGGTGACGCCGTCAACGGCGACGGCGACGGAGATCTTCTTGATCGCGCCCGGCTCGCGCACCTCGGTGCGGGTCTTGTTGCTGATTTCGTAGTTGGTTGTCGACTCGTTGCGCCCGCTTGTCGAGCCGGTCCCGCCGGCCCCGCCGGCCCCGCCGGCCACGGGCGCACCGGGAATGTTGCCCGCCGCGGTCACCCCGCCGGCGGCATTCGCATCGGCTTCCTGCGCGCTCTCCTCGCCGGTCTGCTCGGAGCGGATCACCTGGCCGTCGGGATCATAGGTGGTTTCCTGCTCGGTCACCCGGGCCATGTCGATGTCGGCGCTGACCTCGACGCGGGACCGACCGACCCCGACGACGCCCTCGACCAGCTCCTTGATCCGCGCGGCGAGCTTGCGTTCGACCTCAGTCCTGCGGTCATCGGCCAGCTTGCTGGTCATCGACGAACCGCCGACCGAGAGCGTCTTTCCGTGCTGGTCGATGATGGACACCTGCTCGGCCTTGAGGCCTGGAACGGCGCCGGCGACGAGGTTCTGGACAGCCTGGACCTGGTCTTCGGTCGGCTTGCGGCCGCCGATGCCGATGGTCACCGAGCCGGACGGAGGCTCCGCCTCTTCTTCGAAAAGCTGGCGACGCGGCAGATTCAGGTGCACCCGGGCAAAGGTGACGCCGTCCAGAGAGCGGATGGTGCGGGCGAGTTCGCCTTCCAGCGCGCGTTGACGGTTCAGCTGCTGGACGAAATCGGTCTGACCGAGCGTGGCACCCTGGTCGAAGATCTCGTAGCCGACCGACCCGGAGGTCACCAGGCCCTTGCCCGAAATCATCAGGCGGGTGGACGCGACCTTGTCGCGCGGCACCATGATGGTCGTGCCGTCACCCTTCAGTTCATAGCTGATGCCGGCCTGGTCCAGCGCCTGGACCACGGTTGAGGCTTCCTTCATGTCGAGGTTCGAATAGAGCAGCGCCTTGGGCTGGGCGCCGAGGGTCGCGCCGAGCCAGATCAGGCCGGCGATCAGCGCCGCGCCGATGCCGAGCATGGCGGCGAGCCGGGCGACCCCGAAGGCGCGAACGCCGCTCATGAACCTTTCCACTCGGGACCGCCCCTACCCAAATAAAGGCGCGACGGGTCAACGGGACCCGCGCTGCTAGGCAGGAATTACCGGGTGCAGGGTAAACGCCCTCTTAAGGGGCGCCCAGGCGCGGCGATGGTTCAAAGGCAACGGCCGCGTCCCGTCTCCGGAACGCGGCCGCGCCGTGTGCTGAGCCCTGTTGGGGGGCGTGGGGCTCAGCGATACTGTTGCAGTCGGGTCGTCCGCAGGCCGGCGAGGCCATGACGGTCGATCGACTTCTGCCAGGTCAGAAACTCCTCGTTGGTGAGGCGATAGCGATCACAAGCCTCGTCCAGGCTCAGAAGCCCTCCCCGCACGGCCGCCACCACCTCTGCCTTGCGCCGGATGACCCAACGCTCGGTATTGGCCGGCGGCAGGTCGCCCAGCGTGAGCGGCGCGCCGGTCGGACCGATCACGTACTTCTCGCCTCTGCTGTTCACACGCTGCTGCTGAAGCATCCTTCTACGCCTCTCTCACCAAGACTGTTCGAGAGGAAGATGCATCACCCGAAATAACATGCGGTAAAGCGCAATGGTTTAAGTAGCTTAACCACTGTCGACCGCAAGTTAATGCCGTTGTTTCATTGTGATACATCTGAGTTAAAGCCCCCTAAACATCAAGACTAGCGTTTGATGCTCAGAAGCTCCTCCAACATCTGATCTGCCGTAGTGATGATTTTCGAGGACGCCGAATAGGCCCGTTGCGTGGTGATCAGACCGGTAAACTCACTCGAGAGGTCCACTGTGGAGGCTTCGAGTGTCGACGGAGCGATGTATCCGGCCCCGCCGCTGCCGGCTGTCTTGAAGTTGTAGGAGCCGCTGTCCTTGCTCAGACGATAGGCGTTCCCGTTGGTAGGGATCAGACCGTCGGCGTTGGGGAAGGTGGCGATGGCCACCTGGGCGATCTGGCGCGAGATGCCGTTGTCGAAGATCGCTGTCACGAAGCCCTGCTCGTCAATCTCGATGTCGGTCAGGTTGCCGAACGCCGTGCCGTTGGTGTTGACGGACTGCAGGACGCTCTCGCTGTCGAAGCTTGTGATGCCGGAGGCGGCGCCGCCCAGCTCCAGACGGATGTCCTGGTCGCCGATCCCGAGACCCGTCGCCCACTTGACCGCGCCGGCGCCCGGGGCGGCGGCCGAGGAGGCTCCGAAGCTGATCACCGGCTCATCCCAGTCGGCAAACAGCGGGGCGAGCGGCGGCGTGAAGGTCGCGCCGGTGTCGAGACGGCCATCCTCGGTGAAGGCGACCATGCCGACGGCGAGCTGGCCATTGGACAGGCCGGCGCCCGTCTGGATATCGCTGGCGGGAACGGCCCGAACTTCGGCATACCACTGGTTCGGCGTGGCGCTGCGCAGGAAGTCGATCTGGATCGTCCGCTTGCCGCCCTTGGAGTCCGAGACCGGAACCTGGATCCAGAAGTCCGGCTTCACGCCCGTGCCGGCGTCCGGATCGTACATGGCCATCGAGTTGGTGGCCTTGTTGTAGGTGCCGCCGGTCACTTCCGCAGACAGCGCCTGGCCGGCGTCGAGGTTGGCGTTGACGGTCACGCGGGTCGTCTGCTCGGCGGCGCCGCCCACGGAGGAGACGTTGATCGACTGGAGGCGGGTGATATCCGACGGGTCTGTGGTGATCACGCCGTCGCCGTCGGTCAGCCAGCCCTGCAGATAGAGGTTCGCGTCGTTGCGCAGGTAGCCCTGGCTGTCGAGCTGGAACGATCCAGCGCGCGTGAAGGCCCGCGGATCGGCGGCGGTCAGGTCCTCGGACTTCTCGGTGACCACGAAGAAACCGCTGCCGGAGATCGAAAGATCGGTGTTGCGGCTGGACTGGGTCGGAAGGCCCTCGGCGGTGATGAACCGACGTGTCGTGGCCGTGACGCCGCCCGCCGAATAGGACGAACCCGAGCTACTGCCGCTGACCAGGGTCTGGAAGTTGGCCTGGGAGCGCTTGTAGCCGACGGTGTTCACATTGGCGATGTTGTCCGAAATCGCCGCCAGCGACTGAGAGTTCGAGATCAGACCGGTGACGCCGGCCATCATGGCGCTGTTGATGCTCATGGAGGGTTATCCTTCCTGCACTGGGGTTCGGGGGGCTAGACGGTCTGCTGCACGCTCGAGATCGCGCTGAGCGGAATCTTGAGCTTGCCGATGCTGACGACCGTCTGGCCGTTTACGGTTTCAACCGCCGACGCGACGCCGGTGGTGTAGATGCTGGACTTGATGGCCTCGCTGCCGGAGCCGGAGGCGGTTATCTTCAGGCTGTAGGTCCCGCCATCGGGAAGCTGCGTGCCCTGGGTGGTCTTGCCGTCCCATTTGAAGTCGCCCTCGCCGGCGGCGACGCCGCTGTCGGTGCGAGAGAAGACGGTCTGGCCGGCGGAGTTAACGACCTCGTACTTCACGCTCGTCGCGGCCCGGTCGATGTCATAGGTCCAGGTCGACTGGCCGCCCTTCAGGGTGGCGTCGGGCGTGGCGGCGGTCACGGTTTTGCCGATCAGGTTGACCGACCCGGCCAGGCCGCCGTCGTTCATGCCGACCAGCATGGCCAGCAGGTCGTTGGTCAGGAGCTGCTGCTCGACCCCGGTCATCTGCACGATCTGGGCGGTGAACTCGTTGGAATCGAGCGGCGACAGGGGGTCCTGGTTCTTCAGCTGCGTGGTCAGCAGCGCCAGGAAGGTCTCCTCGCTACTCGCCAGGCTGTTGCGGGAGTTGTTGATCTTGTCGAGAACGGAATTCCCGGCGCTAACAGAGTCGACCATGGGGGCCTCAGATACGGATGTCGACGCCGCCGGACGGCGCGCGGGACCAGGGGGAACGGACGGCGAGGGCCTCGGCCTGTTCGAGGCCGGTACGGGCGGTGTCGAAGGCGCGACTGGACCAGGCGGCGAGTGACTCGCGAGCCTCCCGGCCGCCGGAGCCCCCCGGGTTGTTCATGTCGAAGGACAGTCCGCCCTCGGCGAGATCGAAGCCCGCCGCTTCCAGCGCCTGGCGCAGCTCCCCGGCCCGGCCGCGCAGGTCGGCGGCGGTCTGGCTGGAGTCAAACGACAGCGAGGCGGTCAGGCGGCCGTCGGCGTTGATCTCGATGCTGACGTCGACCTTGCCCAGACCCAGCGGGTCTAGCTGGAGTTCGAAGCGGGTGGTCTTGCCCTCGAGCTTCTGGGCGATGTCGGCCGCCAGCCTCGCCACGGTCTCGGGAGAGCCGCGGGTCGGCGCGGCTTCGACCGGCGCTTCAGCGGAGGCTTGCAGGGCCGGTGTGGTGGGGGCGGTGTCCGGGGCGGCCGGCTCGATCTCCGCGCCGGCGTCGGCCAGCACAGCGGGAGCGGCCGGCAGGTCCGACCGGCCCGCAGTCGCGGCGGCGGGTGCGGCGGGCGCTGCGGGCGCGGCGGCGGGCCGGTCGCCGGACTTCAGGTCCGAAGCGACAGGATCGAGCGTCGGGTTCTCGGCGCGGGCCGCTTCGGCGCGGGCGGTGCGGCGGCCGGGAGCGGGCGCCGACGCGGGGGACGTCCCGACGACCGCCGCCTCGACCGGGACCGGCGTTTCGGCCGACATCGCCGCCTCGACGGCCAGCTCAACAGGGTTGTCGATGAGGGCTTCGGCCGGGATCTCTTCGAGCGCAGCCTGGGCGGCCGCGGCGTCGGCGACCGTGGCCTGCGCCTCGGGCTTGCGTGTACCGTCGAGGACGCGACCGATCAGACTGGCAACCGCCTCGCCCGCAGACCGCGGCGCGGCCGCCGCCGGCGGCGCAACGGGTATCGGCGGTGGCGCTTCGGCGGGCTCGGCCGCCGTCGGAGCGGGCTGAGCGGCCGCTGTGGCGTCGAGAGTCTGGGTGGCGATCTTGGCCGGGATATCTTCGAGCGCGGCCTGGGCGGACGCGGCGTCGGCGATCGTGGACTGCGCCTCGGGCTTGCGCGCACCGTCGAGGACGCGACCGATCAGACCGGCGACCGCCTCGCCCGCAGACCGCGGCGCGGCCGCCGCCGGCGGCGCAACGGGTATCGGCGGTGGCGCTTCGGCGGGCTCGGCCGCCGTCGGAGCGGGCTGAGCGGCCGCTGTGGCGTCGAGAGTCTGGG